>JADGMW010000108.1_pt1 | contig 69831 bp, 66 predicted proteins | sample 8641801 | NCBI WGS metagenome assembly JADGMW01 (sample SAMN16272018, study PRJNA661076) | feces metagenome | isolation source: fecal sample from diarrhoea affected cattle A | host: Bos taurus | place: South Africa: Lokaleng Village, Mahikeng | collected 2019-09
GCACCGGCATTGGCGAGCACCACACCCGTCACACCACCAACGGTGAACAGGAAGATGAAGCCGATGGCCCAGAGCATGGGCGTGCGGAAGGTGATCGAGCCACCCCACATCGTCGCGATCCACGAGAAGATCTTCACGCCCGTGGGCACGGCGATCACCATGGTTGCCGCAGCGAAGTAGCGCTGGACGTCGAGGCTGAGGCCGGTGGTGTACATGTGGTGAGCCCACACAACGAAACCGACGAAGCCGATAGCCACCATAGCGTAAGCCATGGCCATGTAACCGAAGACAGGCTTGCGGGAGAAGGTTGCCACGATGTGGCTGATGATGCCGAAGCCCGGCAGGATCATGATGTACACTTCGGGGTGACCGAAGAACCAGAACAAGTGCTGGTAAAGGATCGGGTCGCCGCCACCTTCAGGCGAGAAGAAGGTCGTGCCGAAGTTGCGGTCGGTCAGCAGCATGGTGATGGCGCCAGCCAGAACCGGCAGGGCGAGCAGCAGCAGGAAACCAGTGACCAGCACGGACCAGGCAAACAACGGCATCTTGTGGATGGTCATGCCAGGGGCGCGCATGTTCAGGATGGTGGTGATCAGGTTGATCGCACCAAGGATCGAGCTCACGCCAGCAACGTGCAGCGACAGGATCGCAAAATCCAGAGCCGGACCGGGGTGACCCGAGGTCGACAGCGGCGGGTAAACGGTCCAGCCGCCACCAAAACCGGTCGTGCCCGGAGCGCCTTCAAAGAACAGGCTCAGCAGCAACAGGATGAATGCGACCGGCAGCAGCCAGAACGCAATATTGTTGATGCGCGGGAACGCCGTATCAGGCGCACCGACCATGAGCGGAGCAAAGTAGTTGGCAAAGCCGCCCATCGTGGCAGGCATGACCATGAAGAACACCATGATCAGCGCGTGCGCAGTGGTGAACACGTTGAACATCTGCTTGCCGGCATCGATGGCTTCGCCACCGCTGATGCCATAAACCATGGCTGCGAGGCCGTGGAAGATCTGAATGCCAGGCTCCTGGAGTTCCAGGCGCATCACGCCGGAGAGCAGGCCGCCAACGATACCCGCCACAATCGAGAACACCAGGTACATGATACCGATGTCTTTGTGGTTGGTCGAAAACAGCCAGCGACGCCAGCCGGTGGGCGTATGATGGTCGTGCGCGGCGTGATCATGCCCTGTGGCATGGGCCTCGAGGTGAGCTGTATTGGCCATTTATATTCCCCTGACCCTATGACTTACTGGACGGCGGCCAGCGTCGTAACGGCGCTAGCGTAGTCACGGCTCTCTTTGAAAGCGGCCATGAAGGCTTCGTATTCTTCGGAGGTCACAACGCGAACTGCGACGGGCATGTAGGCATGATCCTTGCCGCACAGCTCGGAGCACTGACCGTAATAAAGACCGGTCTCGCGTGAGTTGAACCAGGTTTCGTTCAGACGACCAGGAACGGCGTCAACCTTGATACCAAAAGCAGGCACGGCGAAGGCATGGATAACGCCCGACGGGCTGGCAGTGATCTGAAGGCGAACGGTGGTATCCACGGGGACAACCAGTTCGTTGTTCACAGCGAGAAGACGCGGCTGGTTCGGCTTCAGCTCGGCCAGCTCTTCGTCGTTGAGCATATTGCTGTCGAAGTAGACGCCTTCATCGACGTATTCATAGGTCCAGTACCACTGCTCACCCGAGACCTTAACGGTCAGATCGGCAGCAGGCACTTCAACATCACCAAACGAGAAGATGTTGGAGCCGAGGTACTTACGCTCGCCATCGGGCACGGTCATCTGATCCGACAGCACGCCAAAGGACGGCACGGCAATGATGATGAGAGCCACGATGGGCAGAACGGTCCACACAACTTCGATCGCAGTGTTGTGGGTAAAGCGCGCAGGCACCGGATTGGCCTTCGCATTGAAGCGAACCACCACAATCACCAGCAGCACCAGCACGAGCAGGACAATACCAGTGATCGCCCACAGCAGCGGACCATCGTGGAACGCCACGATCGAGTCCATGATCGGCGTCACCGATTCATTGAGGTGAATCTGGCCAGGCGCAGGCTGCCCCTTACCCAGCTCCTGGGCAGCAACCATCGCCGGCGCTAGCGCCAGAGAGGCCGCCAACGCGGCTCCTAACTTCCTCATCATCTGACCGGTCACCATAAATCCCCTATCGACTTGTTCTGGCGGCAGGCACCGAGACGAAGAGGGGAAAAAATAGCGGCATAGCTAACGCCGCCCCGACTCAACCTCGGAGCGCAAAACTCATTCGGAGCTAAACCACATCGGAGGGACTGAGTCTATTGCGGCGTAAAAGCGCGGCGCTGCGGCAAATTGCAGCCTCCCACACCCCATTGCCTCATGCACGCCGTACTCATGAGCGAAAAATAGGATAAGCTGGGCTCGGTTGACAGGGCCAAGACCCTGACAGAAACACAACAAAACGCCTGAAAAGTGCCCGATTCGGCAGGAGAAATAACAGAGTGATGGACGTTGCGAAGCGGCTCGCCGGTGTTGGCGCAATCCTGGTGGCATTGATGACCGCATCTCCTGCTCTCGCCCAGGGCACTGTTCGTGCCGAATATGGCGACTGGCAGATGAGCTGCGACACCCCGCCTGGCACCAGCTTTGAGCAGTGCGCAATTATCCAGAACGTTCTGGCCGAGGACCAGCCAAACGTCGGGCTTTCGGTGATCGTGCTGCGCACGGCCGATCGGGAGGCCCGCCTGCTGCGTGTCCTGGCGCCGCTCGGCGTGCTGCTGCCAAATGGGCTCGGGCTCAATGTCGACGGCACGGATATGGGGCGCGTTGCCTTCGTGCGCTGCCTGCCCAATGGCTGCATCGCCGAGGTCGAGCTCGACGACGATCTGATCAAGATCCTCTCCGAAGGCACTGACGCAATTTTTGTGGTGTTTAAGACGCCAGAAGAAGGTGTGGGCATTCCGGTTTCACTTGAAGGCTTTACCGAGGGCTTTGCCGCCCTGCCCTGACGGGAGTTCGCAGCTTGACCGAGGAGCGCCGCAAAAGTTTCAGGCGTCGCACGCTCAAGGGCGGCAAGATCGTTATTAACAGTGGATATTCCACGTTCGACTGCTCGGTTCGCAATCTGTCAGATGAGGGGGCCAAGCTCATCATCGCGGGAATCATCGGGATACCCGACCACTTCGACCTCGAGATGGATGACGGAAAACGCGTTTCCTGCGAGGTCATCTGGCGCACCGAAGCAGAGCTGGGCGTCAAGTTTCTGCCTTGAAGGAACAAAAAAACCGGGCAAGTGCGCTGCACTGCCCGGCAAGTCATCAGGAAACAGGACCGAAGGCAAATTCGGCCTGAGAGATGGAACGATCACTCTGCGTGATCGAACCAACGCGGTGGCGGACCCGTAAAAGATCCGCAATTCATTGACTTCAGCCGCGCGCAGCCTTCGCCCGAGCCGCATTGAGCACCATGGCAGCGCTCCGACCCTGCTCTGCCCGGATTGCCTCGAAAATGTCCGAGCGGGTCACACCGAGATCGCGCAGTCGGGTCGCATCGAGATCGAGCAGGCTCTCCAGGGCTTTGCGCTGGCGGCGTCGCGCAAGGCGCGCAGCAACGAACGCGAAGAGCGCAAGGACAGGATTTGCGGGCGTCGCGGCCGCAAGTGACCGCTCGCCGGGAAGCGAGAGAGCCATTTCAAAATCTCCGAAAGGCAACGGGATCCACCGGGGGGAGGCCGGTGCTTCAGCGCGCATCTGCGTTGATGAAAGAGGAATACGCCGCTGGACTTCCATTCGTCTAACAAATAGATTTCATCCCATCGATCAATTCACGTGATGAGATCCGAAATGACCGCCCCGCTCGACCTCGACCAGTTGCAGAGCTTTTGCGCCATTGCCGATTGCGGAAGCTTCACCGAAGCGGCGCGCCGCGTGAACAAGACCCAATCGGCCGTGTCCATGCAGATCAAGCGCCTGGAAGAGCGGCTGGGACAGATCCTGCTCCTGCGGGACGGGCGCAGTGTGTCGCTCACCCACCATGGCGAAGTGCTTTATGAGCGCGCCCGAAAAATGCTGCGCACCAATGCCGAAATTCTCGATCATTTCTCTGAAGGCGACCTCGCTGGCTCGATCCGCTTCGGCGTGCCGGACGATTATGCGGTGCGCCTTCTGCCGGTAATCCTCTCCAGCTTTCAGCGCACGCATCCAAAAATCGCTGTGGATGTCTCCTGCATGGCGTCAGAGCAATTGCTCGAAGGCATGCGGGCCGGACGATACGACCTCATCGTCTTTACACAGGGGACCGATCAAAACTTCGGCGAGCTGTTCCGCACCGAAAAAATGTTCTGGGTCTCCAGCCATGGTGGCCGCGCCCTGGCTAATGAGCCTCTAGCCATCGCCTGCGGCCCCAGCTGCTGCATCTGGCGAAAGGATGCGCTCGAATCTCTTGACCGGACCGGCAAGGATTATCGCGTCGCCTATACCTCATCCAACGCGACCGCTATATCGTCGGCCGTTCTCTCCGACCTGGCTGTCGGCTTTCTCCCCGAAAGCGCGCTGCAGCCGGGCATGCGGGTGATCTCCGATGATCATGGCCTGCCGCAACTGACCGATGCCCAGATCGCGCTGATGCGCTCGAGCCACGCCTATGGCGGCATCTACGACGCGCTCGCCAATCATATCGTGCAGTCGATGGGCAATCTCGATCAGGCGGTCACTACCGAGGCCGCTGAGTAGTGAATCCGTCCGCGGTCCGGACTTGACCGAAGGCGGCAATTCGCCCACCAACAAGCCATGGCCGAAATCCTTTCCAATGCCGCCGAATTCACCGTTTCCGAGATCGCCCAGGCGGTCAAACGAACCGTCGAGGACGAGTTCGGCCATGTCCGCGTGCGCGGCGAGATTTCGGGGTATCGCGGGCAGCATTCTTCGGGCCACGCCTATTTCACCCTCAAGGATGATGCGGCTTCTATCGACGCCGTCATCTGGAAGGGCAATTTCGGACGCCTGACCTTTCGGCCCGAAGAGGGCCTCGAAGTCATCGCTACCGGGCGGCTGACGACGTTTCCGCGCTCGTCGAAATATCAGATCGTCATCGACAATATCGAGCCGGCCGGCGCCGGCGCGCTCATGGCCCTGCTCGAAGAGCGGCGGAAGAAGTTGCTCGCCGAAGGTCTCTTTGCCCGCGAGCGCAAGCGCCCCCTGCCCTATCTGCCCCGCGTGATCGGCGTCGTCACTTCGCCGACCGGCGCCGTGATCCGCGACATTCTCCATCGTCTCGCCGACCGGTTCCCCAGCCATGTGCTGGTTTGGCCGGTGCGCGTGCAGGGCGAAGGCTGCGCCCCCGAGGTGGTCAATGCCATCGAGGGGTTCAACGCTCTTTTGCCGGGTGGGGCTATTCCGCGACCGGACCTTCTTATCGTCGCACGCGGCGGCGGCTCCATCGAGGATCTTTGGGGATTTAACGAGGAGGCCGTCGTCCGGGCGGTCGCCAATTCGGACATCCCGGTCATCTCTGCAGTGGGGCATGAGACCGACACAACCCTTGTCGACTACGCTTCCGACATGCGGGCGCCGACGCCGACGGCCGCCGCGGAAGCCGCTGTGCCGGTCCGCGCCGAGCTCATTGCCTATGTCGAAGATCAGGGGAGCCGGCAGCGGCAGGCGGCGCGGCGCAGCCTCATCAGCCTCAAGGATCGGCTGCGCGCCGCTGGCGCGGGCCTACCGCGCCCGGCTGATCTGGTTGCCACCCAGAGGCAGAGCCTTGACCTGGCGGCAAGCGAACTCTCAGGAGCGCTGCGCCACTTCGTCCAATCTCGACGCCTTGCTTATTCACAGCTTGCCAGCGCCGTGCAGCCGCGCCTCGTCCGCCAGCGCCATGCGGAGCTGGGAGACAAGTTGCGCCATTTGCAGCACCGCTCCGATGCCGGACTGACCAAAACCATCGAGCGGGCGCGACTGACCTTTGATCCCCGCGCCGCACGGCTGGCCGGCAGCACCGAACAATCGCTCGAGCGCAAGCGCACCGCGCTGGGGCGGGTGGCACCACGCCTATCCACCCAGCCACTGAAGGCGGAACTGCGCCATGCCCAGGGGCAACTCGCCCCCGTAGCGGCGCGTCTGGCCAAGGGCTCGGCGACCATTATTCCAGACCGCCGCCATGGGCTTGAGCAGTTGGGGAAACTCCTCGCGAGCCTCGGCTATCGCAATGTTCTCGCGCGCGGTTATGCGCTGGTGCATGACGACAATGGTGCCTTGATCACCGGTAAGGCCGCGCTGCAGCCCGGCGATCAACTGAAGCTGACCTTTGCCGATGGCGATGTCGCAGCGTCGGTGGCGGGCGCACCGCCAGCCAAGCGCAAGGCCGCCCGTCCACAAGCGGACGACGGGTCGCAGGAAAGCCTCTTTTGATCGCGGCCATTGCGCCTTATATCGATCCTCAGAGACAAGGAGCCAGGCGATGAACATCTTCGACAAGGGTTTTGCGCCGGCCGAGGCCACACTGCGCTATCTCGATGGAGACTATGTGGTGTTAAAGCCTGGCACGTTCGTGCGCTGCGCCATTACCGGCAAGCCGATCCCGCTCGATGAACTGAGCTATTGGAGCGTTGACCGCCAGGAAGCCTATGCTGATGCAGCCTCGGCCCACACGGCGTTCGAGCGTTACGGCCGGGGCAAATAAAGGTGACGGGGACGGCGGCGCGTCGACGCTACCTCGTCATTTCCAACGGTCACGGTGAAGATGCCATTGCGGCAGCGCTGGTGAGACGCCTCAGGGATGTCGCCAGCGTCGAAGCTTACCCGATGATCGGCAGCGGCAAGGCCTATGATGGGGTCTGCGCTACGGTCGGGCCGCGTGCGTCGCTGGCCTCCGAAGGCTGGCGCAACGTCAAGGGGTCGCTGCGCCGGGATATTGTCACCGGCGGCATCATGACCGTGCCCCCTGCCCTCAAATTTCTCCGCTCGATCCGGGGCCGCTATGACCGGATCATCGTTGTGGGCGACATGGTCGGTGTGCTGGCATGCCTCGCCACCGGGAATCGCGACCTCTTTTACATCGACGTCTACAAAACAGGTGCAGCGCGGCTCTATTCGTCGCTTGAGGCCTGGGCGATCGCCCGGAGCTGCTCGACGGTCTTCTGCCGGGCGCAGGCGCTTTCGGACATGCTCGCGAGCAAGGGAATAGACGCCCGTTGCGCCGGCAATCTGATGATGGATGCCATCCCGCGGGGCGACTACGACGCAAAATCGCGACGGCAGCGGTCCCTTGGGGTGACGCTCCTGCCGGGCAGCCGGGCACTCACTGCCGAGAGTTTTGGCCTGCAGATAGGCGCCTTGCGCAACCTTGATCCAGAAGAGCGGCCGGACGTCTTTCTCGCCGTGGCCGGAAGCGTCAATGTCGATGAACTCGCGCGCATCGCAGGGCTTCGCCGAACCACAATGCTGAGCACAGAATCAGCCGATCTTGGTCAGTTGAGCGATGGCGAGCTGACCGTGCACATGGCGCGCGGCGAGGCGATGGGCAATTTGATCGATGCATCGGATGTGGTGCTGAGCCAGGCCGGAACGGCGACAGTCCAGTCCTTGGGCATGGGCAAGCCGGTGATATGCTTCATCAATCCGCGCGACAGACGCTCGCGCTTCGCCGATGAGCAGAACCTCTTTTCAGCGGCGCGCGTGGTCGTTGATGCCAATGAAGCCGAAGTCGGGGCCGCCCTGCAGACGCTGCTCAGGGACGGAGAAGAACGTTCCCGGCTGGCCGAAATAGGCCGGGAACGCATTGGTGGGCCGGGCGCCATGGACGCCATCCTCGCCGCCCTTAACGAACGCGACTGATCGCGGACGGGGCTCAGGCGCCGGCGACTGCCGGATCGAGCAGGCGATGCAGGTGGACGATAAAATAGCGCGTCTGCGCGCTGTCCACGGTCATCTGGGCCTTCTGCTTCCAGACAGTATAGGCGGAAGCGTAGTTGGGATAGATTCCAACGATGTCGACCTTTTCGAGATCAGTGAACGTCACACCATCCAGGCTCGAAAGCTCGCCGCCGATCACCAGGTGGAGCAGTTGTTTTTCCGTCTCAGCCATCGATAATTGTCCGGTTATTAGAGGGTAGGAAGCTCGCTGCTGTCTTCTGCCACGGCCGGGCAGCCGTAGACTTTTATAAGTGCAGCATGAACCAAAGGTTTTAGGCTCATGTCAGCCAGGGCCGCAAGCGCCCCATGACGCACATCTCGTCTGTTAAATTGTGGGAACCCGACGCATACATCAGCGAAATCGAGGCCCGCTTCCCTCAGGATCAGGGCAGCGGCGGCGATATCCCAATCCTGGCTGCCACGGCGGGCGACAGCGCCATCGAGCTTGCCGGTCGCGACCTGAACCAGACGATAGGCCAGAGACGGATAGGCCGGACCGCGGGTATATTCGAGACCTGCCGCCTGCATTTCCTGGTGGACGGCCCCCGGAGCGGGGATCAGCGGGGCTGCGCCGGCGCGGCGGTGGCGCTTGAGCGGCTGGCCATTGAGCCAGGCACCACCATCCTTGGCGGCGCAATAAAGCTCATCGCGGGCCGGCGCGTAGACGACGCCGGCGACCGGTTCGCCATTCTCGACGACAGCCAGACAGATGGTCCAGCTATCCTCGCCACGCAGAAATCCGCGTGTACCATCAATGGGATCAACGACAAAGACGCGCTCGCAATCGAGGCGACTGGCATTGTCGGCAGTCTCCTCGCTGAGCCAGCCATAGGTCGGGCGGGCGCTCAACAGGCTGGATGCGAGGTAACGGTCGACGACAATATCGGCTTCGCTGACGGGGGAGGCATTCTCCTTGGTCCAGCTTTTGACGTCCCTGCGAAAATAGCTCGAGGCAATGATCCCCGCGGCCACGGCACTGGCGCGGAGCAGTTCAAGATCGTCTTCAATTGGGGGCATAGCGGCCGGCATGGCGGGGCTTTTAGGCTTCCGGGGCCGTTTGGACAAGGGTTTCATCCCGATCCCCCCATATTGTAACGGCATGGCTGCGGCCACCTGCCAGTGACAGGGTAAACAGGGTGCAACCGCGTTATGTTAATTGCTTCCTACAGGGTGCAACACCCTGCTAACCACCTCAAAAAACAACATAAACTTAACCCAACCCATTAAGACGGCTGGTAAGGGGACGCGCTAAATTAGCCTCATAAACGGAGCGAAAAAAACAGCTCTCGAAGTTACAGGAAGGCATCAAAAATGGTTCATGGCGTTGCGATGGAAGGAGCGTCTGTCGTTCTGGCGTTCCGTAAGCCGTCCCTGGCTGAGCGCCGGTTTGTAGCGGCGAACGACAATGGCCCGCGTGATCCGGTCAAGACCGTGACGGTGCGCAAGCAGCTCGAACAGAGCGGCGTTGCCATCAAGATCAAGATCCCGGTGACCGAATTTATCGGCGTTGCCGTGGCCACACGAATTTCCGAGGAAGGTGTTCTCACCAGCCTCATCGAACTGGTTCACCCGGATTCCGAGTTGAATTACAAGGTGTTCGAAGAAGAGGGCAATCACAGCGTGGTCGCCGAATGGCAGAACTGGGGCAAAAAGCTCCGCCTGCCCCTGTTCATCAAGGCCGGCGACGGCGCCTATATGCCCTATACCCAGCAGGTCGATGGCGTGATGCTCGGCGAGGTCGCCTATCGCCGCAAGCTTGCTGCAGAAGCAGCCCGCCGCCCGCGTTTTCTGAACCGGCGCAAGCCCGGCCAGGCCGAATCCAACTAATCGAAAACCTCCATATGCATGCCAAAAGGGTCAACCAGTGGTGCGGTTGGCCCTTTGGCATTTGGGGGAGTTTGCTAGCAGACTGTTAGCATCGAGCGCGACAAAGCGCGGATTTGGTCACAGAAATGGGGTTGCGCGTTACCACACCCACTCGGCCATGAGCGCGAGCGTGATAGCAATGCCCACATAGTGATTGATGACAAAGCGCGGCTTGGGATTGTGCGGATCGGCGGGATCGAGCGTCCAGACCTGCCAGGCCAGCACCCCTCCTCCGACGAGCGACAGGATGGCGTAGACGAAACCGCCGCCCGCCAGGATCGCCGCAGCGAGCCAGAGCACGAAAGCGCCGACATAGAGCGTTGCCACCGCCGGCTTCACGATATCACCAAACAGACGGGCCGTGGATTTCACGCCGACAAGGGCATCGTCCTCGATGTCCTGGAGGGCATAGATGGTGTCATAGCCGATGACCCACAGGATCGTGCCGAGATAGAGCAGGATTGGCGCCCAGCCGAGGGTGCCGGTCTCGCCCGTCCAGCCGACCAGCGCGCCATAGGAAAACGCGAGGCCGAGGAAAAGCTGCGGCCACCAGGTGATGCGCTTCATGAACGGGTAGATGGCCACCAGCACCAGTGAGAAGACGCCTGCCCAGACCGTAAAACGGTTGAACTGGAACAGCACCAGTGCGCCCAGAAGCGTCTGGATGATGAGGAAGACCAGAGCCTGCTTTGCCGTGACCTGACCCGAGGGAATGGGGCGGGAGCGGGTGCGCGCGACCTTCATGTCGATGTCCCGATCGACAATGTCATTAAAGGTGCAGCCGGCGCCGCGCATCAGGATGGCGCCAATGAGCATGAGCACGGCGTGCCACCAGCCAAATCCCTGTTCTGGAAAGGCCACCGCCGCCAGGGCAATGCCCCAGGCGCAGGGCCAGAACAAAAGCCAGAAGCCTATCGGCCGATCCCAGCGCGCCATGCGCCCATAGGGCTTTAGCCAATCAGGCGCGTAGCTATCGAGCCAGTTGCCCTTCTGGGCATCGGCGACGGTTCCGGACTGGGGAGGAATGTCGGTCATTCGGCCACGACTCTTACTTCTTTGGCAGGTCAGGTGAGGTCTACTGCAATTGGCCGGGCGGAAGTAGAGGTTTTGGGCGGCGGGAGCCGGCATGGTCTCGCGGGAAATGTTTCCGCATCGAGCGCGATATGAGTTTTCGCGTCCTTGACCTCACGGTGTCCTTGCCCACGGCTTGCGGGCCTTCGGAAGCTCTTGCTCCACCGTGGCGGGCATCATGGCTGATCGAAAAAGCCTATGACACCGATAGGTGCCGCCTCAGACAGAAGTGCAGTATTCGATTGTACTAACTCATGGACGCAATGGCGAAAATGGGTTTGTGAAGGAGGCATTTCTTGTTCAAAAGCATTTTAAAGAAAGTCGCTGGCGTCGCGGCGATCGGACTCATTACTGCGGGAGGCGCGTTCGGCCAGTCAGAAATGCCGACGTTGAAGATGGCGCTGGCAGTGGCCGATATGGGCTTCAACCTGACGCCCAATTCCGTCTTCAACCTGGCCAACGACCTCGGCATTTTTGAAAAGCACGGCGTTAAAGTCGAATTCATTACCCTCGACGGCACACCGCAGGCTGTCGCGGCCTTGAACTCCGGCGCTGTCGACATTGCCGACATCACAATCGATTCCATGCTGCGCCTGCGCGCCGAGAATGATGTGCAGTTGCGCGGTTTTCTCGCCAACGGGAAGGGCGGGTCTTTCCTGATTGTTGGCAAGGACGAAATCGAGAGCGTCGCAGACCTGGCCGGGCACAGCTTCGCCATTGCAGATAGCGGCAGTCTTGACCACAATCTGACCGTGGCCATGCTGCAGGCAACCAATTCGGAAGCGCCCAATTTCGTAGCGATCGGCGCCCCCGACGTCCGCGTGCAGGCGCTGGCTGCAGGGCGTATTGATGCCACCACTGTCTCCTTCGGCACCTATCTGTCGATCGCCGACACGCCTGGTATCCACATCATCATGAACACCGATGAACTGGGCAAATTTACGCTTTCCCCGACAAAGCTGATTTCGGCAATGGAAAGCACGCTCGAGACAAAGGGCGATGCGATTCAGCGTTTCACCAATGCTGTCGTCGAAACCGCACGCCGCATGCATGACAACCCGGATGAATGGGTGGAAGCTGCTGCAGCCGCTCGGGATGATCTCTCGCGTGAGCGCATTGAGGCGATCGCAAATTTCATCAAGGCTCAGTGGTGCCTGGATGCCTGCATGGACGAGGGCAATCTCACCAATGTGGTCGACTACATCTACAACAATCCCGACTTCGAAAACGTGACGCGCATTCCGGCTGAGGACGTCCTCGAGTTCCGCTTTGCCCAGAAGGCCAACGAAACGCTCGGCCCCTATACGCCGCCGAACTGAATGAAGCCGACGTTGGAGCGCATAAATCGCAATGGCATGAGTGACTGGCCAAGCTCGAACGGGGACGTGGCCAATTCACGTCACGCTTCCGGTGAGCTGGCCATATCAGTGGACACGGTCGGAAGGCTCCGGCCAGATTTTGTCCTTGTCAGCGACGGCTCCAATTGGTCGACCCCTGTCGTCGTCGGTGAAAACTTCTTTTTCACCGATGACGCTGGCGGGCTGACCTGCGCCGATCGCCAGAGCGGAAAACTGCTCTGGTCGCGCAAGATCTCCGATTATACCGGCGTCGAGAACGCCAATGCGCGCACCAGCGTGGTGGTGACGGATGATCTGGTCATCGTCGGCGATCGCGCCGGCGCCAATCTTATTGCAGCAGACCGTGCCACTGGCGAGCGCGTCTGGATCACACGGCTCGACACCCACCCTGCAGCGCTGATCACGGGATCACCGGTCCTGCATGACGGCGTGGTCTATGTGGGCACCTCTTCGCTTGAGGGGATGCGTTTTCTCAGGGATCGCAGCTATCGCACCAGCTTCATTGGCATGATGGTGGCGGTCGATGCCGCCAGCGGGCGGATCCTGTGGAAGACACCCACCATGCCCGACAATGGCGGCGCACTCGACAGTTGGGCCGGCGGCGCCGTGATCAGCGTTCCGGCGGTCGACGCCACGACAGGCACGGTGTTTTTTACCACCGATCATCACTATCAAATGCCTGCGCATGTTTTGGCGCAGCTTGAGGCAGCACCGAACAATTGGGACCCTGCCGCCTTTCCTGACGACTTTCGCGCGTCATCCCTCATCGCCGTCGACATGCAGACCGGCGCGGTCAAGTGGAGCTTCTTTGGCTCGGGGCTCGACGTCTGGCAGCGGGTGTGTGGGGAATATCCGGGCGCAGGTTTTCCCTTTCCGGTCCACGACATCGGGCGCTCCGCCGGCCCCGAACGCCTTGGTTCCGCCACCGACAGATTATCTCAACTGGTCGTTCGCGGCGGGCTCGCCACAAATTATCGACGTCGAGATCGAAGGCCGACGCCGGCATCTGGTCGGCGTGGCGCAAAAGAGCGGTGTCTATTGGGCATTTGACGCAATGACAGGCGTAATCGTCTGGCACAGCGTGGTCGGCCCCTGGTCTGAACCGGGTGGTTTGACATGGGGCGCTGCCTGGGATGGCAAACGCCTCTATGTGGCGCTGACCAATCTCGAACAGGTTGCGCACCGATTGAAGGGTGGCGCTCTGACCACAGGCGGTTCCTGGGCAGCGCTGGATCCGGCGAGTGGGGACATCCTCTGGCAAATTGCCGAACCGAATGGCGCTGCAGTCTATGCGGCGCCGGTGGTTGCCAACGGGGTTGTCTTCGGTGCCTCGATGGCAACAACGGGCGAGCAGATGTTCGCACTCGACGCTGAAACCGGCGACATCCTCTGGCGCTTTGCCTCAGGCGGCTCGGTGGCGGCACATCCGGCCGTGGCCGATGGCAAGGTTTTCTGGGGCTCGGGATTTCGACTGTTCGGCGGCGTTGGAAATAACCAGATGTATGTCTTCGGCCTGGGCGATTTCGGCTGACGTAGCGCAGTTATCCGACAGACCCAATTATGATCGAGCGATCACGATTTAGGCTGAGCCGGTCGGGGCAGCGGGCGCTTTTGCTTTACAGGCCCTTCCATTGGGGACAGCATTGCTGGATCAATGGAGGGAAAGATGAAACTGCTCAACTCTATGATGTTTGCCCTGGCGGGGAGCGTGCTCCTGCCCGCGGCAGTGCTGGCGCAGGATGCTCCACTTCAGCCTGAGGATACGACGGCGATTGCCGAGAAACAGACGGTGCACGCCGAAAATTTTATGGTCTCATCGGCCCATCCGCTGGCCACGCAGGCTGGCTATGACGTGCTGGCCGCGGGGGGCACGGCGGCAGATGCGGCGGTGGCGGTGCAGGTGATGCTGGGTCTTGTCGAGCCACAGAGCTCGGGGCTCGGCGGGGGCGCGTTCCTGCTCTATTTCGACAAGGAAAGCGGCGAACTCACCACTTATGACGCGCGCGAAAAGGCGCCGATGGCGGCCGATGGGAGTTATTTCCTCGACGGCACCGGGGCGCCGATGGGCTTTATGGACGCCGTGATCGGGGGCAAATCGGCCGGTGTGCTGGGTACGCCCAAATTGCTCGAAAAGCTGCACGCGGACCATGGCAAGAGCGATTGGGAAAGCCTGCTGCAGCCAGCCATCGACACCGCAGAGGCCGGGTTTGAGGTGTCCCAGCGCATGGCGGACTCGGTGGCCGGGACAGAGGGGCTCGACCAATTCATCGCCACCGCGGAATACTTCCTTCCCGGCGGCAAGCCGATTGCCGAGGGGACGCTGCTGAAAAACCCGGACTATGCCGAAACGTTGCGGCTCTTTGCCGAAGAGGGGGCAGCGCCGTTTTATACGGGTGCGATCGCAGAGGATATCGTTGCGGCGCTCAACACCAATATCAATCCGGGCATGCTGACCATGGAGGATCTGGCCGCCTATGAGGTGGTGACGCGCGATCCGGTCTGCACCGATTATCGCGGCTTTGATGTCTGCGGCATGGGGCCGCCCAGCTCGGGCGGGCTGACCGTGGGGCAGATCCTTGAGCTGCTCGAGCCGTTTGATCTCAAGGCGATGGGCGATGGGGCCGAAGCGCGGCACCTCTTCACCCAGGCATCGCGCCTCGCCTTTGCCGATCGCGGGCTCTACATGGCCGACCCCGACTTCGTGGATGTGCCGCAGGGGCTTCTGGACGAGGCCTATCTCAAGGAGCGGTCAGCCCTGATCGACCCAGCAAAGGATATGGGCGCGGCCAAGGCCGGCACGCCGCCGGCAGACAAGGTGGCGCTTTGGGCGCCCGACATCGAGCGGCCCAGAAGCGGCACCTCGCACTTCGTGATCGTCGATGGCGAGGGCAATATGATCTCGGCCACGACCACGATTGAGAGCGGCTTTGGCAACCGGGTGATGACGCGCGGCTTCCTGCTCAACAATGAAATGACCGATTTTTCCTTCGCGCCGGAGACCGATGGGCTGCCGGTGGCCAATCGGGTGGAGGCCGGAAAACGCCCGCGCTCGTCCATGGCGCCGACAATTGTGCTGAAAGATGGTGAGCCGGTGCTGCTGACCGGTAGTCCCGGGGGCGCGAACATCATCGATTATACGGCGCTCTCGATTATCGCCCTGCTCGACTGGGAGATGGACCCGCAGGAGGCCATCGACCTGCCCCATGTGATCAATCTCAACGGGCCGACGCGCGTTGAAGAGGGTGACGGCGCCGAGGAGATGAGCGCAGCGCTGACCGCGCTGGGCCATGAGGTGACCATCGCCAATCTCAATTCGGGGCTGCATGTGATCCAGATCACCGAGGATGGATTGCTGGGCGCGGCGGACAAGCGGCGAGAGGGGACGGTGCTCGGGGAGTGAGGGACCCTCACCCACCGGGCTCGTGCGGGGGAGGTAAGGCCACCCCCGCCTGGTTTTGCTACGGCTCGGTGGGCCGGTGGGTGGCAACAGTAAGAGAGGCCCCCTCACCCTAGCCCTCTCCCCGGAGGGGCGAGGGGACCAGGCCGGTGGGTGGGGCCGCTTTCGGTTTTACCGGGCGGTCGGTTTCACCCCCCGCCTAGCTTTGCTACGGCCCGGCGGGCCGAGCGTCGCTACCTCCCCCTTCGGAGGGGGAGGTGGGGGCTGGTGGGTGGGGATAGTCGCGCGCTCATCGGCCGTCCAGCGTCATTGCCTGGCCTTTGCCGGCAATCCAGTTTGCGTCGTGCATGCGCAGAGAGGTGGAGATCGGGGCGAAGACGCAGTAGAGGTGGGGGACTTGCCGGAGAGTAGCGCCCATATGCCGAGAACCCATTCGAGATTGCCGCGGCTGTTTGTTGGTCATGATCTATCGCAGGGGGCCGCGATCGGGCTCGATAAGGAGCAGTCGCTCTATCTGGCCGCCGTGTTGCGCAAGGCGGTGGGCGATGAGGTGGTGCTGTTCAATGGGCGGGAGGGCGCCTGGCTTTGTCGGCTGACCAGCGATTCGAAGAAGTCGGTGGTGCTGGAGGCGTTGGAGCAGATTGCGCCGCAGACGCCGGTTTCCGATCTCTGGTATGGTTTTGCACCGCTGAAATCAGAACGGCTCGACTATGTGATCCAGAAGGCGGTGGAGATGGGCGCCGGGGTGATCCAGCCGGTGATGACCCAATATACCCAGGTCAACCGGCTCAAGACCGAGCGCCTTTCTGCCAATGCCATCGAGGCGGCCGAGCAGTGCGAAGTGCTGAGCGTGCCGGAAATCGGCGATGAGGTAAGCCTCGAGCGACTGCTGGGGACCTGGAAAGAGGTTCATGGCACAAGAAAACTGGTGTTTGCCGATGAGGGCCAAGCGTCGTCCTCGCCGCTCGAAACGCTGGGCGGGCTGAGGGGCGAAAAGATCGGGCTTCTGGTGGGGCCGGAAGGCGGATTTTCCGACGAGGAGCGGGAAAAACTCAATGGGCTCGACTTTGTCGTGCCGATCAGCCTGGGGCCGCGGATTTTGCGCGCCGACACGGCGGCAGTGGCTGCATTGGCGGTTATTCAGGCGACCATCGGCGATTGGCGATAAAAGGCGATTGCTTTCCTTCTTGCCGTCGTTATGGTGCCGCACCATTCTAGCCCTCAGCACATAAAGAGGACCCCATGGCCGGCGCCGACACAGCATCGCCTCTCATTGAATCGCGTGCCGACCTCATCGAGGCGATGGAGCGCGGCTGCAAGCCGGTCGAGCAATGGCGTGTTGGGACCGAGCACGAAAAGCACGTGTTCCACACCAATCCCGTGCGGCCGGTGACTTATGAGGGTCCGAACGGCGTCAAGGCGCTGCTCGATGGCATCGAGGCCGAGACCGGCTGGCAGCCCTTTTACGACGGGCAGAACCCGATCGGCCTACTCAACAAGGCGCAGGCGGGCGGCATCTCGCTCGAGCCAGGCGGACAGTTCGAGCTGTCCGGCGCGCCGATGGAAACCCTGCATGAGACGGCCGCCGAAATGGCCGAGCATATGCACGTCGCCAAGAAAGTGGCCGAGCCGCTCGATATTCATTTCCTCGGGCTGGGCGTGACGCCGATCTGGCCGGTGAGCGAGATCCCGGCCATGCCGAAATCGCGCTATGGCATCATGACGCCCTATATGGACAAGGTCGGCACGCTGGGCACATCGATGATGTATCGCTCGGCCACGGTGCAGGCCAATCTCGATTTCTCGAGCGAAGCCGACATGGTGAAAAAGCTGCGCGTGTCGGTGGCGCTGCAACCGGTGGCGACGGCGCTGTTTGCCAATTCGCCTTTCGTCGATGGGCGCGACAGCGGCTATCTCAGCTTCCGCAGCCATATCTGGCTCAATACCGACAATGATCGCACCGGCATGCTGCCCTTCGCCTTCGAAGAGGGCTTCGGGTTCGAGCAATATGCCGACCATGCGCTCGATGTGCCGATGTATTTCGTCATCCGCAACGGGCAATATGTGAACGTGGCGGGCGAAAGCTTCCGCGCCTTCCTCAAGGGGGAGCTGCCGCAGCTGCCCGGGGAAAAGCCGACGATCAAGGATTGGGAAGACCACCTCTCGACCCTGTTCCCGGAAGTGCGCCTCAAACAATTCCTCGAGATGCGCGGCGCCGACATGGGCGACGAAAAGCATGTGGTGGCGCTCTCCGCCTTCTGGGTGGGGCTGCTCTACGATCAGATTTCGCTCGACGCCGCCTGGGACCTGGTCAGCGACTGGACCGAGGAAGACCGCGATTATCTGCGCCGCGAAGTGCCGCGGCTGGGGCTGACGACGCCGTTCGACCGGTCGAGCCTGTTTGACGTGGCGGCGCAGGCCGTGGGCATAGCCTCGGCTGGCCTCGTGCGCCGGGCTCGGCTCGATGCGCAGGGGCGCGACGAGACAATCCATCTGGCGGCGCTGGAAGAAACCATCCAGACGGGGAAATCTCCGGCGGAGCGGTGGCTGGAGAAGTTCCACGGGGAGTGGAACGGGGATCTCAGCCGGATTTTTGTTGAAGCGGAGATGTGAGGGGCGGTTTTGGCCCTCACTGCTATTGGTTGTTGTCACCCGGCTCGTCCGGGTGATTTTTTTGTGGGGAATGGCGTTCCCGTGCTGGCCCGGCCTTAGGGTCTGTGGCTCCCCTCCCCTCACCCTAACCCTCTCCCCAGAGGGGCGAGGGGATTGGGCCGGTGGGTGTGAAGGGTGTCTGAGGGGAAAGCCCTTGCCCTCCCGCTCGCTCTCGTGCATCACGCCGGAAGGTTCAGCATGGAGGCAGATATGCGGGTTTTGGTGATTGGTTCGGGTGGACGCGAGCATGCGCTGGCCTGGAAGATCGCGCAGTCGCCTCTGCTGACGAAGCTCTTCGTGGCGCCGGGCAATGGCGGGACCGAAGGGCTGGCCGAGAATGTGGCGCTCGATATTACCGACCATGCAGCAGTGATCGATTTTGCCAAGGCGCAGAATATCGACTTTGTCGTGGTTGGGCCGGATGCGCAGGTGGTGGCCGGGCTGGGCGACGATGTGCGCGCGGCCGGGATCGACTGCTTCTGCCCGTCCAAGGCGGCGGGGCAGCTGGAGGGCTCGAAGAGCTTTACCAAGGCGCTCTGCGACGAATTCGATATTCCCACCGCCGGCTATGCCCGCTTTGAGACCGAAGCTGCGGCGCTGGCCTATGTCTATACCCAGGGCGCGCCGATCGTGATCAAGGCCGATGGCCTCGCCGCCGGCAAGGGCGTGACTGTGGCGATGAGCGTCGAGGAGGCCGAGGAAGCCATCATCGATTGTTTCTCGGGCGCCTTTGGGGAAGCCGGGGCTGCCGTTGTGATCGAGGACTTCATGGAGGGCGAGGAGGTCAGCCTCTTTGTGCTCTGCGATGGCGAGACGCTGCTTCCGCTGACCACGGCGCAGGACCACAAGCGCGCCTTTGACGGCGACACCGGGCCCAATACGGGCGGCATGGGCGCCTATTCGCCTGCGCCGGTGATGACCCGCGAGCAATATGAATTCACCATGGAAAAGATCGTGGCGCCGACGGCGCGGGGGCTCGCCCAGCGCGGCACGCCCTATCAGGGTGTGTTTTATGCCGGGCTGATGCTCACCGAGGACGGGCCCAAGCTCGTGGAATACAATGCCCGGTTTGGCGATCCGGAATGCCAGGTGATGATGATGCGGATGGAAAGCGATGTGCTGCCGCTGCTCCACGCCACCGCCACCGGCACGCTCAAGGGGCATGACGTGGTCTGGAAGGACCAGTTTGCGCTGACCGTGATCATGGCCACCGAAGGCTATCCGGGCAGCTATGGCAAGGGCAGCGAAATCAAGGGCGTGGCCGGGCTCGATGACGGTGACCTCACCGTGTTTCACGCCGGAACGAAGCGCGATGGGCAACGTTTAATTGCCAATGGCGGGCGCGTGCTCAATGTCACGGCGCTCGGTGCCAGCGTGAAAGAGGCGCAGCATCGTGCTTATCGAGGCGTGGACGCGATTGACTGGCCGGAAGGATTTGCCCGCCGGGATATCGGCTGGCGCGAAATCGCCCGGGAACGCGGCTGAACCCTTTCTCAATGCTCTGCGCCTACCCTCATTCCGGACCGTCTTTGACGGAACGCCGCCGCAACGCCCCCTGACCCCGCTGCAATTGCGGGGCATGGCTCTCGCGGAGCGGCTGCGCTCCAAGGGAATGGAGCGGAAAACGATGCGCAATGGCGCGGGTCCACGGATCGGCGTGGCTTTGGGGGGCGGCTCGGCACGCGGGCTGACCCATATTCCCTATATCGAGGCGATGGATGAACTGGGGCTCAAGCCATCGGTGATATCCGGCACCTCGATCGGCGCGCTGATTGGCGCCGGCTGGGCCGCGGGCATGAGCGGCAAGGAATTGCGCGAGCATTCCTTCGAGGTGCTGGGGACGCTGCGCACCATTGCCTCAAAACTCTGGGCAACACAGATCCGCGGGCTTGGCGGGCTGCTCAAGAACGGCATTTCCGTACAGCTCGATGCGATGAGCGTGGTCGATGCCTTTGCGCCCGATCACTTCCCCAAGGAATTCAAGGAACTCAAGGTGCCGCTCTATGTGGTGGCGACCGATTTCCAGTCCTGGCACCAGGTGGTGTTCAACTCCGGGCTATTGCGGCCGGCGATTGCCGGATCGCTGGCCATCCCGAGCTTTTTCAAGCCGGTGGTCTATAACAATCACTTGCTGGTGGATGGCGGCGTGGTCAATCCGCTGCCGCTCGACCAGGCCGATATCGACACCGACTTTCTCATCGGCATCGATGTGGCGGGGGATCCGTCCTCAGGTCTGACCAAGACCGACCACAAGGCGCTCGATATCTGGTTCGGCTCGGCGCAGATCATGATGCATTCGCTGACCGCGCATATGATGGCGGCCTATCCGCCTGATATTTACATCCGGCCACGGGTGGCGGCATTCGGCGCGATGGAATTCTGGCGGGTGCGCGAGATCATCACCCACGCCGAGGCGGAGAAGGACCGGTTCAAGCGGATGCTTGAGCACAAGGTCGAGGCGTATATTCGGGGGGAGTGAGGGGCGGCGCGTCTGAAGGATTACCCCCCACCCTCGATCCCTCCCCACAAGGGGGAGGGAGGCGATGGAGCCGATAGGCTCCGAATAAGTCAGACCCGCAATTTCCTGAAAAAATCGGTCAGCATGGCTTCGGCGCGGGCGGCGGAGAGGCCGGAGATCACTTCGGGGCGATGGTGGCAGGTGGGTTGGTCGAAGAGGCGAATGCCGTTTTCGACGGCGCCGGCCTTGATGTCCTCGGCGGCGAAATAGACGCGGCGCAGGCGGGTGTGGGCGATGGCGCCGGCGCACATGGCGCAGGGCTCGAGCGTGACATAGAGATCGCAACCATCGAGCCTACCGGTGCCGCGGGTGGCGAGCGCGGTGCGCATGGCGAGGAACTCGGCATGGGCGGTGGGGTCGCGCAGGGCCTGCATGCGATTGCGCTCGGCCGCGAGGATGCGGTCGCCCTCGGCGATGACAGCGCCGACAGGCGCCTCGCCATGGGCGGCGGCTTCCTCGGCGAGGGCAAGGGCGATATCCATGGGCGGGCGGGTTGAGGTCATGGGCTTGGGTTTAGCGTGAGGGGGAAGTTGAGGGAAGTGGGGGCATCTGGAGATACCCCCTCCTAGCCTCCCCCTGATAGGGGGAGGGACGCATCGCGTTTGCGGCGCCGATGGGGAGCCACAGGACGGCCCCTCCCCCTGTCAGGGGAGGTTGGGTGGGGCACCCGCCTCGGGTCGCAATGGGGACTGCCCTCCCCTATAATAAGGGGATCAGGAGAATCGCCCTTGCCCATTCGTCAGCTGCCCGAAGACCTCATCAACCGCATCGCTGCCGGCGAGGTGGTGGAGCGGCCGGCCAGTGTGGTCAAGGAGCTGGTGGAAAACTCCATTGATGCGGGCGCCAGGCGGATCGTCGTGACCACCGCGGGCGGCGGGATCGAACTCATTCGCATCACCGATGACGGCCATGGCATGGACCGCGAGGACCTGATGCTGTCGGTGGAGCGGCACGCGACCTCCAAGCTCAGCGTCGATGATCTCGATGATATCCGCACACTGGGGTTCCGCGGCGAGGCGCTGGCTTCCATCGGCTCGGTGTCGCGGCTTAGCGTGGCCTCGCGCACGGCAGATGCGGAAAGCGGGCTGATCATTCGCGTCGACAACAGCAAGCGCAGCGGGCCGGTGCCGCAGGCGATGAACCGGGGCACGGTGATCGAGGTCAAGGATATCTTTGGCCAGGTGCCGGCGCGGCGAAAGTTCTTGAAGAGCGCGCGGGCCGAAACGGGGGCGATCACCGATGTGGTCAAGCGCCTCGCCATGGCCAATCCGGAAATCCATTTCATCATGGAAGGCACGGACCGGAGCATTTCCAACTGGCCGGCGGTGAGCGGGCCGGGCGCGCTGGAAGCGCGGCTGGCGCAGGTGATGGGCAGCGATTTCATCGAGAACGCGGTGCCGCTGGCCATGGTGCGCCACGGCGTTGTGGTGGCGGGCATGGTGGGGCTGCCGACCTATACACGGGCCAATTCGCTCAGCCAGTTCTATTTCGTCAATGGCCGCTCGGTGCGCGACAAGGTGCTGGTGGGCGCGGTGCGCGCGGCTTTTGCCGACTATATATTCCGCGACCGCTTTCCGGTGGTGGCGATCTATGTGGCGATTGACCCGGCGCAGGTGGACGTCAATGTGCATCCGGCCAAGGCGGAGCTGCGGTTCCAGGATCAGGGCGGGGTGCGCAGCGCTGTGATCCAGGCCATCGGCTCGGCGCTAATGGCGGCCGGGTTCAAGGCGTCGAAAACCGTGGCCGAGGATATTTTGCAGGCGTTCTCGGCGCCCGAGACTGAGGCGCGGGCGGTGGGGGACATGCCGGCGCTGGCGGCGCCGACAGCGAGCGGGTCGAGCTATGCGATGCCGTCCTATGGCGCTTCGGCAGCTTCGGCGCCGGTCAGTCGGCAGGGCTATTCGGGCTATTCCGGCTATGGCAATTCGGGACGGGCGCCGCTCAATTATGACCGGGCGCCGCCGCGACTGGACGGCTTTGCCGAGCCGAGCGCGCGGGTGGAGGCCGTCGCGCCGGAACCGGTGGCGATGGATTATCCGCTCGGCACGGCGCGGGCGCAGATGTTTGACAATTACATCATCGCCCAGAACGAGAGCGGGCTGTTGCTGGTGGACCAGCATGCGGCCCATGAGCGGCTGGTCTATGAGCGGTTCAAGGCGCAACTGGCGTCTGGCCCGGCACCGAGCCAGGCCCATCTTATTCCGGTGATCGTTGAATTGCCGGAGGAAGACTGCACGCGGCTCGAGGAATGCGCGGAGGAGCTGGAAAAATTCGGGCTTTATCTCGACCGGTTCGGGCCACGCGCCATTGCCGTGCGGGAAACCCCTGCCCTTCTGGGCAATAGCGATGTGGCGGGGCTGGTGCGCGATCTGGCCGATGGGCTGGCCGAATGGGACAGCACGGCGGCGCTGACCGACCGCATGGAAGCGATCATCGCGCGCATGGCCTGCCATGGGTCGGTGCGCTCGGGGAGGCGGCTGCGGGTCGACGAGATGAATGCGCTTTTGCGCGACATGGAGGCGACGCCCCATTCGGGCCAATGCATCCATGGGCGGCCCACCTACGTGGAGCTCAAGAAGGGCGATATCGAGCGGTTGTTCGGGCGGAGCCGGTAGGGTTCGCAATTTGCGGAGAGGCTTGCACCCCTCACCCTAGCCCTCTCCCCGGAGGGGCGAGGGGACAGGGCGGTGGGTGGTGCCGCTGCGGTTATGACCAAGGCCCCCCACCCTCAATCCCTCCCCACGTTGGGGGAGGGAGGCAGAGCGGTGGGTGGGGTGAGTTTGGTGCAGGAGCATGACGACCCCCTCCTAGCCTCCCCCTGGTAGGGGGAGGGACAAGTTCGGTGGGTGGGAGGGGCATTGCGAAAGACTTTGCCCCTCACCCTCCCCCCTGAAGGGAGAGGGGATCAGATCGAGATGGTGGCGAGGCCACGCGAGACCAGAGGCAGAGCATAAAATGACTTCAGGCATTCACCACGTCACGATGATCGCAGGGGATGTGCAGGCCAATGTCGACTTTTATGTCGGCTTTCTGGGGCTGCGGTTGGTCAAGCAGACGGGGGGATATGAGGATGCGCGGCAGCTGCACCTGTTTTACGGGGACTATGCGGCAACGCCCGGGTCGCTGATTACCTTTCTCATGTGGCAGGGCGGATCGCGCGGACAGGCGGGGGCCGGACAGGTGAGCGAACTGGCGCTGGCGATTGCGCCGGGGTCGATCGGCTATTGGCTGGAACGGGCGCTGACCCATCAGGTGACGGTGGAGGGCACGGGCCAGGAGTTTGGCGAGACGGTGCTGCGGCTGCGCGACCCGGATGGGGTGGTGGTCAAACTGGTGAGCGCCGCCCTGCCCGCGCTGGAGATGCCGGATGGAGATATCCCGGCCGAACACCGCATCCGCCGCATTCGCGGGGTGACCATGCTGTCCGAGGTGCAGGAGGAAAGCGTTGATTTCCTCACCCGCTATTTTGGATTTCGCACCGGGGCGAAGGACGGGGCCATCCAGCGACTGGTGTCCGACATCGGCGATGTCATCGACATTCGCGACGCCGCAGGGTTCTGGCCCGGCGCGCCGGGGACCGGGACGGCAGACCATGTGGCGGTGCGGGCGAAAGATGCCGAGGAAGTGCATGCCGTCGAGGCGGAACTGCGAAAGCGCAATTCGAGCATGACCAATTTGCATGACCGGAACTATTTCACCGCGCTTTATGTGCGCGAGCCGGGCGGCACGCTGATCGAGATGGCCAGCGACGGGCCGGGATTTACCCAGGACGAGACGCTGGAGAAGCTGGGGGGCACTTTGTTCGTGCCGCCGGATACGCCGGATCCCGAAGCGGTCAAGGTGATGTTGCCGCAGTTCGGCCTGCCGGGGATGGAGCGTGTGGTCTATCGCGACCTCATCTACAAGCATCGTTTCTTTACGCCCGAAGATGCGGACGGGACGACCATCGTTCTGATGCATGGCACCGGCGGCAATGAGACCGACCTCATGCCGCTGGCGCACAAGGCGGCGCCACGAGCAACATTGCTGGGGATGCGCGGGCGCAGCACGGAAAGCGGCGTGCAGCGCTGGTTCCGAAGCTTCGGGCCGGCGATCTTCGACCAGAAGGACGTGCGCTTTGAATCAGGGGCGCTGGAGGCATTTTTCGAAGAGGCACGCGGGGCCTATCAGCTGGCGTCGGACCGGTTGATCGCGCTGGGCTATTCCAATGGGGCAAATCTACTCGGCGCGGCGATGCTGCTGCACCCCGGGATGGTGCAGCGGGCGGTGCTGATCCGGCCGGTCCTGGTGCTGGATGTGGTGCCGGAGGCTGATCTGGCCGGTGTGTCGGTGCTGGTGGTACTGGGAGAGAAGGACGCCTATCGCGGCGAGGGCGAAAAGCTCGCAGCGGCGCTGGAGGCGGCGGGGGCGAAAGTGACGGTGGAAGTGATCCCCGGCGGGCATGGGCTTGAGGATGCCGATGCCGGGGTGATTGGGGCGTGGCTAAGGGCTTAGGCAGCCAGAAGGCCCCTCACCCTAACCCTCTCCCCAAAGGGGCGAGGGGACTGGGCCGGTGGGGTGGTGGCGGACCGGTGCCTAGGCGCGATTATTGCGCGCGGTAGGCTTCGATCGCGTCGGTGACGAGCTGCTGGGCTTCGTTGACGCCGCTGAAGCCGTTGAGTTCGACCACTTTGCGGCCCTCGGGGAGCTGCTTGTAGACGCGGAAGAAGGCTTCGACGCGCTCGCGCTCTATGGCCGGGAGATCCTCGATATTGCGAATCTCGTCATAGGTCGGGTCGATGTCGGAGGCCGGGACGGCGATGATCTTGTCGTCTTCCTCGCCGCCGTCGATCATGTGCAGCACGCCAATGGCCCGCACCTTGATGAAGGCGCCGGGAACGATGGGTTCGCGGGTGAAGACCAGGGCATCGAGCGGATCGCCATCGCCGCCCAGCGAGGACGGGATCGAACCGTAATTGGCCGGGTAGACGACCGGCATGGACTGGTAACGGTCGACAATGAAGTGGCCGTTGTCGGCGTCGATTTCATACTTGGTGAAGCTGCCCTGCGGAATTTCCACCACGGTGAAGAATTCGGAGCTGTCTTCGGGCTGCGGATAGGCGAAGGGATTGACGAATTCGGCGTGGGCCGCGCCGGTGAGGGCGAGGACGCTGGCGGCGGCGAGGAGGAAGGACTTCATTGCGATCAGCTCCGGACAGGGGACGGTGATACCGTCCGCCTATCCGGTGGAGATGACAGCCAGATGTCAGCTGAAGACGCTGGCGCCGCGGTCGGCGGGGCCGACGAGGTTGCGGAAGCCGGCGAAGAGTTCGCGGCCCATGCCGAACTGGGAGGGACGCAGATCTTCGGTGGCGGGGGTGCGGGAGAAGAATTCCTTCTCGTCGCCGAGGAACATCAGCGTGCCCTCATTGGCGTCGAGACGGATCATGTCGCCATCGCGGATCTTGCTGATCGGGCCGCCGTCCTTGGCTTCCGGGGTCATGTGGATGGCCGCTGGGACCTTGCCCGAGGCGCCGGACATGCGGCCATCAGTAAGAAGGGCGACCTTGAAGCCGCGATCCTGCAGATTGGCCAGCGACGGCGTCAGCTTGTGCAGCTCGGGCATGCCCATGGCCTGGGGGCCGGAGAAGCGCACGACGGCGATGACGTCGCCATTGATCTCGCCGGACTTGAAGGCAGCCTGGAGGCCATCCTGGCTATGGAAGACGCGCGCGGGTGCTTCGACAATGCGGTGCTCGGGCTTGACGGCCGAGACCTTGATGACGGAGCGACCGAGATTGCCCTTGAGGAGCTTCAGGCCACCCGTGGGCTGGAACGGGGTCCTGGCGCTGGCGAGCACCTTGGGCAAGGCGCTTTCGGCTGGAGCGGGCTCGAAGGCGAGCTTGTTTTCAAGGAGCTTGGCTTCCACCGCATAGTTGGAGAGACCTGCGCCCCAGACGGTCTTGACGTCTTCGTGCAGATACCCCTCGTCGAGCAGTTCGCGAATGAGGAAACCCATGCCGCCGGCAGCGTGGAAATGGTTCACGTCGGCAACGCCATTGGGATAGACGCGGGCGAGCAGCGGGGTCGCGTCCGAAAGGTCGCTCATGTCGTCCCAGGTGACCTGGAGACCCGCGGCGGCGGCCATGGCGATAAGGTGCATGGTGTGGTTGGTCGAGCCGCCCGTGGCGTGGAGGCCAACGAGACCGTTCACGATGGCCTTTTCGTCCATGATGTGGCCGATGGGCGTATAGTCATTGCCCTGGGCGGTCAGCGAAAGGGCGCGGCGCGTGGCTTCGCGTGTCAGCGCATCGCGCAGCGGGGTGCCCGGATTGACGAAGCTGGAGCCGGGCAGATGCAGGCCCATGATTTCCATCAGCATCTGATTGGAATTGGCGGTGCCGTAGAAGGTGCAGGTGCCGGCCGAATGGTAGGACTTGCTCTCGGCTTCGAGCAGCTCGGCACGACCGACCTTGCCCTCCATATAGAGCTGGCGGATGCGGCTCTTCTCGTCGTTGGGCAGGCCCGAGGGCATGGGGCCGGCGGGGACGAAGACGGCCGGCAGATGGCCGAAGCTCAGCGCGCCGATGACGAGGCCGGGGACGATCTTGTCGCAAATGCCGAGATAGACGGCAGCGTCGAACATGTTGTGGCTGAGGGCAATGGCCGTCGACATGGCGATGACGTCGCGGGAGAACAGCGACAAATCCATGCCCGGCTGGCCCTGGGTGACGCCGTCACACATGGCGGGCACGCCACCGGCGACCTGGGCCGTGGCACCGATCTCGCGGGCCGCCTCTTTGATGATGTCGGGATAGAACTGATAGGGCTGGTGCGCGCTCAGCATGTCGTTGTAGCTGGTGACAATGCCCAGATTGAGCGTCTTGTCGCCGGCCAGCGCCGCTTTTTCAGACGGCGTACAGGCGGCAAAGCCGTGGGCGAGATTGCCGCAGGACAGGGTCGAGCGGTAAACGCCGGCCTCGCGGGCGGCCTCGAGGCGATCGAGATAATCGCGGCGGGTGTCGCGGCTGCGCGCTGCAATGCGGTCGGTCACGTCCTTGATGGCCTGACGAACGCTCATGATTGATCTCCATAATGGGCAAGGTCGCGCCAAAGGGGGGACCGCTGGCGGCATTCCTTGCTGTGATGACTGGTGCTGTCAGCGGCCAGGGCGGTCGATTGGGGACCGCCCCAGGGGCGTCATGGACACCAGTAAACTGAAAGCGGCGCTCCCGAGCGCAGCACGGCGCGGATCGGCAGGTCTTCCACCGGTCCATCGCCAAGCGCTGCGTCCAGAACCTCGGCCTTCGTGTCTCCTTCGATATGGAGATAAAGGCCGTCGGTTTGAAGGAGGCGCGGCAGGGTGAAGGTGACGCGCGGCTCGCCGGCGTCGGGGGCACGGATGGACAGGGTGGGCCCCTCCTCCGTCAAGGCTGCGGCCAGCGTGTCGCCGCCGGGAAAGAAGCTCGCCGTGTGGCCGTCATTGCCCATGCCGAGAATGACCGCGGCGAAGGGTTTTGGCAGTTCGGCGAGGAGCGCATTGGTCTTGGCGATGGCGGCTTCGTCGGGCTCTTCGCCGCCCGAATAGAGCGGAAAGAACCGTGCCGTGGCAGCCGGGCCCTGCAGCATCTTCTCGTTGACGAGCAGCGCATTGGAGCGCTTGGTGGTCTCATCGACCCAGCGCTCGTCGACCAGGGTGACGATGACCTTGTCCCACTCGATGTCCTTGGTCTTGCCCAGGGACGAGAAGAATTTCGCCGGCGTCGAGCCCCCGCTGACGGCAATGGCCGCAACACCGCGCTCGGCAATGGCGGTGCGGATGCGGTCGGCGACGGCCTCGGCCAGTTCCTTGGCGAGGGTGATCTTGTCGGCGAAGGTGCGGCGGTCGATGGTCATGGTCTTGTCTTTCAGAGGCTGTGCGGCGGGTTGATTAAAACCCCCACCTAGCCTCCCCCTGTGAGGGGGAGGAACAGATCGAGTGTGTCGCGACGATTGTGAGCCATTTGCCCGCCCCTCCCCCTCCCGGGGGGAGGCTCGGTGGGTACCACCGCAGTCAGGCCGTGCGCTCTTTTCATCACGAACTGGTACCCTCATACCACGTCCGGCCGTCGCGTTCGATGAGGGCGATGGCACCGCTGGGGCCCCAGGTGCCGGCGGTGTAGGTCTGGGGCGGCTCAGAAGAGCGATCCCAGGCTTCGCGGATCGGGTCGACCCAGGACCAGGCGGCCTCGAGCTCGTCGCGGCGCATGAACAGGGTCTGGGAGCCGCGGATGACGTCCATGAGCAGGCGCTCATAGGCTTCCGGCGTGCGCTCGGAGAAGGTCTCGGCGAACGACAGATTGAGCGGCACTTCGCGCAGGCGCATGCCGCCGGGACCGGGGTCCTTGATCATCATCATCAGCTTGACGCCTTCGTCCGGCTGCAGACGGATGATCAGCTTATTGGGCTTGGGTGCGCCTTCGGCGTGATCGAAGATCGAGTGCGGGATGGGCTTGAACTGGATGCAGATTTCCGAGACGCGCTCGGCCATGCGCTTGCCGGTGCGCAGGTAGAAGGGCACGCCGGCCCAGCGCCAGTTATCGATATTTGCCTTGAGCGCCACGAAGGTCTCGGTACGGCTGCCCTTGTTGGCCTCGGGCAGCTCGTCCTGATAGGAGGCGACTTCGGCGGTTTCGGACTTCACGCCGCGATATTGGCCGCGCACGGTCATCTTGGAGACTTCGCCATTGACAATCGGGCGCAGGGCACGCAGCACCTTGAGCTTTTCGTCGCGCAGCGCATTGGCCTCGTCGCTGGCGGGCGGCTCCATGGCCACAAGGCAGAGCAGCTGCAGCATGTGGTTCTGGATCATGTCGCGCAGGGCGCCGCTCTCGTCATAATAGCCGCGCGTGCCGGCGCCGACCGATTCAGCCACGGTGAGCTGGACGTGATCGATATGGGCGGAGTTCCAGACGGGCTCGAACAGCGTATTGGCAAAGCGCAGGGCCAGGAGGTTCTGGACCGTCTCTTTCCCGAGGTAGTGATCGATGCGGTACACCTGATCTTCCTTGAAGATCTTTGCGACACCGTCATTGATTTCCTGGGAAGACGCCAGGTCGTGGCCAAGCGGCTTTTCGATAACCACGCGGGCATCGCGCCGATAGAGCTTCTTATTGTGCAGATATTCGGCGATGGGCTCGAAAAGATCGGGCGCCACGGCGAGATAGAAGGCACGGATGATTTTCGGATCATCGCGCAGGGCCTTGCCGAGATCGCCTGACTCATCGGGCTTGCTGGCGTCAACGGGCACATAGGTGCAGATCTTGACGAAGCGTTCGATGACCGCCGCGTCCTGATATTCCTTTTCCACGAAGGTTTCGATCGCCTCGCGGGCGGCCTTCTGGAAATCGGCTTCGCTGAGCTTGGAGCGCGACGCGCCGATGATGCGGCTCTGCTCGTCGAACTGGCCATCCTTGAAGCGATGATAGAGGGCCGGGATGAGTTTGCGCTTGGTCAGATCGCCGGTGGCGCCGAACACCACATAGTCAAAAGGCTGGACAGGAATTATGCGGCTGGACACAGGAGCAGTCCTTTTCAGGCGTGATCAGGCGGAAAAATTCTGCTTGGCGAGGATAATCGCACCATGCAGTGGTTCGAATTTTGGCAGGGCGACGAAATCGCCGTGGCGATCCTGCAGCCGCGGGAAGAGACGCCGGCCGAGGCCGCCGACGATCGACATGACCTGGGCGCCGTGGCCCTGGAACCAGCGCACATAGGTGTCGATATAGCCCATCTGGATGTCGAGCAGCTTGAGCGCGACCGGATCGTTCTTGTCGAGATAGTCGAAATAGAGCGGCATGAGCTTGCCGAATTCGCCGGGAGCGCGACCGATGAGGGCATCGTCGCAGCCTTCCGAGCCATCGCGGCTCAACAGCTTGAGATCCATTTCGGTGCCGAAGGACCATGTCATAATGGCCTGGTTGTCGCCGCCCAGCGCAGCCGTGACGGCAGCGGTCAGAGGCGAGCCTTCAACAAGGCCATCATTAGCCTCGACGGTGTAGCGGACGAGCTCGCGACCGAGAATGGCGCCTGACATCTGGTCGCCGATGTGAAAACCCCAGCCACCGGCCTGGTAGCGCGTGCCGCCGACAATGGACATCGCAGCCGAGCCGGTGCCGATGATGACGACGCCGCCCTCCTCGCCGCCAAGGGCGCCGGCGTGGGCAATGTCGATATCGTCATAGACTTTTACCCCGGCAAAGGGCCAGGCGCGGGCAGCGAAATCGGCGCGGGCAGAATCCATGCGGCCGCCAGCCATGCCAAAGCAGGCGTAGGTATTGGCCGTCTCGGCATAATCGAGGCCGGCGGTTTCGAAAACGTCGCGCGTGCCGTCGAGAATGGCCTTGTAGGCGGGCTCGCCACCATCGATCTGCAGATTGGAGCGGCCGTTTTTGACCTCGGCCAGCGTCACCAGATTTGCGTCGGCCAGACGAATGCGGCAATTGGTGCCACCACCGTCAACGCCAAGATAATATCGGGTCACGCGGGTTTCTCCATAGTCTGGTGGGCAGGCCGAAGACGGCGGCCGGGGAATGGCCCCTGCGCGACACCGGCTACCCTAAGCTGTCGTTTCGGCGCGGACCATAATGCGAAAGCTGCTAAGACGAAAGTAGCAGGAACCACAAATTCGACCAGTTCCCGCCCGGATTTTGCGGCCAAAAGGCAGGTGGCCCGAGGGGAGCGGAACGGGTTGCGGCAAAGGTGGGTTAGAGTTAGCTGGAACTGGGCAAACAAGGCCCCTGCCCTGTCCCTCAAGGAGCCATGACAATGCGACATACACTGGTACTGGGCGGCGCGCGCAGCGGCAAGACCGCCTTTGCCGAGCAATTGGTGCTGCGAACGGGCGCCAAGCCGGTCTATCTCGCCACCGCCCAGGCGCTGGACACCGAAATGCAGGATCGCGTGTCCAGCCATCAGGCCAGCCGCGCCGGCCAGTTCGAGACTATCGAAGAGCCGCTGGCGCTTTCCCACGCGATTTTGCGCGCGGGGCAGAACCACGACGTGATCCTCGTCGATTGCCTGACGCTGTGGCTGACCAATCTGCTGGTGGCCAATGAAGACGTGGCGGCGGCGGTCAGCGAGCTTTGCGCGACGCTGATGGAATTTCGCAGCGCCAAGGTGGTGCTGGTGTCCAATGAGGTGGGGCTGGGAATCGTGCCGGACAATGCCATGGCGCGGACATTTCGCGATCTTGCCGGCTCGGCGCATCAGCGACTGGCGCAGATCTGTGACGATGTCTATTTCGTCGCGGCAGGGCTGCCGCTGACAATGAAGGGCGAGGCGCCGGGGATTTGAGGATTCTTATAGTGGGCAATACTTCCCTTCTCCCCTGAGGGGAGAAGGTGGCCCAAAGGGCCGGATGAGGGGTTCAGATTTGGGATGGACCCGATAGGTCTGCACCCCTCACCCCAACCCTCTCCCCTGAGGGGCGAAGGGGCGCAGGAGCCCAGGACTCTACGTTATTCAGGCTGCCCACATCATCAGAGCGAAAAAGGCGCTGAGGGCGAGGAGGACGCCGAGGGTGGCGGTGTAGAGGGAGACGGCGCGGAGGATGTCGCTGGGGCCGAGCTGGGATTTTCCCGAGCCGAAGGCCGGCAGGTCAATGAGTTCGCCATCATAGGAGCGCGGGCCGCCGAGCTGGAAGCCGAGCGCACCGGCGAGGGCGGCTTCGGGCCAGCCGGCATTGGGTGAGTCGTGCTTTTTGGCGTCGCGGCGGGCGGTGGCCCAGGCGGCGCTGGGGCTGGCGCCGGGGACGAAGAAGCAGCCAGCAGTGATGAGCATGGCGGAGAGGCGCGCCGGGATCCAGTTGACCACATCATCGAGCTTGGCGGCGGCCCAGCCGTAGTCGCGGTAACGCTCATTGAGATGACCGATCATGCTGTCGGCGGTGTTGATGGCCTTGTAGGCGGCAATGCCGGGAAGACCGAAGAGCAGAAGGAAGAACCAGGGCGCGACGACGCCATCCGAGGTGCTTTCGGCCAGCGTTTCCACCGCGGCGCGGGCGACGCCGGCTTCATCGAGCGCCTGGGGATCGCGACCGACGATCTGGCTGACGGCATCGCGGCCTTCGGCCAGGGAAACGCGCAGGGCATCGGAAACGGCGATGACGGCGCGGCCGAGTTCCTTTTGGGCCAGGAAAGCCGTGGCGATGAGCATTTCGAGCACCCAGCCGAAGGGGAGCCAGGAAAGCATGGTGCGGATGCCAACCGTTACGATGAGCACGGCAAGGAGCAGGATGGCCAGCGCGACAATTCCCGCAAGCTTGCGCTGCTGGGGTGTGCGCTCGGTGGTGTTGAGGCGGGTCTCCAGGAAGGAGATCAGCGCGCCGAACCACATGACCGGATGGCCGATGCGGGCGAGGAGCGAAGCGGGATAGCCGATGCGGCGCTCGATGAAGAGCGCGAGCGGGGCGATAAAGGGATCCATCAGGGCAGGTCCAGAGGCGCGGCGAGACTGAGCAGGCCGTCTATATCGAGGTGGGTTTCAAGATGGGCCGCGAGCGCATCGAGCGTGGCTTCAATGCCGGCCTCATAGGAGAGATCGGGGCTTGAGGCGTTGCCGAGAAAGGCGCGGCGGAAGGGATCGGCGGCAAAGAGGCCGTGGAGATAAGTGCCCATGACCCGGCCATCGGCGGAGACGGCGCCTTCCGGGTCAGTGTCCACATGGGCGAAGGGCCGGTCGCGGTCGGGGCCAGCGGTGACGCCCATATGCATGTGGTAGCCGGAAATGATCGCACCGGTGGCGGCGTGGACGGCGTTTTCGGTGCGCAGCATTTTGGTGGGGCTGAGGATTGTGTCGACGGCGAGGAGCCCGAGGCCTTGGCTGGTGCCGGGGGGGCCTTCGAGGCCATCGGGATCGGCAATGGTGCGGCCGAGCATCTGATAGCCGCCGCAAATGCCAAGGACCGAGCCGCCGGCGCGGTGATGGGCCAGGATGTCGATGTCCCAGCCGTTTTGGCGGAGGGCATCGAGATCGGCGCGGGTGGATTTGGAGCCGGGCAGAAGGATGAGATCGACGCTGCGCGGGATGGGTTCGCCCGGCTGGACGAGCGTGACCGTGACGCCGGGTTCGGCGCGGAGCGGGTCGAGGTCGTCGAAATTGGCAATGCGCGGCAGGCGGGGCACGGCGATGTGGAAGGAACCGCCCTGCCCTTCGCGGGCAATGGTGTCGAGCGCGAGCGCGTCTTCGGCGGGGAGTTTTGCGGCGTCGGCAAAGTTTGGGACGGGGCCGAGGCTGGGGACTCCCATCTTTTCAGCCAGGAAGGCTTTGCCGCTGTCGAAGAGGGCTGGATCGCCGAAGAAGCGATTGACGAGGCTGGCGCGGACGAGCGCCGCGTCGTCGGGATCAATGACGGCGAGCGTGCCGACCAGAGAGGCGATGACGCCGCCGCGATGGATATCACCGATGAGCACGACGGGAATATTGGCGGCGCGGGCGAAGCCGAAATTGGCAATGTCATTGGCGCGGAGGTTCACCTCGGAGGCGCTGCCGGCGCCTTCGACGAGGATGTAATCGCTGTCTGCAGCGAGCTCGGTGAAGGCGGCGAGGACTTCGGGGAGCAGCTGGCCGCGATCAGCCCAATATTGGCGGGCCGAAAGGCTGGCGCGGCGCTTTCCGCGCACCACGACCTGCGATCCGGTTTCGCCTTCGGGTTTGAGGAGCACCGGGTTCATGGCGGTGATGGGATCGCGACGGGAGGCGCGAGCCTGCAGGGCCTGGGCGCGACCGATCTCGCCGGCATCGGCGGTCACGGCGGCATTGTTGCTCATGTTCTGCGGCTTGAACGGGGCGACGCGAAAACCGCGATTGGCGAAGGCGCGGCAAAGCCCCGCCACGATCAGCGATTTGCCTACGTCGGAGCCGGTGCCCATGAACATGAGTGCGCGTGTCATAGGCGGTCTTATGGCGCAGAGATGACGTGAGCGTAAGACCCCATGACGCGGCCGAGTTGGGCGCCCATGGAGGGCTGGCGGATGGCTTCGGCGTCGAGGGCTTCGAAAAGGGGCGGCAGGCCGGCGCCTTTGGCCGAGGAATAGTGGAACTCGTGGCCATTAAGGCCGGCGGGCCAGGGCAAGGGGCTGTCGTGGAGGAGACGGCGATAGCCGAGGACGCGCTTGGGGCGATCGATGCGGGTGGTGGTGGGCAGAAGGCCTGTCATGGCGTGGCTGACGCCGGATTTGTCGACAAGGGCCTCGCCTAGGACCATGAAGCCACCGCACTCGCCGTAAATGAGCGCATCGCGGTCGCGGGCGGCGATGAGGCCGGACTTGAAATTTTGGGCGGCGGCAAGACTTGGGCCGTGGAGTTCGGGGTAGCCGCCGGGGAGGAAGATGGCGTCGGCATCGGCCGAGGGCGCTTCGTCGGCAAGTGGGGAGAAGAAGGTAAGCTCGGCTCCGGCGGCGCGCCAGCCATCGAGCAGATGGGGATAGAGGAAGGCGAAGGCGGCGTCGCGGGCGATGGCGATGCGCTGGCCGAGTGGGTTCAGGGCACGCGGCAATTCGGTCGCGGCCGGGACGGGAGCGGCGAGGCGGGCGAGCGTGGCGAGATCGATGTAGTCGGCGATGGCGGTGGCGGCGGCGGTGAGGAAGCCGTCAAAACCGTCGACTTCGCCGGGGAGAACGAGGCCGAGGTGGCGCTCGGGCACGATGAGATCGGTGCGGCGGGGTATGGCGCCAAGAACCGGGATATCGAGGGCGTTGAGGGCCGTGGTCAGCATGCGCTCGTGGCGGGCCGAGGCCACGCGATTGATGATGATCCCCGCGATGCGCACGCCGGGACGCCAATGGGCAAAGCCCGCGACGAGCGGGGCGATGGACTGGCTCTGGCGATCGGCATCGGCGACGAGGATGACGGGGAGTTTTAGGGTTTCGGCGAGGTCACCGGTGGAGCCCTGGCCATCGGCGGCGCCATCGAAAAGGCCCATGACACCCTCGACGAGAAGGAGATCGGCGCCGGTGGCCTGCTGGGCCGCAAGGGCGCGCAGCTGGATGGCGTCCATGGCCCAGGGATCGAGGTTTATGGCTTCTCGGCCAGCGGCGCGGGAGAGATAGATGGGGTCAATATAATCGGGGCCGGTTTTGGCGGGCGCGACGATTTTGCCCTGCTGCCGGAGTGCAGCGAGAAGGCCGAGGGTGAGGAGGGTTTTGCCCGAGCCGGAGCGGGGGGCGGCGATGACGAGGCCGGTGGGGTTAGGGTTCATATGGCACCGTGGCTTTCATCCCAATACGACCCCCACCTAACCTCCCCCTGGTAGGGGGAGGGACGCATCGGGTTTGCGGCGAGATATTGGCGCCACTGGCGGCCTTCACCCCTCACACTAACTAGACGTTCGAGCGTAGCTCTCACGGCCTTTCTCACTCGAACTGCTCCACTGGAGCAGTTCGCCCTTCGGGACGCTCGAAAGCCCACTGAGGGGCGAGAGGACTGGTCCGAGTTTGCGAAGAGGCCTGAGCGCCACCGGAAGGCCCCTCCCCCTGACAGGGGGAGGTTGGGAGGGGGGAGACGCCTAGCCAAAGACATGTCTGCGCACTTCTTCGACGTACCAGTCGAGGCTTTGGCGGTAGTTGGCGACGGCGCCGAGGACGATGATGGCGGGGGTGGGAATGTCGGTCAGAGCCCCGGCCGCGCCGAGGGTGGTTTCGAGGACGGACTGACCGGGATTGGCGGCGTGGGAGACGATGGTGAGGGGCTCGTCGGAGCCTCGTCCGGCAGCCATCAGGCGCTGGGTGATGGCGGGGAGATGTTTGACCGCCATGAACATGACGATGACCGGCGCAGCCTGGGCCACGGCGGGCCAATCGACGCCGCCGGGGACGGCGCCGCTCTCATCGTGGCCGGTGAGGAAGATGACGGCCTGATTGACGTCGCGGTGGGTGATGGGCAGGCCGGCATAGGCGAGGCCACCGAGACCGGCGGAAATGCCGGGGACGATGCGGAAGGGAATGTTTTCGCGCACCAGCGCGCCGGCTTCTTCACCACCGCGGCCGAACATGAAGGGATCGCCGCCCTTGAGGCGGAGAACGCGCTTGCCGGCTTTGGCGAGGGCGATCAGCTGGAGCGAAATGTCGGATTGCAGCGGCGAGGGTTTTCCACCGCGTTTACCGGCGTGGATGCGCTCGATATGGGGCGGCGCGAGCGCGAGGGTTTGCGGAGAGACCAGGGCATCGTGGACGATGACATCGGCCTGGCCGAGCGCATGAAAGGCCAGAATCGTGAGGAGGCCCGGCCCGCCTGGGCCGGCGCCAACGAGCCAGACACTGCCCGGTTCGAACACGGGGAAGTCCGCGCCGTCGAGCTGGGCGAAGTGAGTCTGCGGCAGGCTCATGCGCGCACGCCTTGAGACAAAACCGATCTGCGGGCACAGTGGCGCAAATCAGGGAATGCGGTAGCCATGAAAATCCTCATTCTGGGCGGAACGACCGAAGCCCGGGAACTTGCCAATCGCCTCGTCGCGGACGGACACGACGTCATTACATCTCTCGCCGGCAGGACGCGTGACCCCAAACTGCCGCAGGGCGGCATTCGTATGGGCCGGTTCGGCGGCATTCCGGGCCTTGCGGCTTATCTCAACGCGGCAGGGATCGAGGCGCTGGTGGACGCCACGCACCCCTATGCAGGGCAGATTTCGGTGAATGCGGTTGCGGCCGCGGAGGCTAGCGGCGTTCCGCTGGTGCGGGTGATGCGTCCGGGCTGGGAGCCCCTGCCCGGCCAACGCTGGACAATCGTCGATACGCTGGCCGAAGCGGCGCTGAGCCTGCCCACCGGGGCCGAGGTGCTGCTGACGACCGGACATAGCGGGCTCGGGCATTTTCTCGAGCGGGACGACTGCCATTTCATCGTGCGGCTGATCGAGCCGCCCGAAATGGAGCTGCCGAGCCACGCCGAGCTGCTGCTCAGCCGTCCGCCCTATGGCGTCGACGGCGAAATCGAGCTGATGCAGCGCAGGAGCGTGACCCATCTGGTCACGAAGAATTCGGGCGGAGGGCAGACGGTCGGCAAGCTCGAGGCGGCCCACAAACTGGGCGTAACGGTGATCATGATCGGGCGTCCGCATTATGGGCCTGCGCTGGAAGTGGCGAGCGTGGACGCGGCGGTGGACGCGCTGGGGTTGTAGGCAAGACGCGCCAAGGCGCAGGTGGCGCCGGCGGAGGCAGTCTTTTCCGCGAGCAACGGCCCGTAGGATTGAGCGGCGGCTTCGGCGACAGCAGGCACGCCGAAGAGGCGCGCCACCTTTGCGGATGGATTGGGGACATGGCGCGCAAAGGCAGCGGTATCGGCCGCGCGCAGATCAACGCCGAGCATGGATGCGGCGCCAAGAATGCCGGGGTGATCGAGCTTGTCGGGGTGGGTGACGCAGAACGCAACGGACCGGGGCTGCAACCCGTATCGCGCGAGGCAGGCATTTATGAGCGCCAGAATTTCATCGGCACCGGCATCGCGACGCGCACCAAGGCCGACGATAATATCGGGCCTATTGAAGTGATCCAGAGTGGGCGCGAGCCCGGACGTCCAAATAGTCATCATCGCCTCGCTGCTACGAGGCAGGTTCGCTCAAAAGCCGGAGCAGCTTCCGGAATTGGTCCCGCAATTGGGTCGACCGCACCGGAGTCTGTTTCATTCCGTCGGGGGAACGCTGCACTGTTTTCTTTCTAGGGTGCGGAAAGCACGTGGTCAATCAATGGCTTGCGCGGCAGATCGCCCCGATGGAAATGCTTCTGAAAATCGTTCGCAAATTCAAGGGGTTGATGGAATCCGGGCGAGGGTCTATGGCCAGAGATCAACAGCGAGCGGAGCCAGCAATGGCCATCACGAACAAGACCCTGGCCGTGGCCGCGGCCAGCCTGGCTGTCGGCCTCATCGTCCTTGGAATCAAGTTTTTTGCCTGGCGGCTGACGGGGTCGATCGCACTCTATTCGGATGCGCTGGAATCCATCGTCAACGTGGTCACGGCTCTCGTGGCGCTCGTCGCCGTGCGTTTTGCACAGCGGCCTGCTGACGCAGCCCTGCCCTATGGCTATCACAAGGCCGAGTATTTTTCCGCCGTGGTGGTGGGGGTGATGATCATCATCGCTGCCATTCTGGTTGGTCGCGAAGCCTATCTGGGTTTTCTCGCACCGAGCCTGCCCGAAGCGCCGATGGAGGGTATCGCCCTCAGCCTTGTGGCGACGCTCATCAATCTCGCCTGGGCACGTGTGCTGATCCGCCAGGGGCAAAAGGCACGTTCGCCGGCACTCGAAGCCGACGGCAAGCATCTGATGACCGATGTGGTTTCCTCCATTGGCGTCGTGATCGGACTTGGGCTGGTCTATGCCACCGGCTTCGCGCTGCTCGATCCGCTGCTGGCGGCGCTTGTGGCGCTCAACATTCTCTGGTCGGGCTGGGGCGTCATCAAGGACAGCGTCGGCGGGCTGATGGACGTGGCCGTGGCCAAGGATACGCAGGCGACGATCCGCGAGGTGATTGCGCGCAATGCCGATGGCGCCATCGAAGCGCATGACATTCGCACGCGGCAGGCCGGCAAGCTGACCTTTATCGATTTTCACCTGGTGGTGCCGGGCGCGATGAGCGTCGACGAGGCGCATGGGATCTGTGACTGTATCGAGGCCAAGCTGCGCGAAGCGGTGAAGGATGTGCAGATCACGATCCACGTCGAGCCCGAGAACAAGGCCAAGCATTCTGGGATCGTGGTGGTTTAGTTCAGGAAACAATGGTCTTCACCCCTCACCCCGACCGCCACTCGAGCTTAGCTCTCGCGGCCTTCTGGGCTTGAAAGGCTCCACTGGAGCCTTTCATCCTCTGGACCGCCTGCGAAGCCCCTGAGGGGCGAGGGGGCGATAGAGCCGGTAGATTCGTGAAGTACCCACGCTGCTAAGGCGACAGCCTGAGCGCTCACGGAGTAGAGCTTCCACCTCTTGTCCGAACGCCGCGACGCAGGCAGAATCGGACCATGCGCTTTATTTCACTTCTCTTCGCCGTCATCGCCCTTGTGGCTCCTGCTAATGCGCAGGAGTGGGGGCGCTATGACAATGCGCGGTTTGGCTATTCCATCGCCGTGCCGCCCGGGTTTGTTGGCCAGGGCCAAAGCCAGAATGGCGACGGTCAGGCATTTGCGCTGCCGGGACGGGTGACGAGCCTCACCGTGTGGGGCGGGCTGACGGGCGTCGTCCATAACGGGTTCGAGGTGATGGCTGAGGCCAGCATCGGGCACGATACCGATGAGGGCTGGAACATCACCTATCGGGTGACGACGCCGAAATGGGCGAGCTGGAGCGGCACGAAGGGCGGGAATATTCTTTATCGACGCATGGTGCTGCTCTGCGATGGCAGCGCCTATGCGGCATTTGAGATGAAGTATGGGCAGATTGACCGGGTGAGCATGGACCCGGTGGTGGAGCGGCTGGTCGGCTCGCTTCGGGGGGATTGCTGAGGAGGGTTAGGGTACCCCCTCCTAACCTCCCCCTGATAGGGGGAGGGTCAGGCCGGTGGTTCACCGGAGTTCGAGCGCCACAATGCGCTCCTCCCCCTTATTCAGGGGGAGGTCGGGTGGGGGTTGTCTCCTGCTCCTAAAACTCGATGCCCTTCTGGGCTTTTACGCCGGCGCGGAAATGGTGCTTGATCTCGGTCATTTCGGTGACGAGGTCAGCGATTTCGATCAGTTCGTCCTTGGCATTGCGGCCGGTGACGATGACGTGCTTTTCGGCCGGCTTCTGCTGGAGGAATTCGACGACCTCTTCGATGGGGAGATAGTCGTAGCGCAGGCAGATGTTGAGCTCGTCGAGCAGGACCATGTCGTAGCTCGGGTCCATGATCAGGGCCTTGGCTTGCTCCCAGGCCTTGCGCGCGGCGGCGAGGTCGCGCTGGCGGTCGGCGACATCCCAGGTAAAGCCCTCACCCATGGCGTTGATGGTCACCTGATCGGGGAACTTGTCGAGCACGGTGCGTTCGCCGGTGTTCCAGACACCCTTGACGAACTGGACCACGCCCACGCGCATGCCATTCCCTAGGGCGCGGAAAACCATGCCGAAGGCGGCAGTGGACTTCCCCTTGCCTTTGCCGGTGTGGATGACGAGCAGGCCCTTTTCCTCGGTCTTCGTGGACAAGATCTTGTCGCGCGCGGCCTTCTTTTTCCGCATTTTTTCGGCGTGATAGGCATCGCGCTCGGCCTCGGACATAAGATCCGTCTTCTTGAGGGGCTTGTCGGTCATTGGAGGCGCTCCGCGTGTTCGATGATCAATTGGGCCGCGCGTTCGGGCGGCAGAATGGTGGTGTCGAGATCGAGCCGGTTCGGGTGCTCGATCCGCAGGATGGGACGACGCTGGCGGACGAGGGCGGCATCGGTCATCTTGAGACGTTCCTCACGCTCGGGGCTCGGGATGCGTTCGTCGTGAGCCGCATCCGACGCTGTGAGGATGACGGGAACGAAGGTCGCGGCGCGTTTTCGCGACACTTCAAGCACCTCGGCAAAAGCCTCGTGGTCGAGCGGATCATCTTTCATCAGCGCGTTGGTGAGCACGAAGCTGGCGTCGGGGCGGGCGATCTCGGTCATGGCCCGAAGCGCCTCGCGGCGGATGGTCATGATGATGTCCCAGGCGCTGTCGGGGATGGGAGAAGAGCCATCCTCGCGGATCAGCGAGAAGACGATGTTATTGGCCAGATGATTGTCGAAGAGGCGCGCCCCTGTGATGGCGCAGATCTCCTTGGCGATCGTGAGCTTTCCGACGCCGTAATGGCCGATGAGATAGATGATGGTGTTGTTCATGCTTCCCCCTCGAGGAAAGCATAGACGGAGTTGGAACGGGGCGACCAGAGACCGCGCTGTCGGGCGTCGCGGAACTTTTCGATGAGCTCATCATAACCATAGCGATTGACCGATTTCAGCCAGTCGCGGATGGCGTCGTTTTCGACGAAGGCTTCGAAGGCGAGATCAAAGTGGTGGGTTTTCACCGCGCCTGTGGTGGCGGCGTAGGCGAACATGAAATCGACCGTGGCAATGATTTCGAACGCGCCGCGATAGCCATGGCGCTGCATGCCGGCAATCCATTTGGGATTGACCACGCGGGAGCGCATGACGTGGGAGATTTCCTGTTCCAGCGTCCGGATCTTTGGGGTTTCCGGGCGGGAATGGTCGTTGTGATAGGCGGCGGGTTTGTGGCCGGAGAGGGTTTCGGCGGCAGCGGAGAGGCCACCCTCGAACTGGTAGTAATTGTCGCTGTCGAGCAGGTCGTGCTCGCGATTGTCCTGATTGTGGAGGACGGCGTCGATCTGGCCGAGGCGGGCGGCGAAGCGATCGTGCAGCGCAATGCCATCGGCCTTGGCGCCATAGGCATATTGCCCCCAGCGCAGGAACTGGTCGGCGAGATCGGCCTTTTCGGACCAATTACCATTGTCGATGAGCTGGCCCATACCGGCACCATAAGTGCCCGGCTTTGAGCCGAAAATGCGGGCGCCGGCTTCTAGGGAGGCTTCTGCTTCGGACTTGCCAGCTGCCATGAGGCCAAGGGCTTCGGTGCGCATGCGGGCGGCGATGGGATTGTCTTCCTCCGGCTCGTCGAGCGCACCGACGGCGCGAATGGCGCGGTCAAAAAGGGCGATCTGGGCCGGGAAGGCGTCGCGGAAGAAGCCGGAAATGCGCAGGGTGACATCGACGCGTGGGCGGCCGAGTTTTGCCAGCGGCACGATTTCATAGCCGGAGACGCGGAGGGAGCCGGGGTCCCAGGTGGGTTTGGCGCCGATGAGCGCGAGGGCCTGGGCGATGTCGTCGCCGCCGGTGCGCATATTGGCCGTGCCCCAGACCGAGAGCGCAACGGATTTGAGATAATGCCCGTGATCCTGGAGGTGGCGGAGGACGAGGCTTTCGGCGGACTTTTTGCCCAGTTCCCAGGCGCTGGGCGTGGGCACGGCGCGAGCATCGACGGAATAGAAATTGCGCCCGGTGGGCAGGACATCAAGCCGGCCACGCGAGGGCGCACCGGACGGACCGGGGGCGATGAACTTGCCGTCGAGGCCGGCAAGGAAAGCGGCCATTTCGGCGGGGCCGGACGCGGCAAGGCGTGGCAGGATGAGGATTTTCACTGTGTCGAGGACGGCGCTGGTGGCGGTCCATTCGGGGGGACAGGCCAGCGCGTCGGTGACGAGATCAGCGGCGAGGGCTTCGAGATGTTCGAGAATGTCGCCGATGGTGCGGGGTTTGGAGCGCTCAGACCCCCACCTAGCCTCCCCCTGGGAGGGGGAGGGACTGGCCGGTGAAACCGGCATGATCTGGGGCCCGGTCCAGGGGGTGCCGAGTTCGGCGGTGAGGGGATCGACGCCGAGTTTGAGGTCGTCGGCTAGGGCGCGGATAAGGGAGTTTTCGGCAGGGCTTTCGCCGCGGGGAATGCGGGCGAGGGCCACGGCGACATCACGCTGAAGGGCGCCCTCGGGCGACTGGCCAAAGATGTGCAGGCCATCGCGGATCTGGGCTTCCTTGAGGTCGCAGAGGAAGTTGTCGATCTTGATCAGGGCCTCGGCCTCGTCCTCGGGCAGGTCGATATCGGTGTCGAGGCGACTGTCCCGCGTGAAGTCGAGAATGCGGCGCTTGAGATCGGCGAGGCGGCGGCGATCCATGCCGGAGGCGGCGTAATATTCATCGAGCAGCGCCTCGAGGTCTTTGAGGGGACCATAGGTTTCGGCGCGGGTGAGCGGAGGCACGAGGTGGTCGATGATGACCGCGCCGGTACGGCGCTTGGCCTGGGTGCCCTCGCCGGGATCGTTGACGATGAAGGGATAAAGATGGGGCAGCTGGCCCCAGAGCGCGTCGGGATAGCAATCGGCGTCGAGCGCCGTGGCCTTGCCGGGCAGCCATTCGAGCGTGCCATGCTTCCCATTGTGCACGAGGGCATGGGCGCCGAACTCGTGGCGGAGCCAGAGATAGGCGGCGATATAGGCGTGGGGCGGGACCAGCGCCGGATCGTGATAGCTCTCGGTCTCGTCGAGCTGGTAGCCGCGCGCAGGCTGGAGCAGAAGCACGATATTGCCGAAGCGGTGCGCCGGGAGGTGGAAGGCATCTTCGCGGATGAAGGGATCGGTGGCGGGATCGCCCCAACGGGCGGTGACGGCCTCGCGGGTTTCCTCGGGCAGCGCAGCGAAGAGTTCGGCATAGCGCGCGAGCGGGAGTATGCCGGCGGAGGTGCCGCGCTGGGGATTGGCGTTGGTGGGGCCGGACTGGAGGAGATCTATCAGATTGGCGGAAGTGGAGGGGAAGGCCCCCTCACCCGTCGGCTGCGCCGCCGACCTCTCCCCCGAAGGGAGAGGTGAAGACAGATCGTAGCCGGCGCGCTCGAGTTCGGCGAGCATGCGGACGGTGCTTTCGGGGGCGTCGTAGCCGACGCCGTTGGCGAGGCGGCCGTCGCGGATAGGGTAGTTCGCAAGGACGAAGGCCACGCGGCGCTCGGCGCGCGGGGTAGCGCGGAGGATGGCCCAGTTTTTGGCCAGCTGCACCGCGCGGGAAATGCCGGAGAGATCAGGCGCATAGGCGGTGAGCGGGCACTGGGTGCGCTCGTGCCAGACGGCGTCGACCTTGTGACCGACGAGGAGCCCGCCGATGCGGCCATCGACCTCGGGCATGACGAGATACATCGCCATGTCCTTTGACGAGAGGCCCTGGCTGTCGGCGGCCCATTGGGCCTCGGAGCGGCCGGACTGGATTAGCTGGATGACAGGCGCATCGGTGCCGGCGAATGGATTTGACTTCTCGTCGAGATCGGCGATGCCGAGGGCAAAGGCGGTGAGATTGAGAATGGCTGCGGGCGGGAAGGCGGCGATCGCGTTCTGGACGAAGCGGACGCAGGCGGCTTCCTTGAGGGAGGAAACGAGCAGCGGCACCGGGGCGAGGCCCTGGGCTTCGAGCTCCGCAATCAGGGCTTCAAGCGTGGCGGTGCCGGCGCCTTCGAGGGCGGCGCGGTAGAAAAGGATGGGGGTGTGCCCCCTCCCGACCTCCCCCTGAGAGGGGGAGGAGCCGACCGGTGGGTGTTGATGCAAAGCGCGCAAACCGGCTTCGTCGGTCATTCCGGATTTGGGGTGCCAGAGGCCGAAGCGGGGGAAGGGTTTGGGGGTGGTGTTGGAGAGCGAGGCCCCCTCACCCGGCTGCAGAGCAGCCGACCTCTCCCCCTGAGGGAGAGGTGAAGAGGCGCCGAGCGCCTTGAAAGCGGCGAGAATGGTGTCGGCGTTGTCGGGGCCGCCGGCGACGAAGAGGTGGTGGAGGGCCAGCCAGTCGTCGGGGTGAATGGTGGAGCGCGACTGCAGGATCGGGTCGGGATTGGCGTCGCCCGGCAGGAGGGCGAGAGGGATCTTGTTATTGGCGCAGAGGGCGGTGATTTCGTCGACACCATATTGGAAATAGGCGGCGCCGCCGATGAGGCGGAGGACGACGAGGCGCGCATGGGAGACCGTCTGGTCGAGCCACATGTCGACCGAGAGATTGTTGGCGAGGCGCAGGAGATTGGCGAGGCGGAGTTCATCTTCCCCTGCCCGATCGGCGGCAGCGGCCAGCATGGCCAGTTCGCTATCGGCGGAGCTGGCAAAGATCAGCGCGCCGGGGCGCTGGGCAAGGTCAATGGCCTCGCCTTCCTGCTGGATGGCGCCGGCCTGGGCGGAGAGGAGATGCATCAAGACGGCCTTTTACGAAATGGGAGGGCGGTCGCCGTCAGCGCTATGGCACCGGCCCAAGCGCCAAGAGCTGTGATCGGCATGGCCACAGTCAGCCGGTTCTCGAAGGTCGAGACGACGATGATGATGCCCAGCACACCGCTTATGGCGCCCAAGCCAAGGCAAAGCGGGATGAGTTTTGCCAGGCTCCAGTGGCTCACCCTGGGATAGACTGCCCAATAGGCGAAGGCGGCCAGCATGGCGGGGACGAGGCCGAAGAGATAGCCGAAGCTGAGGATGACGAGAGAGAACTCAGGGTCAGCGAGAAAAACTTCATCCGGGGGATCGGCGAGGAAAAGCCCACCGACGCCCAGGATGGTGCCCACCAGGGGGCCGAGAAACACAATCGCCGCGAGGCGCGTGCCATTTGGCCGGTCGTCGGCCCTGGTGGCAGTTTCAATCACGCTGCGGCCTGCTGCAGGCTTGCGGTGATCGCAGCGCGGTCAAGCGGGCTTTCGCCAATGACAACAAGCGCGGTTTCGCGCACTTCATCGGCCTTCCATGGGCGGTCGAAATAGGCGGTGACGCGTGGGCCGACGGCCTGGATCGCGAGGCGCGCGGCAGCTCCCGGAACGGCGGCAAAGCCCTTCAGACGCAGCACCTCGTGTGCCTTGATGGTGTCGGCGATGACGGCGAGCAGCTGATCCTTGCCCTCGATCGTGGGCAGGTGGATCGAAAAACTGTCGAAATCGTCGTGCTCGTGGGTCTCGCCGCCGTGCTCGAGCTCGTGATGGCTGGGGCGATTGGCGATGTCGTCTTCCGAGCCCATGCCCATGCCGAGCAGCGCGGTGATATCGACATGGCCATTGGCGGCGCGAACGATGCCGACGCCGGGGCGCAACTCGGCGCGGATATTGGCCTCGACCTTTTCGAGCATGGCGGCATCAACGAGATCGGTCTTGTTGATGATGATCATGTCGGCGGCCGAGAGCTGATCTTCGAACAGCTCGCCGAGCGGGGTCTCGTGATCGAGCATTTCGTCCTGGCGGCGCTGGGCATCGACGGCAGCTTCGTCGGAGGCAAAACGGCCTTCGGCAAGGGCGGCAGCGTCGGCGACGGTGACCACACCATCAATGGTGACCTGGGCCTTGATCTCGGGCCAGTTGAAGGCGCGGATCAGCGGCTGCGGGAGAGCGAGGCCCGAGGTTTCGATGATGATGTGATCGAACTTTTCCTCGCGGGCGAGCAGCGCCTGCATGGTGGGGATGAACTCATCGGCCACGGTGCAGCAGATGCAGCCATTGGAGAGCTCGACCATATCCTCTTCGCGGCAGGTCTCGTCGCCGCAACCGGCCAGAATATCCTTGTCGACACCGAGATCACCGAACTCGTTGATGATCAGCGCGATGCGCTTGCCCTTGGGGGCATGGGCCAGCATGTGGCGGACCAGCGTGGTCTTGCCGGCACCGAGGAAGCCGGTGATGACGGTGGTGGGGATCTTTGCGGTCATGCGAGGGCTCCAGTGCGACCGCCAGTACGGGCGGCGCGATAATCATTGAACCAGCCAAAAGCGAGGCCGAGGGCGACCCAGAACAGGGCGCCGTTGAAGAGGACGGCCGAGACGAACTCGGCAGTGAGACGCGGCGGAACGCCGGACGGATCATCGGGGGCGACGGGCGCCTGGATGAGATGGGGCAGGATGATGACCGCCACCGCCACGGCAAGAGCCCAGGGCGCGCGGAATTTTGCCACCAGCACAAGGGCCGCGCCGGTCGAGACGGCAGCGCCTGCCCACCACAGCTGGCGGGCAAAAGTATCGGCCACAGGCATGCCCGGCATGCCGGGCGGCAGGCCCAGCGCTGGCGCGAGGGTAAAGGCGGCAAAACCACCGAGCCCCCACAGCAGGCCATTGGCGAAAGTGATGGGGATGTTGAACAGCACCGAGACCGCGCCAAGGATCAGCGCATAACCCGCGGCCATCAGGAGATTGGCGAAGATGGTGTAGGCGGTGCGCTCAACGCCATCCTGCGGCGCCCATTCGTCTTCGTCGTGGGAACGAGCCGGCACTGCCGCAGCACTCGTGTCAGCGGCAGCTTCCTCGTGGTGGTGATCGGCACCAGAGCCTTCATAGGCTTCGGCGGCAAAGATCAGCGGGGTGACGCGCCAAGCCTGGAATGCAGACGTGACAAGGCCAGCACAAAGCGCTGCGACAAGCGCAGCGAAAAACAGATTGCGGAACATTTTTGTCTCTCTAAAGCCCGAACCGCTGCCTTAGTGGCAGGGGAAGCCCATGGCGTGGCGGGTGTCGTGTGCGCCGTTGTGCAGGCGATAGTCGCCGGCAAAACCGGTGCCGACGAGCAGCGTCGTGCCAAGGAACAGGGCAAGCAGCCCGGCCATGAGGCGCTGGGACAGCGAGAGAGAGGACAGGGAAGAGGAAACAGTGGTCGTGCTCATGCAGGCACCCTCCGTGCGCAGGATTGATCGGCGTGTGTCGGCAGGTCTCCTGGCTGGCGGTGAGTAAAGCCCCCTCGCCTTCCCGGCGCCGATTGGCGCCAGTGGCGAAATGAGGGGGCGCACCGCTTACAGTTGCGGGGGCAGCCACGGAATTGGTCCCTTATGGGTACGCCGCACCGTGTTCCCTTTTGATCCCCTTGTGCCCTTGCACGCGGGGAACCGTCACAACACAACCTCTACGCCCTTGGAGGGCGCGGGGTCAATATTCCGGCAGGGGTATGTGATCGGGCCACGGATAACCAACGCTGACATGGGTGACGCGCGTGCCGATCTCGTCGAGCAGCGGCATGTCGGAGTTGAGCTCGATATCGCCGGCCACCGAGATGGTGTCGATGGTTTCGGGGTAGTCATCGGCAGGCGAGAAGCGGTAGCCGACATGACAATTGGGATCGGGCTCGAAGAGATCGCCGACTTCGATCCAGGCGTAGCCGCCGTAATCCCACCAGAAGCCGCCCAGCTTGAAGGGCTGGCCATTGAGCGCCTCAACCTCGTCGATGCTCATGCCGACCTGGACGCCGCCCGGAGCGACCTGGCCTGGAGACAGGTCGATGTTGCTGGGATAGGCGAGGTTTTCCTCATCGTACCAGAGGACTTCCATCTTGCGGGTCGGATCGTCGGGATAGATCGTCGTGCCGAGCAGCTCCATGCCTTCTGGACCGTAAATGGTGCCGGTGACGACATTGTCGGCCCCGAAGTGCTCCCGCAGCCGTGCATCAGTGGTATCGGCGCCGAAGATGCCTTCGCAAAGGAACTGCTCAGCCGGAGGGGATTTGGCCTTGTCCTTGTCCTTGGCGGCGGACGGCGAAACGGCAATGAGAACGGCGCTCAGCGCCAAAAGTCCGATGCGGACAGGCATGATGATCAATCTCCCCCTGGATGCGGCCATTGTGTCGCAAGCAAGGACCGCCTGCAATCAACGACTCAGCTTATGAACGGGGGGTGAAAGAAGGATTTTGCGATGAAGCCGATCAAGTTTGACCGCGATGAAACCAAGGCGATCGTCGCCGAGATCCAGGACTATTTCCGCGTTGAGCTGGACCAGTCGATCGGGGCCATTCCGGCGGAGATGCTGATGCAATTCTTTGCCGACAAGATGGGCGCCTATTACTACAATCGCGGGCTGCACGACGCCCAGGCGCTGGTGCGCAAGAAGATCGACGACGTCAGCGACGATATCTTCTCGCTCGAGCAGCCAACGAAGGTGCGCTGAGACGCGCGCGCCCACTTCCGCCGAACCACGTTCACGGCTAAATCAGGCTGTCTCGTCTTGAGGAGGAAGCCTTGGGCTTCAACTTTGCCACGCTGGCCCCGATCGGGCTGCTGATTGCGTCCAATCTGTTCATGACCTTTGCCTGGTACGGGCACCTCAAATTCCCCAGCGCAACGCTGTGGGTGGTGGTGCTGATCAGCTGGGGCATTGCCTTTTTTGAATATTGGCTGGCCGTGCCGGCCAACCGGATCGGCTATGGCGTCTATTCAGGGGCCGAACTCAAGACCATCCAGGAGGTCATATCCCTCTCGGTCTTTGTGCTGTTTGCCGTGTTCTATCTCGGCGAGAAGCTGACGTGGAACCACGGCATCGGCTTTGCGCTGATCGCGCTGGGCGCCTTCTTCATCTTCAAGGGGCCGCTGAAATAGCGACCCCTCTTGTCTGGCGCGGTCAGTGATCAGCAAGGACACCGCCCACGGCAACAAGACTTGAGGGCGTGCCACCGAGTTCAATGGCGCCCGTGAGCTCAAAGGTATCAAGACCGAGCTTGTGGACCTTACCGGCGGCCGGATCGGACACCAGCAGCACGTCCCCTGCCTGCGCCAGGCGCGGCATGGGCGCGCCATGCCCGCCGTCGGTCGCGTAGGGCTCAGTCACCTGGACCGAACGCTTGAGCTGAGCGGTGACGACGTCAAATTCATGCACGGAGCCATCGGCGAGAAGCAAATAGGCCAGGCGAGAATTGCTGCCATTGAGGGTGAAGTGAATACGGTGGCCCGGCAAGTCTATGACGCGGATCGGGTTTTCGGCATCTGGCTCAATGAGCGCGATGGCGCGTGCGCCGTAATTGGCGAGGAAGAATTCCATCGTCTTCCCGCCCAGGAGCGACCCGACACGGCCTTCCTGCAGGCCAGCCGAAGACAGGAACGTGACCTCAGACCCACCGCCACGGGCGATCAACACACCGTCCGAACACCCGAAGGCAATAAGGCGGCCTGATGTGGCTTCTCCATGGACGTCGGCGCATTGATCAATGGTTGCGGTGAGCGCGCCGTCTGCATCGAATAGAAGGAAGCCGGAAGGCAACCGCCCGTCTTCATCCGCGGGGCGGGTCACAATGGCATCGCCGTTAGACGGGACGGCCACGCCATGGTGCGGCGTGCCGCTATCGAACGAGCTGATCTCGGCCTTTCCGGAGAGCCAGTTGCGCTCGGAGAGAATGCTGGCCTTGCCAGAGCCATCGAAATAAACGGCGAGATGACCGGCATGCTCGACGAAATGAGTGGGTTTCTCGCCTTCAATTGCGAGATCGAGGGGCGCGGGCGCAGAAATCTTGAGGTCGCTATGCCCGTGATCGTCGCGTTCGATGCCGGAGAAAAAGGCATCGACGCGATTGGCATTGCTTTGAACAGCGAAAATTCCCTGTCCTGACTGACTGGCATAGAGCGTGGCGGGCGCAGTGACGTCAAAGGTTTCGAGAGTTTCGCCGGTTTCAAGTTCGATGACCGAAACCGTCGGCACAGCGCTGTCGGCCACAAAGAGGCGCCAGTGGGAATGATGATGATCTTCCGCATGAGCGGCCGGGATCAACGAGGAGCTGACGAGAAGAGCAGTTAAGGTGAGCAGGCGCATGGGCTTTCCGATATGTTAGAACATAACAAAATGAGCAAAATGGACGTTACGAGGCAGGCCCCAAAAGGAGCCCGCACCTCCCTCCCGCCGGGCGGCAAGAGGGAAGATCGAAGCAGATCAGTTCAGGCAGTCAGCAATATTGGTCGCAAGGGTCCGGAGGAGTTCGGCATAAAGACCAGGGCCTTCGCTGAGCGCGCTGCCTTCGGGATCAAGCGTGCCCACTTTGGCCTCGGTGCCTTCGACGATGGTGTTGACGATGGCCGGCTGGAAATTGGGCTCCGCAAAGACACAGGTGGCGCCCAGCTCGGCAACCTTGGCCCGCAGTTCATCAATGCGCCCTGCCCCCGGCATGGCTTCGGGCGAAACGGTGACCGTGCCGGCCAAGGTGAGGCCGAACCGGGCCTCGAAATACTGGTAGGCGTCGTGGAAGACGACAAAAGGCTTTGCTGCGACCGGCTCGAGGATGCCGGCGATCTCCGTGGTAAGGACTGAAAGCTCGGCCCGGGTGGCCTCGGCATTGGCAGCGTAGATTGCGGCATTGTCCGGATCGGCGGCGCTCAGCTCGGCGGCGATATCCGTGACCATGAGCGCCGCGTTTTCGGGATCGAGCCAGAAATGGAGATCGGACGCTTCGTGATGGTCGTGCCCATCATCATCATGGGTGTGCTCGTCATGTGCGTGGTCGTCGTCATGTGAATGGTCGTCATGATCGTGGTCATGGCCTTCATGGTCGTGCGCATGGTCATGCGCCTCGAAGGCGCCGCCCTCGCGGACCGGGAGCAGCTTTATGCCGTCAGCTTTGCTGAGTTCGATGATTTCGGCATTACTGGAGAGGGTTTTGAGGGCATCGTCCAGGAATATCTCAAAACCCGGGCCGGTCCAGAAAACAATGTCCGCACTCTCAAGCGCTGCCGCGTCCGATGGCCGGAGAGCGTAGTCATGCGGCGAGGCTGCACCCTTAACGAGGAGGATCGGCGCGCCGGTGTCGCCCATGACCGCGGCGACAAGGGAATGGATGGGTTTTGTAGAGGCGACGACATTAGGCGCGGCTATCGCGGTGCCGGCCATAAGCAGCGTGGCAGCGGCGGCGAAGGAAAGGGCTGTTCTGTGCATCGTCTGGCCTCATGATGAAAGTCAGCGTGATATGTTATGTTATTACGCTTGCCGGGGTGTTATGCTATAACGTATTGAAATGCGTCAAGAGAGGTTTTGCGGAAAAGCGCAGTGCGCATTTTCCGGTGCCTCGCCTCCGTCCGGCGCTCCAAGGATAGCTCAGCCGCAATGCACGATCATCGCCACAGGGAAAATCTGATCAGCCTGAAAAATGCCGGAGTGCGGCGTGGCGGGCGCGTCTTGGTGGAGGGGGTCGATCTGTCGATCGCCCGCGGCGAAATCCTTACGCTGATCGGCCCGAACGGATCGGGCAAATCGACGACCGCCAAAATGGTGACGGGCGTTATCAAGCCGGATATGGGCCAGGTTGAGCGCAAGGCCGGGCTGACCATTGGCTATGTGCCGCAAAAGCTCGCCATCGACTGGACGCTGCCGCTTACGGTCGAGCGGCTGATGAATTTGACCGGACGTTTTCCGAACACCGAAATCGCGGCGGCGCTGGAGGCAGTTGGTGCGAGCCGCCTGCTACATGCAGCGGTGCAGGAATTGTCGGGCGGCGAATTCCAGCGCGTGCTGTTTGCACGGGCGATGATCCGCAAGCCGGATCTGCTGGTGCTCGACGAGCCGGTGCAGGGCGTCGATTTTTCGGGCGAAGTGGCGCTCTATCAGTTGATCCGCGAGATCCGCGACACGACCGGCGCCGGCATCTTGCTGATCAGCCATGACCTGCATGTGGTGATGGCCGAGACCGACACGGTGATCTGCCTCAATGGTCACGTCTGCTGCCGGGGCACGCCGAGCACGGTCAAACGCGATCCGGCCTATCTGCGCCTTTTCGGCGAGCGGGCGCATTCCGCGCTGGCGATCTACCAGCATCACCACGACCACGAACACCATGACGATGGCTGTGTGGTGGGAGCGGAAGACGGGCATGAGCATGCGCACCACCATCACGACCACGAGGGGCACAGCCATGCGAAGTGAGGCGACGAGTCTGTTGACCAAGACCCCACCCCACCCTCATTCCCTCCCCATCAAGGGGAGGGAGGCGCAAGCACGACCTTCTCAGCTCCATCGTCTCCCTCCCCCTTGTGGGGAGGGATCAAGGGTGGGGGTGCAAGTGGAACTGGGGGCTGGCCATGTTCGGTGATTTCTTTTCGCGCGCACTGATTGCGGGCGTGGGGCTGACGGCGGTGACGGGGCCGCTGGGGTGCTTTGTCGTCTGGCGGCGCATGGCCTATTTCGGGGATACGATGGCCCATTCGGCGCTGCTGGGCGTGGCGATTTCCATCCTCCTCTCGATGAATATGACGCTGGGCGTGTTTGCCGTGGCGGCCCTGGTGGCGGGAGCGCTGCTGCTGCTGCAGAAGCAGAACACGCTGCCAACGGACGCGCTCCTCGGCATTCTGAGCCATTCCTCGCTGGCCGTGGGGCTTGTGCTGGTGGGGCTGCTGACCAGCGTGCGCATTGATCTCATGGGCTTTCTGTTCGGCGACATTCTCGCGGTTTCGACCGAAGACATCGCTGTCATCTATGGCGGCGGCGCGGCGATCCTGTTCATGCTGTGGCTCAACTGGCGACCGCTGCTGGCGGCGACGGTGAGCCCGGAACTGGCTGAGGCCGAGGGCCTGCGGCCGGAAGTCAGCCGCATTATCCTCATGCTGCTCATGGCCAGCGTCATCGCCATTGCCATGAAACTGGTTGGCGTGATGCTGATCACCTCGCTGCTGATCATCCCCGCGGCGACCGCGCGGCGGCTGAGTTCCACGCCGGAAATGATGGCGCTGGTGGCCGCAGCGCTGGGCGCGATTGCCGTAGTGGCGGGGCTGTTCGGCTCCCGCACCTGGGACAGCGCGTCGGGCCCGTCCATCGTCGTTGCTGCATTACTGATTTTTCTTGTGTCCCTGACGGTCCCGACCGATCGTCTCTTTGGCAGGAGGGAACGCCATGGCGCATAGCCACAAGATGCCGACGGATCTGACGCGCAATCAGGAACTGGTGCTGGGCACACTGAACGAGTCGCAGGGCCCGCTCAGCGCCTATGACATTCTCGACCGGCTGCGCGATGACGGTCTGCGGGCGCCGCTGCAGGTTTATCGGGCACTCGACAAGCTGGTGGACCGGGGTCTCGCGCACCGGCTGGAGTCGCTCAATGCGTTCGTGGCCTGCGCCGATGCCCATTGCCATCGCAAGGGTCTGATCGCCTTTGCCATCTGCAGCGGATGCGGGAAGGTGGACGAATTCGCCGATCCGGTGATCGAAGGCAGGCTTGGAGAATGGGCGCAGGGCAAGGATTTCACCGTGGAACGCACCACGATGGAAATCCGCGGCCGCTGTGCCGACTGCAAGCAGGCGGCCTGAACCGGCTCAGGGATCGCGGGGATACATGGGTATCCCCGGCACAATCGGCAGCCAGGTCTCGCGACGGATGCACCAACCCTCGAATTGCGGCGCGAGGTTATTCGGCGCCTCATCAAGGCTTCCAAGATAGATCTCGACCTGATCGTCGCCGAAGCTGAAGACCCTGGACCCACAAACGGGGCAGAAGCATCGGCCTTCATAGGTTGAATAGGCGCCGGTCTGGGTGAATTGCGCCGGTCGCCAATCGGCGAAGGCGAGGAAAGAGGTGCCGGTGATCTTCCGGCAATCGGCACAATGGCAAAGCCCCGACTTGAAGGGCGCGCCGCGCACCTCGTAGCGCACAGCGCCGCAGAGACAGCCACCCGAGAGTGCTTCGTTGATCATGAACTTGTCCTCCCACCGTGCGGGAGGACAAGGTGTGAGAACCCTAAAGGTTCACCGCAGCGCCAGTAAAACTGAGGAAGCGGACGGCGGCGGCGCCGTATTCGCGGGTATCTTCGAGGGTAAAGCCCTCTGGAACCACCACCGGCACATCGACCGCTTCTTCCCAGACCAGCGTCGCGCCGGGCTTGAGCCAGCCATTGGCGGCCAGTTCGGTCAGGGCCTTTTCGCCCAGCTGCTGGCCGTAAGGGGGATCGAGGAAGACGAGATCGAATTCCCCGAAGGTGCCGGGCGTACCCAGCTCCGTCGCATCGCGGCGCAGGAGCTTGGTGATGCCGGCCACGCCGAAGGCCTGGATATGGTCGCGTATGAGGCCACGGGCCTCGGCGCCGATATCGACAAAGGTGACGTGGGCAGCGCCGCGCGAGAGCGCTTCGAAGCCCAGGGCACCCGTGCCGGCGAAGAGATCGAGCACGCGCTTGCCCTCGAGCACCGGACCGAGCCGTGAGCCGAGAATGTTGAACATGCTTTCCCGCACGCGATCTGCCGTCGGACGAATAGAATCGTCCGACGGCGAGATCAGCTGCTTGCCGCGGAATTTTCCGGCAACAATGCGCATGTCTTAGCCCCGCGGCTTACGCGGACCCGTGGGACGGGCCCCACCCTTCGGACGGGCACCGCCTGTGGGACGTGCACCACCCGTGGGACGAGCACCGCCTGTGGGGCGCGAACCGCCGGTCGGACGCTGTCCGCCCTGAGGACGTCCGCCACCACCTGCTGGACGGCCACCACCCGAAGGACGACCGCCGCCTTCCGGGCGACCCCCGCCGAACGGGCGGCTGCCACCATCAGGACGACCGCCACCGGCCGGACGGCCGAAGGGCTTGTCACCACGCGGCTTGCCATCAAACGGACGGCCGCCACCCGGCTTGCCGCCGAACGGCTTGCGGTCGCCACCTGGACGCCCACCTGCCGACGGACGGCCCTGCCCCGGACGATCCTCGCGGCGCGGGCCGCGATTGTCATCAAACGAGCGCTGCGGGCGATCCCCGCGCGGACCATTGGACGGACGACCGGCGAAATCACCGCGTGCGGGACGATCACCGCCATCGCGGGGGGGACGACCCTCGAAGCTGCGCTGCGGACGATCACCGAAATTGCCCCGGGCCGGACGGTCACCGAAGCCGCCGCGAGCGGGACGATCACCGCCATCACGGGGGGGACGCCCCTCAAAGCTGCGCTGCGGACGGTCACCGAAATTGCCGCGGGCCGGACGATCACCGAAACCGCCACGAGCGGGACGATCACCGCCGTCGCGGGACGGACGACCCTCGAAGCTACGCTGCGGACGGTCACCAAAATTGCCGCGCGGCGGACGATCACCGAAGCCGCCGCGAGCGGGACGATCACCATCCGGACGCGGGCCACGCTGCGGGCGGTCGCCGAAGGACTTTTTGTCACCGTATGGCTTCTTGTCACCGTACGGCTTCTTGTCGCCATAGGGCTTCTTGTCACCGAACGACTTCTTGTCGCCGTAGGGCTTCTTGTCGCCAAACGACTTGCGGTCGGGCGCTGCGCCATCACGAGGGGGACGCGGCGGACGGGGAGCGGGCTTGCCGAAGGAGCTGATCGGCTGATCATCGCGATCGCGACGCTGCTTGCCGGGGCCCTTGGGTTCGTATTCCTCGGGGGCGCGACCATCTTCGTCGAAGTGCACGCGGCGCGGGCGACCGGTACGCGGGGCATCGCGACCACCACGGGCCGCACGGAAATCCTCGCGCGGCGGGGGAGCCGTATCGGGCATTTCGCTGTCGAAATCGACGCCAGCGGCTTCGGCCAGCTTCTTGCCAAGCTGGTCCTTGAGCATCTTGGCGCGGACCATTTCGACGGCGCCTTCCGCCAGTTCGCCGAGCTGGAACGGACCATAGGACACGCGGATCAGGCGGTTCACCTCAAGGCCAAGCGCGCCGAGCACGTTCTTGACTTCGCGGTTCTTGCCTTCGCGCAGGCCGAGCAGCAGCCAGACATTGCTGCCCTGGGAGCGTTCGAGCGTGGCTTCAATCGGGCCATAGGTGATGCCTTCAACTTCGATGCCATCCTTGAGGGCATCGAGCTGGGCCTGGGTGACGTGACCATAGGCGCGCACGCGATAGCGACGCAGCCAGCCGGTGGAGGGCAGCTCGAGCACGCGCTTGAGGCCCCCATCATTGGTGAGGAGCAGCAGGCCCTCGGTGTTGATGTCGAGACGGCCGACAGTGACGACGCGGGGGAGGCCCTCTTCGAGCAGGGCCTCGAAAATGGTCTTGCGACCCTCGGGGTCCTTCTCGGTGACAACCAGGCCAGCGGGCTTGTGGTAGAGCCAGATGCGCGTGCCCTGACGGGCAGCGAGCTGCTCGCCATCAACGACGATCTTGTCGCGGCTGGTGACGTTAAAGGCCGGGGTCAGCACCTTCTTGCCATTGACGGTGACACGGCCAGCCGTGATCCAGCCTTCGGCGTCGCGGCGGGAGCAGAGGCCGGCGCGGGCCATGACCTTGGCAAGACGGTCAGCGATTTCGGGTTTTTCAGTTTCGCTCATGCGAACAGACTTCCATAACATGCGGGACCCATGAATGGGCGGCGCGGGGAATGCGAAAGCGGCCGGACAATTCCGGCCGCCTCATTTTTGGATCGTAATGGGCCCGCAGATTACTGCTTGCCGATATCCGAATTGGTGAGACGCGCACCGGCAGTGCCGAGCGAGGCGCCTGCCTGCGGACCGCGGGGCCCGAAGGCCTTGCGGATGTCTTCAGGGCAGCGGGCGTCGGCCAGTGGCACGAGCTCGCCGTTGGGCGCACGGCATACCAGATTGGCATCGCCGACGCGGGTGAAATATTCATCAGGCGGCAGATACAGCGGGCGGCTGCCCGAAGCGGTGACCTGCATGCCCGAAGCGGTCATGCGGGCCGTCAGCGCACGCGATTCCTCAGCCGTCAGCGGACGGCCGGAGAGCGAGCGGAGATCGACAACCCGCGCATTGCGCAGGCGGGCAAGATCGGCTTCGCTGAGGCGCGAGGTGTCGATCTTGACGGTATTGCTGTCGGCCGGGAGCTGGGCCGCGGCGGACTGAGTGGCTGGAACAGGCAGATTATTGCCCGAACGCGGCAGCGCCAGAGGCGCGCGAGCCTGGGTCAGATCGGCCTTGGGAGCCTCGCCGGGGATGAGGCCGATGCCGCGCGCCGTGGTGTTCATCACGTCGCGCTCGAAGGTGCCGAAATCGGTCAGGGCGTTGGTGCCTTCGACCGTGGTGCAGGCGCCAAGGGCCAAAGTCGCTACCAGCGCCAGAGACGCCAGACCTGCGCGCGCCGCGACCGAAACTCGGCTCTTACGGCCAGACAATCCAATACGCATGAAACATCCCTTACGATCCTGGCGGCGCTTATAGCGCATTGTCGGCCCTAAGACCAGATTTTGGCAGCACAATGATTTGTATCGTCAGACCGGGCGATCAGCAGGCTTGCGCTTGAGGCCGAGCATGTCGACCAGAAGCAGTATGACACCAAAGGTGATCGCCACGTCGGCAATATTGAAAATGTAGAACGACCACGTCCCCCAATGGAAGTGGAAGAAGTCGGCCACGCCGCCATAGATCAGCCGATCAAGCGCATTTGAGAGCGCACCACCAATGCAGAGGGCAAGTCCAAGACGCACCAGCGGCTCATGGGCCCGAACCCACCAGATAGACAGCGCAACAATGGCCACCAGCATGATGGCGCCCAGCACCCAGGTCGGCATGTCATCGAGCAGGCCGTAGGAAATGCCGGTGTTCCAGACGAGTACATAGTCGAAGAACGGCGTGACCGGGACGATCTCGCCGCCGCGCCACCCCTGCATGGTGAAGGGGATGTAGTTGGCGAAAATGTCGATGCACTTGGCCTGGGCGAAGCCGACGCACTCTTCGGCCACGTGATAGGCTTTTTGCGCGCGATCAATGCCGAAGGCGAGGATTGCGGCAACGAGGGAGGTGTAGAGGGTCTTCATCTTCGAGTTCAATTACTCACCCCCACCCTTGTTCCCTCCCCACGAGGGGGAGGGAGACGATGAACAGCGGCTTTGGCATTTAGCCGAGCTGCCTTGGTTCAAGTTCAGAGACCTGCCGCAGCGCGTTCGCGCAGGGCCTGGGCGTCGCGCGGGGTAACGTCCGGATATTCAGGATCGCTGCCAACCTCGGGAAGCACCTTCCAGGAGCGGGCGCAGCGCTGGCCTTCGGCCATGGCCGGAACCACCGAGACACCGGGCACGTCATCAAGCCGGAAGGCTTCGGAGGCGCCTTCGTTCTGCTTGATGTGGATGGCGGAGGTGATGGCGATCTCGGCAAGATCCTGGCCTTCGAGCGCCACGATGTAGCGGGCGTCGGCGACGTAGACGGTGGGGGCCGCCTCGAGCGAGGAGCCGATGCGCTTTTCACGACGCTCGATCTCCAGTGCGCCGGTGACGACACGACGAACCGAGCGGATGAGCTGCCACTTTTCAGCCAGATCCTCGTCGATCCAGTCAGCCGGGATCTCCGGGAAAAGACGCAGATGGACGGAGGAGCCTTCTTCCGGGTGACGCTCCAGCCAGCATTCTTCCATGGTGAAGACGAGGATGGGCGCGAGCCATGCGGTCAGCGCGTTGAACAGGTGATCGAGCACGGTCAACGCCGAACGGCGCTTGAGCGAGGAGATCGGGTCGCAATAGAGCGCATCCTTGCGGATGTCGAAGTAGAACGCCGAGAGCTCGATGTTCATGAAGTTGGTGAGGAGCGTGACGACCTTGCGGAAGTCATATTCCTTATACGCGGAGCGCACGCCAACATCGAGCTGGGCCAGACGATGCAGCATCAGGCGCTCGAGCTCGGGCATGTCGCGCGCGTCGACGACATCCTCGGCCTTGAAGTGAGCGAGGTTGCCGAGCAGCCAGCGCAGCGTGTTCCGGAGCTTGCGATAGCTGTCGACCGTGGTCTGGATGATTTCCTTGCCGAGGCGCAGATCTTCCGAATAGTCGGAGGAGGCAACCCAGAGGCGCAGGATGTCGGCGCCGAACTCCTTGATGATGTCCTGCGGGGCAACGGTGTTGCCGAGCGACTTACTCATCTTCTTGCCTTCGCCATCCATGGTGAAGCCATGGGTGAGAACGCTGTCATAGGGCGCGTGGCCGTTGGTGGCGCAGCTTTCGAGCAGGGACGAGTGGAACCAGCCACGATGCTGATCCGAGCCTTCGAGATACATCGAGGCCGGGAACTTGAGGTGCGGCCACTTCTGCTTGTTGCGCAGCACAAAGGAGTGGGTCGAACCACTGTCGAACCAGACGTCGAGGACGTCGCGGATCATCTCGTAGTCATCGGCCTTGTAGGCATCTCCGAGGTAGCGCTGGGCAGCGCCCTCCTTGTACCAGGCGTCGGCGCCCTCTTCCTCGAAGGACTGGGCAATGCGCTCATTGACCAGCTCGTCGCGGAGGATCTCGCCGGTTTCGCGATTGACGAAGACGGTGATCGGCACGCCCCAGGCGCGCTGACGCGACAGCACCCAGTCGGGGCGGTCCGCGATCATGGCGCGCAGGCGGTTCTGGCCGGCAGCGGGATAGAACTTGGTGGCGTCGATGGCGTTGAGCGCCCGGTGGCGCAGCGTATCGCCTTCAGCACCCTCAATGTTCTTGTCCATATAGACAAACCATTGCGGGGTATTGCGGAAGATCACCGGCTTCTTGGAGCGCCAGGAATGCGGATACTGATGCTTGACGCGGCCACGGGCGATGATGTTGCCGTGTTCGGAGAGAGCGGTGATGACGCGCTGGTTGGCGTCGCCCTTCTTGCCGTTGTCGTCAATGACGCGTGCGCCGTCGAAGCCAGGGGCCTGAACGGTGTAGAAGCCGTCGTCGCCAACGGTATAGGGGATGGCAGGATCAATGCCGCGGTCCTGCAACAGGCGCGTCGATTCCATCCAGATGCCAAAGTCGTCGAGACCATGGCCCGGAGCGGTATGGACGAAACCGGTACCGGCATCATCAGTGACATGTTCGCCATCGAGCAGCGGCACGTCGAAAGAGTAGCCGCCAGCAAAGCCGGCCAGCGGGTGGCTGGTGATGAGCTGGGACAACACGCCGTCGGGGAGGATGCTCACCTCGCGATAGCCGGTGACCTTGGCCTTGGCCATGACGTCAGCGGCAAGCGCGCTGGCGATGATGTAGCGCTCGCCCGTCTTGGCCCAATTGCCGTCGGGCGCCGAGGTGACCTCATAGACACCATAGTCGATCTGCGAGGAGAAGCTGATCGCGCGGTTGCCGGGGATGGTCCAGGGCGTGGTGGTCCAGATGAGCACCGAAGCACCGCTCAACCCGATTTCCTCGAGTGCCTGAGCAGACAAGGGAGCGGGGCGGCCATCGACGGTCGCGTCCTTGGACAGCAATGCCTTGACCGGGAACTTGACCCAGATCGTGTCGCTCTCATAGTCCTGGTATTCGATCTCGGCTTCGGCCAGAGCGGTGCGCTCGACCACCGACCACATGACAGGCTTGGAACCGCGATAAAGCTGGCCGGTCATCGAGACCTTCATCAGCTCGCGGGCAATCTGGGCCTCGGCGTCATAGCTCATGGTGAGATAGGGATTGTCCCACTCGCCCAGGATGCCGAGACGCTTGAATTCGTCGCGCTGGATATCAACCCACTGCTCGGCAAAGGTGCGGCATTCCTGGCGGAATTCGACCACCGGAACGTCGTTCTTGTCCTTGCCCTTGGCGCGGTATTGCTCTTCGATCTTCCATTCGATGGGCAGGCCATGGCAGTCCCAGCCCGGCACATAGGCCGAGTTGTGCCCCAGCATCTGCATGGAGCGCGAGATCACATCCTTGAGCGTCTTGTTGAGCGCGTGCCCGATATGGATGTTGCCATTGGCATAGGGAGGGCCGTCATGCAGCGTGAACAGCGGCCGATCCTTGGCCTGCTCGCGCTGAAGGGCGTAAATATCCATGTCTTCCCAACGCTGGAGCCAGATGGGCTCGCGCTGGGGCAGGCCCGCGCGCATGGGGAATTCGGTTTCCGGCAGGAAAAGCGTGGCCGAGTAATCGGTTTCGGTCGCGCTGGAAGCGGTATCGGTCATGGATCGGCGTTTCGTTCGGGAAGATCGGGGTGCCTTTTAGCAAGGCAGGACGGAAGGGGCAAAGGTTGATTTGCCGCGCTTGTACCTCGTCAGGCGGATGTGGCGACAATCGCGACAGTGACTATCAGCTTGGGAGGGGTTCACACCCCCACCCCAGCGCCGCTACGGCCCGGCGGGCCTAGCTCTGCTACCCTCCCCACAAGGGGGAGGGAGGGACAGAGCGGAAAATTCATTGGGACTCGCTGGGCGCCAGGACGCCTAGGCGAAAAAGCCGAGCTTTTCGTCGAGGGGGCCCAGGGGGGCGCATTCGGCGATGAGAGCCCGTGCCTTGCCCGAGTCGCGATCCATGGCGGCGATCAGTTCGTCGAGGCCCTTGAACACTTCCTGTCCGCGAATGTGACCGACCAGCGCGACTTGCAGGGTCTGGCCATAAATGTCTTCGTCAAAATCGAAGAGGTGGGTTTCAAACGGCGGGCGCTGATTGTCGAACATGGGCTTGCCATAGGCCGCGACGCCGTCGAGGAGGCGCGCGCCGAGCCGGGCGCGAACGGCATAGACGCCCTGGGCAAGCTGGAAGCCATTGGGGGTCATGGTGTTGGCGGTGGGATAGCCGAGGTCGCGACCGCGCTGGTCGCCCTTGACCACGCAACCCTCAAAGAACCAGTGATAGCCCAGCAGACGATTGGCTGCGGTGACCGCGCCTTCCGAAAGCGCAGCCCGAATGCGCGAGGAGGAAATGACCTCGTCACCCTCATCCATGAGGTCGAGGGTTTCGACGGCAAAGCCAAGCCGCGCCCCTTCGTCGCGCAGAAATGCGGGCGTGCCGCGACGCTGGCGGCCGAAATGGAAATCGGAGCCCACGATGACGCCGCGCACACCGAGATCGCGCACCAGCATGTCGCCGACGAAATCCTCGGCTTCGATCTGGGAGAAGGGCTTGTCAAAGGGCAGGATGATGATGCCATCGAGCCCGAGCGCTTCGGCAAGACGCGCCTTGGCGTCACCCACGGTGAGCCGGAAAAGATGGGGCGTCGGGGCAAAAACGTCGCGCGGATGCGGCTCGAAGGTCAGCAGCAGCGCGGGAACGCCGGCCGCCTGGGCCCGCTGGCGCAGGGTTTCCACCACAGTCTGGTGGCCGCGATGCATGCCGTCGAAATTGCCGATAGCGACATAGGCGCCGCGCAGCGAGGCCGGCAGATCGGAAAGATTGTCGAGGCGGATGAAGGTCAAATCAGGAGGCTCCAGACGCCAGGGAAAGATTACCAGGTAAGGCGCGGCAGGAAGCCGGCCACACGCGCACGGCTGGGCGCGATAAGATCGGCAATGGCCTGAGGATCCGGCTTGCCGAAGGCATCGAGTTCCGCGGCATGGATCGAGCCGGTGATGAAGAGGAGATCAATGCCGAACTGGGCCGCGCCGGTGGCATCGGTGCGCACACTGTCGCCGATGGCGAGGACGCGGGATTTATCGAGGCTCTTGCCGGCGGCTTCTTCGGCGAGGCGAAAGGCCTCTTCGTAGATGGGCTGATAGGGCTTTCCGGCCATGTGGACCATGCCGCCCATGGCCGCGTAGAGATCGCCGAGGGCGCCGCCGCAATAGATGATCTTGTCGCCGTGCTCGACGACGCGATCCGGATTGGCGCAGATCATCGGCAGCTTTCGCTGCAGCCAGAGCTTGGCGCGCTCGCGGTACATTTCGGGCGTGTCTTCATCGGTATCGAGGTCGGTGACAACGACGACTTCGGCTTCCTCAGCGCCGGTGCGGGTGAGATCAAAGCCTTCGTAGAGCGCGTCATCCTCGGTCGGCGGGCCGACATGATGGATGGCCTTGCCGCGATATTTCGAGATCATCGCCCGCGTCGCGTCGCCCGAAGAGACGATGGCATCATAGGCCTCGCGCGGCACGCCGAGACGATCGAGCATGGCGACGATTGGCGGAGAGGGGCGCGGCGCATTGGTGATGAGCACCACCCTGCCCCCGGCCTTGCGATAGGACACGAGCGCGTCCACAGCCTCGGGGAATGCCGAGACGCCGTTATGAATAACGCCCCAGACATCGCTTAGCACCGCTTCATAGCGAGATGCGAGTTCGGACAGACCAGAGATGATCGGCAGGGGCGAAGTCATGACGACACCAGGCTGTGAGGGATCGGGCGCGGCGAGCTATGGGGCAGTTCGCCCATCTCGATCAAGCAAAAACCTCACCGGCCGACCGCCAAGGCCCTAGTGTTCGGCCTGACGACGGATGGGCTGGGGCGAGACTGTCCGGATCGGCTCAAGCAACAGATCGGGCCGAACGACGCTGGGCGGGGCGATGTGATTGCCCTGGACCAGGAGGATATCGTTATCGAGCAACTCGACGATCTGGCGCTCGCCTTCAACGCTTGTCGCCAGCAGCGAGAGGTCGTAGCGACCCACATAGGCGGCGATATCGGAGAGATGGAAGTCGGTGTAGCTCTCGGTCATGTCGACGAGGCGCGTGGCATCGACGCGAAGGGACCGCACGCCCAGATTGGACAGCTCGGCAAAATCGAGCCGGAGGGAGCGGACTGCCGAAAGCGAAAATCCTGCGCCCTTGCGCAGGATGACTTCGATCAGCGAACGATTGGTCTGGCAGAGGGTCTGGAATTCGGCTTCGGAGATGATGAAGACCAGACCTGTGGCGACGCCCTTGTTAGCATCGAGAGTTGCCATCAATTGCTCGACGGCAATTTCATTGCTGAGCGTGGCGCGGCTGAGCGGAACATAGAGGCTGACTGACTGGCCGCCGCTGCGGGCACGACGGGCGATGGCGACGGCCTCGTTGAGCGCAAGGCCCTCGATCCGCTCGCTGATGTCGTCGCTGCCGCGGCGGGGCATGAAGTCCGCCATGTCGGCAAAATCGCCGTCTTCCATCACAAGGCGCGGCAGGAGATCGTACCCAGCAGGGCGACGCTGCGGCAGGCGGGCGATGGGCTGGATGTGAAAGACCAGACGATCTTCTGCCAGAGCTTCGCGCACCACTTCGGGCGGGATGATCGGCTCGCTGTCGTCATCGGGAATATAGGGCGTAGCGGCGCGAACGGCCTCGATGGCCTGGCTCTGGCGCGGCAGGGTGGCAAGTGCATTGCCCTGCTTTTCCTCAAGGTCGGCGACGGCTTCAGCGACCTGACGAATGACGGTGCCGAGCACCGAAATATCGGCTTCGACGGTATCGAGGCGCTGGCCCGGGTTCATCTCGGAAAGTGCATTGATACGGCGGCCGAGAACTGCGCCAGCCTGGGCATCGGTTGCGAGCAGGCGGGAAAGATCCTCGATGCCACGCTCGAGACGGCGTTCAGCGCGCAGACGGAGCTGGCGCTCGACGATCATTACGCAGACGCAAGCCACCACCAGCGCGACGAGAATTGCATTGGCAGGCGTAAAGCTCAGGCCAAAATAGGCCGCGGCCCCGAGGGCAACTGACGCAAGAGCAATGAATACATAGACCAGCGCCTGCATTGGATTCCCGGGAAAATACATAAATAGTCAAGATTCGGCCTCATTCTCATACCACCGCCCCCCAGCAGGCAAAAGCGTTCACTCGCAATCTGAGAGTATAAGAACGGAAAATTTACCCTGTTCCCGAACAATCCCCCCAAAGACAGGACCAGGCGCGCACCCGCCGCCTGGGGCGATAGACCGGGAATCCTTGATAATGGCGATGCAAAACGGCCAGGAACATGCGTTGAGCGGGCGGCTTCTGCTGATCGACCGTGACGCGGAAGTGGCTCGCAGCACTGGCGAATCGCTGTGTCAGGCCCTGCTGGTGCCACCCCAATTGGTGTTTGCCAGCGACGGGCGCGAGGCCGTGGAGCACCTGCGTCGCACCCGGTTCGACATTATTCTTGCCGATATGCCCAGCCTTGCCGACCTCGAACAGAGCGCGGAGGACGCGATGGCGCGGCTGGTTCGCCTTGCCGAAGGCGCGCTGGTTCTTGCCATGGCCGATGGCGCCTCGGTGAGCGCGGCGCTGGGCGCCATGCGCGTGGGCGCCCATGACTATGTGGCCAAGCCAGTTGCCGGACCGGCGCTGGCCAGCCGGATCGGCGAGCTGGCGCAGCGCCATGGTCGTCCGCGCTCGCTGGGTTTTGATACGGCACAGCCGCTGGCGGTGCCGGACTATGCCGGCTTTGTCGGCGCTTCGAGCGCCATGCAGTTCATCTACGAGCAGATCGGGCGTGTCTCGACGTCGTCGGCGCCGGTGTTCATCACTGGCGAAAGCGGCACGGGCAAGGATGTCTGCGCCGAGGCGCTGCACGCAAAGGGTCCGCGCTCCGGCAAGCGTTTCGTCGCCATCAATTGCGCCGCCATTCCCCGCGATCTGATGGAAAGCGAATTGTTCGGCGTGGTGCGCGGTGCTTTTACGGGCGCACATGAAGACCGCAAGGGCGCAGCCGAGCTGGCCGACGGCGGCACACTGTTCCTCGACGAAATCGGTGAAATGGACCTGTCGCTGCAGGCCAAGCTGCTGCGTTTCCTCCAGACCGGGACTATCTCACGAGTGGGCGAATCCACCCTGCGCAAGGTCGATGTGCGTGTCGTCTGCGCAACCAATCGCAACCCGCTGCAGATGATCTCGGAGCGCAAGTTCCGCGAGGACCTGTTCTATCGCCTGCACGTGCTGCCGATCCACCTGCCCCCGCTGCGCCAGCGACCGACCGATATCATGGTGCTCGCGCGTCATTTCCTCACCACCTATTCGCGCGAGGAGCACAAGAGCTTCTCTGGCTTCTCGAGCCAGGCTGCCCAGCAGCTGACGGCTGCCGACTGGCCAGGCAATGTGCGGCAGGTGCAGAACCTGATCCGGCGGATCGTGGTAATGTTCGACGGCGGCGAAGTGGATAACACCATGCTCGATGCCGCCGATATCGAGTCTCAGGCCTTTGCACCGGTGGCCGCGCCGGTCAGCCGCGCCGAAACGCGCCGCACCATTCTGCCGATGTGGCAGCAGGAGCAGAAGATCATCGAAGACGCGATCGCAGCGTTCGGCGGCAATATTTCGCTCGCCGCCGCAGCGCTCGAGATCAGCCCGTCGACGATTTACCGCAAGCGCCAGAGCTGGGCAGACATGTCCGCGGCCAGCTAGGCCGCACCCTCACGCAAGGCCGGCGGTTGTGGCCGCCGTCTATTGGATCAGGGCGTCGTCGCTTCGCGGGCCTTGGTGCGATCGAGCCCGAGCCGACGCTCGCGCAGGATGACGGCAATGCCTGAGCAGACGATGATCAGCGAGCCGATCAGCATGGTGACGGTGGGGACATCGGCAAAGATGATGAAGCCGATGATGATGGTCAGGATCAGCGAGACATATTCAAAGGGCGCAATGACCGACATGTCCGCATAGCGGTAGCAGGAGGTCATCAACAGCTGACCGATGCCACCGAAAAAGCCGGCGCCGATAAGGAGTGCCGCCTGCTGAGGCGTCGGCATGACCCAGCCGAACGGCAGGGTCAGAAGCGCAAGGAAACTGGCGCTGAGGAAAAAGTAGGTAACGATGGTTTCGGTGCGCTCGGTCTGGACGAGATTGCGGACCTGAAGCACCGCGAAGGCGGAGAGAATGGCGGCCATCAAGGCGCCGATGGCGCCGACAGCTTCGGCATTGCCTAGGGCATCCCCCCCACTGAAGACGGTGAGGCGCGGCCAGAGAATGATGACGACGCCGACGAGGCCGAAGAGAACGGCGGTCCAGCGGAAAATATGGACGCGCTCATTGAGCAGCACGGCCGAGAAAATGACGATGAGAAGCGGCGTGGCATAGGTGATGGCCGTCGCTTCGGGAAGCGGCAGGCGCGTCAGGGCAAAAAAGCCCAGACCCATGGAGGCGACGCCGACAAGGCCCCGGACGATGTGACCGAGCGGGCGCTTGGTCTGGAAGGCGTGCGAGAGACGGCGCTTCCATGCCAGATAGGTAAGGACAGGCAACATGGCAAAAAAGGCACGAAAAAAGACCATTTCGCCGGGCGGAATGGTCTGGGTTGCCTTCAGCATGGTCGCCATGACGACGAAGCAGCACACAGAAACGATCTTGAGGATGATCCCCCGCACCGGGTCTGAAGCCGATGCAGGGCGAGCGTCGATGTGCACGGTAGGCGCCGTCAATTGTAGTCCTTCTCAGGGCTTACTTGCCCTGGGCCTGCTCCAGCTTTTCCTTGGCAATGCGTGCGGTGGCAAATGCCTTGTGCTCGGCACCGACGGCACTGCCCGTCTTGAGGGCCTTCCCGTCTGCATCAAGTACTTCCCAATGCCAGTTAGCGTTGGACCCCATGCCGCCAGTGCGGCGCAATTTGATCTGAAGATTGGATTGTTCGCTCATGGTCAGCCTTATGCAGCACTCCCCCTGCGGAAGGAAGGGGGTATTTTGGGGTTTGACCGGGGGCACGCTTCGTCGGGCAGCTCCCGGAGGGTAAATTACGGCTAGACTTCGGAATAGCGGATTTCGATACGCTCGCCGCCGAAGGTGAGCAGGTCGCGAATGCCGCTATAGGCGCCGTCAGCATAGGGATAGTACCATACGCGGTCGGGGCCGTCGGCGGTCAGCAGCTTGATCGTATAATAGTGCGCCTCGCCCTTGTGCGGATCGGCGCTCCGCGTATCCGAAGCCTCCAGAATGCCGGGATGGACGGCATCGAGCGGAATGAAAATCTGCGGTGGAGCACCGGGTTCATCAACGCGCATCGCCTTGAGCGTACTGGCGATTTCGGCGTCGTCGAAATAGACATGCACGCGGCCGGATACCGGAGCGACAATCGGGTTGAGCGTGGCATCTTCGGACATGGGCGCCTCCTGTTGCGTTGTTCGGTCCTTAGCCCTTAACGCACGAGAAAAATCTCCGTTCACTGAGCCTTGACTCAGCGACGCCGCGCTCCCTATATCCCAGTCAGCTTGTTAGCACTCACCCCAATCGAGTGCTAACAAGCCCGAAATTGCATTCAGTAATGATGCCAAGAGGAACATAATCATGGGCTTCCGTCCCCTGCACGACCGTGTGGTCGTCCGTCGCGTTGACAGTGAAGAAAAGACCAAGGGCGGGATCATCATCCCCGATACCGCCAAGGAAAAGCCCTCCGAGGGCATTATCGTTTCGGTTGGCCCCGGCGCCCGCGACGAGAACGGCAAGATCAATGCCCTCGACGTGAAGGCTGGCGATCGCGTGCTCTTCGGCAAGTGGAGCGGCACCGAGGTCAAGCTGAACGGCGAAGACCTGATAATCATGAAGGAAAGCGACATCATGGGCGTGATCGAGGCCTAAGCCTCCGCATCCATAAGTCGTTCCCACTCAACCAGATATTCTCAAGGAGCCATAAATGGCCGCCAAGGAAGTCAAGTTCTCCACCGAAGCCCGCGAAAAGATGCTGCGCGGCGTGAACATCCTCGCCAATGCGGTGAAGGTCACGCTCGGCCCGAAGGGTCGTAACGTCGTCATCGAAAAGTCGTTCGGCGCTCCGCGCATCACCAAGGACGGCGTGTCCGTTGCCAAGGAAATCGAACTTGAAGACAAGTTCGAAAACCTCGGCGCTCAGCTGCTGCGTTCGGTTGCTTCCAAGACCAACGACATCGCCGGTGACGGCACCACCACCGCGACCGTTCTCGGTCAGGCAATCGTTGTTGAAGGCGTCAAGGCTGTTGCAGCCGGCTTCAACCCGATGGACCTCAAGCGCGGTATCGACCTGGCCGTCAACGAAGTCGTTGCTTCGCTGAAGGGCTCGGCCAAGAAGATCACCTCCACCTCGGAAATCTCCCAGGTCGGCACGATCTCTGCCAACGGCGAATCTGCCATCGGCGAGATGATCTCCGAAGCCATGCAGAAGGTCGGCAACGAGGGTGTCATCACCGTCGAAGAAGCCAAGACCGCCGAGACCGAACTCGATGTCGTTGAAGGCATGCAGTTCGACCGCGGCTACCTGTCGCCGTACTTCGTGACCAATGCAGAAAAGATGACCGCCGTCCTCGAGGACCCGGTGATCCTGCTGCACGAAAAGAAGCTCTCGAACCTGCAGGCCATCCTGCCGATCCTCGAAAGCGTCGTTCAGTCCCAGCGTCCGCTGCTGATCATTGCCGAAGACATTGAAGGTGAGGCTCTCGCGACCCTCGTCG
>JADGMW010000105.1_pt1 | contig 69725 bp, 69 predicted proteins | sample 8641801 | NCBI WGS metagenome assembly JADGMW01 (sample SAMN16272018, study PRJNA661076) | feces metagenome | isolation source: fecal sample from diarrhoea affected cattle A | host: Bos taurus | place: South Africa: Lokaleng Village, Mahikeng | collected 2019-09
GGGGTGACCGGATCGCACTCTCACGCCCGGCGGGGGTGACCGGATCGCACTCTCACGCCCGGGGGGCGGGGTCCGTCAGAAGGTCGTCAGGCCGCGGGCGCGGAAGACGTCGCGGACGGACTCGGTGGTCTCGTGCGACGGGGGCTCGGTGTCCTCGAGCTCGTAGCGCATGCCCAGGTCGGCCCACTTGTCGCGGCCCATCTGGTGGAACGGCAGCACCTCGACGCGCTCGACGGCCTCACCGAGAGAGGCGACGTAGTCGGCGACGGCGGTGACGTTCTCCGGGGCGTCCGTCAGGCCGGGAACCAGCACGAACCGGATCCACATGCGGTTGCCGCGCGCGGCCAGACGCCGGCCGAAGTCGAGGGTGGGCTGCAGCTCGCGCCCCGTGGTCCGCTTGTACGTCTCGGGGAGGCCGGACTTCACATCGAGCAGGACCAGGTCGACGTCGTCGAGCATCTCGTCGGTGGCCTGGGCGCCGAGGTACCCGGACGTGTCGAGCGCGACGGGCACGTCCATGGCGGCCGCGCCGCGCACCAGGCGCCGGACGAACGCCGGCTGCATGAGCGGCTCACCGCCCGAGATCGTGATGCCGCCGCCCGTCGCCTTGAAGACACCGCGGTAGCGGGCGATGCGGGTGAGGAGCTCGTCGGCGGCGACGTCGGTCCCCCGGCGCATCTCCATCGTGTCGGGGTTGTGGCAGTACAGGCACCGCAGCGGGCACCCGGACAGGAAGACCGTCAGGCGCGTGCCCGGACCGTCCACCGCGGTGACGAGCTCCCAGGAGTGGACGGAGCCCAGGCGCCCCTCACGGACGGCCGCGAGGCGCTCGCTGCGCTCGGCGTCCGTCGTCTCGAGCCCTGCGGTCCCGTGACCCTGCGTGCGCGTGTGCGACCCGCCGACGAGCGGCAGACCGAGCGGCACGACCGGTGCCCCGGTCTGCTCGGTGGTGCTGGTCATCGTCGCCTCGCCCGTGTCGGTGGTGCAGGGTGCGGACGCCCGGCCCGGCGGGGGTACCGCCGGGCCGGGCGTGTGGGTCAGACCCCGCCGTGGAACGTGCGGGACAGCACGTCCAGCTGCTGCTCACGGGTCAGCCGCACGAAGTTCACGGCGTAGCCCGAGACGCGGATCGTCAGCTGGGGGTAGTTCTCGGGGTGCTCCATGGCGTCCACGAGCGTCTCGCGGTTCAGCACGTTGACGTTCATGTGGTACCCGGCGGACAGCACGTACGCGTCCAGCAGACCGACCAGGTTGGTCACCTGCTCGTCCGGCGTCCGGCCGAGCCCGGAGGGCACGATCGACGAGGTGAGCGAGATGCCGTCCTGCGCCTCGGAGTACGGCAGCTTGGCGACCGACAGCGCGGAGGCCAGCATGCCGTGCGTGTCACGGCCGTTCATCGGGTTGGCACCCGGGGCGAAGGGCTCGCCGAGCTTGCGCCCGTCGGGGGTCGATCCGGTGTTCTTGCCGTACACGACGTTCGACGTGATCGTCAGCACCGACTGCGTGTGCAGCGCGTTGCGGTAGGTGGGCACCGCACGGATCTTCTCCATGAAGCGTCGCACGAGCCACACCGCGATGTCGTCGACCCGGTCGTCGTCGTTGCCGTACGTCGGGAAGTCGCCCTCGATCGCGTACTCGGTGATGAGGCCGTCCGCGGTCCGCAGGGGCGTGACCTTGGCGTACTTCATCGCCGACAGCGAGTCCGCGACGACCGACAGACCGGCGATGCCGCAGGCCAGCGTCCGCAGCACGGTGCGGTCGTGCAGCGCCATCTCGATGCGCTCGTACGCGTACTTGTCGTGCATGTAGTGCACGCAGTTCAGCGCGTCGACGTACGTCTCGGCCAGCCAGTCGAGCGTCTTGTCGAACTTGGCGAGCACGTCGTCGTAGTCGAGCACGTCGCCCTCGACGGGCGCGCTGACCGGGGCGACCTGCTTGCCGGTGATCTCGTCACGGCCGCCGTTGATGGCGTAGAGCAGCGCCTTGGCGATGTTGACGCGGGCACCGAAGAACTGCATCTGCTTGCCGACCCGCATCGGGGACACGCAGCACGCGATGGCCGCGTCGTCGCCCCAGGAGGCGCGGATGAGCTCGTCGGACTCGTACTGCACGGCCGACGTGTCGATCGACACCTGGGCGCAGTACCGCTTGAAGCCCTCGGGCAGGCGCTCGCTCCAGAACACGGTCATGTTCGGCTCGGGTGCCGGGCCCAGGTTGTACAGCGTCTGCAGGAAGCGGAACGACGTGCGAGTGACGAGCGGACGCCCGTCCTCACCGATGCCGCCGATGGACTCGGTCACCCAGGTCGGGTCGCCCGAGAACAGCTGGTCGTACTCCGGCGTGCGCAGGAACCGCACGATGCGCAGCTTGATGACGAAGTCGTCGATGATCTCCTGCGCGGCCGACTCGTCGAGGACACCGGCCTCGATGTCACGCTGCAGGTACACGTCGAGGAAGGTCGAGGTGCGGCCCAGCGACATCGCGGCGCCGTTCTGCTCCTTCACCGCGGCCAGGTACCCGAAGTACAGCCACTGCACGGCCTCGCGGGCGTTCGCCGCGGGCTGCGAGATGTCGTAGCCGTAGGACGCCGCCATCGTCTTGAGCTCGCCCAGCGCGCGGATCTGCTCGGAGAGCTCCTCGCGGTCGCGGATGACCTCCTCGACGGAGCGCTCCATGTCGAGCGACGCCTTCTCGAGCTTCTTCGCGGCGATGAGCTGGTCGACGCCGTACAGCGCGACGCGGCGGTAGTCACCGATGATGCGACCGCGGCCGTACGCGTCCGGCAGTCCCGTGATGATGTGGGACGAGCGCGCGGCGCGGACGTTCGGCGGGTACACGTCGAAGACCCCGTCGTTGTGGGTCTTGCGGTACTTGGTGTAGATGTCGACGATCTCCTGCGGCGCCTCGTACCCGTAGGTCTCGAGCGAGGTCTGCACCATCCGCCAACCACCGTTGGGCATGATCGCGCGCTTCAGCGGGGCGTCGGTCTGCAGGCCGACGATGACCTCGTTGGTCTCGTCGATGTAGCCGGGGGCGTGCGACGTGATGGTCGAGGGGGTCGTCGCGTCGACGTCGTAGACGCCCTTCTCGCGCTCCTCGGGGAACATCTCCGAGAGCGTGGCCCAGATGCCCGTGGTGCGGGCCGTGGGGCCGGCGAGGAAGCTCGCGTCACCCTCGTAGGGCGTGTAGTTGCGCTGGATGAAGTCGCGGACGTCGACGTGGTCGGTCCACGGTCCGGTGACGAAGCCCTCCCAGGCCGCCGGTACGGCAATGTCGCTGCGGTCGCTGGGTACGGCGGTGATGGACATCTGTATGTCTCCCTGGGGTCCGGGTCGATGTCTCAAACGCTACGGACCAAATGATGGGATGTCTTGGGACCTCTGTCCTCGCAGGCTCACCGCTGCAGTGACGCCTACCACACGCGCGCGCAGGTCAGCCGCGGGCGTGCAGCGCCGCGAGCACGTCGCCCGCCACGTCGTGCGGCCCCAGCCGCAGCTCGTCGACGATCTCGGCCGGCGACGCGTGGTCGAGGAACCGCGCGGGGATGCCGAACGACTGCACGGTCGCGCCGACGTTCGCCTCGCGAGCACGCTGCGCCAGCAACGAGCCGATGCCGCCGTCGACCAGCCCGTCCTCGAGCGTCACGACGTGGTCGTGCTCACCGACGAGCTTCACGAGCGCCGCGGGGATCGGCAGCGCCCACCGGGGGTCGACGACCGTGACCGCCGCACCGTGCGCGGCGACCAGCTCGCCGACCGCGAGGGCAGTGCGAACCATCGAGCCGATCCCGACGACGAGGACACGACTCCCCTCGCCGTCGTGCCGCACGAGCACGTCGACGCCGTCGACGTCCTCCAGCGCGGGGATCGGGTCCCCCATCGTCCCCTTGGGGTACCGGACGACCGTGGGGGCGTCGTCGACGTCGACGGCCTGCCGCAGCGCGGCGCGGAGCGTCGGCTCGTCGCGCGGCGCGGCCAGGTGGAGGCCCGGGACGATCGACAGCATCGCGAGGTCCCACATGCCGTTGTGGCTGGCCCCGTCGTCACCCGTGATGCCCGCCCTGTCCAGGACGAACGTGACGCCGGCACGGTGCAGCGCGACGTCCATGAGGACCTGGTCGAACGCACGGTTCAGGAAGGTCGCGTAGACCGCGACGACGGGGTGGAGCCCCGCGAACGCCATCCCCGCGGCCGACGTCGCCGCATGCTGCTCGGCGATCCCGACGTCGAACACGCGCTCGGGGAACTCGGCGGCGAACGGCGCAAGGCCCACCGGCTGGAGCATGGCCGCCGTGATGGCCACCACGTCCGGCCGGCGGCGGCCGATGCGGACGATCTCGTCCGCGAACACGCTGGTCCACCCGAACCGCGAGGGCGCGAGCGGCAGACCCGTCTCGGGGTGGATCTTGCCGACGGCGTGGAACCGGTCCGCGACGTCCTGCTCGGCCGGCGTGTAGCCGCGGCCCTTCTCGGTGATGACGTGCACGATCACGGGTCCGCCGTACGCCCGCGCGCGGCGCAGGGCGTGCTCCACGGCCTGCTCGTCGTGCCCGTCGACAGGGCCGACGTACTTCAGGCCGAGGTCCTCGAACATGCCCTGCGGCGCGACGACGTCCTTGATGCCCTTCTTCAGGCCGTGCAGCGCCTCGTACGCCAGCCGTCCGGGCGGGCCCGAGCGCCGCAGCGTCGTCTTGCCCCACGTGAGCACCGACTCGTAGCCCTGCGTCGTGCGCAGCGTGTCGAGGTGCTGCGCGAGGCCGCCGATCGTGGGGGCGTAGGACCGGCCGTTGTCGTTGACGACGATGACCAGGCGGCGGTCCACCCCGGCGGCGATGTTGTTGAGGGCCTCCCAGGCCATCCCCCCGGTGAGGGCGCCGTCACCGATCACCGCGACGGTGTGGCGGTCGCTCTCACCACGCAGCTGGCGCCCCTTCGCGATGCCGTCCGCCCAGGACAGCGCCGTCGACGCGTGGGAGTTCTCGACCACGTCGTGCTCGGACTCCGCCCGGCTCGGGTAGCCCGACATCCCGCCGCGCCGACGCAGCTCCGAGAAGTCCCGCCGCCCGGTCAGCATCTTGTGCACGTAGGCCTGGTGCCCGGTGTCGAACACGATCGTGTCGCGCGGGGAGTCGAACACGCGGTGCAGCGCGATGGACAGCTCGACGACGCCGAGGTTCGGACCGAGGTGACCCCCGGTGCGCGAGACCTGGTCCACGAGGAAGGCGCGGATCTCGTCCGCGAGCTCACGGACCTCGAGCGTCGTGAGCCGACGCACGTCCTGCGGTGACGAGATGCGGTCGAGCAGCCCCACGTGGGCCTCCCTGTCGTGCCGGGTCCGTCCGGCGGTGTCCCGGCGGTTCCGGACGTCCCACTCTAGATCCCGGGCAGCGGTCCGTCCTGCCGCGTCCGCGGCGGACGTCGCGCCCGCCACCGTCGCCGCAGCACCACCAGACCCCAGACGGCCAGGGCCAGCACCAGCAGCACGAGCAGCGGCAGGAACACGGCGATCAGGCTCAGCCCGACCGCCGCGCCGTCCTCGAGGGTCGACACGACGGGCGCGCCGAGCCCGCCCGTGCCCGCGTTGACCACCGGCCGGGCAGCCGCCTTGCCCGCGTGCACGATCCCGGCGACCACGACCCCCGCGAGGATGGGCAGCCAGGGGTTGTCCTGGACCCACGACGACGCCTCGAGCTCCTCGGCGGCGGACGTCGCGGCGAACACGATCCCGCCGGTCGCCGGCCGGATGAACGTCTGCACCGCGTCGTTGACGGTGTCGACCGCGGGCACCTTGTCGAGCACGACGTCGGCCAGCAGCAGGACTGCGCCGACGCCGATGGCCCACCAGCTCTCCATCCAGGCGAGACCCGACGGCAGCGTCACCAGGTCGGTGAACCGGGCGAGCAGCGCGACGACCAGGAACGGGATGTACGCGTTGAGGCCCGCCGCGGCCGACAGGCCGATACCGGTGAGCGCCACGAGCATGCGCGCGACACTACCGGTGCCGGGCGGTGCACCGCTGGGTGGCCCGGCGAGGCCCGCTCGTTAGGATGACGCGGAAAGGGGACCCCTATGCGCTTCCTCACCGGCCACGTGGCCACCTCCGACCTCACGTACGGCGACGTGTTCCTCGTCCCGTCCCGCTCCGAGGTCGTCTCCCGCTTCGACGTCGATTTGGCCACGGCTGACGGCACGGGCACGACCATCCCCGTGGTCGTCGCCAACATGACGGCCGTCGCCGGCCGTCGCATGGCCGAGACCGTGGCGCGCCGCGGCGGCCTGGCCGTCCTCCCGCAGGACACCCCCGAGGCGGTGGTCCGCAAGGTCGTCTCGACGGTCAAGCAGCGGCACCCCGTGGTCGAGACCGCGACGGTCGTGGCACGCGACGACACGGTCCACACCGCGCTGACGCTCATCGCCAAGCGCGCTCACGGTGCTGCGGTCGTCGTGGACGACGGCCGTCCCGTCGGGGTCGTCGCCGAGGCGGACTGCCAGGGGGTCGACCTGTTCACGCAGGTGGACCAGGTGATGACGCCCGACCCGACGACGGTGGACCTCGCGGTGATCGAGCAGGGCGGCACGCACGGTCTCGAGGACGCGTTCGAGCAGCTCCACCGGTCACGTCGGCGCTTCTCCCCCGTGGTCTCCCAGGGCCGGCTCGTGGGCGTGCTGACGCGCGTGGGCGCGCTGCGGTCGTCGATCTACACCCCGGCGCTCGACGCGCAGGGACGGCTGCGGATCGCCGCGGCCGTCGGGATCAACGGTGACGTGCGGGCCAAGGCGGCGCACCTGCTCGACTCGGGCGTCGACGTCCTCGTCGTCGACACCGCGCACGGTCACCAGCGCAAGATGCTCGACGCGCTGGCGGCCGTGCGGTCGCTCGACCCGCAGGTGCCCGTGGTGGCGGGCAACGTGGTCACCGCGGAGGGTGTCCGGGATCTCGTCGAGGCGGGCGCGGACATCGTGAAGGTCGGCGTCGGGCCGGGCGCGATGTGCACGACCCGCATGATGACCGCCGTGGGACGCCCGCAGTTCTCGGCGGTGCTCGAGTGCGCGGCCGAGGCCCGCCGCCTGGGCAGGCACGTGTGGGCCGACGGCGGCGTGCGGCACCCGCGCGACGTCGCGCTCGCACTGGCCGCCGGCGCGTCACAGGTCATGGTGGGCTCGTGGTTCGCCGGCACGCACGAGTCGCCGGGCGACATGCGGACCGACAGCCAGGGGCGCCTGTACAAGGAGAGCTTCGGGATGGCGTCGGCGCGTGCCGTGGCGGCGCGGACGCAGGGCGGGTCGGCGTTCGAGCGTGCGCGCAAGGGCCTGTACGAGGAGGGCATCTCGCACTCCCGGATGTACCTGGACCCGCGCCGCCCCGGCGTCGAGGACCTGCTGGACCAGATCACCGCCGGCGTCCGCTCGGCCGCGACGTACGTGGGTGCGACCGACCTCGAGCAGCTGCACGAGCGGGCCGTCGTGGGGATCCAGTCCGCCGCGGGGTACGACGAGGGCCGTCCGCTGCCCGACGGCTGGTGAGCCGCGTGCGCCCGGTCCTCGTCCTGACGCACGCCCCGCACGAGGGTCCGGGCGCGATCGCCCGCGCCCTGGGGGACGTGCCGTACGGGGTGCGGACCGTCCTGGACGTCGCCGAGCCGCGGCTGCCGGCGTTGAACGACCTGTCGGGCGTCGTCGTCATGGGTGGGCCCATGGACGCCGACGACGTCGCCGGGCACCCGGGCCTCGCGGCGGAACGCGCCCTGCTCGCGGCCGCCGTCGACGCGGACGTGCCGGTCCTCGGCGTGTGCCTCGGTCACCAGCTCCTCGCGCTGTCGCTCGGCGCGCGGCTGCACCGGCGCACCGCCCACGAGGTGGGTTTCGCGCCCGTGAGCGTCGTCGCCGACGACCCCGTGCTCGGTGGCCTCGGCACTAGGGGCTCCGAGCCGACGGTCCTGCACTGGCACAGCGACGAGGTCGACCTGCCCGAGGGTGCGACCCTGCTCGCGTCCAGCGACGCCACACCCGTCCAGGCGTTCCGGGCCGGGAGCGCGGTCGGCCTCCAGTTCCACCCGGAGCTCGACGCGGCGATGCTCGACCTCTGGCTCACGACGCCCGACATGGTCGCCGGGATGGACGACGACGAGATCGCGGCGATCCGCGACGACGGGGCGCGCCACCTGCCCGGCCTGCTGCCCGCGTCAGCGCGGGCCTTCGGTGCGTTCGCCGAGCAGGTCAGGGCGCGCGGGTGACACCCCCGGCCGTCGAGGACGCGCGCGCCGACCTGGTCCGCGTCGCACGCGAGGGCGTCACCTGGCCGGGCGTCCCCCTCCGGCCCGGTGACGGCACCCCGCCTGCGCGGCGCTCGGCGGTGCTCGTGCTCTTCGGTGTGCTCGACGCGGTGCCGGCGCACGGTGACACGCTCCCGGTGCCGGCCGAGCTCGACGTGCTGCTGCACCGACGGGCCGCGACCCTGGCCCACCACCCGGGGCAGGTGGCGTTCCCCGGTGGCGGCATCGACCCCGAGGACGACGGACCGGTCGGCGCGGCGCTGCGCGAGGCGGTCGAGGAGACCGGGCTCGACCCGTACGGCGTCGACGTGCTCGGCACGCTCGCCGACGTCCCGGTGCCGGTGAGCGACAACCTCGTCACGCCGGTCCTCGCCTGGTGGTCCGTGCCGTCCCGCGTCGTCGCGGTGGACCACCGCGAGGCGGTGGACGTCTTCCGGGCCCCCGTGGCCGACCTCGTCGACCCCGCCCGCCGCGGCGTCGTCGTGCACCCCGCCGGCCGTGGCCGGGTGCGGACGCCCGCGTTCACGCTGGACGGCGGCGTCGTGGTGTGGGGCTTCACGGCCCTCGTCCTGTCGGGTGTGCTCGACGCGGCGGGCTGGTCGGTCCCGTGGGACCACTCGCGCACCGTCGTCCCCTGATGCAGCGCCTCAGCCGCGCCCGGTGAGGTCGACGGCGTGGACCTGCGCCTTGACCGACAGCTCGGCGGCCTTGAACGCGTGCTGCTGCGTCATGGCGTTCTCGGTCCGGTTCAGGCAGTCGAGGACCAGCTCGCCGAAGTACGGGTAGCCCACCTCGCCCGTCAGGTGGCCGGCGGTCTCCTGCTCGCCGTTCGCGCATCGAGACCCGCAGCGAGCGCGTCCTCGAGCTCGCGAGGTCAGGTCAGTTCGAGGGGGTCGTGTCCTTCACCCCGCTCCTGCCCACCGTCGAGCAGGACGCACCGGCCGGCGTCCCCGTCACGGTGTCCGAGACGTTCGACGACGAGATGCACGCCGCCGGGAGCTCGGCGTCGTCGAGGGCGACTGGTCCGGCCGCGCGGGCCTCGACGCGATCAGGTCGTTGCCCCAGGACGCACCACCCCTCGCCGTCATCGCGAGCAACGACCTCGTCGCCGTCGGGGTGATGCGCGGTGCCGCCGAGCGCGGTTGGTCCGTCCCGGGGGACGTCAGCGTCACCGGGTGGGACAACGCCGACGTCGGGCCCTACCTGACACCGTCCCTCACCACCGTCGACACCGACCGCGCCGAGGCCGGACGGCGCGCGATGCGGCAGCTCGTCGCCGCGCTGAACCAGGAGCCCGCGCCCGACGGCCTGCCCCCGCTCACCACCATCGTCTGGCGGGAGTCCACCGCCCCGCCCGCGGCCCGGACCGCGCGGCCATGACGTAGCGTCGCCCCGTGACGACGCCCCCGCTGCCTCGCCATCCGAAGATCGAGGTCGACGTCGACGCGCACCTCGCCCACGCGCTGCTGGCCGAGCAGCACCCCGACCTCGCGCACCTCCCGCTGCACGGGCGCACGTTCGGCTGGGACAACCTCACGTGGCGCCTGGGCGAGGACCTCGCGCTGCGGTTCCCCGTGCGGGAGATGTCGTCGACGCTCGTCGAGCGCGAGCAACGGTGGCTGCCGGTCCTCGCGGACCGCCTGCCGGTCCCCGTCCCCCGCCCCGTCCGCGACGGCCGCCCGGGGCTCGGCTACCCGTGGACGTGGAGCGTCGTGCCGTGGCTGCACGGCGCACCGGTGGCCGCGACGCCGGTCGCCGGGCGCACCGGCTGGGCGACGGAGCTCGCCGACGCGCTGGCCGCGATGCACCACCCCGCGCCGCCCGACGCCCCCACCAACCCGGTCCGCGGCGTCCCCCTGGCCGACCGGTACCCGGTGATGGTCGGACGCCTGACACCGGACGTGCCGCACGCCGACGCCCTGCGGGAGGCGCTCGACGCGGGCCTCGCCGCGCAGCGCTGGCACGGGGCCGCCGTGTGGGTCCACGGTGACCCGCACCCCGGGAACCTCGTGAGCCGCGACGGTCACCTGGCGGGGCTGCTGGACTTCGGGGACCTGTGCGCGGGCGACCCTGCCAGCGACCTCGCGACCGCGTGGATGACGTTCGACCCCGCCGGACGGGCGGCGTTCGTCGAGCGCACGCAGGCGGTCCACGCCTGGGACGACGCGACGTGGGTACGCGCACGCGCCTGGGCCGCGTCCTACGTGCCGGTGCTGCTCGCCCACCCCGACGAGTACCCGCTCATGGCGGCGGTCGGCCGGCACTGCGCCGCGCAGCTCGCCCACGACTGAGGCCCGACACGAGGACGCCCACGCACCGACGCGTGAGGGGCGCCCCGCCAGGCAGGGCGCCCCTCACGTCGTGCGGTGGGTCGTCAGGCGACGCCGGCCACCTGGCGCAGCACGTACTGCAGGATGCCGCCGTTGCGGTAGTAGTCCGCCTCGCCGGGGGTGTCGATGCGCACGACCGCGTCGAACTCGACGACCGACCGGTCGCCCTTGGTGGCGGTGACCTTGACGGTGCGCGGCGTCGTGCCGTCGTTGAGCGCGGTCACGCCGGCGACGTCGAACGTCTCGGTGCCGTCCAGGCCCAGCGAGTCGGCCGTCTCGCCCTCGGGGAACTGCAGCGGCAGCACGCCCATCCCGATGAGGTTCGAGCGGTGGATGCGCTCGAAGCTCTCGGTGATGACGGCGCGCACCCCGAGCAGGCGCGTGCCCTTGGCGGCCCAGTCCCGCGACGAGCCCGAGCCGTACTCCTTGCCACCGAGCACGACCAGCGGCACACCGGCCTCCTGGTACGCGACCGACGCGTCGTAGATGCTCGACTGCTCGCCCGTCAGGTGGTTGACGGTGAAGCCGCCCTCGACCCCCGGCACGAGCTGGTTGCGCAGGCGGATGTTCGCGAACGTGCCGCGGATCATGACCTCGTGGTTGCCGCGGCGCGAGCCGTAGGAGTTGAAGTCGCGACGCTCGACACCGTGCTCCGCGAGGTAGAGGCCCGCGGGGCTGTCGGCCTTGATGGACCCGGCGGGGCTGATGTGGTCGGTGGTCACCGAGTCGCCCAGCTTGGCCAGCACGCGCGCACCCGAGATGTCCGTGACGGGCTCCGGCGTGGCCCCCATGCCCTCGAAGTACGGGGGCTTGCGCACGTAGGTCGAGTCGGCGTCCCAGGCGAAGACGTTGCCCTCGGGCGTCGGCAGCGCCCTCCACCGGTCGTCGCCGGCGAAGACGTCCGCGTAGTCGTCCGTGAACATCTGGCGGTCGATCGACGTGTCGATCGTCGCCTGGACCTGCTCGGGCGTGGGCCAGATGTCGCGCAGGAACACCTGCTCACCGGCCTCGGTGGTCCCCAGCGGCTCGTTCTCGAAGTCGAAGTCCATCGTCCCGGCCAGCGCGTACGCGATGACCAGCGGCGGCGACGCGAGGTAGTTCATCTTCACGTCGGGGTTGATGCGGCCCTCGAAGTTGCGGTTGCCCGACAGCACGGAGACGACCGACAGGTCGTGCTCGTTGACGGTCGCCGAGATCTCCTCGGCGAGCGGGCCGGAGTTGCCGATGCAGGTCGCGCAGCCGTAGCCGACGAGGTGGAAGCCGAGCTTCTCGAGGGACGGCCACAGGCCGGCCTTCTCGTAGTAGTTCGTGACGACCTGCGAGCCCGGCGCCATCGACGTCTTGACCCACGGCTTGGCCGTCAGGCCCTTCTCGACCGCGTTCTTGGCCAGCAGCGCGGCGGCGAGCATGACCGACGGGTTCGACGTGTTGGTGCAGCTCGTGATCGACGCGATGACGACGTGCCCGTGGTCGAGCTCGGTCGTCGTGCCGTCGGCCAGGCTCACCGGCACCCGCTTGTGGGGGCGGCGCGTGGCGTCACCACCCTCGACGTGCGTGGGCTTGTCCGAGCCGTCCTCGTGCTCACCCGCAGCGATGGGGTCGGACGCGGGGAACGTCTCCGCGACCGACTCGTCGAGCCCCGTGAACGGCGCGGCCTCGTGCGGGTCCACGTAGTCGAGGATCGACGTCGCGAACGACTGCTTCGCCGCCGTCAGCTCGATGCGGTCCTGCGGGCGCTTCGGACCGGCGATCGAGGGCACGACGCTCGACAGGTCGAGCTCGAGGTACTCGGAGAACACCGGCTCGACGTAGCCGGGCGCCTGGGGGTCGTGCCACAGGCCCTGCTCCTTGGCGTACGCCTCGACGAGCGCGAGCTGCTCCTCCGACCGGGCCGTCAGGCGCAGGTAGTCCATCGTCACGCGGTCGACCGGGAAGATCGCGGCCGTGGAGCCGAACTCGGGGCTCATGTTGCCGATGGTGGCGCGGTTCGCGAGCGGCACGGAGGCGACGCCGTCACCGTAGAACTCGACGAACTTGCCCACGACGCCGTGCTGGCGCAGCTGCTGCGTGATCGTCAGGACGACGTCGGTGGCGGTGACGCCGGACGGGATCGTGCCGGTGAGCTTGAAGCCCACGACGCGCGGGATGAGCATCGACACCGGCTGGCCCAGCATGGCCGCCTCGGCCTCGATGCCGCCGACCCCCCAGCCCAGGACGCCCAGGCCGTTGACCATCGTGGTGTGCGAGTCGGTGCCGACGCACGTGTCGGGGTACGCCTTGCCGTCGCGCACCATGACGACGCGCGCGAGGTACTCGATGTTGACCTGGTGCACGATGCCGGTGCCCGGCGGGACGACCTTGAAGTCGTCGAACGCGGTCTGGCCCCAGCGCAGGAACTGGTAGCGCTCGAAGTTGCGCTCGTACTCGAGCTCGACGTTGCGCGCGAACGCGTCGCGGCGGCCCGCGACGTCGATCTGCACCGAGTGGTCGATCACGAGCTCGGCAGGTGCGAGCGGGTTGATGCGCGCGGGGTCGCCGCCCAGGTCCGCCACGGCCTCGCGCATCGTCGCGAGGTCGACCACGCAGGGCACGCCGGTGAAGTCCTGCATGATGACGCGTGCGGGCGTGAACTGGATCTCGGTGTCGGGCTGCGCCTGGGGGTCCCAGGCGGCGAGGGCACGCACGTGGTCCGCGGTGATGTTCGCGCCGTCCTCGGTGCGCAGCAGGTTCTCGGCGAGGATCTTCAGGCTGTAGGGCAGGCGCTCCGCGCCCGGGACGGCGGCGAGCCGGTAGATCTCGTACGAGGCGTCACCGACCTCCAGGGTTCCCTTCGATCCGAAGCTGTCGACGCTGCTCACGGGTGCTCCTTCGCTGGCGGGTGCCCGGGCGTTACGAGGCCCGGCGTGTCCTGGGGGTGGCGTACGACCCAGCCTAGGACCGGGCGGTACGGCCGTGCCGCGGACGGCTGCGCCGGTCGTACCGGCGGAGCACCCGGAGGCGCTCGCTGCGTGCGGTGCGACGACGGCGACATGGCGTCCGGGCGTACCTCTGGACGAATATCTTGATGTCGAGATAGATGGTACCGCGTCCCGCCCCGTGCGCGCACGCAGCGCCACGCCGCGCGGACGGGCGGGGGCCGTCGGCGACCGCCCCCGCCCGCGAGCAGGCCGTCAGCCCGCGTCGGCCTCCTGGCTCGCGCGCAGCGCCTCGGCTGCCTTGCGCTCCGCCTCGATCGCACGCTCGTGCGAGCGTCGGTCGTACTCCGGCGTGCCCTGCTTGTGGAGCTCCTGGGTCGCGATCCGGCTGGCTTCCGCGAGCCGCGCTGCGGGGTCCTGCGACGCGGTCATCGTGCACTCCTGTCGTCGGTCCTCGGCGGGTCCCGTCGTCCCGTCGGAGCCCGTCCCGCGGGCTCGGCTCCACGCTAGGCCCGGGGCGGACGCGCCGCCCCTCGGACGTGGGCGCGTGTCAGCGGTCCAGGACGGCGACGGCCTCGAGGTGGTGCGTCATCGGGAACAGGTCGTGGCCCGTGACGGTCACGTCCGACCAGCCCCGCTCACCGAACAGGGCGATGTCACGCGCCAGTGCCGCGGGGTCGCACGCCACGTACACGATCCGCCGCGGGCGCAGCGCTGCCACGGCCTCCACCACGCGCCGACCGGCGCCGGTCCGCGGCGGGTCCAGCACGACGACGTCCGCCGCGGCGGCCGGCGCGACGGCGCCGCGCCGGCCGGTCAGCACGTCCGCGACGTCGCCGGCGTGCAGCTCGACCTGGGGCCGGTCGTGCGCGTTGCGGCGCGCGTCGCGGACGGCACGCTCGTCACCCTCGACGGCCACGAGCCGACCGTCCGGACCGACGGCGTCCGCCAGCGGCGACGAGAACAGACCGGCACCCGAGTACAGGTCGAGCACGGTCGCGCCGGCGACGTCACCGACGGCGTCCAGCACGCGCGCGGCCAGCAGCCCCGGCGCCGACCGGTGCACCTGCCAGAACCCCGCCGCGGCCACGCGGTACGTGTAGTCGACCCCCCTGACCCGGACGTGCTCGCGCACGGCCGCGCGCGCGTTGGGCCGCAGGTCGCGCCGGTTGGAGTGCAGGTCGAACGGCGCGCCGTCGAGCAGCACCATCGCCGGCGAGCCGTCCGCGGGCGCCACGGCCTCGATCCGCGAGCCCGCGGGCCACCGGCGGTCGAACAGCCCGAGCGCCGCGACGTCCTCGGTCGCGAGCGGCATGTCCGTCAGCGGCACCACGTCGTGCGAGCGGTGCGCGCGCATGCCGGCGCGCCCCTCGGCGTCGACGTGCAGGTCGATGCGCGTCCGGTACGCCAGGCCCCCGCGCTCGTCGTCGCCGGGCGCCGCCTCGACACTCGGCGCGAGGTCGAGCCGCGCCAGGCGGCTCAGCTGCTCCGCGAGCACGGTCTCCTTCCAGGCCCGCTGCGCGGGCAGCGCGACGTACGCGAGCTCTCCGCCGCCCGCACCACCGGGTCCGGCCGCGGGCCACGGCGACGGCACGCGGTCCGGTGACGCGTCGAGCACCTCGATCGCGTCGGCGCGCCAGAACTTCGCCTCGGGCCCCGCGTCGGTCAGCCGCGCACGCACCCGCTCCCCCGGCAACGTGTGCCGGACGAACACGACACGCCCCTCGTGACGGGCCACGCAGTGCCCGCCGTGAGCGACCGGCCCGATCTCGAGCTCGACGGTCGTACCGGTACGCAGGGTTTCAGTAGCCACGCGGCACGGTACCCCGGACGGTGTCCTCGAGCCCCGTCTGTCCGGCGGTCGACGCGAGCTGCCACGGCACCGACGCCACGACGACCCCCGGCGTGAACAGCAGCCGGCTCTTGAGACGCAGCGCGCTCTGGTTGTGCAGCAGCTGCTCCCACCAGTGCCCCACGACGTACTCGGGGATGTAGACGACCACGAGGTCGCGCGGGCTCTCGCGGCGGATCGAGCGCACGTACGTCAGCACGGGCCGGGTGATCTCCCGGAACGGCGAGTCGAGGACCTTCAGGGGCACCGGCAGGTCCGCGGCCTCCCACTGCGCCTGCAGCGCGGCCACCTCGTCGGCGTCGACACCGACGGTCACGGCCTCGATGACGCTGGGCCGCGACGCACGTGCGTACGCCAGCGCGCGCATCGTCGGGCGGTGCAGGTGCGAGACGAGGACCACGGCGTGCACCCGGCTGGGCAGCGCGCGGGCGGCCTGCAGGTCCTCGTCCAGGGCGAGCTCGGCCCGCACGCGCGTGTAGTGCCGGTGCACGGCCTGCATCGCGGCGAAGACCACGCCCATCGCGAGGATCGCCAGCCACGCGCCGTGCGTGAACTTGGTGAGCAGGACGATGACGAGCACCGTGCCCGTCATACCGAGGCCGATCGCGTTGATGACCCGCGAGCGCCGCATCCTGGTCCGGACGCCCGGATCGGGTTCGGTGCGCAGCTTGCGGGTCCAGTGCCGCACCATGCCGAGCTGCGACAGCGTGAAGGAGACGAACACCCCCACGATGTAGAGCTGGATCAGGCGCGTGACCTGTGCGTCGAAGACCCAGATGAGCGCGATGGCAGCGGCTGCCAGCGTGATGATCCCGTTGGAGAACGCCAGCCGGTCCCCGCGCGTGTGGAGCTGACGGGGCAGGTAGCCGTCGCGCGCCAGGATCGAGCCGAGCACCGGGAAGCCGTTGAAGGCCGTGTTGGCCGCCAGCACCAGGATGAGGCCCGTCACCACCGACACCGCGACGAACAGCACGTCGACGCCCGAGAAGACCGAGGCCGCGAGCTGGCTGATCACAGGGTGCTGCTCGTAGTCCTCCCCCACCGGCACCCCGTCGCGGAGCAGCTGCGTCGCAGGGTCCTGCGCGAACCTCACGCCGGTCGCCTGGGCGAGCAGCAGGATCGCCATGATCATCGAGATGGAGATCCCGCCCAGCAGCGCGAGCGTCGTCGCCGCGTTGCGGGACTTCGGCTTGCGGAACGCGGGGACCCCGTTGCTGATCGCCTCCACCCCGGTCAGGGCGGCGCACCCGGACGCGAACGCCCGCAGGACCAGGAACCCACCTGCCAGGCCCATGAGCCCCTGGTCGAAGCCCGCCTCGGCCGCCACGTCGAGCGACGCGCTCTCGGCCGGCGGCAGCCCTCCGGTGAAGTAGCGCAGCGCTCCCACCACCGCCAGGGATCCCATCGCCGCCATGAACAGGTAGACGGGGATGGCGAACGCGCTGCCGGACTCCTTGACGCCCCGCAGGTTCGCGAGGGCAAGGCACACGACGAGACCGATCGCGAACGCCGTCTCGTGCCCTCGTAGCGCGGGCACGGCGGTCGCGGCGTACTGCGCACCTGCCGAGATCGAGACCGCGACCGTCAGGGTGTAGTCGACCAGCAGGGCGCTCGCGACGGTCACGCCGGCCCGGGGGCCCAGGTTGACCGACGCGACCTCGTAGTCGCCCCCGCCCGACGGGTACGCGTGCACGTTCTGCCGGTACGACGCCACCACCGTCAGCAGCACGAGCGCCACCACGACGCCGACCCACGGCGAGATCGTCAGTGCCGACAACCCCGCCAGCGACAACGTGAGGAGGATCTCGTCCGGGGCGTACGCGACCGACGACAGCGCGTCGGACGCGAACACGGGAAGGGCGACGCGCTTGGGGAGCAGGGTGTGGCCGAGCCGGTCGCTACGGACCGGTCGGCCGAGCACGAGCCGCTTGGCGGCGTCTGCGAGATCGGACACGATCAGCGATCGTATGCCTGCCGGGCGCCCCGGCACAGGTGACCCGGCCAGCAGCCGTCTGGCGGGCCCGTGCGCTGCGCGTCGGCGCGAGCGGGGTATAGCGTGACCGGCTGTGCACTTCGTCATCATGGGATGCGGACGGGTCGGGGCGACCCTCGCGCAGTCCTTGGAGTCCCGCGGGCACTCGGTCGCGGTGATCGACCAGAACCCGGACGCCTTCCGCCGCCTCGACGTCGCCTTCTCCGGCAACAAGGTCACCGGCCTGGGGTTCGACCGCGACACCCTGCGCACCGCCGGCATCGACGACACCTACGCGTTCGCCGCGGTCTCCGACGGCGACAACTCGAACATCCTCGCGGCGCGCGTCGTGCGCGAGACGTTCGGTATCGAGAACGTCGTGGCCCGCATCTACGACCCGCACCGCGCCGAGATCTACCAGCGGCTCGGCATCCCGACCGTGGCGACCGTGCGGTGGACGGCGGACCAGGTGCTGCGCCGCATGCTGCCGATGGGCATGACGGACGAGCACCGTGACGCGTCCGGCAAGATCCAGCTCGCGCAGGTGGACGTCCACCCCGGCTGGGTGGGTCGGCCGCTGCGAGCACTCGAGGACGCCACCGGAGCACGCGTGGCGTACGTCACGCGCTACGGGGACGGCCTGCTGCCCGCCGTCGGCTCGGTCCTGCAGGAGAACGACGTCGTGCACATGCTGCTGCGCGTCGACGACGCGCCGGCCGTCGAACGCGTCCTCACCGCGCCGCCGGTGGTGGGCGCATGAGGGTCGTCATCGCCGGGGCGGGCTCCGTCGGCCGGTCCATCGCGCGTGAGCTGCTGGCGCACGACCACGAGGTCACGCTGGTCGACCGCCAGCCGTCGGCGATGCGCGTCGCGCAGGTGGCCGACGCGGACTGGCTGCTGGCCGACGCGTGCGAGCTGCCCACGCTGCGTGAGGTGCGCGCGGACGAGTGCGACGTCATGGTCGCCGCCACCGGCGACGACAAGGCGAACCTCGTGATCTCGCTCCTGGCCAAGACGGAGTTCGGGGTGCCGCGCACGGTCGCCCGCGTGAACAACCCGAAGAACGAGTGGATGTTCGACGGGGCGTGGGGTGTCGACGTCGCCGTCTCGACGCCGCGGATCATGACCGCGATGGTGGAGGAGGCCGTCGCCGTCGGCGACCTCGTGCGCATCTTCACGTTCCACCAGTCGAAGGCGAACATCCTCGAGCTGACGCTGCCTCAGGGCTCCCCGCTCGCGGGCGTCCGCATCGGTGAGGTCGAGTGGCCCACCGACACGGTGCTGGCGTGCATCGTGCGGGACGCACGCCCGCTCACCCCCAGCCCGGACGACACCCTCGAGGGGCGCGACGAGCTGCTCTTCGTCACGGGTCGTGACGTGGACGAGCAGGCTCTCGAGCGCCTGCTGACCCGCGGACCAGCATCCAGCTGATCCACAGCGCGACCGCCGTGAGCGGCAGGCCCATCGCGAGCTTCGCGGTACCGAGCCACACGACCTCGTCCGAGAGGAACAGCGGCAGCTGCACCAGCAGCCGCAGCCCGAACATCGCGACCCAGGGCCATGTGGCCAGGGAGTACCGCCGGCGCAGCACGGGGTCGCGCCGCCACTCGACGGCCGCCGACCACGGCCCCCCGCCGAGCGGTCCGCGCGCGCTGAACAACCCCATGACCAGGCCGACCAGCGGCCACCCGGCGAGGACCGAGGCGAGCGTCCCCACCAGGTAGGTCACGTTGACGAGCAGCCCGTACGCGAAGTAGTCGCTGGCGTCGCCGGTCCGCCAGGCCCACACCACGCCGATGCCGACCCCGAGCACACCGGAGAACGCCTGGGTGACGGGTGTGCGCTGCACGAGCCGGGCGACGACGGCCGCGGCAGCCGCCACCGACGCGGCGATCAGCGCGGGACGCAGCTGCTGCCCCGTGGCGATGTACACCACGACGAACAGCAGCCCGGGCGCGACCGCCTCGACGACGCCGCGCACCCCACCCACCGCGTCGGCGGCCGAGAACTCGTCGGCGGTCAGCGCACGCAGCCCGCGGGCGCCGCCCTCCTCGGGGGGGACCACGTCGTCGACCGCGTCCAGGACGACCGGCTCGTCGTCTCCCGGTGCGCCGTTCCGCTCGCCCGTCGTGCCGCTCATCGCTTCACTCTCCTGGTCGTGCGCGCAGCTCGTAGCGCGGGTTGAAGACGGTCCGACGTCCTGCGACCTGGCACACCATGCCGTCGACCTTCAGCCGTCGACCCGGCTCGATCCCCGCGATGCGTCGACGCCCGAGCCAGACCAGGTCGAGCGCGCCCGACCCGTCGTAGAGCTCGGCCTCGATGGCCGGGACGCCGTCGCGGGGACGCAACGTCACCGACCGCAGGACGCCCGAGACACTCGCGCGCTCGCGGTGCGGCAGCGCGGCGACCGGGCAGCAGCCCGGGACCCCCAGGGCGTCGGCGCGCTCCTCGTCGGCCTCGATCTCGGCCTGCGAGGCGAGCGCCTTGCGCACGCGGTCGGCGACGGTCATCCGATCTCCGTGATCTCCGGACCGCGCTCGGGAGGTGCGAGCCGGGGGTCGGCGGGCGGCGGAGGCGGCGGCGCCGCTCCCCCGGGCAGCTGCAGCGGCAGGAGGTCGCGCGGGGGCCGGGCGTCGCTCCCCCGCACCACGACGACCTGGCTGAACAGGTTCTCCAGCGCGTCGGCCGCATCGGGCTCCACGGCGGCGCGCCCCGTGAGGACGCCGCGCAGGAACCACCGGGGACCGTCGCAGCCGATGAACCGCGCGGGACGGTGACCCGTACGACCCTCGGGCGTGCGGACGGGCAGGCGCGCGAGCAGCTCGCGACCGAACGGTCCGGGCAGGTCGTCGACCGTGCCGCCCTGCTGCGTGATCGACGCCGCGATCTCGTCACGGATCTCGTCCCAGATGCCCTCGCTGCGAGGGGCGGCGAACGCCTGCAGCTGGAGCGACGAGCCGTCGAGCAGGACGGCGACGGCCGAGACGACGTTCGTCGCCTTGTCGACCTCCAGGCGCACCTCCATGCCCTCGAGCGAGGGCAGCTGGATGGCACCGAGGTCGACGCGAGGCATCGCCGGGAAGGTCCCCTCGGCGTCCCACGGGCCGCGCACACCGGATCCGAGGTCCTCGCCCTGCTCGAGGTCCTCCCCGGGCTCGACGACCTCCAGCTCGTCCTGCGGGACGTCGGCCGGCGCGTCGGCCGGGCCGCGCTCCTTGGGGCCACGACGGAACAGACCCACGTTCATTTCCTCCGACCGGCGCTCACGCGCCCTCGCCCTGCAACGACGTCCTCACGATCCTCAACGTCGGTCGTGACGACAGTAGTTCCGCGCCCGGCCGACGGCCGTGCGGCGGTCACGCCGTGGACGCCCCCGCCGCCGCCCACCCACCGCTGGACCCGAACCCCCCGGCACCCCGGACGGAGTCCGGGAGCGCGTCGACCTCGACGAACCGGGCGTGCTCGACACGCTGCACCACGAGCTGCGCGATGCGGTCACCGCGACGCAGCGTGATCGCGTGCTCGCCGTCCGTGTTGAGCAGCGTGACGGCGATCTCGCCGCGGTAGCCCGCGTCGACCGTGCCCGGTGCGTTGACGACGGTGAGACCGTGCCGGGACGCCAGACCGGACCGGGGGTGGACGAAGGCCGCGTACCCGCGCGGCAGCGCGATCGACACGCCCGTGGGGACGGTCGCCCGCGCTCCGGGAGCCAGGGTGACGTCCTCGCGCGCGACCAGGTCGGCGCCCGCGTCACCGGGATGCGCGTAGGCCGGGGCCGGCAGCTCGGGGTCGAGCCGGCGCAGCAGCACCTGCACACCCTCGTCGGCGTCGTCGGGGCCTGCATGGCTGGTCGCTGTCACGGGGGCCGACCCTACCGCGCCCGGCGGCGCACGGGCACCGGGGCGGGCCCACGTCGGCCGCCCGGACGGACGCTGCGGCGACGTCCCGGGCGATGAGATCCTGGGGGCATGACCACGTCACCCGAGCCCGCCACGCCCCACGACGGACCGTCGCCGACCACGTCGGCAGCACCGGCGGGTCGGCCGGGGTTCAGCGAGCGCCTGTGGCCCGGACCGCTGGGCTGGGCGGCGGTCGTCGCCTTCGCCGCCGTCCTGGGCGCCGCGTTCGTCCCCGTCGACACCCTGCTCTCCCTCGTCGTGGGCGTCCTCGCGCTGCTGGGGGGCCTGGCGGGGGCCGTCCTGACCACCCCTCGCGTGGAGGTCGAGCGCGGCACCTTGCGGGCCGGCACCGCGCACATCCCCGTGCGGCTCCTGGCGGCGCCCCGGGTGCTGGACCGGGCGGCGCTGCGCACCGAGCTCGGGCCGGCGCTCGACGCCCGCGCCTTCGCGTGCCTGCGCTCGTGGATCGGGACCGCCGTGCGCGTCGAGGTCCGCGACCCGCAGGACCCGACGCCCTACTGGATCGTCTCGACGCGGCGGCCGGACGACCTGGTCGCGGCGCTCGGCGGGACGCGCCTGCCGACCCCACCGACGGCGACGGCCGGCCACCCCGAGGGGTGACCGGCCGGTCAGGTGGTCGAGGCGGTCAGGCCGCGCACTCCGAGCACACGGGCATGCCGTCGCGCTCGTAGGCGAGCTGGCTGCGGTGGTGCACCAGGAAGCACTTCGAGCACGTGAACTCGTCAGCCTGGCGGGGAAGGACGCGGACGGAGAGCTCCTCGCCGGAGAGGTCGGCGCCGGGGAGCTCGAAGCCCTCGGCAGCCTCCGTCTCGTCCTCGTCCACCACGCCCGAGTTCTTGTCGGAGCGCCGAGCCTGGAGCTCCTGGAGCGAGTCCTCGCTCAGGTCCTCCTCGGTCTTGCGCGGGGCGTCGTAGTCGGTTGCCATGTGTGAGCGTCACACTCCGTCTTCTGCAGCAGTGTCGTGGTACGCGAGATCAATTCGCTGCACCAGCGATTTGTTCCCCCGCGCGGACGGATTCTGCATCACCGCGGGCGCGGATGCGAACACGGACGCGTGACCATGTGGTCGAACGTGACCAGCGCCACCCGCGAAACGGACATCTGTGCAGGTCACGCCCCCGACGTCGGCCCCGTCGGGCGCCTGGTTCACCCGCTCTCGCGGCCCGCGCCGTCGGGTGCGTCGGCGGCCTGCTCCTCGAGGATCCGGACCAGCTCGGCGACCCGTTCCGGGGTGCCCGCGACGGTCATCCCCGACCCGGCCGGCGCGCCGCGCAGACCCGTCACGACACCGCCCGCCTCCGCCACGACGAGCGCCCCGGCCGCCAGGTCCCACGGCTGCAGCCCACGCTCGTAGTAGAGATCGAGCCGACCCGTGGCGACCTGGCAGAGGTCGATGGCCGCGGCGCCCATGCGCCGGACGTCACGGACCTGCGGCAGCAGGGCGGCCAGCACGCGCGCCTGCGCGCGACGCCGCTCGGCCACGTAGCCGAACCCGGTGCCGAGCAGGCAGCCGGCGAGCGGCGGGGTCGCGCCGAGCGTCAGGCGCCGGCCGTCCAGGTGCGCGCCGAGCCCGCGGCCCGCGGTCCACGTCTCCTGCGTGGCGGGCGCGTGCACGCAGGCCGCCAGCACGGTCCAGGTCGCTGGTGTCGGCTCGCCGACCACGGCGGCCACGCTCACGGCGTACGCGGGCAGCCCGTAGAGGTAGTTGACCGTGCCGTCGATGGGGTCCACCACCCAGGTCACGCCCGAGGTGCCGGCCCGGTGCCCGCCCTCCTCGCCGAGGACCGCGTCGTCGGGGCGCAGCTCCGCGAGCATGCGCCGCAGGAGCTCTTCGGACGCCAGGTCCATCGCCGTCACGACGTCCACCGCGCTCGACTTGGTGGCGGCGACGCCGACGGTCTGCGGCCTGCCGTCGAGGATGAGCCGACCGGCCTCGCGCGCGATCCGCTCGGCGACGGCGACGAGCTCGGGCACGGGTGGAAGGCCGGCCGGTGCCGGTTCGCGGGGTGAGGTCACGTCACCATCCTGCCGCAGCGGGTGCGCCCGACCGCCGGGACCCGACCGCGGCGCGCGCCCGGATCCCGGCGCGCACGGCCTCCGACCACGGCACACCGACGAACGTCCACGCGTTCGGGCCCGCGAGGTGGCAGGCTCGCCCGTGGAGCCCGAGGAGGTCGCATGGGTGAGCTGGAGCTGGTCGGTCTGCACGAGGACGGGGAGCACCTCGTCGTCGCCGCGCCCGACGGGCAGCGCTTCCGCCTGCGCATCGACGACCCGCTGCGGGCCGCCGTGCGCCGGGACCGGCCGCAGCTGGAGCAGCTGCGGGCCGAGCAGGCGAGCGCGCTGAGCCCGCGCGAGATCCAGTCACGGATCCGGGCGGGTGCGACAGCGCAGGAGGTCGCCGACGCCGCGGGGGTGCCCGTCGAGGCGGTCCGCCGCTACGAGGGTCCCGTCCTGGCCGAACGTGAGTACATCGCCGAGCAGGCGCGTGCCACGCGGGTCGGCCGCGACTCCGGCGCACCGGTGCTCGGCGACCTGGTGACCGACCGTCTCGCGGCACGCGGGGTGGACGTCGGGTCGCTCGCGTGGGACGCCGCGCGTGAGGGCGCGGGACCGTGGACGGTCCTGGCGAGGTTCGTCGTCTCGGAGGAGCCGCACCTGGCCCGGTGGACGTACGACCCGGTCCGCCGCGCGGTGGTCGCCGACGAGGACGAGGCCCGCTGGTTGTCCGAGACGGAGCTCGACGAGCCCGTGTCCCGTCGCCACCTCGCGGCCGTGCAGGACGTCGTGTTCGACCTCGACGCCGTCGACGCCCTCGACGGCGGGCAGGAGCACGAGCCGACGCACGCGCTGCTGGACGAGCTGCGCACACGTCGCGGCGTCCGCCAGCCGCTCGACCTGGAGGGCGACGACGAGGAGTTCGAGGGCTTCGGACCGCAGCACGCCTTCGACTTCGCCCCGGGTGCGGCCGCCGACGAGGCGGCCGGGACGGTGGACGAGGCGAGCGCACCTGGCGCCCACCCGGTGGACGCCGACCCGGCGAAGGAAGCGGTCGTCCTGACCCCGCCCCGCGGCGAGAGGGCGTCGTCGCCCCGGGCGCAGCGCGGCAGCACGAGCCCGCACCCCGCCGGTCCTGCGGCGGCTCCGGGGGACGGCGACACCGCTCCCGGGCGTGACGAGCCCCCCGCTGCCGCCGAGCGTCGGCCCCGCCGGACGCGCGCCAAGGTTCCCAGCTGGGACGAGATCGTCTTCGGCGCCAAGCCCGAGTGACCCGCGGTCGCGGCTCTCGGGTCAGGCGCCGGGCTCAGCGGCCGGTGTCCCCGGACGGCACGTCCCCGTCGTCGAAGAGCAGCGTCTGCGCCGACGGACCCGTCGCACGTGCCACGCGGGCGGTCATCCGGCGCACGTGGTGCCGCCGGCACAGGACCTCGTAGGCCGCCTCGCCCACGGCCGCGCCGACGTCGCCGACGACCACCTGGTCGCCCTCGACGACCATGATGCCGTCGACCGTGCGCGCGTTGTGGGTCGCACGTGAGCCGCACCAGCACAGTGCCCGGACCTGGAGCACCTCCACCCGGTCCGCGAGCTCGACGAGCCGCGCGGAGCCGGGGAACAACCGGGCCCGGAAGTCGGTGGTGATGCCGAACGCGAAGACGTCGGCCGACAGCTCGTCCACCACGCGCGCGAGCTGCTCGACCTGGGCGGCCGTGTAGAACTGCGCCTCGTCGGCGACGAGGTAGTCGACGGGGCGTCCGCGCGTGCGCCGTGTGACGACCTCCGCCCAGAAGTCCGTCGTGTCGTCGACCTCGTCCGCACGGCGCTGCAGGCCCAGCCGGGAGGAGATGGTCGCGTTGCCCGCGCGGTCCTGCCGCGTGAACAGCACGCCGTCGCGTCCCCGCGCCGCGTGGTTGTGGTGCATCTGCAGCGCGAGCGTCGACTTGCCGCAGTCCATCGTCCCGGAGAAGAACACCAGCTCGGCCACGACGTCAGTCCTCCCCACGCACCGGTCGGGCGCTCACCCGAGCACCAGCAACGGCACGAGCATCTCGCGGGCCGTCAGCGAGCCGTGCACGCCGCGCAGCGCGATCGACGCCGGCGTCTGCGTGCGCGAGTCCACGACGGTCGCCGCGCCCGTCATGGCGACCACGACGTCGCCCACCACCGGACGCACGCGAGGATCGACGGGGCCGAACCAGCCCGCGTCGACGGCGTCGTCGCGGGTCCGCACGACGGCGTCGTCACCGAGCTCGTCGCGCCAGCGGGCGGCGACCACCTCGGGGTCGGCGCCGCGCTCGACGTGGAGGTGCAGTGCACGCGGCTCTCCCCCGGTGGTGCCGACCTGCGCCCCCAGGACGGGGTCGGTCCCGACGTCACGGCGCCGGGCCGGGTCGACGTCGACCATCCCGTGGTCCGCCGTGACCACGAGCAGCGTGTCACGCGGCAGCGAGCGCGCGAGGCGCCCCAGCTCGAAGTCGAGCTCCGCGAGCGCCTCGCCCCACTGCCAGGAGCCCCAGCCGTGGTGGTGCCCCGTCTTGTCGACGTCGTGCCAGTACAGGTACGTCAGACCGGGCTCGCGCAGAGCCCGCACCACTGCGTCGACACGGGCACCGAGGGACTCCGCAGGTGCGTAGGCGGCGCCCCGCAGCGCGGCCCCCGTCAGGCCGGAGCCGTGGAACCGCGCCGGTCCCACGCTGGTCACCCGGACCCCGTCCGCGACCAGGCGCTCGAAGACGGTGGGGTGCGGCTGCCACTGCTCGGGGGGCGGCATCTCGGTCCACGACACGAGGTTGCCGAGCTGCCCCGTCTCCGGGACCCGCACGGTGTACCCGAGCATGCCGGTCTCGCCCGGGCCACGTCCGGTCCCGAACGCGGCGACGGCCGTCGCCGTCGTCGAGGGAAAGGTGCTGAGCAGCGACCGTGACGACGCGAGCAGCGACCGGAGGAACGGAGCGTGCCCGCCGCGCTCGGCGAGGTTGAGGTGGCCGAGCCCGTCGACGAGGACCACGCACGCCCGGCTCGCGGTCGGCAGGCCGAGGAGCGACCGCGCGTCCGCTCCCCCGTCCAGGTCCGTGCCCAGCGACGCCGCGACGGCGGGCAGGACGTGCGCGAGCGACGGCGCACCGGCCCGGGGCGTCACCAGGTCGTCGGGATGCGGCTCGGAGGACGCCGCCGGGCCCGCGGTCGTGGGCGTGCTCACCGCTGCGACGTCGCCGCCGACAGGGTGCGACCGAACCGGACCGCCGCCAGCACGGCCTCGCGACCCTCGGCCGCCGCGCTGACGCGGACCACCACGTCGTCCGGCGTGATCGACCCGGACATGCCGTGGTCGGCGTCGCACTGCGGGTCGCCGCACGTCGCGGGCTCGAGGTCCACGCGCGAGACGGCGCCCCAGCCGATCGCGAGCGTCAGCTCCGACGCGCCGTCACCGGCGCGGTGGTCCTGCGGGTCGTTCACGACGTGGGTGAACGCGACCGAGCGGAGCTCGCGGAGCGGCACGGCCTCGGTCGTCGCCTGGGCACTGGCCGACGGGTGCTCGGAGTCGGCCGGGTGGTCGTCGACGTGGGCGACGACCAGGCGGGTCGCGGTCAGCGCGAGGACGGTGACGTGACGACGGACCTCGGCCCCGTCGAACGTCGTCTCGGGGTGGACCAGGTGGGCGACCGCGTCCTCGCCGGCCAAGGCGACCTCGAGGACCTCGCCCACGAGGTCCGGGTAGTAGCCGGCACGGCGCAGGTCGTCACGCAGCGGGGTGGAGAGGGCAGGCACCCGACCATCTTCCCATCCCGTCGGCGGGGCGTGGTGCGTCTCGGCGGGAGGCGCGCCGCGCGCACGGCAGCGACGGTGTCACGGCCGAGCGAGCCGACGCGCCGCATCGGCCCGGTCCGCCGGCGCGACGGACGCGTACGCCCCCAGGACGGCCAGCCCGTGAGGTGACACCACGACGGGGTTCAGCTCGAGGGACCGCACGTCGGGCAGCGCGTCGGCCAGCACGGACACCCGTGCCACCAGGTCCTCGAGCGCCGCCACGTCGAGCGCGGGCAGGCCCCGGTACCCGAAGAGCCGGGGCGCCGCTCGCGGCGTGCGCACGAGCTCGGCGACGTCGACGTCGGTGAGGGGTGGCACGCCGTACGCGACGTCGCCGAGGAGGTCGGAGGCGTCGCCTGCGAGCCCCAGGCTGATGACGGGCCCGAACAACGGGTCCTCGGAGGACCGCACGACGCACGCGACGCCGTGCGGCGCCATCGCCTGGACCTCGAGCGGCGGCACCCCCGGCCCGGGGTCGTGCTCGCCCGCGAGCGCCAGGATCCCCTCGACGTCGGCCCGCAGCTCCGTCTCGTCCGCGACGTCGAGCCGCACGCCGCCGAGGTCCGCGCGGTGCCGCAGCGCGGGCACGGTGGTCTTGACGGCCACGGGCCAGCCCAGCCGGTCGGCCGCGCCGACCGCCTCGTCGGCGTCGTGGACGCGCACCGACGGCCACAGGTGGATGCCCGCGGCCGCCAGCAGCTCGGCGGTCTGCGCAGGGTCGAGCGTCAACGGCGCCCCGTCGGTCGCCCCCGACGCGCTCAGGAGGCCGGCCACGAGACGCCCTGCGGCGCGGGTGTCGACACCGTCGGGGTGCACCGGCACGCCGCGCCCACCGGCACGCCACGCGGCGTAGCGCGCGGCGTGCCCGAGCGCGAGCGCGGCGTCCTCGGGCGCCGCGTAGGCGGGCACGGTCCGGTCGCGTCCGTCGTCGTCCGCGGCCGTGAGCTCGGCGGTCACGCCGTGCAGGTCGTCCACGCAGGCCACGGTGGTGCGGCCCGTCCGGGCGGCGGCGCGCGCGACCTCGCTGCGCAGCACCGGGTCCTGGCCACCGAGCGTGGGGATGCGCACGACCACGACGACGTCGACGTCGGGCTCCGTGTAGACCCGCTCCACCGCGGCCCGCACCTGCGCGGCGTCGGCGTCCTCGCTCAGCAGCTCGACGCACCCGGTGACGACCAGGCCGGCGGCGGCCGCCGCCTCGGCGACGAGCGCGGCGCCGCCCGCGGAGCTGGCGATGACCGCGGTGCGCCGGCCTGCCGGCAGGGCCTGGTGCGCGAGCAGCTGCACCACGTCGAGCATCTGGTGCACGTTCTCCACCCGGATGGCGCCGGACTGCCGCAGCACCTCCTCCAGGGTCCGGCGCGGCGCGCGCGTCGGCCGGACCGCGTGCCCCGGAGGCACGACGTGCCCCGACCGGCCGGCGGTGAGGACCACGAGCGGCTTGTGCGCCGAGAGCCTGCGCGCGACCCGGGAGAACTTGCGCGGGTTGCCGATGGACTCCAGGTACAGCGCCACGACGTCGGTGTCCTCGTCCTCCCCCCAGAACTGCATGAGGTCGTTGCCGGACACGTCCGCGCGGTGCCCTGCCGAGACGAGCTGCGCCAGCCCGAGCCCGCGGCGCTCGACGGCGGCGAGCAGCGTGACCGCGAGCGGTGCCGACTGGCAGAACAGCCCGACCCGGCCGGGGCGTGGCGGGCGCGCCGCGAGCGAGGCGTCGAGCGTCGTGCCGTCGTGCGTCGCGAGCAGACCGAACGACGAGGGCCCGACGACCCGCATGCCGGCACCGTGCGCGATGCCCACGAGCAGCCGCTGCCGTGCGAGCCCCTCGGGCCCCGACTCCGCGAACCCGCCGGAGACGAGCACCAGACCACGCACACCCAGGTCACCGAGCCGTCGCGCGGCGTCCAGCACGAGCGCCGCGGGCAGCGCGACCACCGCGAGCTCGACCGGCCCGGGGACGTCGTCGATGCGCGCGTGGTGGGAGACGCCGTTCGCGTCGAGCCCGGCGTCACCGACGCCCACCGCGTGCACCGTGACCCGGCCCGTCCGCGCCTCGGGCACGAGGCCCTCGACGACCCGCGCGGCCTGGCGTGCCGCGAGCGCGCCGTCCGGTCCCGGGTCCGGCCCGGGACCGACGACCACGACGGACCGTGCCGTGAGCAGCGCGCGCATGGAGCGCGCCTCGGCGCGGTGCTCCCGGTCCGCCGCGACGGCGAGCGACCGGTCCGTGGGGTCGATGTCGAAGCGGACCTGCACGACCCCGTCCTCGGTGCGCTGGCGGACCTCGTAGCCGGCCTCCTTGAAGACCGCGAGCATGCGCCCGTTCTGCGGCAGCACCTCGGCGACGAACCGCCGCACCCCGCGCTCGCGCGCCGCCGCCGCCAGGTGCTCCAGCAGCACCGAGGCCAGGCCCTTGCCCTGGTGGGCGTCGGAGATGTTGAACGCGACCTCGGCGGTCTCGGGCTCGACCAGGTCGTAGCGCGCGACGCCGATGATGCGCTCGTGCGCGTCGGTCCCCGGCGAGCCGCTCACGGCGACGAGCGCGACCCGGGTCAGGTGGTCGACGGTGACGAGCCGCTCGAGGTCGCGGTCGGGCAGTCGCTCGAGGGAGGCGAAGAACCGCAGGTACGTCGACCGCTCGGACTGCGCGACGTGGAAGGCCTGCAGCGCGGCGGCGTCGTCGGGGCGGATCGGCCGCAGGCGCGTGGTCGAGCCGTCCGTCAGCACGACGTCCGCCTCCCAGCCCGCCGGGTAAGGTGCGGCGGCGAGCCCCGGCGCTGCTGCCGGGCCGGGGTGCCCGTCTCCGGGGACGACGTGGGCCATGCCGCCAGGCTAGCGGCGCGGCTGCACCGTGGAGGCCGGCCGGGCGGCGAGAATGGTCGATGCGCGGTCGCGGTCACGCCGCCCCGCGCACGACCCCGAGACCCGTCACCGAGACTTCGCAGCACCCGAGGAGCACACCAGCCCATGGCGCGTCGCCCCGCCAGCCCCGACCTGCCGCCCGAGGACCTCGTCGAGCGGATCATCGACGTCGACGTCACGACGGAGATGGAGGGCTCGTTCCTCGAGTACGCGTACTCGGTCATCTACTCGCGCGCCCTGCCCGACGCCCGCGACGGTCTCAAGCCCGTGCAGCGGCGGATCATCTACCAGATGGCCGACATGGGCCTGCGTCCGGAGCGGCCCTACGTGAAGTCGGCGCGCGTCGTCGGCGAGGTCATGGGCAAGCTCCACCCGCACGGCGACTCGGCGATCTACGACGCGATGGTGCGCCTGGCGCAGCCGTTCTCCCTGCGGCTGCCGCTCGTCGACGGCCACGGCAACTTCGGCTCCCTGGACGACGGGCCTGCGGCGTCCCGGTACACCGAGGCCCGGATGGCACCCGCGGCGGTGGCGATGACGCACGGCCTCGACGAGGACGTCGTGGACTTCGTCCCGAACTACGACAACAAGCTCAAGCAGCCGGGCGTGCTGCCCGCGGCCATCCCGAACCTGCTGGTCAACGGCGCGACGGGCATCGCGGTCGGCATGGCGACGAACATGGTGCCGCACAACCTCGTGGAGGTCGTGGCGGCGGCGCGGCACCTCGTGAAGCACCCGGACGCGACGCTCGAGGACCTCATGCGGTTCGTCCCCGGCCCCGACCTTCCGACGGGCGGCAAGATCGTCGGTCTCGACGGCGTGCGCGACGCGTACCGCACGGGGCGCGGCGCGTTCCGCACGCGGGCGACCGCACGGATCGAGAACGTCACCCCGAAGCGCAAGGGCATCGTCATCACCGAGCTGCCGTACACGGTCGGCCCGGAGAAGGTCATCGAGAAGATCAAGGAGGGCGTGCAGTCCAAGAAGCTCTCCGGCATCGCCGACGCGGTCGACCTCACCGACCGCGCGCACGGGCTGCGGCTGGTCATCGAGGTCAAGACGGGGTTCCACCCCGAGGCGGTCCTCGAGCAGCTCTACCGGCACACGCCGCTGGAGGACTCGTTCTCCATCAACAACGTCGCGCTCGTCGACGGCCAGCCCCGCACGCTCGGTCTGGTCGAGCTGCTGCGGGTCTGGGTCGAGCACCGCCTCGAGGTGGTGCGCCGGCGCACGTCGTACCGCCTGAGGAAGCGCCAGGAGCGGCTGCACCTCGTCGAGGGCCTGCTCATCGCGATCCTCGACATCGACGAGGTCATCCAGGTCATCCGGGCGTCCGACGACGCCGACGCGGCGCGCACGCGGCTCCGTACGGTGTTCGACCTGTCCGAGCTGCAGGCCGAGTACATCCTGGAGCTGCGGCTGCGTCGTCTGACGCGGTTCTCGCGCATCGAGCTCGAGCGCGAGCGCGACGAGCTGATCGAGGAGATCGCCCGGCTGCAGGCGATCCTCGCCGACGACGCGCTGCTCCGCGGTGTGACGTCCGACGAGATGGCCGAGGTGGCGGCGACGTACGGGACGCCGCGACGCACCGTGCTGCTCGAGCACGCGGGTGGCACCAGCCTCGGGGGGGCCGCCGGCGCGCCGACGTCGGCGAAGGGCGGCGCACCCCTGGAGATCCCCGACACGCCGTGCTGGGCGCTGCTGTCGGCCACGGGCCTGGTGGCGCGCACCGGGGAGGACGTGGCGCCCGTGCGCGGCGACGGCGCGACGCGCAGCCGGCACGACGTGGTCGCCTCGGCGGTCGCCACCACCGCGCGTGCCGACATCGGTGCGCTGACGTCGAGCGGCCGGGTCGTGCGACTGTCGGTCCTCGAGCTGCCGGCGCTGCCGCCGACCGACGGACCGCCGTCGCTGTCGGGCGGCCTGCCGGTCGGCGAGGCCGTGACGCTCGAGAAGGACGAGCGCGTCGTCGCCCTCGTGCCGCTGGTCGACGACGCTCCCCCGCTGGCGCTCGCGACCGCTCAGGGCGTCGTCAAGCGCGTCGCGCCGGGGGACGTGCCGAACAACCGCGACTCGTGGGAGGCGATCAGCCTCAAGGACGGCGACTCGGTCGTGGGCGCCGCCCTCGCGGCCGACGACGACGAGCTGGTCCTGGTGTCCTCCGACGCCTCGTTGCTGCACTTCCCGGGCTCGCAGGTGCGCCCGCAGGGTCGGGCCGCGGGCGGCATGACCGGCATCAAGCTGGCCGCCGGCGCGCGGGTGGTGGCCTTCGGGGTCGTGCGGCCCGACGAGGACGCCGTCGTCGTCACCGTCTCCGGCTCGTCGTCCGCGCTGCCGGGCACGCAGACCGGTGCCGCCAAGGTCACGCCGTTCGCCGCGTACCCCGGCAAGGGACGCGCGACGGGCGGGGTGCGCTCGCACCGGTTCCTCAAGGGCGAGGACGCACTGATCCTCGCCCACGTGGGTCCGGCGCCCGCACGGGCCACCGGGTCCGGCGGTCAGCCGGTCGACCTGCCACCGGTGGACGAACGACGCGACGGCTCCGGCGCACCGCTCACGGCACCGGTCCACGCGATCGGCTGACACGCGCGGTCCCGGGCCGGCCGCCCCAGCGCCTACCGTGGTGCCGTGGCTGCCGCACTCGACCTGCCCCGGTCCGTCCTGCTCGCGCTCTGGCTCGCCGCGTCCGCCGAGCCGGACGCGACGGTGGCCGCCGTGCAGCAGGACGACGAGCCGCACGCGGTCGACGCGGACGGCGAGCCGGTGACGCTGCGGGACTGGCTGACGTGGCTGGGCGGCCCGGTGGACGACGTCGCGGTCGTCCTGCCGGTCCCCGGCGACCCGGTCGCCGCGCCGCCCACGGTGTCGCACGACGCCGTGCTGGCCGGCGAGTGCGTGCTGCTGCGGGCCGGCGCCCGGACCGTCGCGGCCGTGCCGCACGTCGAGCAGTTCGGGTCGGTGTACGAGCCGGGCCACGCGGTGACGTGGCGGACCGCGCCGGTCCCCGACTGGCGCACGGCGGTGTGGGCCCAGGTCGGCACGCTGGAGGACGCCGAGCGCGACCTGCGGCAGGGCCTGCTGACCGCGACCGAGGCCCTCGTGTCCCTGGGCGTCGAGCGGTGGCGGCCGGACGCCGCCGACGCGATCGCCGGGGTGCGGGACGGCGCGCTGCCCGAGCGCCGGATCCCGCGCGGGATCGAGGCGCAGCGGCTGCGTGTGCTGTCCAGCGCCGCGAGGCTGCGGGGCATCGTCGCGCTGGCCACCCAGGACGACGGCGGCGCGGTCAACACGTGGCAGGCCGACCAACGGTCGACCGCACTGCGCGAGGTCGACCGCGTCGCGCGCCGCGCGATGGCCGCCGCGGCGACCCACCTGACCCGCGACTGAGGCCTCCGGCGCCGCGACCTCGTCCTTCGGCGGCCTCCGACGACCGTTGAGCCGCCGAAGGACGAGCTGGGCGCGTCAGCCGGCGAGGACGCCGCGGTACACCTCGAGGGTCCGCTCGCCGATCGCGTGCCACGAGAAGTGGTCCTCGACGCGACGACGCGCGGCGACGCCCCAACGGGCCGCGCGCTCGGCGTCGGACACGGCGTCCGCGAGCGCGGCGCCCAGGTCGGCGACGAACGCGTCGGGGTCGACCGGCGTCCCGGTGCCGTCCTGGACCTGGTCGATCGGCACGAGCACGCCGGTGACGCCGTCGTCGACGACCTCGGGGATGCCGCCGGTCGCCGTGCCGACGACCGGCAGACCCACGGCCATGGCCTCGAGGTTCACGATGCCCAGCGGCTCGTACACCGAGGGGCAGGCGAAGACCGTGCCGTGCGCGAGCACCGCGACGAGCTCGTCGCGCGGCAGCATCCGGTCGATCCACACGACCCCGGACCGGCGCGTGCGCAGGTCCGCCACCAGCGCGTTCACCTCGGCGAGGATCTCGGCCGTGTCGGGCGCGCCGGCGCACAGCACGACCTGCACGTCGGAGGGCAGCGCCTCGACGGCGCGCAGCAGGTACGGCAGACCCTTCTGCCGGGTGATGCGGCCGACGAACACGACGGACGGGCGGTCGGGGTCGATGCCGAGGTCCTGCACCACGCGACGCGCCTGCGCGAGGCCCTCGTCGGTGGTGGGCCGCTGCCAGCCGTCGAGGTCGATGCCGTTGTGCACCACGTGCACCTTGGCCGGGTCGACCGCGGGGTACGAGCGCAGGATGTCGGCGCGCATGCCGCCGCTGACGGCGATGACGGCGTCGGCGGCCTCGTACGCGGTGCGCTCGACCCACGAGGACAACGCGTACCCGCCGCCGAGCTGCTCGGCCTTCCACGGCCGCAGCGGCTCCAGGCTGTGCGCGGTGAGCACGTGCGGCACGCCGTACAGCAGCGACGCGAGGTGGCCCGCGAGGTTCGCGTACCACGTGTGGGAGTGCACCAGGTCGGTGCCGCCGTCGGCCGTGTCGCGCCCGATGCCGTCGACGATGGCGAGGTCGACGCCCATGGTGGCGAGCGCGGCGTTGGCACCGCCCAGGCCGCCGGGCACGGAGTAGCCGTGGGTGCCGGGCTCGGCGACGGGCTCGTCGAAGCTGTGCACGCGCACGTCGATCAGCTCGCGCAGCACGGCGGTCAGGCCCGCCACGTGGACGCCCGCACCCCCGTACACGTGCGGGGGGTACTCGCGGGTCAGCAGGTCGACGCGCACCGTTGCCTCCAGTCGTGACCGGCCCACCGCCGGTCGTCTGGCGACACGCTAGCGCTCGTGCGCGCGTGCATCTCGCTGCGGACGCCCCTTCGGCCTAGGTTGGGTGCATGCCAGCGCCGCGTGTCCTCGCCATCGTCCTCGCCGGGGGGGAGGGCAAGCGCCTGATGCCGCTCACCGCGCACCGCGCGAAGCCCGCCGTGCCCTTCGGCGGCATCTACCGTCTCGTCGACTTCGCCCTGTCGAACGTCATCAACTCGCACTACCTGCACGTGATCGTGCTGACCCAGTACAAGTCGCACTCGCTCGACCGGCACGTCTCCAAGACGTGGCGCATGTCGGCGCTGCTGGGCAACTACGTCGCCGCCGTGCCGGCGCAGCAGCGCGTCGGCAAGCACTGGTACCTCGGCAGCGCCGACGCGATCTACCAGTGCCTGAACATCATCGACGACGAGCGCCCCGACATCGTCGTCGTGGTCGGCGCCGACCACGTGTACCGCATGGACTTCTCGCAGATGGTGGACTCCCACATCGAGTCGGGAGCCGAGCTGACGGTCGCGGGAATCCGGCAGCCCATCGACATGGCCGACCAGTTCGGCGTCATCGAGACGGTCCCGGGCGACCCGTCGCGCATCGCCGCGTTCCGCGAGAAGCCGTCGGACCCGACGCCGGTCCCCGGCTCGCCGATGGAGATCCTGGCGTCGATGGGCAACTACGTCGTGAACGCCGACGCCCTGGTCAACGCCGTGACGGTCGACGCCGAGGACGTGAACTCCCGTCACGACATGGGCGGCGACATCGTCCCGTGGTTCGTCGAGCGCGGTACCGCCGGGGTCTACGACTTCATCCGCAACGACGTGCCGGGCTCCACCGACCGCGACCGTGACTACTGGCGCGACGTGGGGACGCTCGACTCGTACTTCGACGCGAACCAGGACCTCATCTCGATCGAGCCGGTCTTCAACCTCTACAACGACGACTGGCCGCTGCACACCGGTTACACCGGCCTGCCGCCGGCCAAGTTCGTCCACGCGGGTGCCGGGCGCCTGGGGCACGCGGCCGACTCGATCGTCTCCCCCGGCGTCGTCGTGTCCGGTGCGACCGTGTCCGGGTCGATCCTGTCCCCCGGCATCCGGCTGCACTCCTGGGCGCAGGTCACGGACTCGGTGCTCATGGACGGCGTGCAGGTCGAGCGGTACGCCCAGATCCACCACGCCATCCTGGACAAGAACGTGATCGTCCCGGAGCGGGCACGCATCGGGCTGGACCACGACCACGACCGTGCCCGAGGGTTCACCGTGACGGACAGCGGCATCACCGTCGTCCCGAAGGGCACGATCATCACGGACTGACGTCCTGCCGCCACGACGTGGGACGGACGCGTCCGGGCGCGCACGTCATGCGGACACCGGCGCTCCCGCTGCTCGGCGCCCGCTAGCCTGCGGGCGTGGACACCTGTACGGCTGCTGCCCGGCTCGTCGTCATGGACGTCGACTCCACGCTCATCACGGGCGAGGTGGTCGAGATGCTGGCGGGCCACGCGGGGTCCCGTCCGGTGGTCGCGGAGATCACCGAGCGGGCGATGCGCGGCGAGATCGACTTCGCCCAGTCGCTGCGCGAGCGAGTCGCGACGCTGGCGGGTCTTCCGGTGTCGGTGTTCGACGACGTGCTCGCGGAGGTCGAGCTGACGCCGGGTGCCGTCGAGCTGGTGGCCGAGCTCCAGGGCCGCGGGTGGCCCGTGGGCCTGGTGTCGGGCGGCTTCATGGAGGTCGCACGACCGCTCGCGACGCGCCTGGGGATCACGCGCGTGCACGCCAACCGGCTCGAGGTCCGTGACGGCGTGCTCACGGGCCGGGTCGACGGGCCGGTCGTCGACCGGGCCGCGAAGGCGGCCACGCTCGCGGCGTGGGCGCTCGAGCTCGGTCTGCCGATGAGCCGGACCGTGGCGATCGGGGACGGTGCGAACGACCTCGACATGCTGGCCGCCGCCGCGACGGGGATCGCGTTCAACGCGAAGCCGGTCGTCGCGCAGGCCGCCGACGTCGCGGTGGCCGGGCGCCTGGACGCCGTGCTGACGCTCGCGCCGTTCGCGGCCTGACGGTCCGGACCGCGGCGTCCCCGACGCCGCCCGCACCGGCGTCCGCGGGCCGTCAGGCCGGACGGTCGAGGTGGACCAGCCGCAGCGCCCCGGGTGCGACCGCGTCCCACGGTCCGTCGAGCTCGAGCACGGCCCAGGCCGCGGTCGGCACCCCGCCGCGCACGCGTGCGCGCAGGGCCTCGTCGGACGTCGGGCCGGCGAGCACGTCGGCCGCGTGCGACATCGTCGGCTCGTGCCCCACGACCAGCACGGTCGACGCCTCGTCGGGCTGCGTCCGCAGGAGTGCGGCGAGATCACCCGCGGACGCGTCGTACAGCGCGTCCGTGACCGACACGACCGGGCCCGGGACGCCCGCGGCGACCAGCGCCGTCCGTGCGATCTCCCACGTCTGGCGGGTGCGCAGCGACGACGAGCACAGGACGTGCGTGGGCGCCGGGCCGGTGGTCGCCAGCGCAGCACCGACGGCCGCGGCCTGCCGTCGTCCGACGAGGGCGAGCGGCCGCTCGTGGTCGACGACGACGCCGGCCGGCTCCGCCTTGGCGTGCCGCAGGAGGACGAGTCGGCGCAGTGTCACGGCACCAGGGTGCCATCCGGCCCCGCCACCGAGGTAGCCGCAGCGGCGAGAACGGACGTGACGAACACGACGCCCCTCGCGACCGTCCCCTGCGCCTACAGCCCCATGGCGTGCACGCCGCCGTCGACGTGGACGATCTCGCCCGTCGTCGCCGGGAACCAGTCGGAGAGCAGCGCGGCGACGGCGCGCGCGGTCGGCTCGGGGTCGTGCACGTCCCAGCCGAGGGGCGCACGCTCGGGCCAGCCACCCTCCATCGCCTCGAAGCCGGGGATCGACTTGGCGGCGGTCGTGCGGATGGGCCCGGCCGAGACGAGGTTCACGCGGATGCCCTGCGGCCCCAGGTCGCGCGCGAGGTACCGGGCGGTCGACTCGAACGCGGCCTTCGCGACGCCCATCCAGTCGTACACGGGCCACGCGTAGCGCGCGTCGAACGTCAGGCCGACGATGCTGGACCCGCGCGTCAGCAGGGGCTGGGACGCCACCGCGAGGGCCTTGAGCGAGTACGCGCTGACGTGCACGGCGGTCGCGACGTCCTCCCACTCCCCGGCCAGGAAGTTGCCGCCCATGACGGACTGCGGCGCGAACCCGATGGAGTGCACGACGCCGTCGAGGTGGTCCGTGTGCTCCCGGACGCGGTCCGCCAGTGCGGAGAGGTCCTCCTCGCTCGTGACGTCGAGCTGGACGACGGGCGCGGCCTGCGGGAGGCGCCTCGAGATCGCCTGCGTCAGGCGCAGCTGCCGCCCGAACGACGTCAGCACGACGTTCGCTCCCTGCTCCTGCGCGAGGCGCGCGACGTGGAACGCGATGGAGCTGTCCGTCAGGACGCCGGTGACGAGCAGGGTCTTGCCCTCGAGCAGTGCCATGGTCCAGGTGCCTCTCGGTCGGGTGGGCCGGGCGCGCTGGGCGCCGGCGGAGGGAGTGCGAGGGGTCAGTGCCCCATGCCGAGGCCGCCGTCGACGGGCAGCACGGCGCCGGACACGTACGCGGCGGCGTCGGACGCGAGGAACTGCACGGCCGCAGCGACCTCGTCCGCGTGCCCGAACCGTCCGGCGGGGATCGAGCCGAGGTACGCCTGCTGGCGGTCCTCGGGCAGCGCCTTGGTCATGTCGGTGTCGATGAAGCCCGGCGCCACGACGTTCGCGGTGATGCCCCGCGCCCCGAGCTCGCGCGTCACCGAGCGTGCCATGCCGATCAGCGCAGACTTCGAGGACGCGTAGTTGACCTGCCCGGGCGACCCGTACATCCCGACGACGGACGAGATGAGCACGATGCGGCCGCGGCGCAGCCGGATCATCCCCTTGCTCGCACGCCGGACCACACGGAAGGCGCCGGTGAGGTTGACGTCGATCACCTCGGCGAAGTCCTCGTCGGTCATCCGCATCAGCAGGCCGTCGCGCGTGACGCCGGCGTTCGCGACGAGGACCTCGACGGGGCCGTGCGCGGCCTCGACCTGGGCGAACGCGGCGTCGACGGACGCGGTGTCACGCACGTCCCCGATGACCTCCAGGACGCCGTCGGGCGCGCCGCCCGACCGGACGATCGTCGCGACCTTGTCACCGGCGGCGACGAACCGCTCGGCGATGGCACGGCCGATGCCGCGGTTGGCGCCGGTCACCAGCACGGAGCGCGGTGCGGGAGAGGTCGGGGCGTCCGGGGTGGTCACGGGTGTCGTCGCAGGCACGGGACACGACGCTAGCCGACCACCCGGCGCCGTGGCGGGGTGCCCGCCGTCCTGAGTTGCGGGCCCCTCGTTGTGGGAGGCCCACAAAGTGTGGGTCGGCCCACGTCGCACGGCCACGGTGCCGCACGACGCCTACCATCGGGTGGTGAGCACACGTCGTCGCGCCGCGCGGGCCGAGCCGGAGGTGCACCGCATCACCTCGGCCCCCGAGTCGCTGTCCGACGACCTCGCGCGCCGGCAGCGCCGCTACCTGTGGCAGATGGGCGTGCGCGTCCTGTGCTTCGTCGCCGCAGGTCTGCTCTGGTCGCACGTCCCGGTGGCGGTGTCGCTCGCGCTCATCACGGCGGCCGCCGTGCTGCCCTACGTGGCGGTGCTGCTGGCGAACGCCGGGCGCGAGCGGCGTGACGCGCCGGACGTGCCCTTCGAGGCGCGCCAGATCGACCCCGCCCCCCGCCACGACGAGCTCGGAGACGGCCAGTGAACGACTCGACCCCCCAGCAGCAGGCCACCCCCGACACCGTCGGCGAGCTGGTGTGCAGCGCACGCGGCTGCCGCGAGGCGCCCGCGTGGGGTGTCCTGTGGAACAACCCGAAGCTGCACACACCCGAGCGGCGCAAGGTCTGGCTCGCGTGCGACGGGCACCGCGAGCACCTGTCGGAGTACCTGCGCGTCCGTGACTTCCTGCGCGACGTCGTCCCCGTCGACGAGCTGGTCCGGTCCGAGCCGTGAACGGGGCGGGACCCGCGGGCGGGGACCTGCGCGCCGCGGCACGTCGGCAGGCGCTCGGCCTGGTCGTCCTCGCGGTCGCCGTGGCCGTGACGTGCACGTTCCTGGGCCGCTGGCAGTGGCAGCGGCACGTCGACCGGGACGCCGCCATCGCGGTCGTGGAGGCCAACTACGCCGCCGCACCCGTCGACCTCACGGACGTCGTCGCGGACCCCGACGCCGCGCTTCCCGAGTCCGACGCCTGGCGCTCGGTCCAGGTCCGCGGGCGCTACCTCGACGACGCGACCGTGCTCCTGCGCAACCGCCCCGTCGACAGCACCCCCGCGTACCACGCCCTGGTGCCGTTCCTCGTGACGGACGCGGCGCCCGGTGACGCGGGCGACCCGGTCGGCGCAGGGCGGGTCCTGGTGGTCGACCGCGGCTGGGTGCCCACGGGGGCCGACGGGTCGGTCGACGTCGACGTCCCGCCCCCGCCGGCCGGCGAGGTCACGGCGACCGTCCGTCTGCGCCCGGGCGAGCCCACGAGCGGCCGGGACGCGCCGTCCGGGCAGGTGCAGGCCATCGCCCCTGCCCAGGTGCTCGCCGCGGGCGGGGTCGACGTCGAGCCGTACGCGGCCTACGGCGCGCTCGTGCGCGAGGACCCCGCGCCGGGAGCGCCGCTGGGCGCGCTGGCCGCGCCGAGCACCGACCCGGGATCACACCTGTCGTACGCGTTCCAGTGGTGGGTCTTCGCGCTCGGCGGCTTCGTGGCGTTCATCGTCGCCGCGCGGCGCGAGTGGACGTCGGTCGTCACCGTCGGCGAGGGCGCGCCCCCGTCCCGGCCCGCGCGGCCCCGCCGGGCGCGTGGCCGCGACGAGCTCGACGAGGACGCCGAGATCGACGCGCAGCAGGACGCCGGGCGCGACCGTCAGGCCAGCGCGATGAGGTCCAGGTAGTCGGCGCTCCACAGGTCCTCGTCGCCGTCGGGCAGCAGCAGGACGCGCTCGGGCTCCAGGGCCGCGACCGCGCCCTCGTCGTGGCTCACGAGCACCACGGCCCCCTGGTAGCCGCGCAGCGCGGCGAGGATCTCCTCGCGTGACGCCGGGTCCAGGTTGTTCGTCGGCTCGTCGAGCAGCAGCACGTTGGCGCTGGACACGACGAGCGTCGCGAGCGCGAGGCGCGTCTTCTCCCCGCCGGACAGCACGCGGGCCGGCTTGTCGGCGTCGTCGCCGGAGAACAGGAACGAGCCGAGGACGGACCGCACCTGGGTGTCGGTGAGGTCGGGTGCCGCGGTGCGCAGGTTCTCCAGGACGGTGCGCGAGAGGTCGAGGGTCTCGTGCTCCTGCGCGTAGTACCCGAGCTTGAGGCCGTGGCCCGGCTTGACCTCACCGGTGTCGGGCTCCTGCAGGCCGCCGAGCATCCGCAGCAGCGTGGTCTTGCCCGCGCCGTTGAGCCCGAGCACGACGACCTTGCTCCCGCGGTCGATCGCCAGCGAGACGTCCGTGAAGACCTCCTGCGAGCCGTACGACTTCGACAGCCCCTCGGCGGTCAGCGGGGTGCGGCCGCAGGGTGCCGGGTCGGGGAACCGCAGGCGCGCGACCTTGTCCGACGCGCGGACCGCGTCGAGGCCGGACAGCATGCGCTCGGCACGGCGAGCCATGTTCTGGGCCGCGACGGCCTTGGTGGCCTTCGCGCGCATCTTGTCGGCCTGAGCCAGGAGCGTCGCGGCCTTCTTCTCGGCGTTGGCCCGCTCGCGGCGGCGACGCTTCTCGTCGGTCTCCCGCTGCTTGAGGTACGCGTCCCAGCCCAGGTTGTACAGGTCGAGGTGCGAGCGGTTCGCGTCGAGGTAGAACACCTTGTTGACGGTCGCGCGCAGCAGCTCGACGTCGTGGCTGATGACGACGAACCCGCCCGGGTAGCTCTTGAGGTACTCGCGCAGCCACACGATGGAGTCGGCGTCGAGGTGGTTGGTCGGCTCGTCGAGCAGCAGCGTGTCGGCGCCGGAGAACAGGATGCGTGCGAGCTCGACGCGGCGGCGCTGGCCACCGGACAGCGTGCCGAGGTTCTGGCCCAGGACGCGGTCGTCGAGCGCGAGCGCGGCCGTGATGCGGTGCGCCTCGCTCTCGGCCGCGTACCCGCCGGCCGCGGTGAAGCGCGCCTCGAGCCGCGTGTACCGCTCCATGGCCCTGTCACGGGTCGCGTCGTCGGCCGACGCCATCGCCCCCTCGGTCTCGCGCATCGACGCCAGGATCGCGTCCAGCCCGCGCGCCGAGAGGACCCGGTCCATCGCGAGCTGCGTCAGGTCGCCCGCGCTCGGGTCCTGCGGCAGGTACCCGACGTCGCCGCTGCGCGAGATGGTCCCGCCGGTCGGCTGGGTCTCCCCCGCGAGCGTCCTGGTCAAGGTGGTCTTGCCCGCACCGTTGCGGCCGACGAGGCCGATCCGGTCGCCGGAGGCGATCCGGAAGGTCGTCGGTTCCAGCAGGACGCGGGCGCCGACGCGCAGCTCGACGCCCGAAGCGGTGATCACAGGGAAGTTCCTCGGTTTCCTACGAGAAGACCGGGTGGGTTCTGGCTCCCGGCACAAACGCCGACCATCGTACCCAGCCGCTAGCGTGGCGAACGGTCGGACGCCCGACCCTCCACGTCATCCTCACCCGGCAGGAGCCACGGCATGTCCCTCAGTTCCCCGGACGACAGGACCACGGCCACGACCGCACCGGAACCGCACGCGGTGGTCCCCGGTCTCCTGCCCGATCCCCCGGCACCCCCGCACACGCGCCGGACGGGCACCGACGTCGCGCTCGTGGCCACGTTCGCGGCGTTCGTCGCCGCGTGCGCGCTGGTCCCGGCGATCCCCACGGGAACGCCCGTGCCGATCACGCTGCAGACGTTCGGTGTCGTCGTCGCCGGTCTGGTGCTCGGTGCCCGGCGGGGCTTCCTCGCGGTCGCGCTCTACCTGGTGGTCGGCCTGGCTGGAGTCCCCGTGTTCGCGGAGATGACCGGTGGGCTCGGCGTGCTGGGCAAGCCTTCCGTCGGCTACCTGCTCGCGTTCCCGCTCGCCGCGGCGGTCGCCGGGTGGCTCGGGGGCCTCGCGCTGCGGGCGCGCCCCGCGTGGCGGTACCCCCTGCTCGTCGCCGCAGGGCTCGGCTCGTCGTTCCTCGTGACGCACCCGTCGGGCATCGTCGGCCTCATGGCGCGTCTCGGCGTCACCGCCCGCGAGGCGCTCGCGATCGACCTCGTCTACTGGCCGGGGGACGTCGTGAAGAACCTGCTCGCGGCGGCCGTGACGCTGGCCGTCCTGCGGGCCTTCCCCGACCTGCGACGCGGCAGGCGCTGAGACGCCCGTGATCGAGCTCGACGCGGCCGAGGTCACCGCCTGGTCCCCGGACCCGGCGGGCGGCCCCGACCGCATCGTGCGCCTGCTGGGCCCGGTCTCGCTGCAGCTGACCGAGCGGCACGTCGCCGTCGTCGGTGCCAACGGGTCCGGCAAGTCGACGCTCGCCCGTCTGCTCAACGGCCTGGTCCTGCCGTCGGCAGGGCGCGTGCGGGTCGACGGGCTCGACACGGCGTCCGACGGTCCCGCCGTCCGGCGCCGCGTCGGGTTCGTGTTCACCGACCCCGACGCGCAGATCGTCATGCCGACACCGGTCGAGGACGTCGCGCTGTCCCTGCGGCGCGCGGTCCCGGACGCCCGCGAGCGCGAGGCGCGCGCCCTCGACGCGCTCGCCCGTTACGGCCTGGCGGACCGCGCGCACGTCTCGGTGCACGCGCTGTCCGGGGGTCAGCGCCAGCTCCTCGCGCTGGCCGCGGTGCTCGCCACGGAACCGGCGGTCCTCGTCTGCGACGAGCCGACCACGCTGCTCGACCTGCGGTGGCGGACGCACGTGGACAGGCTGCTCGCGTCGCTCCCTCAGCAGGTCGTCGTGGTGACGCACGACCTGGAGGCGGCCGCGCGCGCCGACCGGGTCCTCGTCGTCGACGGCGGGCTCGTCGTCGCGGACGACGAGCCGGGTCCCGCGCTCGCGCGCTACCGCGCCCTCATGGCGGCCGCACCGCCCCCGCACGGCGCCGACCGTGCCGGGCGCGCCCCTGCGGGAGCGTCGTGACGCGCGGACGGCCGCTGCGCCCGCCGTGGGCAGGGCCGCTGGGACTGCACCACCCCGGCGACAGCGTCGTCCACCGCCTGCCGGCCGCCGCGAAGCTGCTGCTGCTCGCGCTGACCGGCGTCGCGGTGGTCCTGCCTGCCGGCCCGGTCGTGGCGGCGGCCGGCCTCGCGGTCGTGGTCCTCGTCACGGCGCTCGCGCGCGTGCCGTGGCACCGCACGACGCGCGGGCTCCTGCCGGTCCTCGTGACCGCGGCGGTGCTCGCCGCCTACCAGACGTGGGTGCGCGGTCCCGCGCTCGGGGCCGAGGTCGCGCTCGACCTGCTGACGCTCGTCCTGGCAGGTGCCCTCGTGACCGCGACCACCCGCGCCGACGACCTCCTGGCCGTCGTGGCACGCGCGGCCGGGCCGCTGCGGCACGTCGGGCTGCCCCCGGAGACGGTGGCGCTCACGGTGGGGCTCTTCCTGCGGACGGTGCCGTTGCTCGTGCAGGTCGTCGGCGAGTCGCGCGACGCCGCGCGCGCCCGCGGCCTCGATCGCGACCCGCGCGCGGTCGTCGTCCCCGCCGCCGTGCGCATGGTGGGCCACGCGCGGACGACGGGTGACGCGCTGGCCGCACGCGGCCTGGCCGACTGACACCCAGCGCCTGTGCCGCCGCTGTCGCGTGCGACTCGGTCGACCGTCCAGCCCGCGCGGCCCGCGGGGCTTCCCACTACCGTGAGCGCGTGACTTTCAGCGAGGGTGGCAGCTTCGAGGGTGGCCGCGTCCGGCGGCACGGGCGCGGCGCCGCGGCCGCGGGGGGCGGTGGCCTGATCGGGATCATCGCGCTGGCCATCTTCCTGTTCACCGGCCAGGACCTGTCCGGCGTCCTCGACACCGGCGGGCAGGGCGGCGGCAGCCAGCCGGTCGAGGACGTCGCCGAGTGCACGGTCGAGCAGGCGAACTCCGACCCACTGTGCCGCTTCTCGGCGACGATGCAGTCGCTCGACGCGTTCTGGGCCGCGACGGTCCCCGCCGGGACGGCCTTCGCGCCGCCCACCGCCAACGAGTTCCAGGGTGGCATCGCCACCGGGTGCGGCCAGGCCTCGTCGTCCACGGGCCCGTTCTACTGCCCGCCCGACCAGGGCATCTACCTCGACACCTCGTTCTTCCAGCTGCTGCAGCAGCAGTTCGGCGCCCAGGGCGGGCCGCTGGCCGAGATGTACATCTACGCGCACGAGTACGGGCACCACATCCAGAACCTCACGGGCGTGTTCGACTCCGCCGACCGCAGCGGTGGTGGCGCCGAGTCGGACTCCGTGCGCGTCGAGCTGCAGGCCGACTGCTACGCGGGCATGTGGGCCGGCGACGCCGCGACGCGCGAGGACCCGGACCGGCCCGGCGTGACGTTCCTCCAGCCCCCCACCGCCGAGGAGCTCGCCCAGGCCCTCGACGCCGCCGCCGCGGTCGGCGACGACCACATCCAGCAGCAGTCCGGTGGCAGCGTGGACCCCGACACCTGGACGCACGGGTCGAGCGAGCAGCGCCAGAAGTGGTTCACGATCGGCTACGAGCAGGGCTCGCTCGCCGCGTGCGACACGTTCGCGGCCACCGACCTCTGACCCACCCCACCCACCCCGCCGCGAGAGTGCGATCCAGTCGCACCCGCCCCGGGCGACATGAGGCGGGCAGAGCGAACAGCTCGGAGCTCCGACGCCAGTACTCGCGCACGAGCTCGGGGCGTCCGCCTCGCGGTCCGTCCGGCTGACCGGCCGTCTGCTCCCGTCTCGACCTGTCGTCAGATGTTGAACCCCAGCGCCCGCATCTGCTCACGCCCGTCGGGCGTGATCTTCTCCGGGCCCCACGGCGGCATCCACACCCAGTTGATGCGGAACCCGTCGACCAGGCCCTCGAGCGCCTGGCCCGTCTGATCCTCGATGACGTCCGTCAGCGGGCACGCCGCCGATGTGAGGGTCATGTCGATGACCGCGGTGCTGGTCTGGTCGACGACGACGCCGTAGACGAGGCCGAGGTCGACGACGTTGATGCCGAGCTCGGGGTCGATGACGTCACGCATCGCCTCCTCGACGTCGGCGGCCGTCGGCGGGCCGGCGGGGGTGGTGATCGGTTCGGTGGTCATGCGTCCTCCGTCGTACGGGCTCCGGACAGGATGAGGGCATCGTTGAGGGCGACCCAGCCGAGCTGGGCGCACTTGACGCGGGCGGCGTAGCGGGACACGCCCGCGAACGCGACGGCGTCGCCGAGCAGCTCCTCCGCGTCGTCGGACACCCCGGCGCCGCGGGACTGCATCAGCTCGCGGAAGGTGGCGGCGAGCCGGTCGACCGTGGGCAGGTCCTGGCCGGCGACCAGGTCGTGCAGCACCGAGACCGACGCCTGCGAGATCGAGCAGCCCTGACCCTCCCACGCGACCTCGCGCAGGACCGGCACCTCGCCGCTCGTGTCGACGTCGACGTGCAGCGTCACCTCGTCGCCGCAGGTGGGGTTCACCTGGTGCGACGTGGCGGCGCACGTGCCGTGGTCGGCGGTCGCGACGCCGACGCCGGTCGCGCCCTCGGGCAGCCCGCGGCCGTGCGGGAACTTCGCGTGGTCGAGGATGACCTGCTGGTACAGCTGCTCCATGGCCGAGCTCATGCGGGCCTCCCGTCCGTCGTCGCGTCGTCCAGACCGAAGAACGCGCGGACCCCCGCGAGTGCTTCCCGGAACGCGGCGACGTCGTCGTCCGTCGTGTAGACACCCGCCGACGCGCGGGCCGTGGCCGCGATGCCGAACCGCCGGTGCAGGGGCTGCGCGCAGTGGTGGCCGACGCGCACCGCGACACCCGCGTCGTCGAGCACCTGGCCGACGTCGTGCGCGTGGACGCCGTCGACGACGAACGACACCGCCGCCAGCCGGTCGACGTTCTCGGTCGGCCCGACCACCCGGACCCCGGGCACGGACGCGACGGCGTCGAGCAGCAGACCCGCGAGGTGGTGCTCGTGCGCGGCGACGCCCGCCATACCGAGCTCCGAGAGGTACTGCGCGGCCGCGCCGAGCGCGACGGCCTGCGACACCATCTGCGTGCCTGCCTCGAACCGCTGGGGCGGCGGTGCGTACGTCGTCGACTCCATGGTGACGACCTCGACCATCGAGCCGCCGGTGGTCACCGGCGGCATCGCCTCGAGCAGCTCACGCCGCCCGTACAGCGCACCCACACCGGTCGGTCCGTACATCTTGTGCCCCGAGAACGCCGCGAGGTCCACGCCGAGCGCGCGCAGGTCCACCGGCAGGTGCGGCACGGACTGGCAGGCGTCCAGCACGGTGAGAGCACCGACCTCGCGGGCACGCGCGACGAACGCCTCGACGGGCGTGATCGCCCCGGTGACGTTCGACGCGTGCGTGAACGCCAGCACGCGGGTCCGGTCGGTGACGACCGTCGCGAGATCCTCGGTGCGGATGCGCCCGTCGTCGTCGACGCCGAGCCAGCGCAGCGTCGCGCCCGTGCGGGCCGCCAGCTCCTGCCACGGGACGAGGTTGGCGTGGTGCTCGGCCTCGGTGACGACGATCTCGTCGCCGGGTGCGAGCGCGAACCGGCGTGCCGCCTCTCCCCCGCGGCCCAGGGACGCGTTGGACATCGCGTACGCCACGAGGTTGATCGCGGCCGTCGCGTTCGACGTCCACACGAGCTCGCCCGCTGAGACGCCGACGAATCCGGCGACCCGGGAGCGCGCGTCCTCGAACGCCTCGGTGGCCTCCTCGGCGAGCTGGTGCGCGCCGCGGTGCACGGCGGCGTTGCGACGCACGTAGAAGTCCTGCTCGGCGTCGAGGACGACCTCGGGCTTCTGCGACGTCGCACCGCTGTCGAGGTACACGAGCCGCCGCCCGTCGCGCAGCGTGCGCTCGAGCAGCGGGAAGTCGGCGCGGACCGCTGCCAGCTCCGTGGCCGACAGGCTCACGTCGTCAGGTGCGGGCCGCAGCGGCTCGAGCGTGCTGGTCATCAGGTCCTCCGGGCGGACGGGAGGCGGCCGACGGTGCGCGGTGCTCTCACGCAGTGGCGACGGTCGCCCCGGGGACGACGGGTGCGGCGGCCGCCGGGTCACCCCGGCGGCCGTCGCGACGGTCTCAGACCGCGGTGCCGGTGGGCAGGAAGCGGTCGTAGCCCTCGGACTCGAGGCGCTCGGCCAGCTCCGGGCCGCCCTCCTCGGCGATCCGGCCGTCGACGAAGACGTGCACGAAGTCGGGCTGGATGTAGCGCAGGATCCGCGTGTAGTGCGTGATCAGCAGCACGCCGACGTCGCCGCCGGCCTTGACGCGGTTGACGCCCTCGGACACGACGCGCAGCGCGTCGACGTCCAGGCCGGAGTCGGTCTCGTCGAGGATCGCGAAGCGCGGCTTGAGCAGCTCCATCTGGAGGATCTCGTGCCGCTTCTTCTCACCGCCGGAGAAGCCCTCGTTGACGGAACGCTCAGCGAAGGTGGAGTCCATCCGCAGGCCGTCCATGGCGGCGCGCATGTCCTTGACCCACGAGCGCAGCGGCGGCGCCTCGCCGTCGATCGCGGTCTTGGCGGTCCGCAGGAAGTTCGACACGGAGACGCCGGGGACCTCGACGGGGTACTGCATGGCGAGGAACATGCCGGCGCGGGCGCGCTCGTCGACGCTCATCGCGAGGACGTCCTCACCGTCGAGCAGGACGCTGCCCGAGGTGATCTGGTACTTGGGGTGGCCCGCCAGCGAGTACGCGAGCGTGGACTTGCCGGACCCGTTGGGGCCCATGATGGCGTGGGTCTCACCGCTGCTCACGGTGAGGTCGACGCCGCGCAGGATGGGCTTGGGGCCCTCCTTCGTCTCGACGCTGACGTGCAGGTCGCGGATCTCCAGGGTGGACATCGGGTACTCCTCGGGTTCAGAGCGGCGCGTCGACGTCGACGAGCACACGCTCGCCGTCGACGGTCACGGGGTAGACGGGGACGGGCTTGATCGCGGGCGGCGACAGCGGCTTGCCGGAGCGCAGGTCGAACCTCGACCCGTGCAGCCAGCACTCCACCGTGCAGTCCTCGACCTCGCCGTCGGACAGGGAGACGGCACCGTGCGAGCAGATGTCGCTGATCGCGTGCCAGTCGCCGGACTCGTCACGGACGACGGCGACCTCGACGGGTCCCGCCTCGCCCTCGAGCTCGACGCGCAGCGCGCCGGCGACGGGCACGTCCGCGGTGTAGCAGGCCAGCTGGGCGCTCATGCACGCTCCGTGGCGAGCGCGGCCTGCGAGCCCTCGACCGTCGGCTCGGTGCCGAGGATCACGCTCATCGACTTCTCGAGCTCCGCGTCGATCGCGGCGCTGAGCCTCTCCTCGACCTCGGGGACGCCGATCTCCTGGATGAGCTCGGCGAAGAAGCCCTTGACGACCAGACGACGCGCGTCGGTCTCGGGGATGCCGCGCGAGCGCAGGTAGAAGAGCTGCTCGTCGTCGAACCGGCCGGTGGCGCTGGCGTGACCGGCGCCCTCGATGAGGCCCGTCTCGATCTCGAGGTTCGGCACGGAGTCCGCGCGCGCACCGTCCGTCAGGACGAGGTTGCGGTTGAGCTCGTACGTGTCGGTGCCCTCGGCGGCCGCACGGATCAGGACGTCGCCGACCCACACCGTGTGCGCGCCGACGCCCTGCAGGGCGCCCTTGTACGTCACGCGCGACACGCAGTTCGGGACCGCGTGGTCGACGAACAGGCGGTGCTCCTGGTGCTGGCCCGCGTCCGCGAAGTAGAGGCCGTGCGCCGTGACGGACGCGCCCTCGCCGACGAACTCGGTGTCAGGGGTGATGCGCACGACGTCGCCGCCGAGCGTGACGACGATGTGCTTGACCGACGCGTCGCGGCCGATCCGCACGCGGTGGCTCGCGGCGTGGACCGAGCCGGGGGCCCAGTCCTGCACCGAGACGACCGTGAGGTGCGCACCGTCCTCGGCGACGATCTCGACCGTCTCGGTGAGGTTGGCGTGCCCCACGTGGTCGAGCACGACGACGCCCTGCGACAGCGGCTCGGCGTGCACGAGCAGGTGCGCGGCGGTCGGCTCGAGGGGTGCGTCGGCCAGGCCCGCGCCCTCGACACCCTCGACGACGATCGACGTGACCTTGGACGACACCGACTCGCGCGGCAGCGTCACGACGGTCGCGCGCTCGAACGACGCCCACGCGGTCACCGCCGTGCGGTCGCCGGGCTTGCCCGCGGTGCCGAGACGCGCGTCGTCGCGGTCGACGATCTCGACCCGCACCTCGGGCGCCTCGACGACCGTGGTGAGCACCCCGCGGCCCGGCAGGACGCCGTCGCTCGCCGCCGCGAACAGGCCGGCGAAGCGGTCGACGGGAGCGAAGCGCCACTCCTCCTCGCGCCCGGTGGGCACGGGGAAGTCGGCGACGTCGAAGCTCGTGGGCCGCGCTGCGCGCGACGCCTCGGGCACGAGGCCGCCGTGCGTGTGCGCGCCGTCGGCGACCGCACGGGAGTGGTCGGTCGAGAGGCCCGCGGTGGGTGCCGTCTCGTTCGTGGTGGTCGTCATCAGCCGACGGCCCCTTCCATCTGGAGCTCGATGAGGCGGTTGAGCTCGAGCGCGTACTCCATGGGCAGCTCGCGCGCGATGGGCTCGACGAACCCGCGCACGATCATGGCCATGGCCTCGGTCTCGGTCATTCCTCGGGACATCAGGTAGAACAGCTGGTCCTCGCTCACGCGGGAGACCGTCGCCTCGTGACCCATCGACACGTCGTCCTCGCGGACGTCGACGTACGGGTAGGTGTCGGAGCGCGAGATCTGGTCGACGAGCAGCGCGTCGCACAGCACGTTGGACGCCGAGTGCTCGGCGCCCTCGAGGATCTGCACGAGACCGCGGTACGACGTGCGACCGCCACCGCGCGCGACCGACTTCGACACGATGGACGAGGACGTGTGCGGTGCCGCGTGCACCATCTTCGATCCGGCGTCCTGGTGCTGGCCCTCGCCCGCGAACGCGATCGAGAGCGTCTCGCCGCGCGCGTGCTCACCCATGAGGTAGATCGCGGGGTACTTCATGGTGACCTTGGAGCCGATGTTGCCGTCGACCCACTCCATCGTCGCGCCCTCGGCCGCGGTCGCCCGCTTGGTGACGAGGTTGTAGACGTTGTTCGACCAGTTCTGGATGGTCGTGTACCGCACGCGGGCGTTCTTCTTGACGATGATCTCGACGACCGCGGAGTGCAGCGAGTCCGACTGGTAGATCGGGGCGGTGCACCCCTCGACGTAGTGCACGTACGAGCCCTCGTCGGCGATGATCAGCGTCCGCTCGAACTGGCCCATGTTCTCGGTGTTGATCCGGAAGTAGGCCTGCAGCGGGATCTCGACGTGCACGCCCGGCGGCACGTAGACGAACGAGCCGCCCGACCACACCGCGGTGTTGAGCGACGCGAACTTGTTGTCCCCGGGCGGGATGACCGAGCCGAAGTACTGCTCGAAGATCTCCGGGTGCTCACGCAGCGCGGTGTCGGTGTCGAGGAAGATGACGCCCTGCTCCTCGAGCGACTCCTGGATCTGGTGGTAGACGACCTCGGACTCGTACTGCGCCGCGACACCGGCGACGAGCCGCTGCTTCTCCGCCTCCGGGATGCCGAGGCGGTCGTACGTGTTCTTGATGTCCTCGGGCAGGTCCTCCCAGCTGGTGGCCTGCTTCTCGGTCGAACGCACGAAGTACTTGATGTTGTCGAAGTCGATGCCCGACAGGTCCGCGCCCCACCAGGGCATGGGCTTCTTGTCGAACAGGCGCAGCGACTTCAGACGCGTCTTGAGCATCCACTCGGGCTCGTTCTTGAGCCGGGAGATGTCGCGCACGACGTCCTCGGACAGGCCGCGACGCGCGACCGAGCCGGCGACGTCGGGGTCGTGCCAGCCGAAGGTGTAGTTGCCGATCGAGGCGATGGCCTCGTCCTGGCTCAGCGGCTCTGCGGCCGCCGGCCGGGTGGCCGTGTCGTCCGTGGGTGCGCTCATCGTGTCGGTCCTTCCGTCGAGTGCACGGGGGCGGGTGGGTTCGAGGTCGGTGGGGGGCCGGCGGCGTCCGCCGTCGTGCCCGGGACGGGGTCGTCGGGGGGTCCGGCACCGCGGGGGTCCGCCGTCCGCATCGGGACGGTCGGGATGCTCGTGGTGCACACGTGGCCGCCGGACGTCAGGGTCGACAGCCGCTGCACGTGCACGCCCAGGAGCCGTCCGAACGCGCGCGTCTCGGCCTCGCAGAGCGCCGGGAACTGCGCCGCCACGTCCTGCACCGGGCAGTGCCCCTGGCAGAGCTGGACGACGGACGTCCCCGGCACGGGACGCACGGACGCGGCGTACCCGTCGGCTGCGAGCGCCTGCGCGAGCGCCTCGGCGCGCGCGGCGACGTCGGGGCCGGCGGCGTCCACGGCGGCCGTGTGACGCTCCTCGAGCTCGCGCACCCGGTGCTCGGCGAACTGCTCGACGGCCTGCGGTCCGGCCGTGCGCGCCAGGAACGTCAGCGCGTCGGCGGCGATCTCGGCGTAGCGGTGCGACAGCACCGCCTGACCCTCACCGGTGACGACGTAGCGACGGGCGGGTCGGCCGCGACCCCGCGACGCCTCGCGTCCGCGGTGCACGGTCACCTGGTCGGCGTCCTCGAGGGCCTGCAGGTGCCGGCGCACCCCGGCGGCCGCGAGGTCCAGGGCGCTCGCGAGGTCGGCGGCGCTGACCGGGCCGTCGGCGGCGACGATCTGCAGGATGCGACTGCGGGTCGACGCCTCGTGGTCGAGCGCGGGCTCGGGGGTGCGGTCGACGACGGGCGTGGGACCGGTCATGCGCACCTCCCGGGGAGCCGTGGCACGGGGCCTGGGGGCTCCGCACGGGACGAACGCAGGACTGCGCTCGATATCGGCAACATCCTTGTTGCCGAAATCCATCCCCGCAAGCAAGGCGTACCTTCCTGCACCCCCTACCGGGCGCCGAAGGTGCCGCACGTCACACCCGAGCGGCCTCCCACGGGCCGTGCACCGCGCTGCCGCTCGCGGCGCGGCTGCTCGCCGCCGCGAGCGCGATCCGGCTCGACTCGACCTGGTCCGCCGGTGCACCGTCGCGCGAGCGCCGCTCGAGCGCCGACGAGAACAGGTGGACGGCCTCGACGCAACGACCCGCGTCGTAGCGGACCTTGCCCTGCCCCTGGTCGGCGAACGCCAGCACCGCGGAGCAGTCGCGCCGCGTCACGTCGTCGACCTCGGGACGGACCGCGACGGACTGCGCCGCGCGGCGGACCGCCTCCACGACGAGGTCCGCGTCGTCGAACCGGCTCCGCCAGTGCAGGACCTGGGCCAGGCGCAGCAACGGGCGCCATGCCCCGGCCGGGACGTCCTCGTCCCCGGGACGCGGCACCGCGGCGAGCGAGGCCGGACCGCCGTGGCGGACGACGTCGGACCACGCGAGCCGCTCGGCCGACACGAGCGCACCGAGGATCCGCAGCCACACGACACGCTCGCCGTCACCCTCCGCCCCCCGTCGCTCGAGACGCTCCACGTGCTCCCACGTCGCGGTGACGTCCTGCGGGACCTCTCGCAGAGTCGTCGTGTCGATGCGGTACGTGACCACGTGGCCTCCCCGGCCTGGCTCGGGCGTACGGGGACGATCCGGACGCGCCCCCCGGCGGGAAGGCTAGAGCGCACGGAGCATGCGCCGTTCGCGCTGTCCACGACCAGGACACCGACCGCACGACCCCGAGGTTCGCGAGCACCTAGACTCCCGCCCTGTGCCGCACTCCCCTGCCGTCGAGGTCCGCGGCCTCGTCAAGAGCTACGACGGGCGCCGCGTCGTCGACGGCCTCGACCTCTGCGCGCAGGCCGGCCGCGTCACGGCCGTCCTCGGCCCCAACGGCGCCGGGAAGACCACGACCGTCGAGTGCTGCGAGGGCCTGCGCGTGCCCGATGCGGGCACGGTGCGCGTCCTCGGTCTCGACCCCGTCGCCGACGCGGCCGCACTGCGGCCCGCCGTCGGCGTGATGCTGCAGGACGGCGGTCTGCCGACCGGGGTGCGCGCGCGCGAGATGCTCGACCACGTGGCGCGCATGTACGCGAGCCCGCTCGACACCGACGCGCTGGCCGAGCGTCTGGGGCTCGGCGCGTTCGCCCGCACGACGGTGCGGCGGCTGTCCGGCGGTCAGCGCCAACGGCTGGCTCTGGCGGTCGCCGTGGTCGGACGGCCCCGCGTCGTGTTCCTCGACGAGCCGAGCGCGGGGATGGACCCGCAGTCCCGGCTCGCCGTGTGGGAGCTCGTCCGCGAGCTGCGCGACGACGGTGCGGCGGTCATCCTCACGACGCACCTGATGGAGGAGGCGCAGGACGTCGCCGACCACGTCGTCGTCGTCGACCACGGCACGGTGATCGCCCGGGGCAGCGTGCCGGAGCTGCTGGCGGCGGGCACCGACCCGGACGGCGCCGCGACGCTCGTCGTGCAGACCGCGAGCGAGGTCGACCCCGCAGGGCTCGGCGAGCGGCTCGGCGAGCGGTTCGTGGTGGAGCGGAGGTCCGGGACGTCCCTGGTGGTGACCGGTGCGGTCGTGCCGGGCACGGTCGCGGCCACCACGGCGTGGCTCTCCGAGCGCGGGGTCCTCGTGACGCAGCTGGACCTGGGGCGACGCACCCTCGAGGACGTCTTCCTCGACCTGACCGGCCGGAGCCTGCGATGACGACCACCACCGACGGCACGACGCCCGCTGCGGCACCCGCCGCGCGCCGCGTCGCGGCGCAGGCCGCGTTCGAGGCGCGCATGATCCTGCGCAACGGCGAGCAGGTGCTGGTGGCCGTCGTCATCCCGGTGCTGGCCCTCGTCGGGCTCGTGCGGGCCTCGTTCATCGAGATCGACACGGGCGGTGACGCACGCATCGACCTGTTGGCACCGGGCGTGCTGGCCCTCGCCGTGATGACCGCGTCCTTCACGTCGCAGGCGATCGCCACGGCGTTCGACCGGCGCAACGGCGTGCTGCGCCTGCTGGCGACGACGCCGCTGGGACGTGGCGGGCTGCTCGCGGGCAAGGTGCTGGGGGTGCTGGCGGTCGAGGCCGTCCAGGTGGTGCTCATCGCGGCCGCGGCGCTGGCTCTCGGATGGCGGCCGGACCCGGTCGGCGCAGCGCTCGCGCTGGTCGGGCTGGTGCTGGGGACCGCCGCGTTCACCGCCCTGGCCCTGCTCGTGGCCGGCACCCTGCGCGCCGAGGCCGTCCTGGCACTGGCGAACCTCCTGCTGCTCGTCCTCGCGCTCGGCGGCGGCGTCATCCTGCCGGCCGACCGGCTGCCCGGACCCTTCGCGACGCTGGCCGCGTGGCTCCCGTCGGGAGCGCTCGGGGACGTGATGCGTGGCGCGCTCCTCGACGGCACGCTCCCGCTGCTCCCGGTGCTGGTGCTCGTCGGCTGGACGGCCGCCCTCGGCGCGCTCGCCGCGCGGCTGTTCCGCTGGCACTGACCCGACCCGGGCCCGCCGCGGCGATGAGACGTACGCCGCACGAGCGGGTCGTGCGGACACACCGGGACCGACGGTCGCGCCACATACCCTGGACCCCGTGACCAGCACCGCCCCCTCGCCCTCCCCTGAGTCGTCCCCCGTGGCGACGGCGCGCACGGGCCGCCTCCGGGCGGTCGTCACGAGGACGGACGCGGCGCTCGACCGGCTGCGGCCGCGGTGGACGACCCGCGCGGTCGTCGCCAACCTCGTCGCCCAGATCGGCATCGTCGTCACGGGCGGTGCCGTGCGTCTGACGGGGTCGGGCCTGGGGTGCTCGACGTGGCCGTACTGCGAACCGGGCCGCTTCACGCCCGAGTTCCACTCCGAGATGGGCATCCACTCGCTCATCGAGTTCGGCAACCGGACGCTGACCGGTGTGCTCGTCGTCGTCGCCCTGGCGGTCGCGCTGCTCGCGGGACGCAACTTCTCCCGCTCGCGCGACTACCGACTGTGGGCCTGGGCACCGCTCGTCGGCGTGGTGGTGCAGGCCGTGATCGGGGGCATCACGGTGCTCGTGGACCTGCACCCCGCGGTCGTCGGCTCGCACTTCCTGCTGTCGATGATCCTCGTGGCCGTCTCGGCGTGGGTGCTGGTCCGCACCCGCGAGGGCGACGGACCTGTGACGCCCGTGGTGGACCCGCGGGTGCGGACTGTCGCGCGCGCCCTCGTGCTCGTCGGTGCGCTCATGCTCGTGCTGGGTGTCGTGGTCACCGGCGCGGGGCCGCACTCGGGCGACGACGAGGTCGGCTACCGCTTCGCGGTCGACCCGTACGCCATGGCGCGCGTCCACGCGCTGTCGGTGTGGGCGTTCGTCGGCACGCTCCTGGTCGTCCTGGCGCTGCTCGTACGCGCTCGGCGCGCCGAGGTCGCCGCGCCCTCGTACGACCGGGCAGACGGTGCCGCGCAGCCGGCACGGGGTGTGGCACCCGTGCCCGCCCCGGAGGCCACCACGAGCGTGGCCCGGCCGCTGCGTTCGGGGCTCGTGCTGCTCGGGGTCACGCTCGCCCAGGGACTCGTGGGCTACGTCCAGCTGTTCACCGGGCTGCCGATCGCCCTGGTCAACCTGCACATGCTCGGCGCTGCCGTCCTCACGGCCGCGCTGGCCCTCTTCCTCGGCACCCTGCGGCACCGGGCCGCGTGAGCGCGCGCAGGGCCCGTCGCCGGGCCCTGCGCGAACCTACGACGGCGTGACCTCCACGAGCCCGGCCCAGCCGGCGGCGCGCGCAGCAGCGGCCGCCAGCACGCCGGTCACCGTCGTCGGGCAGTGCAGCCGTCCGGCCATCACACCGGCGAGGGCGTCGTCGAGCGGCACCCACACGGGCACGATGTCGGCCTCCTCCTCGCCACGCACGTAGCGGTCGGCCTCCGGCACGGGGGTCAGGTCCCGCGCGAGGAAGACCGTGATGCGCTCGTCGGAGCCGCCGGGCGAGCTGAAGAGCTCCACGAGGCGCCACCACCGACCCGCGACGAGGTCGGCCTCCTCGGCCAGCTCGCGCGCCGCCGCCGCGACGAGGTCCTCGTTCTCCACGTCCAGCAGGCCCGCGGGCGGCTCCCACAGGACGTGCCGCACGGGGTGGCGGTACTGCGAGAGCAGCAGCACGCGGTCGTCGTCGTCGAGCGCGATCACCGCGACCGCCCCCGGGTGGTCGACGTACTCCCGCACGACGTCCCCGTCGTCGAGCCGCACCGTGTCGGACACCAGGTCCCAGACCCGCCCGTCGTGCAGCAGCCGGTGCTCCACGACGTCCCGCTCACGCGGGACGTCGACGAGGACGTCGTCGCTCACGCGCCGGCCCGCGCCGCCAGCGCCGCGCCGATCAGCCCGGCGAACAGCGGGTGCGCGCGCGTGGGTCGCGACTTGAACTCCGGGTGCGCCTGGGTCGCGACGTAGTACGGGTGCTCCTCGCGGGGCAGCTCGACGAACTCGACCAGGGACCGGTCCGGCGACACCCCGGAGATCACGAGGCCCGCGGTCTCGAGCTTGTCGCGGTAGGCGTTGTTCACCTCGTACCGGTGGCGGTGGCGCTCGGAGACCTTCTCCGCGCCGTACACCTCGGCCACGACCGAGCCGGGCAGGAGCTTGGCGTCGTACGCCCCGAGCCGCATGGTGCCGCCCAGGTCCCCGGCACCGTCGACGATCGTGAGCTGCTCCTCCATCGTCGCGATGACGGGGTACGTGGTGTCGGGGTCGAACTCGGTCGACGACGCGCCGTCGAGCCCGGCGACGTTGCGCGCGTACTCGATGACCATGCACTGCAGGCCCAGGCACAGACCGAGCGTCGGCACCTTGCGCTCCCGCGCCCAGCGAAGGGCGCCGAGCTTGCCCTCGATGCCGCGCACGCCGAACCCGCCGGGCACGAGCACCGCGTCGACGCCTCCGAGCGCCTCCTGCGCGCCCTCGGGCGTGCGGCAGTCGTCGGACGGGACCCAGCGGATCGTGACCCGGGCGTCGTGGTGGAAGCCGCCGGCACGCAGCGCCTCGGTCACCGAGAGGTACGCGTCGGGCAGGTCGATGTACTTGCCGACGAGCGCGACCTCGAGCTCGTGCGCCGGGGAGTGCACCCGCGTGAGCAGGGCGTCCCAGCCGCTCCACTCGACGTCGCGGAACGGCAGGCCGAGCCGCTGCACGACGAACGCGTCGAGACCCTCGGAGTGCAGCACGCGCGGGATGTCGTAGATGCTCGGGGCGTCCCGGGCGATCGCGACCGAGTCGAGCTCGACGTCGCAGAACAGCGCGATCTTGCGCTTGATCGACTCGGGGACCTCACGGTCGGCGCGCAGGACGATCGCGTCAGGCTGGATGCCGATGCTGCGCAGCGCCGCGACCGAGTGCTGCGTCGGCTTGGTCTTGAGCTCACCCGACGGCCCGATGTACGGCAGCAGCGACACGTGCAGGAAGAACACGTTGTCGCGGCCCAGGTCGTGGCGCACCTGACGCGCGGCCTCCAGGAACGGCTGCGACTCGATGTCGCCGACGGTGCCGCCGATCTCCGTGATGATCACGTCGACGTCGTCGGACGCCTGCGAGCGCATGCGCGCCTTGATCTCGTCGGTGATGTGCGGGATCACCTGGACGGTGTCGCCGAGGTACTCCCCGCGCCGCTCCTTGGCGATGACGTTGGAGTACACCTGGCCGGTGGTGACGTTGGCCGAGCCGACCAGGTCCACGTCGAGGAACCGCTCGTAGTGGCCGACGTCCAGGTCGGTCTCGGCGCCGTCCTCGGTGACGAACACCTCACCGTGCTGGAAGGGGTTCATCGTGCCCGGGTCGACGTTGAGGTACGGGTCGAGCTTCTGCATCGTGACCCGCAGGCCTCGCGAACGCAGGAGCCGACCGAGGCTGGAGGCCGTCAGGCCCTTGCCCAGAGAGGAGGCGACGCCCCCGGAGACGAAGATGTGCCGGGTCAGAGAATCCGACCGCCCGGCGAGTCGATGCGCGCGTTCCATCACGGGCTTCCACCCTACCGGACCCGGCGCCCGGCGCGGTCGGTCAGGGGCGTGTCGTCGTGCGAGTCACCTCACGTGCCCACGTCAGCGCGGGACGGCGGGCGAGCTCTCCGCGCGCAGCACGCCCACCAGGGTCGACCGATCCAGGAGCGCGACCGCGCAGGCGACGACCCCGGCCGCGACGACCGCACCGCCGGCGGCCGCGGCCACCGCGGTGAGGGCGTCGTCCCCCACGACCTCGAGGACGCTGTCGGCCACGAGCCGCCCGAGCAGCGCTCCGGACGCCGCGCCCGCGAGCACGACCACGACGGTCCGGGTGAGGCCCGCCAGCGCCGGCGTCCCGAGCGTGCGGGCCAGCACCGCGAGTGCCACGGCACCACCGACGGTCATGCCGACCGTGGTGCCCAGTCCGAGCCGGGCGAACACGACGGAACCCGGCGGCACCGTCAGGACGGTGACGAGGGTCGCCACCGTCACGGCGCTCCAGGCCACCGCGTTGACCGCGATGGCGACGCGGGAGCGCTCCACGGCGTAGAGGGTGCGCGACACGTGGAAGACGACGGCCAGGCCGAGGACACCGGGGGCCATCGCCGTCAGGGTGGACGTCATCCCCCCGGCGACGGCCGCCTGTGCGGCGAGGTCGTCCTTCTCGGCGAGCCACGCGAACACGCGGGCCAGGGCAGGTCCACCCGCGAGCACGGCAGCGGTCCCCAGCGCACTGGCGGCCAGCACCGCACGTGTCGTGACGGCCGACACGCGCGCCAGGCGCACGGTGTCCGCCGCGGCCGCGTAGGTGGCGATCCGCGGGAACGTCGACGTCGCGAGCGGGACGACCAGCACCGCGTACGGCAGCAGGTAGACCTGCTGGGCGTACAGGTACGTCGTGTATCCCTCGAAGTCGCCGGGCAGTCGCTGGTTCGCCAGCAGCAGCACGACCGCTGCCGAGAGCTGCTGTGCTGCGACGGACCCGATCCCCGCGAGCGCGAGCGCGCGGAACCGCCCGCCGCTGTCGGCCGGGAAGTGCAGCGTGGGACGCAGGCGGACCCCGAGGCGCCGCACCGGCCGCACCACCGGTAGCAGCATGGCCGCGACGCCGGCGGTGGTCCCCCAGGCGAGCACCTCCAGCGCGCCGGCCGTGAGCTCCGCCGGCGACGACGTCTCCCCCCGTGCCATCGAGCCGTACACCGCGTAGGCGACGATCACCACGGCGGAGTTGAGCACCGGGGCGAACGCCGGCCAGAAGAACCGACGGTGCGCCTGCAGCACGGCGTACAGCAGGACCGCGATGCCGTACATCGGCACCTGCAGCGAGAACACCAGGACGAAGTACCGCGCCATGGCGGCCACCGCGGGATCGCCCTTGCCGAGGAACGCGCCGATCGGACCCGCAGCCGCCGCGAGCAGCAGCCCGAGCGGGAGCAGCACCATGAGCGTCCAGCCCAGCGCCGCCGAGGCGATCCTGCCGACCCGCTCGCGGTCCATGGCGGCGACGGGCGCCGCGAGCAGCGGGATGACGGCTCCGGCCAGGGCGCCGCCGGCCGCGGTCTCGAAGAGGATGTTCGGCAGCATGTTGGCGGAGTTGTACGCGTTGGCGATGTCGCCGGCGCCCACGTTGTACCCCTGCACCAGCACCCGGACCAGGCCGAGCAGCCGCGACAGCACGGTGATGGCGGCGATCATCGCCGCCGCGCCGAGGAGCCCCTGCACCCCGCGCCGCACGCCGACGCTGGTCACGTCGTCGCGTCCGCGCCCGCCTGGGCCGCCGCCGGGCGCCGTCCCCACGCGTCGATCTCACGCAGCACAGGTGTGCTCTCGATGACCCGGGTGAAGCTGACCCGTTCGCTCACCAGGGTCAGACCCACGACGACCGCGAGCGCGCCCAGCCGCACGGGCCGGGACGTCCCCAGCACGAGCGCCGTTCCTAGCGCGGCACCCAGGGCGTTCGCACCGGAGTCGCCCAGCATGTCGCTCTCGGCCAGGTCGGCCTCGACGGCCGTCGACGCGGCGCCCAGGACCGCAGCGGCTGCTGTGCCACCTGCCGTGCCCACCAGGGGTGCGGCGACGAGGGACGCAGCCTTGAGAGCGCGTCCGGGGCGCAGGTCCAGGAGGTTGAAGAGGTTGGCGGTGCCCGCGACGAGCGCTGCGGACGCGAGCGTGTCGGCCGCTCGGGCGACGGGCCGTGACGCGGGCCCGCCCGCGGGCGGCGCGAGGGCCGCGGCGACGAGCGCACTGGCACCGATCCCGAGGACCTTGAGCCCGCCGGTGGTGAGGTGCCCGCGTGCGAGGGCTCCCAAGTGCCCACGCAGACCTTTCGTCCGGGTGCCGGAGTCCTCCCGGAGGTCGTCGACGAGGCCGAACGCTCCGCCGCCGACGACCGCGACGACCGTCGCGGCGGTCGCGCGCGCGCCGCCGCCCACCAGGACGCCTGCGAGGACCCCCGCCGTCACGGCGGGCCCCTCCAGCAGGCTCACGGGCTCCCCGCGGTGGTTCGTGCGCGTCCACGTCGCCGCGCCGCCCGGAGGCTGCCAGTCCAGCCCGCCCCGTGCTGCTGCCGTGGCGATGCCGGCGACCACGGCGGCCAGGACCCGCCGCCGGCCGCTCACCCGTCACCGCCGGGCTGCACCTCACCGCCGGGCGTCTCGCCCTGCGTGGCGTCGGGCACGTCGCCCGCGGCGGCGTCCGGGACCGTCGGGTTGCGGTCGACCGGTGGGAGCTGCACGGCGGGTGGCAGTGCGGCGCGGTCGTCGCCGTACCCGTAGCTCCCCGGGCGCCCGCCGATGTCGGCGGCCAGGGCGAGGGGGACGGTGACCTGCCCGGTGACGGTCGCGGAGTCGACGACCGTCGTGACGACGTCGGCGAGCGCGTCGTCGCCGCGCACCGCAGCCACGAGGTCGTCGCCGGACCGCGAGGCGCCGGTGACGACGACCCCTGCGGAGAGCCGCTCGGCCGCACCGACGAGGGCGAGCTGCGGGGCGAAGCCGTCAGGGTCGGGTCCGGCCGTCGCCGTCTCGTCCGCGGGCTCCTCCGACGTGCCCGAGACCACGACGATCGCGTCGGCGGGCCGCGTCACGTCCTGCGCGAAGGTGACGAGGGCCTGGTCCCCCTCCGCGAGGACGTCGAGGAGCGACGACGCGTTCTCCGACAACGCGTTGGGCGCGGCCGGGTCCGCGCCGACCAGCCCGGCGACCAGTGCCTCGGCCAGCTCGGCCTCGGTCCCGGCGTCGGCCGCGGGCGGCCGGTCGAGGTAGGACACGAGCGTGCCCGCGAGCGTGCGGCGGTACGTGGCCAGCGCCGGGTCCGTCCAGGTGTCGTTGACGGTCGCCGTCGCCGACACGCTCGCGCCTGCCTGGGCGAGCCGCTCGGTGAGGGCGGCGACCTGGTCCTCGGGGACCTCGTCGAGCAGCACCAGCGCCACCCGCCGATCTGTCAGCGTGCCCACGAGCAGCCGCTCCCCCGCCGCCGACACGAACGCGTCGGCGGCCGCGAGGTCACCTCCGGTCTCGTCGAGCTGCGCGCGCAGGTCCTCCTTCTCGGCACGCAGGCCCTCGACCTGCCCCGTCAAGGTGTCGCCGATGGTCTCCTTCAGCGGCCCCGCGCCCAGGGAGATGCCGACGGCGAGCGCGAGGAAGACGGAGATGAGGGAGACGATGTGGTAGCGGAAGTCGATCACGGGGTGAGCCCTCGGTCGGGTGCGCGACGTGTCGCGGCGGGACGTGCGAACAGGGGGAAGGCTGCGCCGGTCACGGCGACCCGCCGAACAGCGCGCCCACCCAGGAGACGAGGTCGTCGACGCGTGCGCCGACGAGGCCGAACAGGGTCTGTCCCGCAGCCGTGGAGGCGAGCGCCACGCCCAGGGCGAACAGGCCCGCGAGGACGAGCAGGGTGAGCTGCAGGTTCGAGATCCGGTGCTGGTACAGCTGCGACACGCCCTTGGCGTCGACGAGCTTGCCGCCGACCCGCAGCCGGGTGAGGAACGTGCTGGCCATCCCGGAGCGCCCCTTGTCGAGGAACTCGACGAGCGTGGCGTGCGTGCCGACGGCGACGATGAGCTCGGCGCCCTTGTCGTCCGCCAGCAGCATCGCGACGTCCTCGCTCGTGCCCGTCGCCGGGAACACGACGTGCGGGACCCCGAGCTGCTCGACGCGCGCGATGCCCGGCGCACGTCCGTCCCGGTAGGCGTGGACGACGACCTCCGCACCGCAGCGCAACGCACGGTCGGAGACCGAGTCCATGTCCCCGACGATCATGTCGGGGCGCCACCCCGCGTCGAGGATCGCGTCCGCTCCGCCGTCCACACCGATGAGCACCGGTCGGTACTCCCGGATGTACGGGCGCAGCGTGACCAGGTCCTCCTTGTAGTGGTACCCGCGCACGACGATGAGGACCTGACGCCCCTCGATCCGGGTGTCGATGTCCGGCACCCCGACACCGTCCAGGAGCAGCTCGCGCTCGCGCCGCAGGTAGTCCATCGTGTTCGCGGCGAACGACTCGAGCTGGACCGACAGACCTTCGCGGGCCTCCGCCATCGTCGCGGCGACGCTCTCGGCCGTCTGGGCGACACCCTCGGCGACGAGCTTGTCACCGGCGAAGACCGCACCGTCGACCACGCGCAGCACGTGGCCCTCGGTGAGCCCCATGACGTCGGGTCCCAGGTCGTCGACGAGGGGGATCCCGGCGTCGACGAGGATCTCGGGACCCAGGTTCGGGTACCTGCCCGACGTCGACCGAGCGGCGTTGAGGACGGCAGCCGGCCGGCACGCCACGAGCGCCTCGGCCGAGACACGGTCGAGGTCGAGGTGGTCGATCACAGCGATGTCGCCGGGCTTCAACCGCTTCGTCAGGCCTTTGGTCCGGGGGTCGACACGGGCGGGCCCGACGACCTCGGCGTCATCTGTCGCGGGCGTGCGGCGGCGCAGGGAGACTCTCATCGGGGCTCATCGTCCCACGGACTGGGCCAACAGCTCTGCCGCATGGGCACGAGCCGTCACCGAGTCGTCCTGGCCGGACAGCATCCGGGCGAGCTCACGGACCCGGTCCTCGCCCCGGACCTCGCGCACGTCGGACTCCGTGACGACGTCCACACCGCCCGCGACGGACTTCGTGACGACCAGGTGCCGGTCGGCGCACGCGGCGACCTGGGCCAGGTGCGTGACGACCAGGACCTGGGTGCCGCGCGCCAGACGCGCGAGCCGCTCCCCGACCTGGGTGGCGGCCCGCCCGCCGACGCCGGCGTCGACCTCGTCGAACACGAAGGTGCCGGGTGTCGCCGCGCCCGAGCCCTCGGCGGTGGCCAGCGCGACCTCGAGCGCGAGCATCACGCGCGACAGCTCACCGCCGGACGCCCCCTTGCCGAGCGGGCGCGCGGGTGCGCCGGCGTGCGGGACGAGGAGCATCTCGACGCTGTCGGCACCGTGGGGGCCCGGCTCGTCGGCGGGACGCACGACCACCTCGAGGTGCGCGCCCGCCATGGCGAGGTGGGCGAGCTCCTCGGTGACGGCCGCCCCGAGGCGGGCGGCCGCGTCGGTGCGGGTGGCGGTGATCGTGCCGGCCAGCGACCGCAGCCGGTCGTCGAGCGCATCGCGCCTGGCCGTGAGCTCTGCGACGCGCTCCTCGCCCCCGTCGAGGTCGAGCAGACGGTCGGACGCGCCCTGCGCCCACTCGAGCACCGCCGCGACGTCCTCGCCGTAGCTGCGCGTCAGACCGGTCAGCTCGGCGCGGCGCCGCTGCACGGCGTCGAGCCGCGCGGGGTCCGCCTGCAGGTCCTGCACGTAGGAGGACAGCTCGGTCGCGAGGTCCGCCAGCAGGTACCCCGCCTCGGCTGCGCGGACGGCGAGGTCCGCGAGCGCCCGGTCATGGTGCCCGGCCTGCTCGAGCGACCGGCGCGCCTCCTCGACGAGCACGACCGCCGCCGCGCCGACGTCGGCCGCGTCCTCGTCACCCACCAGTGCGACGTGCGCGCCGGCGGCCGCCGAGCGCAGGTCCTCGGCGTTGCCGAGCCGCTCGGCCTCTGCGGCGAGCTGCAGGTCCTCGCCCGGCTGGGGTGCGACCCGTTCGACCTCGGCCAGGCCGAGCCGGAGCAGCTCGGCCTCGCGGGCACGTTCGCGTGCCCGTGCGACGCGGTCGTCGAGCTCGGCCTGGACGCGTGCGCGCTCCGACCAGGTCGTCGCGTGCTCCGCGAGCACGGCGGCGTGCTCGGGTCCCGCGAAGGCGTCGAGTGCGGCACGCTGCCGCGCCGCCGAGCGCAGCCGCATCTGGTCGGCCTGACCGTGCACGGTGACGAGCTCCTCGGCGATCTCCGCCAGCAGGCCCTGCGGGACGGACCGGCCACCGAGGTACGCGCGCGAGCGACCCGGTGAGTCGGGCGTGCCTGCGCTGACGGTCCGCAGCACGACGAGCGTGCCGTCGTCGTCCACCTCGGCACCGGCGTCGCGGGCGCGCTCGAGCGCCGGTGAACCGGGCGCGAGCAGCACCCGGCCCTCGACGGCCGCACCCGTCGCGCCGGTCCGCACCGTCGCCGGGTCGGCGCGTCCACCCAGCAGCAGGCCGAGCGCCGTGAGGACCATCGTCTTGCCGGCGCCGGTCTCGCCCGTGAGGACCGTCAGGCCGGAGCCCAGCCGGACGTGCGCCCGGCCGATGACACCGAGGTCGTCGATCCTGATCTCGTCGATCACCGCGCGCCCTCCTCGTCCCGGTGCGCGCCGCGCCAGCCGACGACCGGCAGGTCGAACTTCTGCACCAGCCGGGTGGTGAAGGGCGCCGGGTTGAGCCGCGCGAAACGCACGGGGACGTCGCTGACGCTCACCTCGATCCGGGTGCCACGTGCGACCGGGACCTGCCGGCGGCCGTCGCACGTCACCACGGCGGTCGACGGCGAGCGCTCGAGGATCTCCACGGCGAGGACGCTGCTCGGGCCCATGACGAGCGGCCGTGCGAACAGCGTGTGCGCCGCGAGCGGCACCAGGACCATGCCGCGCACGTCCGGCCACACCACGGGACCGCCGGCGGAGAACGCGTGCGCCGTGGACCCCGTCGCCGACGCTGCGACCAGACCGTCGCAGCCGAACGACGACAGCGGGCGGCCGTCGACCTCGATGACGACCTCGATCATGCGTGCGGGGTCCGACTTCTCGAGCGCGGCCTCGTTCAGGGCCCAGCACTCGCGCACCGACCCGTCGGAGTCGATGACGCGGACGTCGAGGGTGGAACGCTCCTCGACGTCGTAGTCGCCGTCCGCCAGCCGTCGCACGGCCGTCGCGACGTCGGCCGGCTCGATCTCGGCGAGGAACCCGACGTGCCCGAGGTTGACCCCCAGCAGGGGCACGTCGGTGCCACGCGTGAGCTCCGCCGCCCGCAGGATCGTGCCGTCACCACCGAGCACGACCGCCAGCTCGAACGGCGGCAGCTCGTCGGGTGTCGTCTCCTGCGACGCCGTCACGGTCTCGACGCCCGCGTCGCGCAGCGCGCGCAGCACCGCCTCCGTGGCGTCGAGAGCCTCGGGCCGCCCGCTGTGCCGGACGACCAGCGCGCGCCGCGTCATCGGACCCTCCCGCCGGGTGCGGCGTCACGGACGGCGGCCGCCACCACTGCGCCGACATCGAGGCGCTGGGCCACCGGCACCGCGCCCGGCGCCAGCGCCCACAGCACGAACTCGACGTTGCCGTGCGTGCCGGGCAGCGTGCTGGGACGCACGTCGCGCACCGTGGCACCCAGCGCCGTCGCGCGGTCGCACACCCCGGTGAGCGCCGCCTGCCACAGGGCGGGGTCACGCACCACACCGTCCGCCCCGAGGCGCTCACGCCCCACCTCGAACTGCGGCTTGACCAGCAGCAGGAGGTCGGCGCCAGGGCGCGAGACGGCGATCAGCGGCTCCAGGACGAGGGTCAAGGAGATGAACGACAGGTCGGCGACGACGAGGTCGGGGACCGGGACCACGTCGCCCGCGCGCAGGTCGCGGACGTTGACGTGCTCACGCACCTCGACGCGCGGATCGTCCCGCAGGCGGGCGACGAGCTGCCCGTGACCCACGTCGACCGCGACGACGCGCGCCGCGCCGCGCCGCAGCAGCACGTCGGTGAAGCCACCCGTGCTCGCTCCGGCGTCGAGACAGGTGCTGCCGGCCACCGGGGGCCCCGAGGCACCGTACGCGTCGAGCGCGTCCGCCAGCTTGTGCGCGGCCCGGGACGCGTACCCGAGGTCGTCAGGTGCGTTGTCGACGTGGAGGTCCTGGGTCTCGTCGACCTGGGTCGCGGGCCTGCGCACGGCCGCACCGTCCACGTGCACCCGTCCGGCGGCGAGCAGGTCGGCGGCGTGCCGGCGCGACCGTGCCAGACCGCGCCGCACGAGCTCGGAGTCGAGCCGGGCAGTCGTCATCGTGGCCGTCATCCCTCGGCGTCCGCCAGCCGGGCCTGCAGCGCGCCGTGCACGTCCTCGAACGTGGCGACCTGCGTCCGCAGGTCCGCGAGCTCGACCCCGCTCAGGCGCCGCAGCGCCTCGTCCACCGCGTCGTCGCCGGTCAGCGGCGCGTCGTCGCCGGACGCGGGCACCTGCTCGCCGACGCGCCGGTCGGACGGGAGCGGCCGCGCGACGTCGGACGTCGGAACCGCACCGACCTGGTCGGTGCTCCGCTCGGGCTCGCTCACGTCACGTCCTTCCTTCGACCTGTGCATCGTGCGTCCACGCCGGACCGGCGCGCGTCCACGCTACCTGTCACCGGCGACGTGGGCGGTGCGCCACCCACAGGCGGGCACCCGCGTCAACGCAGCAGCTCGGGCACCGTCGCCGGTTCCGGGCCGTCACCCAGGTCGACCGCGTCCCACGCGGCCGCGCAGGCGGCACGGACGAGGTCGACCGGATCGGCGGGCTCGCCCCGGAGCTCGAGCACACCGGCGGCGACGCGCGCGGCAGCGCCGCGGCACGTCCACCACCCGCCGTCGAGCACGGGGAGCGGGTGCGGCACGAGCAGCGCCCGCAGGTCCTGCCCGAGGTAGTGCGGCCGCTCGCCGGGAAGCGCGAGCACCGCGTCGCGCGCGGTGCTGACACCCGTCAGGACGTGCAGTCCGGGGATGTCACCGGCGCGTGCGCCCGCCAGGTCGGTGTCCAGGCGGTCACCGACGACCAGAGGGCGCGCCGCGCCCGCACGGTCCACGGCCAGCCGGTACATGGTGGGCGACGGCTTGCCGGCGCTCGCCGGCTCGACGCCCGTGGCAGCGCGCACCGCCCCGACCAGCGCACCGTTGCCAGGAGCGAAGCCCCGGGCGGTCGGCAGGCTCAGGTCGAGGTTCGACGCGACGTGCCAGGCCCCGCGCTGGACGGCGTAGGCCGCCTCCGCGAGCTGTGGCCACCCGACCTCGGCCGCGTACCCCTGGACGACCGCGACCGGCGCGTCGTCCGCAGACGCCACGACCCGGTACCCCTTGGCCCGGACCGCCGTGTGCAGACCGGCGCCGCCGACGACCAGCACGGGCTCCCCCGCAGGGACCCGCGTCGCCAGCAGCTCCGCCGCGGCCTGTGCCGCCGTCATCACCTCAGCGGCCTGCGTCGGGATGTCGAGGCCGCTCAGCTGCTCGGCGACCGCCTCCGGTTCCCGTGACGCGTTGTTGGTGACGAAGACCAGCCGCATGCCCGCCGCCCGGGCACCCGCCAGGCCCTCGGCGGCGCCGTCGATCGGGTCGTGCCCGCGGTAGGCGACGCCGTCCAGGTCGACCAGCGCCAGGTCGTACCGCGTCGCGAGAGGCTCGTCGCTGCCCAGCAGCCCGGCTGCGCTCACTGAGCTTCCTCGTCCGACGCCGCATCCTCGGAGTCCGAGGCTGCGGAGTCCGACGCGGCGCGCTCGGCGTCCGACGCGGTGCCGTCGTGCGCCGTGTCGGGTCCGTCGTTCGCTGCGCCGGGGCGCTCGTCGGGAGCCTCGTCGTCGCTGTCGACGTCCTCTGTCGGGTCCGCGTCGTCGGCGGTCTCACCGTCCTCGTCCTCCGTGAGGTCGTAGACGACGACGTCCTCGTGCTCGGGCGGGTTGCCCGCCGCCTCGTCGAGCTCGTCCTGCGAGTACGCAGCGAGCTCGACCGTCGCCTCGTCGGTCCGCCCTGCCGCCTCGAGCGCAGCAGCACGCGCCTGCGCGACCCGCGCCGCGACGAGCCCACGAGCCCCCTTGACGACCGGACCGGACAGCGCCGCGAGGGCTGCCTCCGGCTGGCCGAGGTCCAGACGGGCACCGCTGACCACGATCGCCAGCTCGATCTGGCCCTCGGGGTCGAGGGTCGCCGCCTCCGGCTCCTGCGAGAGCGCGATCGCCCGCTCGGGTCGCCCGAGACCACGCTCGGCGTCGGCCATGATCGGCAGGTGCTCGGACGAGCCGTTGAGCCGTCGCACGGTGCGCAGCTCACGGAGTGCCTCCGCGTAGCGACCCGTGCGATACGCCGCGAGACCCGCGGCCTCACGCACCACGTCGACGCGTCCGGCCCGGCGGACGGCAGCCTGCGCGTGCTCGTACGCCGCCTCGGCGTCCTCGTCCAGCAGACGGCCGACCATCACCAGATGGCGACCGACGCGCTCGGCGTTGTCCTTGCTGAGCGTGCGCAGGCGTCCGCGCACGTCACGGTCCAGCAGGGAGAACGTCACGTCGTCAGGCACCGCAGGGTCCGGGACACGCGTCTCGCGGTCGTCGCGGTACGTGTCGGTCCCGCCCTCGTGCTCCGGACGGTGCGCGCCCGCGCGCTCCGGACGGGCACCTGGACCGGACGTCCGGTCGGCGCTCCCCCACGCCGGCCGCCCGCCGTCGCCGGACGGGCGTGCGGTTCCCGCACCGGCCCGCCCGCCGTCGCGACGGGGCCCGCTGCCGGGACGCTCCGACCGACCGGCGCCGCCGCGCTCCGGACGGCCGGCATCGCGGTACGACGAGCCCGAGGACGCGGGTCGCCCGCCACCGTCACGGTAGGAGCCGCCACCGGAAGGACGGTCACCGGCGCCCGGCGGACGTCCACCGTCCCGGTACGAGCCACCGCCACTGGCAGGACGGCCACCGTCGCGGT
>JADGMW010000110.1_pt1 | contig 67368 bp, 80 predicted proteins | sample 8641801 | NCBI WGS metagenome assembly JADGMW01 (sample SAMN16272018, study PRJNA661076) | feces metagenome | isolation source: fecal sample from diarrhoea affected cattle A | host: Bos taurus | place: South Africa: Lokaleng Village, Mahikeng | collected 2019-09
GACATGAGCGTCCAATCGTGGGAATCCTCGCCCTTTAGGGCGGGGAGGATGTCAACGAGTGACAGGTTGAGAATGATGCTTTAGGATGGGTGCGTTTAATGCACCAAAAGGCTAGAAATGACTAAACTTTCGTATCCCAAAGGCGACCTTCGTCGCATGCTTCTTGTACTTGGTGCAATTGATGCCATGCCTGATGCTACTCTGGTGAAAATTGTCGCCAGGACAGGACTGGACAAAAAAACAGTCACCAACTTGATCCAGCATGCAGCCGAACAGGCACACGTCTTCATCGTCAAATCAGGCCCGGTTTACGCAATCACCGATTGGGGGCCTGTAATCAAGAAGTCGGGTGCCAGAATGGCGTTGACAGGTGCGTTAAACGCACCCAGAATGATCTCAATAACGACAGATTGATCTGATCGAGAGAAAACGAATGGAAATTATTGTAGGTAATCATCACTTGTTGATCGACATGCTTCTGACTGCCCTGGAAGATTGGTTCGCTGAGATATTTATCGTAGGCGGATCTACTCTTATTGCTGGCCTTTTGGTGATGATTTTTACTGATTCTGAATCGCGTGAGCATCGCTTCGGACAGGGTCTTCTATTCCTGGGCCTAGGCTTTTCGATGTATCCCAGTTTTAAAATTATGATCTTTCTCGCAGCCAATGGCCACCCGCTCGAATTGCCTAGCTGGCTACTGATCGCACCAGCTATTGTTGGGCCAGTGATCTGCGGCCCAATGGCTTGGCTGAGCTTTCGTAGCGCGATGCGGGATGACCATGTAGATGTGCAACAAGAAAAGTCAGAAGCGGTCTGAAAACTAGAAGCTTCGAGCCACGCTTTATCTCTACCGTCAAGTAAGAGGAATCAATGACAATTATTTGGAATTTGTTCGTAGTCTTCTTCGCCACACTTCTTGGAATGCTCTTGATGTGGCCTTCGTTGAAGCGACGAGCTGCGTCAAAGGAAGAATTGGCGGATCGCTGGAGAATGCTCTGGATAGCGGGTCTCATCTGCTGTGTGTTGGGTGTTGTTTTGGTTTGTTTTGTTGGTCAAGCTCGCAAAGAGGTTGAGACAATCGAGAAAGCTGATCAGGAAAAGCAGCATCAGCTCCAGCTGAACGATGTTGCTCTTAAAATTCAAAGCATGTTTGCAGGACAAGACACTCCGTCAGGAGATATCACTCATCACCTCAGAAAATCTGGCGATGAACCATATGTTGGATTTACCCCCTATACCATTCCATCGATGAGTTCCAGTAAAGAGAAAGAACAGGCGCGGGTGAATAAACTTCATAGGGAGGCCGTTAGCGGCCTTTCGTACAGCAATTCGGACGGAAGCCTGATCTCTTCTCACGCAGGAAAGATTATTGCAATCGCTCATGAAGAAGGTTTTGTATTAAAAACACCTGATTGTCTGTTGAATATTTGTAAAGAGACTGAGCGCCAATATTCCTGGTGATATTCAATTGATTATTAATTATCCAAAACCTAAAGAGCTTACCTCAAACAATGGCAATTGAAATCAAGAATTTTAAACCATCACCCAGCCTGTTTTTGACTTATGGTCTTCCCCTGGTCACGTCCCTGACGACAATAACGATTGTATTGGCATTTACTGCTGGGTTGAATTGGTGGGTTTGGGCTATCAATATCGCATATCTAATTGTACCCTTCCTTATCTATAAGGATAATTCGTCATTCGAGAATAAAGAGGCAGATTACCTCGAATATTTAAAATCTTGTTCATTACGGGAATTAGTCAGAGCTCTGAGTGACCCGAGCCGCCCAGAGGGGACAAAATCACTAATTCATCAGCATTTGCAAGAATTTCATCCTGGCTGGCATGAGAAGCTTGAAATATCATCTTAATTTAAATCACAAAGAGTAAATAATGGAAAAATTGCGGGAAGAATTGGCTAGGCTTGAGGCGGGTCTCGATGCCCGTGAGGCTCTCTCACCCGAGAACATCAACAGCACAGCTCTCGATATCATCCAAAGAGCTTTTTGCGCTATTCGAGGGTGTGCTCATAACGATCCTGTCCGCGCAGGCAAAATTGCGGATGCTTTCCATAACCTGCCTTTGATACTCCAAAGGGGGAGTCATCAAGCGCGCCGCGAAGAAACAATACGTGCGCTTCATGATTTAATTGCAATCAAATCCCGAGAATAGTGAACGAACCACATGCTGATTGAACGCCCCGAAGACATGAGTCCTGATGGTCGGCTATCACTTTTTCGCGACAGCGAAGGTGATATTCATGTCCGTGTGATTCCGGCCATGGATCGTGCCGACGAGCTCTTCCCATCTGTCGAATTCGTTGCGCACTGCCAGCGCAGCCCGCGCACGGTTGCCGCCCTGGCGGCGCTGCTCGAAGCAATGCGGTTGGACAACGAAGAGCATCCGCTACCAGGCCAGCTGACTGACTGCGATTAACCCATGATCCGTCAGAAAAATCTAAAGTCCTAGAGCGTTTTCAATAAGCTCTGATTTTACCAGGTAATCATCCCAATTAACCTTCTGCAGTATTTCATCAGTTAATTCTGGCAAAGATTTTTTCAACTTTTTAATTTCACTCATTGAAAGATGCTTAATTGAAGAATGGCTGTCTTCTTCAACAAAGGCTGTTAGCAGCTTACTTCTAATAGATGCATTTTCGCTCTTTGCTAGAGCATAAATTAAAGCTCCAGTAAGTCTTGTTGAAAACCTCATTGGATCGAGGTCGGTCGATTCTAACTTATGTCCATTTATTAAAACCATTAAGACATTATGGTTATCAAGCATTCCTTCTGAGTCGACCACTCTTTTCCCGGCAGGCCTAAACATATTGTCCAAATATAGAAGACCATGACTAATTCGTCGAGAATTATAAGTGACACTTATGCTATTTAATTCGGAATACAGAACATCCAGAGGCTTATCAGCATTTTTTAGTAGATCGTAATAACTCTTCATGCACTTCTTGAAGCCTGCAGTTTTCTTTACAACATCAAAGATGGACGTTTCATTAAAAACATTGTTCCACAACTTTTGAATATCATTGTGCTTACTCTCTGTCATCACTCCAGCACTTGAAGCTGATACAAACAATTCGGCCAAAAAATTTTCGCTGAATGTATCGTGAAGAGGCATGTTTGATATATTAAACTCTGGAATACTAACAAACTGCATACATAGCGATTCTGACGTGCTATTCAAGTATAAAAAATCAGTGTAAAGATCCCTGCTCAAATTATGCAGTGCCAAATAGAACTTTGAGGACTTAGCAAAAGAGCATGCGGCAACCAAAGCCTTTGTTTGAGATCTTCCGTGACGAAATTGAGTATCAAAATAATTTTGATCATAAGTTGAAACAATCTCTGCATGATCTAGCGTTGCTCGCACAACAATTTCTGGATAACTCTCAGTCACTTCTGATAAGAGATTAAAAAATCCGGCTGCATAACGTCGATCAGAAAATGCGTCCGGATCCTGAGCCCAATTGTTTTCAAGAAGATTGAGAAACAGTTTGACTAGAATATTATTATTGACGCTGGAGAAACTGCCTTCTTTAAAACATTTTGCTTTAGATATTATTTTTGCATCGAGTATTCCACCCAAATTCAATGCTGCAGTAGCAATGCTTTCGTATTCTAATTTCTGTTCCTCGTCATCATAACGCTGAAATCCAAGGTTGACAGACCGTGATAATGATAAAGGGTCTCTAAAAATGTTATATATTGACTCTAGCTTGCTTGCATGAAAAAGATAATAGAAGCACTCCTCCACCAAGTATCTAGCTGCATTATTGATAACAAACTGCTCTGCCTTATGTTCTTTATGATCTAAAGGGTAAGGATTCTGATAGATATGGAGTACAGAGAAAGATAAGGATATGACCAAATTGTTTATTTCCTCATCCTCAGCAGCGTGATTGATCTTATGGTCAATTGACTTCATTAACTGCTTTACTTCAAACAATCTGCCATGCATGTGGTTGCCTATAAAGTTCATGATTAATTACAATCCAAGAGCGGTATCTAAAAGCTTAGATTTAACCTGATTATCATTCCAGTTAATATTTCTAAGTGCCTCCTCGGTAATCTCAGGAATGAAGCCCTTAAGCTTGGAGATCTTATCTAAATAAAGATGGCTAAAGGCATCATTCTCTTCAGGATTAACTAAAGCAGCTAGCAGCCTTCTCTTAATGCTTTTGTTATTGTTTTTTATAGACAAAGAGTGCATCATTGCTTCAACCAGCAGCCTGGTTATCTTCATCTTATCAAGCTCAGAATTAGTCAGTTCTTTCCCTCTTGTTATAATCATTAAGGCATTATGATGATCGAGCCTTTCCTCGGAGTCTGAAACTCTTTCTCCTATTGGTTTTATGAGGCTATCGATAAAAAGATAGTTGTGGCCAAATCTTTGAACATGCTCGAACTCAATCCCCTCAACTCCAAAATACTCAGTCCTAAAACGGGGGGCAAAATCATTCAAAAGTTCATAATATTTTTTCATGGATACTTGAACGATAGGGTCTCTAACAGCAAGATCAGTCAGCTTTCCTTTCTTAAAACTATTTGCCCACAGGGTTTGAATATCTTGGGATTTTTTCTCTGACATCATACCTATTGCACACGTATCAGCATAAAGCCCCAAAAGGAACGAATCATCATATATAAATATATCGTGATTCGGCATGTTTGATATATTGAATTCCTCATTGAGCATGAATTTATTAGCTATGCGATCCTTCATTAAAGGCAAGTGCATAAGTTCTGTATAGAGGTCATGACCACCGAGGTGTGACATTAGCGAAGCATAGAACTTAGAAGAATTTAAGGCTGATGACAACGCAATCACTGCGCTAATTTCTAGTGATTTATTTCTGTTTCTACCCTTGCTCTTTATTGTTGTGTCGTAGTGACTGCTCAAGTTTTCGCCAAGCTTTGATATAATATCGGGATAAGTAAGAACCGCCTTAACTGCTGCAGCCGGATCAGATTCCGCAAGTACTGCTATCAAACCAATAAACCTAATTGAATAATTAATATCTGAGTACGCTTCTGGCGACTGAGCCCAACTATTCTCAAGCAAATTAAAAATCAGCTTGCCTAATAATTTTGGATTAATTTCTGACGGATTGTTAAAAGCAGAACCACTTTCGATTGCCTTGAAATCGAGTATTCCTCCTAGATTCAAGGCTCTTAATGCAATCCCTTCAAAATCTTCCCTTTCTTCATTATAATAAGCTGTGTGAAAACCAAATCCTACAGCTTTAGTTAAAGCATGAGGGTCATCAACCGTTTTGTATACAGATTCAAGCTTATCTTTCTTGTTTAATATATATGGAAAATGCTCAAGCAGGAACCTGGCTGTTTCATTTGCCAGAAATTGTTCTGCCCTGTACTTCTTCATATCAGCTCTTTCTAACGGATTGTTCTCTATCTCTATAATCAGGTCAGCAGCATTAATTATAAGATCTTCCATTTGCGATGGTTTTGCGTGCCACTTAAGTAAGCTCTCAAGATTGTTTCTCAGTAACTTAATTTCTTGAATTCTGCTATCCATTCATTCTCACCCTAAAGAAATATCACTCACAACCACTCTTTTCTTCCTCTTCAATTGCTCCAGGGGATCAGCAAGCTCGTAGTCGTCCATTGATACATCTCTTGCACTCACAGGTTTGTAGGATGAGATGATTTCAGGATTGAAAATAACACCCCATGTTTCATTTCCATGGCTCCTGCTGAATGAGCAATCAATCCCCTGACCTGTCAAAAACTCGGCCAAGGCCTGGCCTTTTGCACCTGGAGCAAGGTCGCCATTAACACAGAGGTTGACCAAGACCTCGGCATGAACCTTTAGCGGATCTGAACCCAGCAAAACCCTGTTATCCAGTTTATTGCGCTCAGCACAAATCAGCATCCGCTCGAGAACATCCGCTTGCTTGGATTTGGTGATAACACTGGTGACGAAATCTGCCGCATCCGAGAGGGACAATGCAGCATTTTCTAGCGTTAGCCGTGGATTGAAGACCAGGCGCCGAACGAGCCCACCGCCTTTTGCGTATTTGCGGGCGGTTTCAAAGTGAGTGGTCACGTAAATGCCTGGGCCAAGCTCGGCCCTCGACTTCCTGGAAGGCCTTATGGTTGGAGAGCCTTCCCAGCCACGCGAACCGTGCCAGAGTGAAATTTCCATTGTGCATTGCCCCTGCTGTTTACTATCCCTCTAGCATGCAGAATGAGGGGCTTTGCCGTCAAACAAAGGCTTTTAAAGCGCTCACAATCCTAGATCTCGACTCAACAACGACCCCTTGATAAAGTTTGCTGCCTTGCCGTTGTCCAGGCAGCACAGCGCAACAATCTCCTTGTTATTAATTAAACGAGCACCTTTATCCACCCAATCTATCCTTGACCAATCAGGACGAAAATACGCTTTTTCACCATCATAGTCATCGACCTCAAGCCGAGGGTCTTTTATCAATGGAACTTGAAATACAGCCTGATTGTTCATGGAAAGGGAAATCCAATAGATATTTTCCACATCCAAGTAGAGATCCTTTCCATTCAGCATATCGCATGCTTTTGTTAAATCTGAAGAAGCTGCCAATATTGAGCTTCCGTCAGGAAGATCAAAGAATTCATTTTTATATATCTCATTCACCTCGAAAAGCCAGCAAACCTTCGAATTAAAAGGCGTATTGCTGTCTACGCTGATGGATGACCCATACCTGTTGGCGAGTGATGACAGTGATAAGCCTACTGAGACAAAACAATACAAAGCATCCACGGAAGCCCAGCCTCTTCCTTCATTCCTCAGTCTGAACAACTCACTTGACGTATTTCCGTGTGCATACATTCCCTTTGCACGCATCCCATTGCAAAAGAGCTTTAAGGATTTCAAAAATTGTTGGGTGGTTGCATGGGGATCAAGACCTACCATGCTCAGCAATTCATTAAGCGCAGGATCCTGAATGTCGACGCCTGGTATGGCAGCGATAGGCATGTCTACGCACTCCCCAATCCCTGGATCACGCTCGTTAAAAATGCCCAGCACAAACCATTGCTGCCAACTATGCATTGCATGCTCCCGCTGAATAGCCAAACTCATCCATTGTGCCAGAAAGACGAGACCGAGCAGCCCTACCCGCCAGCCTGTCCGCCGTGACGTTGTGCGCGATCCCGCTGTGCCCTTTGACCCATTCAATCCTGACGTTCATCTTACTCAGCATGGTGTCGAGTTTTTGCCACCAAAGATGGTTTTTCACCCGAGAGCCTGCTGGCGTCTTCCAGTTGTTTTCACGCCATTCATCCAGGCGCGCAGCGTTTATCTGAACGTACTGAGAGTCGGTATAAATGATCGCCTCAGGCCTGTCTTCAATCAGCTCCAAGCTTCTGATCACCGCAATCAATTCCATTAAATTGTTGTCGGTGATGGCCATGGCGCCACTGGCTTCGTAGACGGCTCCCTGGTCATCAATAACGGCTCCCCAGCCCCCTACTCTTCGCTCGGGGAAATACGATCCGTCCACGAAGATGCTGAGCGGCTTTTCCGACTCCCTGGCCGTGCACAGATAGCGAGCGCGGCCCAGCAAAGAGTCCTCTTGAGGATTAGGGACATAGTCGGTCTGGGCTTTAAAACGTGAAATAAGCTTCAGAATTCTTCGCCACAGGTCTTGATGGTTCACCATTGAGCCACCTCTGTCTTTCCAGCCACGCGTCTTCCAGCGCTGAGCCTTACCATCCAGGCCTTCAGCAAGAAGCTTGTTGTCAGTCTCAACCCTGATGGTGGTTCCATGGGGATGGTGGCTTATCGAATGAAGCGCGTGAACCATCCCTAATAGCGTCATGCGGTTGTGACTGGTTTTTCCAGCTCCTCCGCAGAATTCTCGTATATTGTCACCCTCGTCAATGATGCAACTCCAGCCACCATCTAGCGTCTTCAGGCTGTACTTGCCGGAGACGTATAACGAGATAACGCCCATTTCCCCAATCCAATACTTAATTAGTTGAATGCACCTTGTACCATGGTCAGAGAGTGCACTCAACATTTAACAACTAATGACAATTAAAACCTGTCGGTAGTTGTATAACTCGATGAGCTGTCTCCACCAAAACTACTTGAGGTGCTCCAGCTACTGCTGCTGTCGCCACCAAAACTGCTTGAAGAGCTCCAGCTATCACTGCTTGATGATCCACTGCTCCTAATCGATTCATAGCCAGAACGCCTACTCTCTTGCTTGATTCGAGAATTTTTCTTTAGCGAGTCTTCAAACGCATCACTTGCAAGTGTTCCGTAGGCATAAGTGAGAATGAAAGATTCGACATCGAGACTGGAATCGTAAATCCTATTGGAATTATCTCCCCCCATCGCCTTGAATCGCCTGAATAAGTCGTTACCACGCTCCAGTGACGAATCCGCAGCATTCTTCTTAGCTCGCGCTTTTTTTAATTTTTCGTCGAAATCCTTAAGGATCAAGCTATTGTTCTGATATCCCTTTAAGGCCCGGTCTACACCCATCGATGAGACCTCGGCAAATAAAGACTCAAGATCTTCAAGTGGTCGCTGTGAAATAAGCTCTTTAATCAAAGACACTGCATTATTAAACGAGCTATCAGTTAGACCCTCAAACTCTTTTAGCAGTTTTTCAGACAACTTCAATTCTTCACGGGCTTTCGACAACGCCTTGCGATCTTCATCGAGCTTTTCTTTGAAACTGTTTATCTTGTGCTTTTGAATGAATTCCTCATGAACAGCCGAACGGAGCCCTTCAAGCTTTTTTAATTCCTCCTCGGTTTTATCTAGTTCATTAGTCGCGTAACCTTGAAAGGAAGAGAGCGTTTCGAAATCTCTCACTGCCTTTTCGTAATTAATTCTCTTGGACAGCCATCGATCAAGCCACGCAAACAGAAAAAGTCCTCGATAATAAGGAGTTCCGAACTTCCTTTTCTGAAGATGTTGGAAATAATCATCCCTTAAAAATTGGATCTTTTTGTTATTAACGCTCTCAAACGACAAATACAAGGAGCTTTTTAATTGATCCAACTTTTGCTTCAATAGCTTGCAGCTTGAATCTACCTTCAAGTACTCCTCGGATTTTTGCAAGTCATCGAGAAATTGCTGTTGACGTTGCATGAAAATCCCATCCGAACATGTGAATTCTTTTTCTGCCTCTTCAACTTTTATGGCTTTAAACGCAACATCGTGGATGACTTCATTTTTCATGACAACGTGAGCAGCAAGCTTATGCTTTACCGCTTCAGAAATTGGGTCGACTTGCTCATTCAGCACTAAATAAGCATGTTGAGCTGCCAAATCATTGAGGTGTCTGTCACGCTTGAGCTCGACCTCATTCCGTTCGGCCTGAATATGTGAAAGCTCTTGCTCGCTCTCGGTGACTTCCTTTTTCAGCCTTCTGATAAGTTTCTCAAAGTCGCTGCGAACGGACTTGCCGTTTTTATTGCTCATTTTGTATGCCCCTTACCAGCGCGTGATTGTGCCAGCCTTCATTGGCCAGTCAAAAGAGAGTGCGTAATGACCTGGTTTTTTGCTCCCCACAATCCGGTCATCCACAATCGAGTCGGATTTGTCTTTTTTAACGGCGAGGTAGGTTTTTTCATCTACCTCTTGACCCCAAAACTTAACAGTTTCGGATCTTTTGGTTTCCTGATTATACAAATGGCGTTCGTAACGATTTCCCGCCTGATCAACCAGCTCCAGAACCACGTAATAACGTGAGGCCCCATCAATGCTTCGGGTTAATCCTGTACTGATGGCCGGATCGTCAACGATACGGACTGTGAGCGCCTTATTCACCTGATTGGCAAACTTTTGAAGCGCTGTTTCGAGGCGCCTGTAATTAGGCTCATCTCCCTTCTCGGCAGCAATTTTTGCCTCATCCAGAATAATCGAGGCTCTTGAAATAGATTCTTGATCAAGAAAAGAAGATTTCTGTGCTACAAGGATTTTGTGATTTTCCAGCAACCGGGTAGCGGTTCTCTGCTTTTGAAGATTGGCTTTAGCCGCAGAAATCAGTGCGCTTGATGAGGTCACGTTGCCTGAAATAAGAGCTTTTTTTATCTCTTCAGTGGGTACGCCCTCTCTTTCTAGTGCCAGGATCTCAGATTGTTGGCTGAAGTAGTATTCGACAAAATTTTTTATATCAATGATTTTGTCATTAATAAAATTGACCCTCTCAAGCTGGCTCTTTATTGAATCCTCAATTTCGTCAAAAGCGATCCTGTAAGATTCGAGCGTTTCCTTTTGTGGCGCCCCTAGTTTAATGAACCTGTTTCTTTCGGTGTTTAGTTTTTCAAAACTTTCGTCAAGCTCTGAAATTAGGCGATCATAGTTTTTTAATTTTTGATCTATTATTGAATGAGCGAGCAGATCTTCTTTTTCGGCTATTGCTGTCCTCCAGCTCATAACATTCTCAATATATACCTTGTTTGAATTGTATTTATCACTGACGGATGAATACTGAGAGTTGTGTCTTTTTGAATAATTATTAAAAACATCTTCTTCATAAAGTAATGAAACAATCAGCGCCAATGATGCACAAATAAAGGCGTTAAAAAGCACCCAGAGTGCTCCATCTCGAATTGAAAACATAAACATATAGAAATCGGCTATTTTTCGGGTCATCCATCCCCCTTGCAGCCCTTTATAGCTGAAGCGCTCCCTCTCATACTCGTCGACCCCGGCCTGAATCATTTCCGGGGTTACGTCAATTCGCCCCTGGCGCAGGTAAAAATCCTCCATCATCTCGGCTAACTCAGCACGCCGCTTTTGAGGATTCAGCAACAGGTCTATTTCGCTATTATCTTTGCGAGACTGCTCGACAAAATAAGCCACTTCAAGCAGCGTTTCGGATGTTAATGTCTTAGACATCGGGGTTTCCAAATTATGAATGGAAAGAAGGAAGGCGAAACACAATATGCTTGATATATACTGTTAAAATCTGCATTTGTCAATAATAGACAAAGTTAGAAGTTATGCTATCATTACGGTCGGAAAGACGCCCAGCGCCGCAGCCAGGCCAGCCCAGAGAAACAATCAAGAAGAGTTTGGAGCAGTGATGCAAGAAGCGAACACCACACTCGAAATTAAGCAGAAACGCACCTGGTGCTACGTCCAATCACCTCGAGTCTTCGATTTTGCTCCTTGCTCGTGCGGAAACAGGAACACCCATTGGTCGGAGTATGCTGAACACCTCTGGTGCTCTGTCTGCGAAATCGACTTCGTTCCCAAGCACAATGGGATTTTTGACGGCCCCATCCCAATGCGGATGGCTGCTCTTCTAGGCATCAGCTTTGACCGCATCAACCTGGAAACACACCAGGTTGAGCGGTTCGACGTCGAGACGTGTATCAATAGCCTTGCTTGAAGCGGCCCTGCATCGTTGGCAAAAGGTTAAAGCCAACCATTAAAACAATTCGCTCGTCTGCTTCACGCAATGGAACCACTTTGTGTACAAACGAAGGGTTCTCATTATTACAGCAAACCAGTGTTCTGCTCGATGGCCGAATTCCGTTCAGAGGGATTACATCATCGGGATCGGTATGCATATAGCCTGACTTCAACGATCTCTTGCCTGTGAAGAGCTCACCTCCTCCATTTTCTGGCCAGCCTCGCTTTTTATTCAGGTAGATCAAGAAGAAAAAGTCTGTTTGACAAGGCCCATCCCAATGCCAATCGAGATCTTCAGCACCATCCCAGAGGGTTATCAGGGTTAATTCTGGAGTAAAAGCCTCCAGCCATTCCCCCATCACCCCACCGTTCTTGATGATGGCGTGGCATGCATCCACCAATGGCTTGCAGGCCAGGTTGATCTGATTGAACTGGCTTTCACGCTTTACCTGGTTTTCGGTCTCGGTGGCAAAGTTGTTCCAAAGCCATTTGGGAATGGCATTGTATTCACCGTCTTCATCAGGAAGCCATTCAACGGTATCCAGAATATCCATCAGTTGTTGATAGGTATCTCGAGGTAAAAAAACAGCATCAAAACCGTTGTTGTAGATGGAATCCATCGAGAGGCTTCTGACTTCTCGAGGAATGTCAGGCACATTTGGAGCGGGGCTTGTTTTTTTCATTTTAATTTTCATAAAAATCGGGTGGAAAAATCCGCAAGATGAGTTGCGGATCATAATGCGAGCATTTAAAGACTGAGGCTTGACTCTTTTTCGTGATTTTTCCTTACCCTGCCCCTGGCCATCTCAGTCAGAATGGATCGGCTCGCTGCCCCAGCCATGTCGAGCTCAATTTCCTCTGTCGTCATGGAGCGACAAAGGTGCTCAATGATGCCATCAAGCTGGTCTAGCCGACCATAATGAAGCAAAGTTTCACCTGTAATTTCGAGTTTCCCCGTCTCTTTATTGAGGGTCTCAACAGGGGTTTTCTGAAAAATGCCCTCAAATAAAGCCTCATGAATAGTATCTTCTGTTTCGAAATGCTGGCCTTTTTTGAGATATAAATACTCAAAATCGCCAATCTGTACAGGCAGCCCCAGCGAAAAAGCCTCTTTAACTGTATTTCTCAAATTATTGATAGCTTCTGCTTTATTTCTCATAATTACTTCGCCTTGTTTTTTAGAGCCTTATAGGCCTCCTTAAATAATAAACCATTAATGTCGCCTACAACAAGACGCTAAAAATCAGTGAACATAGTTGTATAAAATTCAACAAAATTAATTTTGTTAATTATTAACAACAATAGTGTCTATTTCACAAAGATCTTCATGCTGACCTTCCGTGAAAATGTTGGACATAAGGAGAGGGATATTGTAAAACAATTCATCACTTATGTGACTGAAATCAACACAGTGCAATGCGTTTAACGTTTGGGCTGCTCGATCAGTTGAAGGGTTTTTTTTCCAGCTCAAAGCGATCAAGCGCGTAGCTTATTACTGTATAGTGAATGCTCACACTCTTCAGGCTGCGCCTAGAAGAGGGGCATCAAAAGCTCCTCTTTTCGGCCACAAGGATGAGAGTGTAATCGGCATTCTCGACTTGCCAGGGGAGCTTTTGTCCTCTGGCAACTGCCCGTCCTTTCGGCGGGTCAGTTTTAACTTCCAGGCCCAGTAGCGGGCCCCGATGTTGTAACTGGCGTTCAGGTCGCAATTGTACTGCTTGCCTGTTGAAACGTCGCCAGCTCATACTGTTTCGGGTCGCGTTTCAGCTTGCCAGAGCCATCATAGGCCCAGCTCGACGTGCCTCGCGGGTACACATAAACGACCTTCCCGCCCATCTCCTGAAACTTCTGCTCGATCAGCGTCGCCAACCGACGATGCAGCCAGCCATGAAAACGCTGGCGCATCTCGGTGCGCTTGCGCCCGCCACGCGGGCGCCAGTACTTGAGATCTTCCAGCACGATGACATCGGCCTGATTATCCCTGGCAAATTCCACGAGGCGTCTGGAGGTGATCTGAGCAATCTGTTCACTGATATGGCGGGCTTTTCGATACAGCGATTTGCAAAACCCCTTGTGCAGTTTTGCGGTCTTGCGTGCTTTCTGACGAATCAGATTCGCACGCTTATTGCGCCGGTCTATATCGGCAGCCGGGTGGAAAAACCGCCTGGCCTCGACAGTGCCGAGAGGTGTAATCACGCTGGCCGTGGCCAGCGTGTTGATTCCCACATCGACCGCGCACACGCGGTTTTTTGCGGGGATTGCCAACGGTTTCAGTTCGACGGGAACGGAAAGGTGGCAGCTTTTTTCACGAATAATCAGCGACGGCGACTTGATGACGCCACGCAGGTGCCGTTGCCGGGTTTTCTTGATTCTGAAGTCGTGCCACAGCCATTGCTTGTCATCCCACAGCTTCAGACGGGCAAGGGAGTAGTCCTGATTGAATTGATACAGTTGACCTTCATACAGCGCTGGAAAACAGCCCGCAGAAGGGTTGAACACAGGTGGCTTGTCTGTTTTTGATCGTCGATTTCCGTCAAGCCAATCGCCGTAGCGGGTCATGTAGGACGACACCTGGCCGTAGGCGAAATTGATCGCCGCACGCCGAAGATAGGACGGAAATTTGTAGAATTTTTTATGGAAATAGAGGTGTTTTGGGTGTGGGTTTTTCTTGGTGGGGTGCACGAGCCGCTCGATGGCGGGCATCATGGCGGTCTCATTGGCCAATTTTGGCCAATTGGCGAGAATGACAATGGAAAGTGCTCGACAGAACAAACGGTATTGTTTGACGGTATTCGTCAACAGCACTTTCTGCTCGTCATCGACGTGCATCGGCCATTTGTCTGTGCGGATCATTCCTTTACTCATGTTTTAAGTATACTTATAAATTACTCGCTGTCAACGAGCAAATGCCCCTCGCGCTGCGAGGGGAGCTGCTTGACTAGCGCATGACGCTTCGCTTTCATACGTGCCATGGAGCGCTTGCGAGTCAATGCTCGGACTGGCATTTTTTCGTTGTCTGAGTCGCGTGTGATGGAAAACCCTAGGAATCTCATGATCCTGACCTCAGTTATTAATGATGAGTTCGATCGCCTGCGAATCTTCAACTGGCAGATGCGTCTTCAGACATTGCGTCAATCATGTAAAACATTTGTTCAACAATGATTTTCACAAGGACAAAGGAAATAAAGGCTGTAATCGCCGCAAAGAAGAAGAATCTCTCGCCATAGATGCTGATACCAAAAATGCCGAAAGAGACAGCCCCCGACACAACTGTCATCACCAGGATGGTAAGAAGCACCAATCTAAACTTCAAGTTTGTAATCAATTAGTTATCTCTTTGCAGCCCTTTGTCCCTACTATACCTAATGATTAAGGATAGCCCTACGCTTTTTAATCACCAGCCGTCGACGTCATGGGCTCATCAGGCTGCCTATTGCAGCTTTTTTTTCGAGGCGGCCCATGATGCTGGCAAGGTTTTTTGCTTGCTTCGGTGTATGGCAATCCTTGCTCCTTAAGCCAGTCTTCAGCACGAGCAATTCCAAAGGCCTCATTTCTGTTGAGTTCAACAAGTGCCATATTTGCATGAATAAGAGCCTCGTCCAGGCGCCCTTTTTCTATGCATTCTATCGCCATCTCAATCTTTGTTTTCATTTATAACTCTCTTGAATTAGTTATTTTAAATTTAAATATCCATACATCAGATAATCATCGTAAGTCATTGCTGGCTAAACGAATTTGTGTAGAATTGCAAATAAAAAACGGAAAATATCATGCCCAATCTGTTGCTTCGCTATAGCGCCTTCATTGCTTCATTGTTTTTAGCTGCATTATCCCTCATCTCCTGTCTCAGATTCGGAACATCCTGGCTGCTTTCGGTTCCGTTTTTAGTTTTGTCTCTTATTGGCATCGCTGATCTTTTACAAACTCAACAGGCCGTGCGCAGAAATTACCCTATTATTGGCAATATGCGCTATCTCCTTGAAAGCATTCGCCCCGAAATTCGTCAATATTTCTTTGAAGGCGATCATGAAGAGCTCCCCTTCTCCAGAGCGGATCGAGCAATGGTATACCGTCGAGCTCGCAATATACCGGCAAATAAAGCCTTTGGCACCATTAGCAACCTCTATGCTGATCGACACGAATTCATCAGTCACTCCATTGAGCCTGTGCATGTCGATCAGAGTCAATTGCGTATCGAAATAGGTGGCCCAGCCTGCACTCAGCCCTATTCAGCCTCCCTGCTTAACGTATCCGCGATGAGCTTTGGCGCGTTAAGTGCGAATGCTGTTCGCGCTCTTTGCCAGGGTGCAAAGATGAATAATTTCGCAGTTGATGCCGGCGAGGGTGGTATCTCAAGCTACCACCTGGAGTCTGGCGCTGACCTGATATATGAAATAGGAAGCGGCTATTTTGGTTGCAGGAATGAAGACGGCACCTTTAGCCCAACCCGCTTCCAGGAGCAGGCGCTACTCCCCCAGGTAAAGGCTATTGAAATAAAGCTGAGCCAGGGGGCTAAGCCGGGTCACGGAGGCATGCTTCCAGCCTCAAAAGTGACTCCGGAGATTGCCAAGGCTCGTGGAGTAAAGGTAGGTCAGGACTGCATATCCCCTGCTCGCCACAGCGCCTTTGAGGGGCCCTCAGGGCTTATCCACTTCGTTCAGCGACTGCGTGAGCTTTCGGGTGGAAAGCCTGTAGGGTTCAAGCTTTGTATCGGGCGTCCTGTAGAAGCCGCGTCGATTGTGAAAGCGATGCTGGATACTGGAATCCTGCCCGACTTTATCGTGATAGATGGCGCCGAAGGTGGTACAGGTGCAGCGCCGGAAGAATTCTCCAATAAAATTGGTATGCCGCTGGTTGATGCCCTGGTCTTGATGCACAACCTGCTAAAGGGCGCCGGAATTCGCCGAAAAATCAAAATGGGCTGCAGTGGCAAGATCATCAGTGGCTTCGATATTGTCAGGATGATCGCCCTGGGCGCAGATTGGGTGAACAGCGCACGAGGATTTATGTTCTCATTGGGCTGCATTCAATCCCAATCCTGCAACGATAAATGCCCGACCGGCATTGCGACTCAAGACCCCATTCGCCAGCGTGCGCTGAATGTTCACGATAAGGCGCCCAAAGTGGCTAACTTTCACAAAAACACCATGGCTTCGGTTGCCGAGATACTTGGCGCTGCCGGAATCTCTTCCTCTGAGCAGCTGACGTCTGATCGAATCATGCGCAGAGTTTCTGATAGCCAGATCTCCTCCTATGCAGCGTTGTACCCCTGGCTGCATCATGGTGAGCTGATAGACGGTGTTTCAAGCAATGCGTACTACAAAGAGTTATGGGCCCAGGCCAGATCTGACCAGTATCCTTGACCAAAAAATAAAATAAAAAAAAGAGAGAGCCAAAAGCTTTCTCTTTTTCATTGATTGACGAAGCCGAGGATAACATCACAATATATAAGATGGATTTATTATTTGGGTGGCAAAATGAATGAAGATGGTTTAATTGAAAGACTTTCAAGAGTGATTATTGATAATAGAAGTGATTTCAGTACAGAAAAAAGCATAGATGTTGTTTCCAGTGGATTTGCAGAGATTGCTATTGAGATCGTTAAATTAAATATTCCGGCCTCTTATTTTTTAGAGGCTCTCGCTGAGCTAGACTCAAAGAATTCCCTTCTCAGATGGCGCAGTCATCTTGACAATGTAACTCACTGCCTTATGGCTGGATTAAGCTCCATGCTCTCTTATCCCGAGTATCACTGCGATACATTTAATTACCTTAATAATAATTTTACGTTATTCAAGCAGTTTCGTTATCGTGATCGCTTTATGCTTAGAAAGGGCAGCACTGATCAGCCAAATTTTATTCGCGATGAGAACGGAAACCTACGCGATGAAGGGCTATTGAACAAATGGATAGGGGGAGCCAAAATGGCAGACTTATTTGCCACGAGTGCTTTTATCAATAATGACCCCGAAGCATTAAGGCACATTCTCTCCATCAGCAGTGTAAAAAAACACCTTCATCCTGAAGATTGGGTATACGATGAACTTTCGAAACATGAAGCGTCTGGCTCAAAAGTCAATTTGTCAGAAATAAAGAGCACGTTTAAAAAGAGAAAGGGCCATGCTCAATTTGTTATAGAGTCGGTATCACTGCTGAAAAAACACAACTCAACAATAAGTGAATTCAGGGATTTATTAAAACAATTTAACCTCCACAATCGCGCACTGGAAACACTGGTGATAAGGGGGTCTCAATCTGACATAAACTCAAAATCCTACCTGCTGACTGCGGCGATTTGCGAAACCGGATTTGATCAGTATCACGCAGCAGTTATGCAATTTGAAGGTGAAGGTGCCTACTTTGACTCTCTTTCATCTGATTATCAGCCGATAAAAAGCACGACTATATTATTGAAAAACTACTAAAAGAAAACGCAGGGAAAAGAGTGTTAAATAAGAATGTCTCCGCATTACTTGTTGGCATTCCCCACGCCGCATTCGAAAGAATAGAAGACCCAAAGAAAAAAGCTCTTATATACCAATATCTACACAGTGTAACTGAAGACCCTGAACTTCTAATTAAGACGGGAAACCAGTACAGGGGGAGGCTCCTGGAAAGTAGTCTTAACTTGTAGATATTTTACGGCCTTTATAACTTGAAAACCCGCCGATAGGCGGGTTTTTGTTCGTTGCGCACTACAGCGTTTGGCGCGTTACCCCTATTCCAAGCGCTCTGCATCGCTGAACAAAGTGAGAGTTAAGCGCCACATGTGAACAAATACAGAATTCGCCAACTGAATCATGCCGGGTGAAGACGCTGATCTTCGGGGTTGTCAATATTATCGAGGCAAATCCTTCTGGGGCGTTTTCTTGCTCATTGAGCCTCTCCCATTCTGCTTCACTGAACACAAATCCGTTCAGCGGCCTTTCCCCCTCCACAAGCACGTCCTTATCATGCCCTATCACTGGCTCACCTAAAGGGGAGGAATTCGGGTGCTTATCGTAAAGAGCAGCCAGCAGTAACGCGATGGCAGCACGAGACCGCTCTCTGACCAGTACGGAAGACAACACTCTTCTTTTCGGAACGCTCTTGTAATTAGTCGCCTTTCCAGCTTTTAGGTTGGACAGCATGTCCCTGGAGCCAAACGGCGATTCGATCCTCGAGAGCACGGGGGCAAGGTGGTCTGGAAGCCTTGCTTTCGTGCCATGAAAAGAAGCTGCCTTGCGCACGCTCAAGGTACTGAGCATAAATGCAAGACGCAACAGTATCGATATGCGCTTGGTGCCCAGGCTCTTTTCTGAACACCTCATCACACGCTCAGCCAGAATCGCCATCAGCGGCCACGGCATCATGCTGGAGACTGTTTTCCATGCCAGCTCTGACCGTGAGGGCTTTTCGAACAATTTGCCTCCAAAGACTTGGTACTCAATCCCTGGAACATAGCGCTGCAGATTGGACAAAACCCATGGATCAATTTGACTGATCTCTTCGTTTAGCGTGGACGGCAAATAACCCTTCTGCGCAGGGTTTTTTAAGCTTAAGCAATTCTGTCCAACCATCATGAGCTGGAGCCAGGTCACTCCTTGATCGGTGATTCCAAATTCAGCCACGAAATGCCTATCCATTCCCTGCCATATCAGAAATGCCTCCTTGATGAGCGGATCATCCTCAAGGGCTGCTTCTTCAACGTGAATGACTCGTCGCACCAGTTTGGGATCTCTGTTATCCGTGATTCCTTCGGAGAAACTTGAGGATTCGATAACCAGGACGGACTCTCCATCATGCGTTGTGGCGCTGGAAACCGCCCCGGACACGCTGAATGCATGATGCTTCTGCACAATAAACGCAGGAACTCCATGCCTCTTCATGTCATTCCAGGCATCCATCACAAGCTGAGCATGTTCGGGCAAATATGCCACCACGCTGTTAAATTCACCGCTCAAGGTTGCGCTGTTATTTTCACAGGTCAGCTCATTGGAACGGAAAATGATCGGCTCACCTGATTGCGCAATAATGCTTGTCGCTTTTTTTAGGCTCATGTTCTTGTATAGCTGTGAGAACGGGGTTCTTAAACCCATTTCCTTCAGCCTGTTCAGCCCCATCAGCTTGGCCCCCTTGCGCGGTGTTTTGAACAAGAACAGGTATTGAGCAATCGCTGCCACAAGGCTTGAGATCAGCAGTAACCCCATTGCCTCCTGGTGATGGAAGCTGGCAATAAATATTGCAAGCAAAAAAATCACGTTCTGAAATACAAGTACCGTCAAATACGTGATCCGGCTGCTCGATATGACAAAGAGGGCTCCAAGCGACATCAACATAGCCATGTAGGCTAGAAATGAAATCTCTCCTCCCTTACGGCCAATTTTTTTAACCATGAATTCGGTAAGTTCAAAATAATTCTTGTCGATCCATTGCCTAATGGGCATGAGCTTGTATTCAACAGAGGGCTCCATGGGTGTTAATCCTAAAATCTTCTCTCCTGACTCTTTGAGGAAATCTGCCGCCATCATGGTGTAAAAGGAGGCCAGCTTGTCGGAATAAATGCCCACATACCTGTATTTTGGATTAAGTGGGTTGTTTTTTAGATATTCTTTAACCTCATGCGGCATCATTCCTTCAATAGGCAAAAAAACAAATTCGCAAGAATCATCATAAAAATGCGAAATAATGGCGTCGGTATACGATTGGTTGTCGGTTGACATCAGTAGCTTAGTATCATTTTTGCATAAGAAATTTAGTGATACTGAATCAATTGTACTCAGTGACGTTTTAAATTCTTCTATCAGTTGGGCTTCTGTTTTGAGGCCGAGATAGGCTGGCTGAATAACTGAAACATTGTGGACGCCATGGGTTGCCAGCAACTCATAAATGCCATCATCGAGTTGCTGAAAGCGCTCTGGTAGAGCTCCGTACACCTCAATCACCACATTGCCTGTGCGTGATAATTGCTTGATGATTGAGATGTCCTTCAAGCCAGGAAGAAGAAGATTTTCAAGGGAAAGGGCGAGAGCCATCTTTTTGTACGAAAAGCCTTCGGCAATTTCAAATGATGTGCCCGCAAAAACACCTACGATATGACAAGACTCCAGGTCACAATCGAAATTTTTAAGTTTTTTTGAGCGTTTTTCCCCAATTTTATAAAGATACCCCTCAAGCCCTCCCCTAACCCATCGATGACCAGAAACTGTTGCAAGGGTCTCTGCAAGATAAGGATCCAGAGAAACAAGGATGTCCGTTGGCTGGAATAGATGTGGATTCGCAGTGAAAAAATACGGATCTACACCCTTATGGTTTCGTATGCCTCCGATATTTATATAAATGAGCCTCCCTGCGTCAGTCATGGCTTCCTCATAACTGAGGGCTTTTGAATAGTCCGGGACTCTGGGCATTACGACCTTGCGGATAAAAGCTTCTGACTCTCCCAGGATGTAGGAGGTGCGATTATGGTTGTCCGACTGGTAATCGCGAACTGAGTAGGGCTGGTAATGGGTAAAAATTAAATATGATAATGCCCCCAATAGGACAAACATCATATTTTTTTTGCTAGAAAAAAATGCCGCAATCACAGCCAGGAGTATCGGCATGAGCATCATGCCTCCCGTGGCCACAATGAATGGGAATGCTTCTGCTCGTGATGGCATACTCATCAAGATGATGCTGGTAAACGAGATGTTCCATATCGAAAAATTTCTATCTTTCACGAGAAATAGCTTCCTTAAGTTGCCTTCCTAGCACTATATCATTATATTTTTAATTCATTGGGTTAAAAATTGTAATACTGACGCAACCTTAAAATAAATTGGGTATCCTTTTGAAATACCTGAACGTACGACGAAAAAGCAACCGCATCAGCCTATCTTTATCTCCTGATGCAAGGGGAAGAGGATCGTCTTTTGGAACCTGGAGTCCATTGAGCCGACCGCTGCGTTGAAATTCGAAAATTTTTCAATGTATCTGATGCGCAGACTCGTCCTCGACTACTTGAACAGATCGCTTGAAATTCAACAGTTCAAGCGACAGGTAGGGGACATCTGCTTTGTGGCCAAATGGTTTGCCGAAAGATCCTCTGCGACTTAAGCCGTCATCTTTTCCGGTAGCAAGCCTGCGCGCTGATCAGCGCAACAAGCCCTGCAGCGCGCCTCATAGCCGTCTTTCTTTGACTTGTTCTTGTAGAAAAATTCTTCGTCTAGCGGCCATAGCTCTCGGCATGTCGAACAGAACCTCACGGGCCCACAAATCGATAGGGATTCCAGGTCGAACAGGCGCTCATCGAAGCTTCTAATGATATCGGCAAAGGTGGTCATCTTGACTAGGTTCTTGGATTAAAAAATCCGGAGGAAAACCCCCGGATATGTATCAATATTATCGTATATATTGCCTGACCAATCAACTAGAACAGCACGCTTTTACCGGCTGCAACGCGTTCAGCGTTGGCAACGCTACGCGTATGGTCGAGTGCTTTCTCCAAAGGAATGCTAACCGCCTCAATAAACTGATCCAGAATTCTCTCGGCGGTGTCGACTTCGCAATAGTCCTGCATGCGGTCAATGAATCTCCACACCACGCGACCAATCTCGGCATCATTCAAGATCGCCTGGTGGTCGTTGGCTTTTGCATCGGCAGCCTTAACAGCCTCATGAAGATCCGCCAGTGCATGAAGGCGGACATTTGCCATCCGACCACACTCGAGCTCATCCCTGACAGGGGGCCGATGTTTTGCTTCGATCCACTGCAGTACCTCCCGTGAAGCCCTGAGAAGATCAGCGTCTAGCGGAAGCTGTGGAGCACTCACGCGGTTTTTGAGCTCGTGGCGTAGCGCTGTATTTTCTGCCTTCACTTCATCCAGCTTTTGAAGAACAGAGGCTAATTGACGCTTTAAAGAATTAGTGTCTTGCATGAATTCTCGCTCAATAGATCAGAATGGCTTTGGCCAAATCCATGTCATTCCAGGGTTTGTCAGTAGCCTCGCGAATATGCTTGAAGGCAGCCTCTAGCCTAACGCCGACGATTTCGCCATGGCTGGCCACAAAGGCCGCTGAGTCATCTTTTGCAGCAATAATGACCTTCTCATCCCCTCCCCCGAAGGTAGACGAGGTGCCATCTGATGAGCTTGCCACCATATCGGTCAGTGCACTGCCAATCATGTCGGTTGTCATGACCATGCTCGTGGCCGATGCAGAAAAAGAAAGCATTAAAGAAACACAAAGAGTTATCAGTCGCATATCACACCTCTACGCAAAGTAAGTCGAGGATTAAGGCTTTTTGCGGCTATATTGTCAATATGCCGATTAGCATTTGCGCTGGCTCATCATTTAAAATGAGGGAAATAGGAGTCCTTTATCATGAATTTTGATGTAGCAAAAACAGAATTAAAACTAAACGGCCATGAGGCAATGCTGGTTATCAGGTGCGTCAGTCTTAACGATGAAACGAACAAACCAGATTGGTATAAAATTGAAGTTTCAGCGAGTGCTTCAGTACTCAGTGCTTTTGAAAGCAAACTTCCCACGTCAAAAAGTTTCCACATTGATAATGGATTTATTTTTACCGAAGACGGAAATCATATGCTCCGATTAGATCCAAAAGAGATTGGTATTGTTAAAATAACCAGGCCTGCCCACAACCTAAATGATCCGCAACCGTAAATATCTACCTTGAAAGGATTGATTAATGTCTCGATATTTAGCAACAAAAGCGACCCTAAACAAGAATGAATCCGAAGCATCTTTGGTTATTCGTTGTGCCCCTCTTTCAAAAAAACATGACGTTACGTTTTATGACGTAACGATTGTGGGTAGCTCTTTAGCTCTGGGTAAAGTACAGGCTTTAATCCTAAAAGAAAAAAGCTTTTACCTCAGAGAAGATATGATTACTGTAGTTGAAGATGGTAAATCTTTTTACACTCTAAAGTCGCAGAATCCTATTGAGCTCAAGAGCGTTAAAAAACCTGGCCGAGAAATTGAGGGCCTGGAGCCTTAACCACAACAGGTCGGCAGGATCTGTCGACCTTTACCCCATGTTGTTAATGCAGATTAATCAATCAACGTGCCATCCTCAGCGATACGCCAAGTGTAGCTGTTGCCATGATTCACATGATCCGGCGGACAGGTGTAGGTCACACTGCCGTCATTATTAACTCGCCGAGGTTTCCAGATGCGTTCGCACTTTGGGCAAGCCAAGGCCGGGTAGTCGTTAGGTGCTTCTTGAGTGGTTTTCATCTTGATGATGCCTACCTTGTTCAAAATCTGGCTTCCATTGCAACCTGGGCAGCCGTGCATTCCGATATATCCAGTACATGCTTGGCTCGAGTAATCGCAACGTAAAACAGATTTGCCTCTTCGGGCGAAAACGGCATTTTGCACTTCTCGCGGTCAGTCGAAGGGAATGGGAAATCATCTGCAAGCTTTACCCGATCAAACTCCCGTCCTTTCGCCTTGTGAACCGTACTGATCACCAAATCCGCATTCTCCTGACGAACATTTTCGATTTTTCGAAGCGCATTCAACAGCTTCTGACCTGTCCATTGGTCAAGCATTTTGACCAGCGGCGCAAGATCGGCACCCACTTCGCTTTCTGAATACTCAACCAGGTCATACCAGCTATCAAAAACCTGGAAAGCAGGTGAGCGAGGGCGCTGATTGTTCTTAAGCGCTTCGGCATTTTCGATATCTGAAATTAAATCACCTACGCCACCTGTCATGTGAACGCGCTTCCCCTGACCCAGCGCCTTCATCATTTCGCTAACAGCAGAACGGTTGGTTCGACACAGAAAAGCGGTAGGGTTCGGTTCGTACTTGATGACCGAATCAACGTTGGGAGAGCCCACCATGGCAAATGAGTGCTCATTGAGAAAGTTGCGCAGCACGATGTTGGCCATTTCTGCAATTGGCTGGCCGTATCGGAACGAGCGCGTTAGCGTGCAGGTATTGGTCGTCTTGATCTTGTCCATGGCATTGACCGCGCCTCTCCAGGCATAGATCTGCTGGCGCCGATCCCCAACCCAGATTTTTTGCGCGTTCTGATCATTGACCAGCTTCATCATGACACCACTGGTGTCCTGAGCCTCATCAAACAAAATGAAGTCATAAGGCAACCGAGGATTGCTCAGCGCCCAAATCTTCAGGTAAACGTCATGGGTAATAGGCAGCTGTCCATTTACATCAGACAGAAGCTCCCAAAGATTGACCGCATAAGGCTTCAACTCCTGTGCGTATACCTTGCCGACCTCATAAGCAACCTTGCGATCCCCTTCCTTAGTCAGGAGCTTGAGAAAGTCCCATGGAACGTTCTTCAAACCAATCCGACTGTCTTCGCTTTGGCAAAAACGAGCAACCCAGCTCAGCAAGAGCGAAGCAACCGTCCAGGCTGACAATGATCTGTAGCCTTTAAGACCCAAAGCCTTCACTACCATATCGCTGGTCAGTCGAGAGCGAAGCCTTTCAGAGTACTGATAGCCTACGTTCTGGTACGCCAGCGAGTGGCTTGTGCGACACTGGGTCTTGTGGTGAAACGTTAGCTTCGCATCGGCGACAATATCCTTGTTAAACGCAATATACAGTCCCCTGCGCCTGCTGAAGTGTGCGCTGATAGCGGACAGATCGCTGGTTTTTCCTGAGCCTGCACCCGCCTCTATTTTTAAGCAGTTTCCTGTATCCGCAAGATTAATGGAGTGCTGTTGCTCATCGGTCAGGTGATATCCGCCATGGAACATGTTGGACGTATTGACGATAAGATCCGGAGCTTTTGCTCGGTTGAGTGACTTAATACCCATTGGTACAGGGCGGAGATTTACTGTCGGGCGAGCCGGCTCTTTAAGATCTGGCACAAGGATTTCTGCTTCCAAGACGGGCTCGGGAGCCTGCTTTTCAAGGCCAAGTGATTTCTCAAGCTCGGCATTGCGCGCTTCAAGCTTGGATACCTTGGCCTCCAGTGTCTGAATGAGTTCAAGACACTCTTTCTTTGTTAGCGTGCTCACTATAAGTCCTTAATGCGCTTAGGCGATATAAAAGTATATCACTAGCATACTTAATTGCAAGCATTAAGGCTTAAATAGCTTAGTTTTTTCCAATTTTTGAGCCAAGGATCCGTCCAGGATGGCTGGCTGCACGACGAATCTGCGCCTCTGATGGCAAAAATCCTTCCAGGAAGGCGTCAGCCGCAATCTCGGCATACGTTTGCTCAGACTGGTAGGGTGTGCTGGAACATCCAGCACAAACCGCCACCATGGCAAGGAGAATTAGCTTTTTCACATGGCCATCTCGAGGTCGTCGTTGTCCAGATCGCTCGAAGGATCCTCTCCCTCAAGGCTCAGGTCTTTCTCGAAACTCAGCACGAAATCCTGAATTTTCTCCGCATCGGACGCTGCGCGGAAAATTTCCAAAGGGTCATCCCGCAACACCTTGATCCATGAGGCGACATAAGCGACGTGCTGAGAAGGGTCGTGACCGACACCCAGCTCATCGCCGAGGATCATGCTTGCGATTTCTGCCCGCAACTCTTCCTTGGCATAGCTAATCGATCCAAAGCTTCCGGTCAGGTCTCGATCCAGGCGGCTCTTGTGCCCCGTCCAGTGACCCAGCTCATGAATCATTGTTGAGTAGTAAGCCTCAGGTGTCGCAAATTGAGCGCGGGTGGGCATATGGATTTTATCAGTAGACGGTCGATAAAACGCCTTGTCTTCCTGGTCGTGAAGAATCACGGCGTTGGACGCTGCCAGAATGCGCTCAGCCCTTTCAGAGGGGCTCCAGCCTTCTTCCGCAGGCTTTTTGATCTCAAAAGGCGGCAATCCATCAATCTGCTCGGCGTTAAACACGGTTGCTGTGAACACACGCGGGCGGCTGAAGTTAACGGTTTCCTTTACCGTTTTCCCATCACCTCCCTTCACAGGCTTTCCATCATCGCCCTTCACGCTCGTTGTCGAGCTGAAAGACCAATACTGGATTTGAGTACCCTTTTCACCTTTTCGAATTTGCGCTCCAATCGCCTGCGCCTGCTTGTAGGTCATCCAGCGCTGATCGTCTCGGTCAGCCGACATCAGCATCAGCGCATTAATGCCTCGATAACGCTTGTTCGTTGTCGGGTTGAATGGCAGTAGTCCATTGGGCTCGCCTGGCTTCCAGGGTTTTTGCCAAGGCGCGGTGCCCTTCTCAAGCGCCGCAATCAGGCGCTCGGCAACGGTATCCGCAAAACTTTTCTTGTCAGCTGCTGGTTTTTTAGTTGTTTTCTTCGTCGTAGCCATTGCTTTCTTCAGCCTCTTGGGGCGAAAGCGCGTCTTCTGTAAACACCCCGGCAATCTTTGCCTCAAGAGGTTCAAACTGAACGGTTTCGCCATCTGAAACACGCTGCAATTTGGCCAGTACGCGATCTCGCGGAGTCATATCCGATGCTTTCATCAGTAATACCTATAAGTTAATTATGCAGAAGGATATAAGGTGAACACAAACACCTTAAGGTTAAACATTGGTGATCGAGTCATTCAGGAAAATCGCAATGCCTTTTGCTCCTTTCAGAACAGGGCCCCATGAGGTTAATCGGTACAGAGAGCCTTCTTTTGTGATGACTACCCCCAATTGCTCTTGAAGCCTTTCAATGTCATCCAAGATCGTTTGCTTGTGATGGCCTGTTTTCTTGGCAATGTTGTTCAAACTTGGCGATTCCAGGTCATGCAGCGCCAACGCAACGCAGAGAACGCGCCGGATATCGCCTCGTTTATAAATCACAGGGGCTGAACTCACGCCGTTTTTCCTATCGCCTGCAGTTCCCTGGAAAAGCCGATAAAGCAGGCATCATTTTTACCCATCAGGCCCGTCATTTCCCAGCCATAATCGGTTCGCTTCCAGCAAAATGCAGTGCGAGCCTTGTCTTGCAGATTTACCTCGGTCTTGAGGTTTTTGGAAAACCCAAGAAACCAGCTTCCATCCCGGCCTGATAGTCCATACACGAGATGGCTGCCAACCTTACTCCCAAACATTTTTTTCAATTTAATATTCCAGATGGACTCCAACACCCTAATCATAGGTCAGCGGTGCTGACCTAGCAAGCCCAGAGTTTTAAAACTCGAAAGATCGCTCCTTCACCTTTTCGTGCCTTAAAAGCGTCTCTCGAACTGTTGTCAAAACCTTGCCCAAACGATTTTCGCCTTGCCATTGGTAAGGATCCAGAATTCTAGGATCTTTTTCATCCAGGCCTACTCCCCAGATCTTATCCCACTTGGAGGCCTCAACCAGGATATTGCCTTCGGTAGAAAGCAGCAGCTGTTTAAAATCATCGTGCTGTTTAAACTTCTGCATCAATCCAGAAGCCAAAATCTGGGCGGATCGATTTTCCCAAATGGAATGATCAAACCCCCGAACTTGTCGGCCTAGCTTTTTTTGTTCAGCAGGATCCTTTGCTGCCAATATTTTTTGTGCCATTTCCTGGTCGCCAAAAAGCATGGCCTTCGCATACATCATGTACTGTTCGCCACAATTAAACGTAATGTTTTTGACGGTAAAGTCTCGAATATACCAGTTCGAAAACTTATCATTTTTCGAGAAAAACAAGGTAAATCCTTTCTCTGTACGCATGTCTTGACCTTTTATTAAATTTTCGACCCTTATTTAATAGTGTGAATTGCCAGAGAGCCAAAAGTAAAGAGGAGCAAGGTCAGCAGCACTGACCTTACAAACTCCCAGGCAAAAAAAAGCATGGCGTTGGCCATGCTTTTTTAGTTAATGTCGAGCTCAGGAGGCTTCTTTCGGCATCCCGATCTGCATCAGCAAGGAAGTTACAAAATCGAATCCCGCATCACATTTCTGCTCAATGATGTACATAGGTGCTTTGATATTCGGAAGCCCAAAGTTAGCGACGTACGCCTCATTTTGCAGATCATACTCGACGCCAATCAGGCAGAGCAGTTCGCGCATTTCTTTGCCCTTGAGTTCTTCATAGGCTCTCAAAAGTGCAAGATCCGACGACGCCTGTTCGAGGCAGGATGGGCAGACGTCAACGCCCGCATCGGCGACCATATTGCTGCTGGCAAGGAACGCTTCAATGCCCTCAACCAGCTCATTGAATGCTTTCTTGATCTGCTTGCCCTTCACCCCGTCAATATGAGCATAAATCTCATGAAGATTGACGGTAAAAAAGCTCTCAGCACCCTTCAGGTGGTAGCTTACGCTCGCGATGCTTTCCGCCTTGACATTCACACCCTTGAGTGAAAGGCGGATCTCATTTCCAGCAACATAATCCAAAAAATCAGTCGAAAAAGTGGTTTCTTCGGTGCTGAAAACAATTTGCATAATACCAGGTGCCTTTTAGCAATACAGATAGGAATGGCAGAAATTATCACTATATTGACACATCGTCAATTTCAGATCCCCAGACTATCGGACAGGATTTCCCCACGTATCTCTCGAGGCGTTCGATCCAGGTACGGATGCAACTGCGCCCCGCCAAAAACGCTGCCCAGCATTCTCCATTGAGCGGGTGTTTTGACTCTTTCCACGCAGGCCTCAATCCCTTCGTTTTTCAGATATTCCTGGAGCGCACAATCTGCAAGGCTGGTCTCATCCCACTTTCTTTTTCGGGCCGCTGCTTTGATTGCATCATCCAGGCTGGAAGGCTTTGTGGATTCGTAGGAAGGCCATAGATTCATTGACATCGCCTGGGCTACACCTTCATGGCTTTTGCCTGAAAGGCGCGCAAGCGTGAATTCATTCTCAAACGCGACACTGAACGTAGCGGCTCCCCATCTTCCTTTGTTCTCAACCTTTACGGCGCGGGTTTCGTCTGCGAATCGGTATCCGCCCGCCATAAGCTTCTCAAGTGTTTTAGACAATCCTTCGATATGCATACCGGTGTTATCCCTGCCTAGCGCATGGTACATCGCTAGGAGGGCTGCCTCGCTGTGTCGGGTTCTGATATACATGTCGACAATGAAATCCCAGTGTTCGGGCCTCATCAGCCGGATCATTTTGTCTCGAACCAGGCTGTCCTGACCCATCAACTCAAAAAGCTGATTGATCTTTACAGTCGGCGGGATCTTTTCCAGATGTAATCCTGTGTTGAGTTTGTAGATCAGCGCGCAAGAGCTGGCGTCATGCGCATAGTCGAGCAGAACAAGATCAAGCGGGAAGTAACGGTCAGTAAATTCTGCAGCCTTTTGGAGGTTGTTCTCGCTCAGTGGGCCCATGTCGAACTGCTTAAGAAAATCAGTGCTGGTGCGGCACAGTACATAACCGGGTTTATGATCAAAACCAAGCTGGAGTGCTTGATTGGCCAGGTGGCCAAGGAGCATGTTGTCCTTCGGATCCATTATTTGCCCAGCTTCCTGACTCGCCTGGGTTCTGAGCTCAAGACCTACATACATCAGAGGCAAATCGAATTTTTCCCGATGCTGGTTACTCACCTGAGCCAATAGGTCATCCGTCAACTCATCGAAGTCGACGCCAAACACCTCCCACCTCCCGTTCGAGCTATTTTCTCTGTACAAATTCATCTGCTGCACAGCATGGAAGGAGGGCAAATCCTGGTTGAAATCCTGGAACATGCTCTCAGAGACCCAGCACAAGATCTCTTTGAAGCTGTTTTCATAGTGGGAAATGCTTTGTTTCTCCAGCAGGGCATCCAACAACTCAGGATTGTGCACCACCCCATGATTCAGCATCGGAAGCTCGCCCTCGAAAGGCTTTTCCTTTTGGATCGTGGCAACAGTCGGATAGAGGCTCTCAGCATTCAACATCAAGGTGTGATCGCCACCCTGTCCGACCATAAAACCCAGGCCAGCGGTTGGCATCCATTCCAGCAGTTCGCCAATCTCTTTCTGGCTACTGGTATTTGACAAATAACCCAGGCTGCTTCTGACCAAGGGGGTGCTGTTGATCAGGTCATGATACTTCGACCGCTCATAGGTAATCGTTACATCCGGGTGATGCGCTCGCACCGCTTTCGCAATTTCAAGATCGCCTTGCAAGCATGCCGTAACAAGGATATGGGCTGCCTCATTAGCTGAAAGGCCCTGAATTAATCGACTTGCATCTTCCATGCTGCCTGAAAAATTATGGAACTTTTGCTTGTACTCATCCCGCTGACGTGTAGGCAATGCTTCTATATTTGAGCGTTGCGCCCTGGAGTCAATAATATTTCTAAGCTGATAGACCTCATCAGTCACCGGAAGTGGAAGATTGCTTGACGTCATAAGTAACCTGATCTTGGATGTGTATTTTATTACAATACGCCACGATCAATCGCTGCTTCAATTCCCTGACTTTGCGACGTAGCATGCAAAAAGAGAATCGTTTTATTTCGGCGGAGCCGGCTAAGTCGTTCAATCCCCAACACTACAACGAAATCAGGCCGGCTCAGTATTTACTGGCCAGCCTTCAAGATTGAACAAATCCAGTGATGGTTTTGTTAAGCCAGAGGCCTCAGACTCTGGATGAAGTCACGCCAGGCATAGCCATCGAGGTCGTACTCTTTCCATGCCTTGATGAGCCCCGACGCATCTTGGCGCTGGTCAGCATAGAACGTAATACCAGATGCCTTGTTATTGACTGCCACTTTAGCAAGCTCAACACCTAATTCTACCCCGTTTTCACAGGCTTTCGTCAGGCGTTTAACCAACAGTTGCTCATCGGAAATGGTAATACCAGATCCTTTGAGTGCCTCAACAAAAGACAGGATGTTTTGCGTTTTGTTCATGTATATGTTTATCCAAAATAGGGAACGACACCCACATATGCAAATATTTAGTGGGGCTACAATGCCCATCCTGAGAAATTTTTAATCAATTGTCAATACATAACTAAATTTATAACAACATAAGGTATTGCATCTGAAAAACATCTTTTTTATATTATTGATGATGCTGCCATTCGGAGCATCGCCTGATGCACAGGTCAGGCTAAATACTTACATGTCGCTCTAGGAGGACATCATGTCTAATCTGACTCCGTTTCACCTGCAATTTGATAAATTGTTTACCGAGCTCATCAATCTCGCAGAGTTCAAAAAAACCCATTCGTATCCGCCTGTAGACTTGATCAAATCAAGCGATACAGAGTATGAGATTCATATGGCGCTGGCGGGATTCAAAGAGAAAAACATCAAAATTACCCAAACTGACAACACGCTCAGTATCGAGGGAAAGCCAGAAGCATCCTCTGGAAAATCACTCCTGCACAAAGGAATCTCTCGACGGAATTTCACTTACAAACTCGCCTTCAAGGAAAGAATTGAAGTGAAAAGCGCTAGGTTTAATGATGGAATCCTAGAAGTTTCCTTCAAAATATGCATTCCAGAAGAGAAAAAGCCACGCGTTATAACTATTGAATAAATAGTCGATGATGATTAATCTCTAAACGGATAAGCCCCGAGATATCGGGGCATTTTGATTGCAAACCAATAAAACAAAAAGGTGGTCAGGTGGAGCGCAACTATGAAGTGGTAAAAAAACTGCTTTTATTCACCAAGTTAAAGGGTGAATCCTTTATGGAAGTGGAAGGAGTGTCGGACACCGAGTTCTTTAACCATGCTGAGCTGCTAGCCGACGCCGGGCTTATCAAAATATCGTATTTCAATGAAAACATGATACGTATTCTTCGACTTACCTGGAAAGGTCATGATGCTGCTGAAGCGCTGGAGACGAAGCCATTGAACAAAATTGAGTGGCATCGCTACATTTTATGATGACAGCCGACTGCGTCGAATGTCGACCTATCATGTCCTGCTCCGCCAGGCGGATTCCACGATTTGCATGCAGAATTCGCCGTCCTTCTCCGAGATCTCCGGATCCCTTCCGTATAGGGATGCTCCCCAGCTTTCGATCTGCTCTCGGTGCGAGATCATTGTCATCCAGTGCCTGATCTCGCCTACAATCGTTGCCGTGTTCCATCCGTTTCGATACGCACAGTCAATCACCGCCTCAAGCTGCAGAGCATACGGCAAGTGCGTCCAATACTCGAGTGCAAGAGCCAGTTCTTCTCTCGAAAGTGACATATAGCCTCTTGTTCAGAAATGCGATCAGAACAAACTATACTGAATGGAATGAAATATACAAGGAGCCGATAAAAATCACTACACCCAACAGGGCGTACAATTTGGTTTTTAAGGACAATGAGAGTTTTACTGGCTGATCAGGCTCAGGCTCTTTTTCTGAGTTAATCAGCGCTTTTGAAAGCTGTTCAATATGCAGATCAATCTCAGCGGAGTGGCTTGAAGATTTGATCAAGGAGCAGCGCTCATTGAACCTGTGAAGAACGCTCTGCTTGTCATAACCTCGAAGCACTTCTTCCAAATGCTCGAAATACACCGCAATTATCGCGTCTTTCGTCTGCTGTAAACTGCACATCCCTAGCCTCCAGATAACATTTCGCGGTGCAACAACACAGCAGTAAGTGTCAAAAGTACGCATAGCAACACGGCATCAATGACTGTTTGTTTTTTGGATTTTTTATGCCATTTGATCCGCGAATTTAACAACGCATTTTCGCACATTGCAAATTGGTTTGTTCCACCACACTCCACACATTCACATTCAAGTGACATATTCAATCAATCCTCAGGTATTTTCATCTCTGGTCGCGAAGCAAAAGCCCGGAAATATCCGGGCTTTTTACAACTGATTAAATGTTAAAGCGTATTGCGAGTGACCGCTTCAACAATTTGTTCAACAGGCATCAGTCCTGGAATCAATTCACCTGTCTCCAGGAAAATAGAGGGCGTGCCCCTCACTCCTAGCTTGTTGCCCAAGGCAAACTGCTTGATCACAGGATCCGCGCAACTGACTTCTTCCAGCTCTTCCTGATTGAACAGCTTCTCGATAGCCTTAGCGCGATCTTCTGAGCACCATGCGCTCGACATTTTCTTCTGAATCGGGCTGTCAACACCCATGCGCGGGAAGGCCAGGTAGCGAACCTCAATGCCCTGCTCGTTCAGCTCAGGCACCAGCTTGTGCAGCTCCTGGCAGTAAGGGCAGTCCGGGTCGGTAAAGACCGTAATGGCGCCCTTTTTGTTCGTCGCCGGGAACACGACCATGTCTTCGGCTGGAATCTTCTTGAGTGCCTGGCGAGCCATTTCGCTTTTGGTCTTGCTGGTGAGGTTATAGACCTGATCGCCCGCGATCTTTAGCATCACGCCGTGAATGACGTAATTGGTTGAGCTGTCAACGTAGACAATCTCCCCATCATTCAGCTCGACCTGGCTTAACCCATCAATGGGTGATTGATACACCGATTCAACTTTAAGCTCTGGGCCTAATGCTTTAAGACTTGCCTCAATTTTTTCCTGACTCGGGCTGACCGCCATGAAGGTGGTCAACATACCGGCGCCAAAACCCAACAAGCCCGCGACAACTGCACATTTGTATCCACGCATAAGTTACACAAATCCTAAAGTTGGAAAGTGTCAATTATAGCCTAATTATCCAAACATGCAGCCTTGCTCATTAAAATTATTCTTCAGCTGAGAGCTCTCGCGCCTCGAAAACAAAACTTTCTTCCGCCGACTTTCTCCAGTACACACGTTCTTTGCTCACCGTGATATGCCAGGTCTGCATCGCTTGATCAGGCGCTTTGCTGGCAAAACCCGTGGCATTCAAGAGCGCTACGCACCAACCGTGAGGTTGATCACGCACAGACGGGTAGACGATTGCATCCAGGTTCGCGGCTCTTGCAACCGCTGCAAGCTTTTGCGTGTGGGTGTAGTCCCTGGGATCCATCCACAGCTTTTTGTGCTCAACAAAAGGATGCATGCTCAAGTAAATGCCGCTGCACGAAACCGGCACTGTAAATGCCGTGTGAACAACCGGATCTATCTTTTCAAGATCAATCGATTCGATCAGAAATCGCCAGCGCCAATAAGCAAGTTCCGCACAGGCCGTCTTCAAGCTTCCGGCACCGTAAAAGACACCTGGATCTTTGGCTGAGCGGAATCGGGATCCGCCTCTGCGAGTTGGATAGCGAAAGGGAGTTGCCAACAGGTAATGCAGCCCACTCAGCACATCCGGCATCTTGGGCTTGCTCGTCTCGAGGAGATCCTCAAGGATATTGTGCTCTTCAGGAGAATCCACTAGCTTCATGGTCGAGCGTTCGTGCTGAGCCTCGACCATGCGCCAGAGCGTTTTTTCGAGCTGAATCGCTTCAGTTGATACCACGTGAGGCGTCAAGGTAGCTGGAAACACGGACAATTCCTTCTGTGGTGGTGAGCAGTTCGATAGGCTTGGCGCCTAATCCCGTGTTCGGGCTGTTTAGCCACGTTCTGGCTGTCTCATCATTGCCCACAATCGCATCCAGCGAGCGGTAAATCCGAACAAAGAGCAGAGCGAACTCCCATTCTTTGCTTTTCTCGCTGAGCAGATAACCACCCCTGTTCATCCGGCTGACTGAAGGACTGCTGATCCCCAGGATCTTTGCCAGATCAACCCCTTTGATCTCCAGCCGTTCAGCTGTGCGAGTCACAGCTTTGCTCAACACCTCTTGAGGACTTGGAGTACCGTAAGCGGAACCTAGAGCGGACATGAGTCTTCTCCTTCGTTTCTGTAGAAATAATGCTACACCATTATTTCCCACGAAACAAGCTGAGTGCTGGTCGATCTGGCCAGCCAGCTCTGCAGGCCCAGCGAGGCGAACCTTCGGATGCTATTTCCGAGGTCTGGAGGTTTTGTCAGCTCGAATGTGTCGTGCAGAAATTCTACTTATGCTCATTGATTCTGAGCGGGCACGGCTTCTTTGGATAAAGTAATTGTGATGGTCAGCTTTTTTGGCATCAAAAAAAGTGCCAGGCACAACGCATTCCGCTTGGTTTTTTGCCAGCGCGTGAACTCGGAATTCTCCCCTTCCAACAGCCAGGTTGAACACGCTGTCGTGGCCATGATTCTTGCCGACCACCAGCGCGACCAGGCCCAAGGCCATTTTCTACTAAACCATAGGTTCATGAAATCTCCCTTTTATAGGCCTAATTCAGCTTCAAGAATATCTCCGCGAATATTCTTGATTTCACGGATTTTAAATTGAATTCTATCAGGGATTCCTGCTTCATTCAGTTTTTCTCGTGCGCTAAGGGCTTTGTTTTTGTCCTTCAGGGAAACACCTCTCACCCCTACCGCGAGGATCGCAAGCAATTTTTCTTCCTGATCATTCGAGTAGCTTTCTGAGGAGAAATGCTGACCTGCAGCCTGAATGATTTTGTGCGGAGAGTATATGCTACCTTTAAGGCCAAATGGTTTTATTACTAATTGTATATCCCTAAGAGAATACTTCATTAATCGCGGGATAATGGCGGCAGCTATACTTGAGTTTTCGGCCAAGCCAAAAAGCCTTCCCGCTTCACTGCATGTGATTTCACCCATAGACTCGATATGATCCAAGTCCAACTTCGCAAAACGCACATTTTCCACCAGGTAGCCTAATGTTTTACGCAGACCGAATTGCAATAAACCCCCGGCCATTTTTTTGGTCAGAACGAATTCGTGTAAATCTAGAATTCGACTAAACAAATACATCAGCTTTTCATCAATTTTTGACGAAATCTTAAAAGCAGGGCTATTTCCATAAAATGGCCTCAGAAGAAGCTTTGCATACTCACGATTCAGATAGGCTTCTGATTTGTCTTCTTCATCTGCATGCTTGTTTTGTTTGACTGTCAGATCCTGAAGCTCTTCAAACTCACGAATCTTGCACCCCAAAGTGACAGTGAACTCGTCAAGCATTCTTCTATTTCGCAAAGTGTAAAAGAATGCCTGATCCTCTTTAATTCCATAAAAGTCATTGAAATCTATTTTGTGTCTCAACAAATAGCCATCGAGACTTTCCGAAACTCCGAAGTTTCGCATTACAATGTGGCTATTTTTACTAAAGAGTGGTGCAATAGCTTCTACAAAATCAGCCGGAAAAGGCTCTGCTATAAATCTTTGGTCATCGACCAGAAAGGATTTCTTTGCGTAAACATGGGTAATCGAATCCAATGTTTCGAGCGTTTTTCGGGCTTGTTCATGAAACCCTCTTTCCATCTGCTCATAGGCTAAATCTTTTAAAAGCATTCCGCCATTTAAAAACACTTCAGCATTAAGAGATGCCAGAGCCCTCTTCATTTCTAATTCAATGGTTTTTCTTTTAGTTAATAAGCTCTTCATGGCAATCCCTCACAAACCCATTTCACTATCTAGAATATGTGCTCTGTTATCATTGATGGTTTTTATTTTAAATTGAATCTTACCCGGTATCCTGGCCTTCAATAGTTCAGATCTGGCTATCGAGGCATCTTTATCATATGCATAAAAAAGGTGCCTTACAGCCACAGAAAGAACGGCTATAAGTTTTTCCTCATGACTGTCTTGATAGTTTTCAGAGTTATAATGGTCGCCTGCTGATTCAATTATTGATCGGGCAATTACACCACTACTGCTTGAATTGCTTTTAAGGCCGAACTCCTTGAGAGAGTTCTTGATATCCTTTAATGAGTGCTCCATAAGTCGACCCATCAGGTTGTTTGGCTTGTTTTTATTAAAAGCAAAAAGCCGCCCCGCCTCGCGTGCTGATAAATCATTTAAGCGATCCACATCATCCTGATTGAAGTTTATATGGGCGCTATTTTCAATTAAAACCCTTAATGTCTCTCGGAGTCCGAAATCAAGCATATTTTTAAATGTGTATTTTGATAAAAGATAGGACTCATTAATATCTGTGCGACTAACCAGGCGCGCAAGCTTTGTGTCTACTCTTGATGAAATCCGAACAGGGTTACTTAAGTCACTTTGCGTGAAGAAGTGTAGTTGACGACTAACGGACTGAGCACTGACCGACCGTATATGATCGCCGGTTGCTGAACCCCTATCTTGATAATCTTGCCACTCGTTTAGTTGACATTCAAGGACTGAGATAAAGTCATCAACCCTACCCCTCTCAGCAAGAAGGTTTAAAACCTTGAAACTTTCTTCCGCATAAAAATTATGCACATCTATTTTGTTATCGAGAAGGTAGCTATCAAGTTCAGGAGAAATATTTAGGTTTGAAATTACAGGGTCACTGTTAATGGAAAAAAGGCAAGCGACAGACTCAACAAACTCTACTGGATACGTTTTTTTAGTGTAATTTTCAGCATTACGCCAGCTTGTTTTAGCCTTAATCTCGCAGAGTTTGTATCTTATGGTCAGAAGGATATCGCTCCCCTGCTCCCACAAGCCTTGACTTATATTATCAAGCGCAATCTCCTTAAGTTCATTGCATTTTATTACAAACATTGGCGCATCAAGAGCATTTAGCGCAGCATCTATTTCAAGCCTAAGCTTATCTAGTCGACCTGTAACTGTTCTTGGCTGATCAATGTTCATATCAAAACCTATGCCTGATTAATTATCCATCTTTGCAACCAAATAAAGATAGTTAGTTGCCGCGTGATAATTTGCTGGTTAATACTCATGGTAGCACCGCTTGTTATTAATGAGCTAATTGATCACCCTTAAATACCCAGTTCATTTTCCAGAATTTCTGCTCGCCCACTTCTCATGCGATTGACTTTGAATTGTAATTGTTCGGGTATGCCTGCTTCATCTAGGGCGATTTTAGCGGCCACCACTTTATTTTCTTCTTTAATTATGAGTCCTCTCACGCCCACTGAAATAATAGCTAAAAGTTTGGCTTCCTGTGCGTCATGGTATTGACTCGAAGCATAGTATTGCCCCGCAGCCAAAATTATTTTGCGTGGATGATGCGAACAGCTCTTCAGCCCAAACTCTTTCAGCGACAGATTTATTTCCTTAACCGAATACTTCATCAGCGATGGAATCAAGTGTGCAGCAATATCCGTAACTTGGGTGCCAAACAGCCTGCCTGCTTCGCTTGAGGTCAGGTCGCCCAGTGAGTCAATGAGGTGCTGCTCAAGCTTATTAATTATTTTGCAGTTCTCGATCAAGTACCCAAGCGTTTTTCGAAGACCAAACGCCGCTAGGCCTTCAGCCACCCAGGTCGTAACAACAAAAAACTTTAAATCCTCAATTCGGCTGGCCAAAAAAACAAGCTGATCATCTAGTCGCTCAGGCAGCTTGAATGCAGATTTTCGAGCGCCTATTGGAGAAAGAAACGTATTAAGGAATGGTGATTTAAGGTAAAGAGTTGGAGCACCCTCCTGTTGCTTATTATGAATTTCAAGATCCTGTAGCTCTTGGAATTCATTAAATCGACAGGTCAATGCAATAATGAGCTCATCATGCATGGATTTATCGCACAAGAAATCAATGAGCTTGGCGATATCATAGTTCCCCAATGTTCCGTAAAAATTATGGAAATCAATTTTGTTGTTGATAAGGTAATTATCCAGCGTGGGTGACAATCCAATATTTTTAAAAACCATAGGGCTGTTTACATCAAACAGGCAAGCCGAAACCTCAATAAATTCTATTGGCATTGCTTGTTCGTTAGTGATTTTTGACCTCCATTCTGCGGGCCCATAGATTTTTTGGAGTCGATCACTGATCGCATTCAGTATCTGTGACGCCTGATTGGAAAACCCATTGTCTAGATGATCCCTGGCCAGCTCCTGCAAAAACAAGCCATGCTTAACAAAAGCCATCGCATCACGATTGATTATTGCCTCATCCATCGCTCTTTGGGCCTGTAGCCTTCTGGCAACTGCAGTCTTCACGATTGCTGCTCCTCATTCGCATAATACGGCACCATTTTCTCAACGATTTCGCTGACTTGGTGAACAGTCTTCAACCGTCTTGAGAACTGGCTCACATTGACGCCATGCTTTCGATAAGCCTCTGCTTTCCCCAATCCCATCACCAAATGATCATAAAGCGCCGAGACAATTGCAGTGCCTTCGATTCGCGTGCAGTCGAGCAAGTAATTGAAATGGTTTTCGTTAACAGATCCTGGCTTGAGTTGGGACATCGAATCACTTCCTGGAATGCTTCTCTGTAGGGACGGCCTCTGCCTTGCCGTCCATAACGATGAATCCAACGCGTTAGCGATGGAAGCCCGCAGGGCCAAGACGCAAAGCGGCTTGGTTCACGACAGCGCGGGCCTTTGGCAACGCCACAAAGATTACCCTTAAAGGTCATCAATTGTCAATATCGCTATAAAAAACGCTCCCCACCCGTTCCTGGTAAACCTGGCCTTTCGCCTCTTTTTCTTCACTGATACATTATTCAAAAAAGAGAACACCTATGATCCTCATGCACCCCTTAAAGCAGCCTGTCTCGTCGACAGAACAACGAATGCTCAACGCCGCAAAGGCAAAAGAAGCCCTAGCGCGCTTTAATGAGGCCCAGAGGAAGCTCGAAGCCTATTGCGCAGAGAAGGGAATCCCCGTACCAGAAATGCAAATGCGATAGCCGAACACAAAAAAGCCACCCATTAAGGTGGCCTTTAAATCAGTCCGGACTTAGCTTTGATTCAGCGATCAAGAATCAGCGCCGCAAAAGAGCTGAACAGCACGATCCCAAGCAACAACAAAAGGGCAGCTGCCAAATAGTCGCCCGTTGCCAATACCCATAAAGGCAGTGATCCCTGAATTTGATTTATAAATTCTCCGTATTTCATTGGGGTCACCTTTAGCCGTTTAAGTGCTTCACAGGTTTAGAGATCTCGCACAGCATCAAGATCACCACCCCAAGGCCCGTAAGCCCGCCAAAGGAAAATTCGGCCAGCCTGCCTGCTGGCTCCAGAAGCAAATCAAAAATCAAGAACCAGAAGCCCAACAAAACCAGAAATACCCCGTAAGCCGTCCAGGTCTTTCGCGTACTGTAACGCTTCAATCGCTCAAACATGGGACTTCTCCTCTCCATAAGCGGCAAAATTACCATCGTCAAAATCGATACACTGCAGGAGCTGGTCAATGTAGTTCGCATGACGCTGCTCCCAGCCCTCCACCCATCCGCCCTTTTCACCGCAGCGCAAGGTGTCTCGCACCAAACAGAGCGCATGTTCCTGAGCTCTCATATGCACAGCCATCTTTTCCAGTTCCTGGCGATGGCGATGCTCCATGGCGGTCAGAGCCTGCAAAATTTCTTCATCAAGCGCGGCACAATCCTCAAGGCGGGTAGCATCGCGTCCCAATGCCCTCAATCCCTGCAATATGGCTTTACGCAGGGCAATTATTTCTTGTTCAGGCGAATCATACTTGGTTTGCATAGCGGGCTCATACACGGCAATTAAACAATACTAATTAATTGCCAGCATAAAAATCTAGACTGTTATCCCGAATAACTCAGACACAAGATCCAGATCCCCCGCAAACGTGGCATCAATGGTTTCATGCTTTTTAAATATGGCGGCGAAAAGACGATGGTTTCCATCCTCGAGTGGCCATTTCGGAAAATAGCCGAGAGAGGGAACGCCAACATCGATCTCAATGGGGTCTTCCCATCCCTCTGTAGCCAAATAGGCAATCCGCGAAGCATGCTCTTCTGCTGAAGGTATATACAAAGCCTCGGCATTCAGCGCCTCCCACTCTTCGTGGTCGATCAGCCTGCCTTGCTGTATGCACTGGGCCACCAGGCTCTGGGCGACGATGCCGCAACTCCACACATCATTTTGTGTTGGATCGCAGAGCTTTCTGATGCTCTTCACCGATATCAACATCTTCGATTCCTCTAATCGCAGGTCGGTTTCGAATATCCCGGCATTTTCGGCACAAATGCCTTGGCCCAAAGACCATCCATTTCGAAGCTTTTGCCTGCAAAAGTAGCATCGCGAAAGAACCAGTACGAAGTGTTCTGAGGATTCTTCACGACTTTGCCGTGCCCCAGCCTGACCTCCTTTGTTCCTGCTCTGCTTTTTCCAAAAAACCAGTATTGGCCGGTCTCTGTAGGCACCTTGGCCGAAAAGTGCAGGCCATCGATCACCTGATCCTGAAGAAAGAGAAAGCGATCAGCGCTCTCAAGAGGAAGCGCAACGGTGATCTCCTTTTCTTCAAACCGATCAGACCAACGACTTGAGGGAAGCTCGACCATCATCTTGAAGTCCTGGTCGGTCACCTCGGTGATTCTTCCCGTACTGCCAGCCTGGATCACGCGCCAGTCATCTTTTTCGTCCTGCAGGAAAAATAGCCGCGTACCGACTACAAGCTGAATGTCCATATTTGCATCTCTCACGTGGGTTAAACCTGCCTGTTTTTCCAGGCTGTGTAATAGGCCACTGCTGGTCATAGGCTCATTGTAGGTCAGCTAAGCTGACCTTATCAAGCCATTTGTACCATGGTCGGGTTTCTCGACGAGCGACTGATTTAAACCCACCAATGAAATAGCATTTATTGACATGTTTTGATATTCTTGCCGCTTGTTTATTGATCAGGTTCTTGACTTTTTGATTTACAAGTTCGTTTGATTGTAGTGTATTGAAATAATAGTAACTTATTAATATATTTTATGTCTGACATGCTTTTTATTTCTTCAGTGTGCATCAGCCTGCGCTGATTTTAAGCAATCCCTTTATTTGCGGGGAGTCAGACTTATTTGAAGGATGAGTTTTTTCAATGTTCAAACATACCCAAAAGGCGATTTCTGCCCCCGGTACACATCTTGTTTCGGCTGTCGGCCTCACTCTTTTTATCGGCGCCACCTTTACCACGTTTCCCACCGAACCTATTCACCAGGAACGCGTGGTGATACCTCTTGAGCTCTCTGCTCGAGCGGCGCCGGCTTCTGACAAACCTGTCGCCAAATCTCCCGTTATTCATCCTGCAAATGAATTCGTTCCCTTCACGCTCTACCCTCTCGAGAGAAAGGCTCCATCAAGCGGCCAGATTGCGGCCAGGCCTGATCGGATTCCATTTGAGCTGTATCCCGCCGATATCTCATCTGTATCCGGCCAGCTCGCGAAAAAACCGCCTGAGCAGGCTGACAACATCGCCCAGAAACCCATAGCAGAAACTCCTCAACCTGTGGTCAGCGTCACGCCCGAATCAGTGACTCAAGTAGAGACGACCCTCTCTGAGCAAGCGGCCAAAGAGTCACTGTCCAAGACCGTTACCATCAAAAACAATGACACCCTGGCCGGTGTTTTTTCCGACCTTGGAATTCCTTCCGCGACTCTTTACCAAATATTGGACAGCGATAAAAAGGCCAAGCAATTTAGCAGCCTCAAGGTGGGTCAGGAACTGGAGTTCGTGCTCGCTGAAGATGGCAGTCTCGCCAGGATGGCAACGTCCATTGGCCCCCTTAAAACGCTGGCTGTTGAGCGCGTTGATAACGGCTTTGCCACAAACGTAGAAGTCATTAAGCCCGATGTTCAGGTGGCATACGCGCACAGCAATATTCAACGATCCCTGTTGCTGGATGCCCAGAAAGCCGAGATCCCTCGCAGCATTGCATTCGGCTTGGCCGACCTGTTTGCGTATGACATTGATTTTGCCAAAGACATTATTCCGGGTGATGAATTTGACCTGATGTACGAAAACAAGGTGGTTGATGATCGGCGCGTGGGAACTGGCCATATCCTGGCAGCTCGCTTCACAAACCGTGGCAAAACCTATACTGCGATTCGCTATACGGATTCCAATGGTATCGTCGATTACCTGGACGAGAATGGCGCTACCAATCGCAAGGCCTTCATTCGCACGCCGGTAGAGTTTGCCCGCATCAGCTCTCGATTTTCTTCCGGGCGCAGGCACCCAGTCTTGAACAGGATTCGTGCCCACAAGGGGGTTGATTACGCGGCCCCCACGGGAACACCCATCATGGCAGCAGGCAATGGTGTGGTTACCTTCGTTGGCAAGAAAAGCGGGTACGGCAACATCGTCATTTTAAAACACGGGCCCATTTACCAAACCTTCTATGGCCACATGCATAAGTTTGCCAAGGGCATGCGCACAGGCAAGTCTGTCAATCAAGGCGAAGTCATTGGCTACGTGGGCATGACAGGTTTGGCGACAGGGCCTCACCTGCATTACGAGTTTCGCGTCAACGGTCAGGCCGTCGACCCTCTCTCGCATAAGCTTCCCCCTCCCGAGCCCTTGTCCGAACAGGAGCGCCAGCGGTTTCTGACAATGAGCAAGCCCATCCTGGCAAAAATGGAAAAAAAGCGTAACGAGCTTTTTGCAACCAATTGAAAGTGCTTGCAAGGTCAGCTGAGCTGACCTAATATCGCATCAAGATTCGCCAAGTTAAAGAAAGAAGGCTTTCCGTTCCGGTACGTCTACATCGATCAATACATCAATGGCGGCATGTCGGGTGATGTACCGGCTGGGTTTGGATTCCGCTGCCGAGGCAATCCGTCACCAATAAAGGTAAACAATCGTGGCGAAAATCGACGATTTCCACTGCAAGGGCTGCAACAAGTGGCTCGACATTTTCAAGAAAGGCGCGAAAAAAGGCTACTGCATGACCTGCAAGCCGCGCCCAAAGCCCGACCAGAAGTCCAAATAATTTAAGGAAAACATCATGGCCATTAGGGCGTCTGCAATCACCAAATGCAAAGAGTGCGGAAGCATGTCGCTGTCGTGGGTTACACACAGCAAAACGGATTCAGGCGTTCCCGAGGGTCGCTTGCGCTCAAGCGATGTAAAATGCCTGTTTGTTCTCGGCTGCGACGACTGCTCAGAAACCCTGGCGATAGTCAGCGCAGAAAAAGTGGCCAGTCTTATGAGCGAGAAGCTTGCAGCTAACGTCATGCCATCGGGAGTTAAGGGAATTCGTCCATGTTGATCAACGAGAACGAGTGCAGGGCTGCTGGTCTTGATCCGGTCGAGGTAGCAAAGATCGCTCGCGGCTTATCGCGTTATGCCAAACAGGCGCAGGCACTTGGACTATGCGTGTTCGGTGGTTCGGGAAGCGGTTCACTGCGCTTTGACGATGGTGGTGGCGGAGCGCTGAAGTTGGCTGATCTTGACGGTTCGTTCGACGGTGGTGACGGCGCGTGCGGGCCAGGCGATGATGGGCTACTGCGCGGCGAGTATGCATAGCGATTGATTGCGTCAACCAGTACAAGCCGCACTGGCACCCACAACGAGGTTGAGGATGAACACCGAAGCTATTGGCAAAGTGACCTGGCTTGGGCCATCCCACGACCATCGAACCAACCGTTGGCGTGTAACTTGCCCGGCTTGTGGTCAATCTTTTGAGCCGAGCACTACGATGTTCGCGACCCAGGAATTGATTTGCCCGAAGTGCCGAACGCAGTTGTTTGTCAACTACAACACAAAAACCGTATCCGATAAATAGGAAAACAAAATGGCTACACAGAGATTACCCGATGGTGCTTATGCAGCTCTTGCTGGACTCAAAGCACAGGCCGGTGCGGCACTGATTATGCTTCCTGGGGAAGACATTGGTGCGGGAAGAAAAGCACTTGCTGCGGCGCATGCTCAGATCGCCCAACACGAAGACTGGGCCAAGAAAATCGTCAAGGCGCTCATGGCTAGCAAAGGTCAGATAACAGTTGAAACGGCTGATTCCGAATGGCTGGAGCGGGCCTTCGCTGAACCATCAATTTAACGAAATAGCGTTCGAGGAATGCAAATATGCAGCAATGGCTTATCGTCGCTTTGGCAATCATCTCTGGCTTGTTCATAGCATGGTCAACCTACATCGCAGGGCTGCGCTTCTACGCGACGGCCATCGGCGTATCTGGGTCGCTTGGATATCTACTTGTCGGCTTCGGTTTTCACTGGCCTGGATGGCCGCTGATTGCCTGCTCTGCGCTGCTCATTTTTTTCAGTCGGAAGACGATGCGGGCGCACAAAATCGGGCCATTCGCCACCCTTGGTAACAAGCCAACGAGTTAAAGTGATTGCTATCCAAAATCTTGGCAAAAGATAGGCTTGCTTCACTGAATTTGGCTTTGTGCTAATCGGTATCTTATGATGACGTATCACCCCTTATCCTGATTAGAGGATGATGAATCATCATGCTGTCGCTGACTGATGAAGCGCATGAATCGCTAAAAACCATGGGGAAAAACATCGAAACTGCTCGACTAAGGCGGCGAGTATCGGTGAAGCTTCTCTGTGAGCGCTCTTTCATCACTGCGCAAACCTACCGGCGCTTGCGGGATGGCGATCCTGGTGTCTCCCTGGGCGTGGTGATGAGTGTTCTGCAGGTGATGGGGCTAGATTTTCAGATTGCCGCCGTCGCGGATCCCAGGCTTGATGAAGTAGGTCTGGGGCTTGACGCCACCTGGAGGCAGAAGCGCTTTAAAGGGGAGCCTGATAAGCTGGATACCAATTTCTAGAGCGGAGCCTGCGAAGGCTAAACCGCATCAAAAGCTTGCCGACCTGATTGCTCAGTGTGATTGCTCAGTGTGATTGCTCGGGAGCCGGCAGAGCTTGCGGTCTGGAATGCGGCGCAGCCTGTCGGACGTGAAGCTTTTTCACCATGGCGTCTTGCCTTTAAAAGATCCTTTCATCCCGTAATCGGATCCCTCAGGCTGAATTTAACGTTTCGAAGGTCTTGAAACTTCGCAAATTGGCGTTAATCAGTTGTTGGCTTTTCGAATCTCACGAACTTTTCGGTGCTCTGCTGAACAACCCTTGGTGTCCGTCAGGTAGGCGTAACGGTTTCTGATTTTTCCGCCATCGCCATCATATCGTGACGTCAGGTAGTTAAAGCACTCGCTGATAAGACTCAGCTGATCACTGCTCAGTGGGCTTTTCCCGGCCTCCTCCAGATCTACCGCAGCCTTTCCTGATTTAGCCTGCTCTGTCACTGCCACCATTTTCCGGTACTGCTCATCGAAGGTGTAGCGAGCGAAATCAAGAAAAAACAGCAGGTCGGGGTCGGTCATGCGCTCAAGCGACTCAACCACGAGCTGGTCTCGCTGTTGATCAAGCCCCTTATCCTGATAAACCTGCCACAACAACGAAGTCGACACCGGAAGGCCTTGGCTTGCCATGCCTTCCAGCTCTTCGAGCTTGCTTTCATCACCTTTCTGAATCGCCATAAAGCTCGCACGAGCCTTATTTTCAAAAGGCTGCCTGGCGTCCATTTTGGACTCAATTCTTGAATTGACTTCCTTGACCGTCCAAAAGGATATCGGCACGGAGAGCGTGACGCCCACTGCTATAGCGGTGAGCCCAGTAAACAAAAAACCACGAATGCGCATGAGTGATAACTCTTGATTATTTTCTCGAGTATATCACTCAATATTTAAGCATCAATTGCTATAGATATAATCTACAGTCTGTTTCTTCTGCCATTCCTCGGCAATTCGAATCACGGCTTCTTCGACTGTATCGCTCGAGCCCGACCATGAGCATGCCATCATCAGATTGCGGGCAAGGCCGAAATCCTCGACAAAAAAGCCTTCTTCATCGACACCGTCCGTATGAGGCACCTGGTCGCGCAAGGATCCCTTCGACTCAAAATAAGCCCATACAGGCTTTCCAAGTGCGATGGCATAACCCACTTCGAATACCGTTCCCGAATCCGGCTCGTAACCACGGAAAACATTCAGGTTGGCCAGGACAACGTCGCAGTCCTTGATCATATCGATATTCGACTGGCAAATCAGGGCGGCGGCATCCGCTGGAGACAGGCCGGCAGGCACTTCATTATCGAACGGATAGCGTCCAATCAGGCCTTGTGTTTCGCACAGGGATTTGAGGTAGGTTCCTCGCTCCACGGCATCAGGCCGGAAGACATCGAACCCTGCTAGGTACACTTTAGCTGGTTGCATAACACTGCTCCTCTTCGAACGAAAAACCACGACTGCCAATCGAGCGGCGCATTGTGGCGAAAAATGTATCTTTTTCTGGGTCGGGTGTTCCAAATGTCGGCCAGGACATCCCCGTCATCAGTTTGCCTATGGCATCCATCAGCATGTCGCGATCAAACGTATCGAGAATGCCTTCTCTGGAAAGATCGACCGCCTCAACCACCTCAATCATTCCAGCCTGCTCAAGGATGACTGTGGTTTCTTTCCAGAGATCATGAGCCTGCTGTTCAGAGAGGCTCACAGAGAACGCTCGATGCATAACTCGCTTAATGGCTGGAACGCCTTTAGCAACAGCCCTCATTGCTGCTGATCCTTAAAGATCGAATCTTCAGCTTCGGGTATGCGAGTCAGGGGGACTGAGGGGAATTCATCGTCGCAATGACGAAAACGACGCTCGTAACCTTCGGCACCCACTGTCCAAACCGATCTATTCGTATAGCGAACAATCACTCCATGAGACGTTTTCAAGCCCAGGGCTGCAGGAACATTGCCCAAAATTTCCCCTGTTTCATCCACCGCACTTAGGCAGGGTGGAACAATCGCCTCGAATTCGGGGGGCGATTGAATGTGTCTCATGTGAACCACCGGATGACGAAGAAGGCCAGGAAACTGCTCGCGGCTTATCCGCAGGGCGCGATCCTGCATCTGGATCACATACCCGGATCCTTTTTCGTCGAAAGCATGGAGGAACCCATTCCCCTTATACGCCTTCTCCACGAAACGCGATCCTGAGAGGATCTCAAACCCCTTTTCTCTCATCTTGTCAAAAACGGTCATTTTTCCTCCTTAAAAATAATATACTTTTATGAATTCGCATCAAATATTAGCAAATCCCTAATCGATTCAATGCTTTACGAAGTTGGTAATGTATTTTCGATTCATATTGACAATATGTCAAGAACACCATAAAGTAGCACCCACAAACACAAATGAGGCAACACCCCATGAAGAAGACCAACCTGTTTATCGCCGCTCTGGCTGTCTCCCTGCTGTCTGGCTGTGCTCAAGTCGCCAAAGTGACCGAGCCAATGAACTTCAAAACCGGCACTGAGATCACTCAGGAGCAAATGAAGCAGTTCGTTGTTGGCAAAACCAAGAAAGACGCGGTCGTCGCTGCAATCGGACATCCTCCGACCCGCGATCAGATCGGCAAAAATGAGGTCTGGACATACCCCTACACCATGTTGCCAATGGTGCCGTTTACCGGCGTCAAAAACGTCTTTGAAAACACGGTTTTCGAATTCAACAGCCGTGGCGTCCTGACCAAAGCCTACAAAACAGGTGGAACGCCTGGCAAATCGGGCAATCCTATGCTCGATGCCGCTGGCATGTAAAGCAATTCGCTAAAAGAAAAAGCCGGGCAATGCCCGGTTTTTTTGTGTGTGTGGTATTTAAGAGGCCAAGCTCATAGTGTCATCGTTACTAGCTGCCGTCTGCCGCTGTGTCCGGGCAACGCTCTTGATCATGTCGTCGTAATCCGAGAAGTACCGTTTTGCTGCATTTTTGAGCGTATTGTATGGTCTTCCCACTTGTGCGGCTGCATCTTTTGCGGTTACGCCTTTTTTTCTCAGGTCGTAGAATTGCTGGGCTTCTTCAACCGTGACCTGCTTTGCAAGCCCAGGGCCTTGGAGATCTTTTCCCTTCTCCAGTCGATAGCGAAGGGCAGAAACCGTAATACCCAAGCGCTGCGAGTGATTCTCCAGTGTGTCTATTTTTCCATCCACATCATAGGTTCCTCCCCGGATTCCAGGCTTCCAGTCAATATTCAGATATTCGAGCATCAGGTCGAGCTTTTCTTTATCAATACCGAGATATTGTGAGGCCCGTCTACGCGAAATGCCCTGGGAATGAAGCTCTTTGATTTGGGTGGTAATATCCATAATGCAATTAATACTATTTGTTAGATGTATTTATTGCCATTTTAACATACACGCCAACCAAATTCAAAATGGAGCACGTGATTATATCTTTCCGGTGAAAACGGGCGGGGTATTGTTGAGCACGTCATCGACCATTCTATCAAATGCATCCTGACTTCGATTGATTACATTCTTTATGGTCGATAGTTTATAACTACCATCCCCCATGATTCTCATGCAGCACACCGCTTCCGCAGCCATGTAGGCACGCGCAGACCCGAGCGATCCTTTTATTTTGACTTCTGTCGGATAGTCTTCCGAGTAGTAGTGTCGACCCACCACCAAAGCGCTGTAGGACGGGGTTCCGTCAATACTGGCGGGCACAGCATACTCCTCGACCAAGTGCTGCCTTAATACATTAGCAGCACCTTTATAAAACAATATAATCATAAGGTTCATATATTAATCTCAACAATTCCAGTGCTGTATACAGGTATTTGCCCAAGTGATTTTAATTATACTTAAGCGATAATTCCGGTCAATAAAATACATTGATTTTCCATAAGTATTTTCAAGTTAAACAAAATTCATTTATATGAATAGGCAGTCGGTTAGTCTGCACATGCGCATTGATTACTCAAAGTCAGGGATAAGATCACTCCATTTCATGACGCTTCGTGAATTTTTGGCTGGCAATTTATAGCCAATCTTGGTCAAATCTGATTTCCTAATCAGCCGGCAATAAAACATGAAAACCATTATCCACGTGAATCAGCACGTCATCAGAGCCAACGCCAAAGACGACGCTCGTGATCCGGTACTCACGGTCAAGACTTATAAGTCCAACGTGTATGGTCATGAGGTAGAGGTTAAGGGGCCTTGCCGTGTGGTATACAGCCCGGACAAGCCGCTTTCGTGTGGAGCAAAGGTCTGGATTGAAACGGAAAGTGAGGTGATCGTCATTCAGCATGGTGATAAAACCGCTCATACGGATCAAACAATTGAGTAAAATTGACGAATGGCTCTATGCCTTAAAGATGGGTTCAATCACTGTGTTCACCGCACTGGCCCTGGCATCTCCAGCCTTCGCGGTGGCCAAGGGCAAGTCCGTGTCTGCTGCAGCTGCTCCTGAGGAAGGGCTGATTTGCGGAAAGATAGGCAAGCAGCGCCTCAAGATCTCACCTGGACGCGTTGCAGGGGCCATCTATGACCAGGCAGGCTTTATTGCCACCAAACCCTGCCATTCAACGATTATTGTTGCCGGAATCTACCTGGATGAAGAAGGTGTTCCACTCGAATCGATCCCTGAAAAAGATAATGAGTCTGTTCTGTTCCTGACCATTTCAGACAGTGAGCATCGCCATCTCCTGTCGGCCAGGCCTACCCTTGATGAAGACATTCTGTCCCGTCAGCTTGCCAAGGCAGAAGGCAAAAGGACGCCTCTATCGCTCACTGACAGCGAAGGGAAGTCGCTGAACATGGGAAAATTTGCTCAGCGCGATTACTACCTTCATGACGACTATCGCGGTCGACGTGTTCCCTATCTAGAGTGCAGAAAAACCCATAGGCTCGATGATAACTATTCAGTGTGCGAGTACATCTTTGACGATGAATCGCTCGGGCTGGCCTATCGCATCCATTTCAATCCATTGACCAGCTTGGATTATCAGCGGGTGCTGAGACTGGCTGATAGCTATATGGGTCAGATACTCGAGAAAAACCCATACTAATCAATATGAAAAGAGTGAGGCTTCCATGAAAAATGCGTTTCTGGCTTTAGGTTTATTTTTTTTCGCAACGGCAGTTCAGGCCGAAAGCGAAATTGTAGAGTTCTCGTTTGGTTTTGATGACTCGATTAAAACCGCAACCCTCGTGATCGGTGATCCTTCTTCGTTTGAGCTCTCGGGAAAGAAGCGTGAGGCGACATGCAGATTTGGCTCAGGATTCGGCGGTGCCACAGCAGAAACCACCGTCAATATTGACGCAGGCTCTGGAGTATCGGTGTTGATTTTGCCTCTTGAACGCACCGACCTGGGCGTAAAAGCGTTCGTTTCGGTCAATAAGCAATCCATCGAAAATTATAAATGGGCCCTGATCAATAAGGATTGCAGCTTGCCCATTGGAAAAACAAGCTCAGAAGGGTTTGGAGTGGTTAAAACCTTCAGCTGGGGAGAGTCCGAAATGCTTGAGCTTTCTGACGGATCTGCCGTGGTCGTGACCGCCAATTAAGCGTGTGAATTGAACTTCAGGTATGCTTGCTGTATACTCGATCTTAACCACAGCTTCCCGCAGGTGGATAGTATAAGAGCGGTATTTTGAACAGGATTCGAACCAGAAGGCAGGCTGAACGCAAAGTGCCAGAGGCGGAACTCGTATTCATGGTCGCGAATACGAGAACTGCTGAGACCGTTGACAGCAAATCGACTTTTTTAATCCTCAAAGGGAGTGAGGGTGCCCCAAACGATCACTATTCGTTCGGCCTCGGCGAGAGCTTAATTCCCTGATAATCGCGATGAGGCGAAGTCATTCAATGACGCGCCTCGCTACAATCGCTCCTTACGCTGCAACGCGGCGTCCTCCTTTTGGCTTTCGAAGAAAGCCTATAATTCTTCTGTCCTGTATAACCTGCTTTTTATAATATTTTAAATTATTTAATTTAAAAATTAAATCTTATTAGGCAGGGTTTATGGGCTTATATTTTAACTGTTTTTGATTGACAGCAAATTTTACAATTAATGCCTCGCTGCCACCCAAAGCCTTGTGGATCATGGGCGTTTCAAGACTCACCCATACGAAAAAATTCGTTATTTCTTCCTCGGTCAGCTTTATTTTGTAATCAAACGCCCTGATAATATACTCATTCATTTCCCCTGAGCGATTGCTCTTACCTACCAGAAAAAAAGGATAATTCCCGTGGATCACACCGTGATACAGGTTATCGCAGCGGTGCTTTTTGCCGTCGCGATCATTCACACCTTCTCGACAAAATATTTTGAACGACTGGCCCACACCCGGCCAAAGCATGCAGGTCTTTTCCACCTCATGAGCGAGGTTGAAGTCGTGTTCGGCTTCTGGGCGCTGGTGCTGGTGATCTGCATGTTTGCCCTGATCGGATCCAATGAGGCCGTGGCCTACGTTGAATCCAGAAACATGACCGAACCGATGTTCGTGTTCTGCATCATGGTGATCTCAGCCACCCGGCCAGTCCTGCAAACCGTTATGCTGCTGGTCAGAATGCTGATCAAGGTTCTTCCGCTACCTCGCACCATCGGTTTCTATCTGGTAACTGTGGGTGTTGTCCCGCTGATGGGTTCGATCATTACCGAACCTGCGGCCATGACTTTGGCTGCACTGATCATCTCAGACAAACTCTTTTCCCAGAACATTTCCAATCGACTTAAGTACGCCACGCTGGGCATCCTCTTCACAAATATCTCGATTGGCGGCCTTTTTACCAATTTCGCCGCAGCCCCTGTCCTGATGGTTGCCACGAAGTGGGACTGGAGCTCCATGTTCATGATCGTGAATTTCGGCTGGAAAGCTGGAGTCGCCATTATGATCAATACCTTGGCGGCCATCCTGTTCTTCCGCAAGGAGCTGATGTCAATTGAGATCCATTCCACCGTTTCCGAGCGCGAGCCTATTCCCCTGGCTCTTGTCCTGATCCACCTGGGCTTTATGTTCGGTGTCATTGCGTTCGGTCACTACCCCTCGATCTTCCTCAGCCTGTTCCTGTTCTTCTTGGGCATCACCCATGCTTACCAGCAGTACCAGGATCGCTTGATGCTGCGCGAAGGCCTCCTCGTTGCGTTCTTCCTGGCAGGCCTGGTCGTGCTGGGTGGCCAACAGCAATGGTGGCTACAACCCCTGCTGACCAGCATGAGTAACACGCAGGTGTTCTTCGGAGCCATTGCCCTGGGCGCTGTCACTGACAATGCCGCGTTGACCTACCTGGGATCGCTGGTTGAAGGGATTTCGGATGATTTCAAATATGCTCTGGTGGCCGGTGCCATGACCAGTGGTGGCCTTACCATTATTGCCAACGCGCCCAACCCGGCTGGTATCGCGATCATGCGCAAGCACTTTGACGATGAGGTCGTAAGCCCCTTGGGTCTTCTAACTGCGGCGATTCCCTTCACGGTCGTGGCCGGTGCCTGCTTGATCCTACTCTGACCTTCTCGTGGCACGGATTGCAATAATCCGTGCCATTTGTTCCGCTTTATAGCGAATTATTTAAAATCGAATAATTATTCAAGTCCTAATAATTCAGCATAATTCCTTGAGCCATCCGAGAAATTCATCCAAACTCAATATTTAGTTATCTATTGTTGAGTGACATAATAATGAGTGTAATGCGCCCCAGTAAGCCAGATTCAAGCCCGTGCGTGGGCATTTGCTCACACAATGTCGGGGATGAAATTTGCAGAGGGTGCGGACGCACCATTCCAGAAGTCAGGGACTGGAATCGAATGGACAGTGCTCAGAAGATTCAGGTCAAACAGGCGGCTAGCCTGCGTAAGAGCCGGGGAAGCTCTAACTCCCCTTAACTCTTTTCCTGATTAACCTGCTTTTGCCTTTTCCGGGCAGACCTGCCGGCTAGCCTTTGCTCTGGCTAGGCCATACGACTTCCTCCGCCTTGACTGGAAGGAACCCATTCCCATCAAACAGAAGTCCGCCTTTGAACTCGTTTTCAAGCTCAAAATGCATCATCAGCGCAAGACAGTCCGGGTTGCGTACGGGATCTGCAAGACTCATGATCGCCGCGTGAAGAATGGGGTCTGCCACTGCAAAACGATCCAAAGCTTTAGGCAACAGATGGACTCTCAATCTGGCCTGCTTGGCAAGCTTTAGCAGCATGGTTCGCCAGTACGCATGCAAGGGAAACCATGCTTCCAGAATTTGATCCTTCAAGTCCTCCAGGCCTTCGCCGGTCATTTCGCCATTGATCAAGGCAAACCCTTCCTTTAGCCTGCCAACGGCAAGGAAGTGAAGCCCTAGCGCAATCACTTCATACGCACGGCGGGTATCGTTGGGCAGGTCATCCAGATAAGAAGGCCCTAATTGAGCAACGATGCTCTTAGCGGTTTGTTCATCGATCTTTCGCATTTTACACCTCTAGGGATGCGAGTCCTATCACACTCAAGATCACGTCCATGGGGTCACGTTGCTTGACGAGGTAGAAGGTTCTGTCTTTAACCCTGGCATGGGTCAGCTGGGCAGATCCTGTCAACTGGATTTCATCTGAGAGCATGATGTCAAAGTCAGCATCTGCCCCTTCACCAATGACCGTGGCCAGCACTCGTCCATTCAACAGCGAGAGCTGACGAAAGCCATACCCCTCACTCAAAACAAGTGACATATCTTTATTGATCACGAGCAGCGCATTGCGCTCCATCGGTTCCAGTGAGCGCATGATGAAACGCTGGATCATCTTTTTATCGTGACCCGAGAGGCTCTCGAATGCTGCAGCCCCTTTTGCAAGCTCAGTCTCGCAATGCCCCGCAACAAGACAGCTCTCTGCAGCCGGAACTGCATCAGTTGTGGATCGTTCCATTTGCAGCATACCAATGTTAATGGCCTGAATGACTTCCGAACGATCCAAATACTCGAGCATGCACACACCATTTGAAATGAATTGGCTTTTATAATGGATAAAACTATACCTTTTTAATATATATTGTCAATTCTATGAAAAAGCTTCAAAGAGCTTTTGTTTGTCAGCAAAAAAGCTTTTCGCCGAAAGCCTTTTGCTCTGGTGCTGTTCTTGTTCATTGAGTTTTAAAAAAACGCCTTCCCCTCAAGGAGGAAGGCTCAGCCGATTAAGGGATAATCGGGACAGGACGCTGTTGCCTCATCATGGACGAACTGGTTTATCCAGCAGCGGGGTGAGGCCATAGGCCCCTGTTAGGCCACCCTTAAACTTTGAAGCGTGCTACTAATTCTTTCATGACCGCTGCCTGGTTTTCAAGCTCCTGGGCATAACTCTGGGATTCCTCTACCAATTGAGCGTTCTGCTGCGTTGCGGAATCCAGCTGGTTAATTGCAATATTAATCTGCCCAATGCCTGCGTGTTGCTCTTCGGAGGCAGCTGACACTTCCGACACCAACACAGACAGATTTTGAATGGCTTCAATCGTTTTATTGATGCTCAAGCCGGTGTTACCTGCCTGCTCTGAACCTTTGCGAATTTTCCCGACGATATCCTGAATCAAAGCGCGAATTTCTGCCGAAGACGATGAGCTGCGGCTGGCGAGGCTTCTTACTTCAGATGCGACCACCGCAAACCCTCGGCCATGCTCTCCTGCTCGAGCGGCTTCAACCGAAGCATTCAAGGCAAGCAGATTCGTTTGGAATGTAATGGCATCCAGTTGCGTGATGATCTCGGCTATTTTATTGGAGCTGCCTGTCAGTTCTTTCATCAGCGCAATGGATTGCTCCACATCGTTTCCACCATCGCGGGCAAAGAGCACAGCCTCTTCAGCCAGGTCTTTGGCTTTTGCGGTAGACAGACTGGCATTTTGAGCACTGGAGGTCATCTCCTCAAGGCTTGCCGCTGTTTCTTGAAGGGCGCTTGCCTGCTCCTCTGTTCGTCCCGACAGGGCCACGCTGCCTTCGTAGATGTTCCGCGAGCCTTCCAATACCTTTCGGCTACTGCTGGCCAGCGACATGATCATTTGTGACAAGGAGGTGTTGGCGTTATTCATCTCATTGAGAAGCTGAGCTGTTTCATCCCTGCCCTCCGCCTCTCGTGTTTGAGTAAGATCACCTTTCGCTACGAGGGCTGTCATGTTCAAGGCTTCAGTCAATGGTTTTACAATGCTTCGCGTAATCAGAACTGAAAGCACCACGCTCAACAGAATAAAAAGTGATGATGAAATGACAATGAGCAGTGTCATGGTGAGGTATAGCTGTTCGATATTCTGCTTTGACTGCGTGCTGACCTGCTTGGCCAGTGCAGCTATTTCCTGAGCGACTTTGTCTAGCTGATAGGTATGATCCTTGAACTTGTTCAATATATCATTGGCGCCGGCTGTCGTGCTGACCTCCCCCGAACTGATTCCATTAAAAAGCATCTCAACGCCGTCCCTGTAATACTGCTGACTGTCTAGTGCGTTTTTATACAAAGCCTTCGCGTCTTCTCGCTGAGTTTTGTTGTAGCCATCCTGGAGTGTTTGCTTCATCAGTTCAGCGGTTTCGTCCCATCTCTTCTTATAGGAAACGACTTTTTCCTGGAAAGAAATATTCATGATCATGTCTTTTTCAAAACGGCGCTGCTCGAGAATAAGACGCCGTGACTCATTTGCTTGCTCTGAAATGGCACCAACTCGCTGCATTTCGTCCACCTGAGCGCTCAACATTGAAAAGCTGTAAATTGATATAGCACTGGCTAACATAAGCATAGCGACAAGAAGAGAAAAAGAAAGTGAAAGCCTTGATTTTATAGTTATTCTTGAAAGCATGTGAAACCCCATTAATTACTTACTGCTTATCGGGGAATTGTATAATTATTACGAAGATAACTCCACAACCTTTCATCTATGTTTCATTGGTTTTATATATATTTAGTTGCTTAAAAGATGTTCAAATTAAAAACCCAGGCTATCGTCAAGAATATTTCCGCGATCTGTTAAATCAAGGGCTGACATATACTTTGTATCAAGCAAGCCTTCTTTAATAAGGCCCTTTATTCCAGAGCTAAAGCCTTCCAACGCCTCCATCTTCTCTTGATCGGTGAATTTAGTGCACAGTAGGGATAAAATCGGAAATCCAGCATAATGCTGACAATCAACGTTCTTGGTTATTATCATTTCTTCTTCAGGACATGCAATATTCTCGGCCAGTAGGCGCACGCAAACAAACCTGATTTTTTCCTCCTGAGTAGCTGCTTTCCGAAATCTTCTCGGCATATTCTCCTTATCAATTTTTTCAAAAATTTCTAAGAAATGCTCACTTATTCGCTTTCGTACGACTGAGTAAGCATGATCGAATTCGGGCTGCAACGGGTTTTCTGGGTTGTTTTTAGACACTGCGTTCAGCCTGGATGCTTGCTCAGAAAAAATCCAAATATTATCGACATTCCAATCTTCAATATCAGAAAAATGAGGGGCAAGCATAACTGAGACAAGGCCTAAGGATTCGTTCCGTAATGCAGGCCTGATTAGAAATGGCTCGCGTGAAATTCTATAGAAGAACATTCTGACCACATTGCGCAAATCATTATTTGTGGAAAGATCTTTTTCTCTATTTGAAAGCCAATCCCTGCCAAAAATTGAATAACTTTCCTCATAACAGATCTGCAAGAATGCCTGCCTGTCAAGCTTGAGAAGAGCCTCTATTGTTAACAATGGCAGTTGATTTAACCCTACCGATATGAGATCGGCATTACTGTGCGTCTGACCACCACGCAATCTCGCAGCAAGAGCAGATTCATAGGTTGCCTTGAAATCGCCCATCTTAAAGCCCTGCCGAACCAGTTGTAATAAATAATATTCATCCGTAACCTGAAGCTTAAAGAGAATTCTTTCAATACGAGCCCAGTCGTTGCTTTCGTATTTTTTGGGAAGCTGCTCAATGGCACCAGCAAGATGCCTTACTATTTGGTTTCCATGGGTGGAGTGTTGAACCACCTGGTTACCAAACATGTTCATCATCAATTCAAGCCTGCCTACCAAGAACCCGAGTCTTTCACTCTTGTTCTTGACATCCCCCATATCAAACACTGAATTTATCGTGTCAGTAATAAATACAGACCCTAATGCTTTTGATTCATGCGCCATAAGATCCCAATGCGGGCTTGCCTTGGGATTACTCCAATTCCTTAAGTACGCATCACGAATATCTGCAGCTACCGAGGAGTTGAAGACTTCAGGAACCTTATCGAACCCCTTAGTCTCAACAAAATGGTATAGATTGCGACACAGGTTATTAACTGATTTCTCAAATATAAACAAAAGCGCTTGTTTTCTTATATCTTCCGACAGATTGCGGTAAATATCATCTATCTCTGACACATCCCTATTACTATTCATCACCTGTCTGTGACAGGCCATCGATAGATCGTCAAAATAGAGGCTTTCTTTTAACTCTTTATATTTAAACATTCATGCATGCCTCTGAGATCATATGCCAAGATTGGTTTCCAACAAATCGCCACGATTGTTAAGATCCAAGAGAGAAATGTGCTCAACCCCTAATAGATCGAGTTCTATCAAGCGCTTAATCCCATGACTGAAACCTTCCAGAGCATCGATCTTTTGCTGATCAGAATACTTTTGGCACATTAATAAGAAAACAGGATATTCAAGTACATCAGGCTTGCTCTCTATCTCCGCCCTGACCCAATCGTCTGAAACCGAGTCGCTTTCAGCGATAAACCGAATGCAGACGTAGCTGACCTTTTCTTCTATTGATGGCTCGTTTCGTAGTTTTTCGGGAACATGGTTCTTGTCTAGAGATTCAAAGACTTCAAGGATAAGGTCTTCCACTGTTTGCCTTACCAGCGAATAGCCAAAGTCAACCTCGAGCTGCAGCGGATTTCCGGAAACAGATTCCGACGCACCCGCAAGCTGTAAAATCGCAACTGAAAAATCTTCCAGGATTTCAAAGTTTAATAACACCTGTGGAGTTGTCAGGTACGGTGCAGCCATGGCGATGACTGGGCCAGTTTTCTCACACTGCGATGCAGCCCGCATCATCACAGGATCCTTCAGAACTCTTTTAAAGAGTTGCCTGATCATATCGCGCAGGTCTTTATCTTTAGCCAGCTGTCTTTGTTTTCCGGAAAGCCAATCCTTATTTAGGACAGAATTTTGACCCAAAATGACAAATCTTTCCTCGTACACCAGTGTCGAAAAATCACCCTCGCTCAAATCAAGAATCGTTTGTATGGTAAAGTGAGGATCTTTCTCTAGCCCCTGGCTTATGAGGTCGTAATTGCTGGCCACCCTGCCATCTTTAAAACGGCGAATAAGTGCGGATTTAAAATTTATCCGGAATGAGGTTATCTCAAACCGCAACTTGCATAATTCCAGCAAGGTTTTGTCATCAGTTATATTCAATTCAGTAATGATTTTCTCAACATCGCGCCATGCACTATGGTTGTAGCGATTAATGACCAACCACTCATTATTCAAGTTATATATAATTTGATTTCCATACCTGGCGTTTTTCACCAACTCATCGCCAAACATTTCAATGGCAATGGTTAACTTTTCATGGACGGATTTAATTTTCTTATCGCAAAACGCACTGTCAATTGTGTCAATGATGAAAGGGGTTCTCATTCCTCTTGACTCATGAAGCATAAAGTCCCAATGAGGGCTGATCCTAAGGCTTTGCCACTTCTCGAAATAAGCGTCTCTAATTTTGCATATCACTAAGAAGTTGTTCAGCACTTCTGGGCACTTATCAAAGCCTTTTGACTCGACAAACAAATACAGACCTTCCGAAAGCTCCTCTATTGACTTCTCAAATATATATAGAAGAGCCTGACTTTCCAGCTGTGCGGGAATCTTATTGAACGTTGATTCGAGTTCCGAGTAGTCATCGCTTTTATTCCCCGAGGCAACCCTGGAACAGATTTGTGACAAATCACCCATGAATTCGCTGCGATTCAGCTCTTCGTAAACAAACAATTCCGCCTACCTCATTAATTAATACCAAGAGCCTGGTAAGTGTTGATTTAGCGCAAACGCTTCAGAGACCTGCTAATGGTTTCATAATAATCCGTGAGCACCTGCGAGCACTACATCTATCTCAGCAAGCAGCGCATGGCCTCAAATTTTGTGAAAAATAACAAGCTTGCGTTTTCTTTTTATTCGGTATACTCTGAGCGTCATTTTTTAAAAAGGATGTAATTATGGACATTACACAGCAAAGCCTGATGAGCTTGTTCAAAGGGATCGATGAGCGTCTTGAAGTGCCAGGCATGCCCACAACCTGCCTCTACGAAGTGGCAGAAAAGATTGTTGCCTGGACGCACCGTGAAAACCTGGCTGAATTCGATTCTCGTCTGGTGAAAATGCTGCAGCAAATCATGCAAATCGTCAGCAACGGCCTGACGGGAAATACCCATGATGCCAATACATCCGTGAGAACGCTCAAGGCGACCCTAGCCGTTTTCACTCCCAGCCTAAGTCGACGTTAAAAAACAAAGGCCTCCCAAAGGCCTTTTTGTCGTCAAATCAACGCATTTTCTCTGGATTGTCAGTCTAGTTTCAATAATTTTTATTATATTGACAGTTCTAGCTAATTGATTTTATTAGCAAATTAAACCATTATGATCTCTCTGATAAAAATCGCAGGTCGCGTGCCTGCTCAGGGGATTTCATGTTCAAAAACAACCCGTTGCTTTTGCAACTAAAAGAGGGCCTGGTTGCAGAGGTAAAAAGCACACAGCCATTGATGGTTGAGGGCACCATTCGAGGCACCTACTACGCCTATGGATTCCTGGTCACCGCGCAGGGAGACTCCTATTTTGTCTCGCCTCCGGAAATGTCCAAGTGCCTGCCAGGTGATGTCGTGACTGCTCAAATCAACCAAAAGGAAGACGGCAAGACCGATGCGACGATTTTGTCCATCATCACCCCTCTGACGGGTACATTCATCGGGACAGTGCGCTTCCGTGGCCCCTATGCCATGATTGCTCCCGAAAATGCCCAAATCAAGAACTGGTTTAGAATTCCGCAGATCAAGCGCGACAATGAACGCGATGGCGATATTGTTGTAGCGAACATCCTTCAGCATCCCTTTGAGACCGGGGCCGCGCAAGCCGAGATTCTGTCAACGATTACGCATGAGCGTGACCGTCAGGCGTATTGGCGCCTTGCAAGCGCACGTCACAACATTCCCTACGACCCTCCCGTTTTCGATCATGATGATGTTCCAACGCAATCACCCGATCAAAATACAATCGATTTGCGTGGACTGGGTTTTGTTACGATTGACGGTGAATACACCCGTGACATCGATGATGCACTGTATGCAAAACGCCTGGACAATAATCGTATCGCGCTGATGGTTGCGATTGCCGATGCTGATCGATTCCTCACCCCTGGTGGGTCGATGGAGACCTCCGCCCGTGCTCGAGGCTTTACCGCTTATTACCCCGGCATTTCGGTATCCATGCTTCCAAAAGTCCTTTCTGAGCAAGGCGCTTCCTTGGTTGAAGGCGAAGATCGCAATGTGATTTGTTGTGAAATGACCCTAGAGCAGGATGGTTCCATTTCACATGTTCAGTTCTTTCCAGCCCTGATCCACTCCCACGGCAAGCTTTCCTATGAAGCAGTCGAAGCATTTCTCGATGGCGATACGGCGTCTGTCAATCTAGATAACGCCCCTGTCCTCGACCTGCTCAATGAAGCAGCCAAGCGTCGAGGCGAATGGCGCAGCCTTTATGCCTTGAATCAGTCAGGCTTTTCAGATTATCGATTCAATGTTGAAGACTTTGAGTTGAAAAACATTGAATGCATCGAGCAAAGCCCGTCACAAAAGCTGGTGGAAGAATGTATGGTCGCGGCGAACATTTCGTTCGCTAACCTCATGCACCAACAGGGCCTGCCCTGCATTTATCGCCACCACCCAGGCCTCAAGCCTGATCGACTGGACGATCTAGTCAAGAAGCTGTCTGCGCAAGGCATTTCTACCAATGATCCTGAATTGAAGACTATCGAAGGGTTCAAAGATTTGATGCGCCGGGTGGCGAAGGACAATGATCCTGCAGTGAATGCCTTGCTCATCAGCTATTTTGAACGAAGCGCATACACTCTGGAATACAGGCCGCATTTCACGCTTGGGCTGGAAGGGTATGCCACCTTTACCTCGCCTATTCGCAAGTTTTCGGATCTGGCCAACTATCGTCAGCTAAAAAACTATCTGCTTGGCACACACAAGCCTGTAGCGATTGATCAGGAACTGGTTGATCACCTTAACCATCAATTGCATGCAACCAATCGGGCCTCTTCAGATGTTAAGCAGGCGCTCTATGCGCGTTTTTATCTGGCAAAAATTGGCACAACTGTATCCGCAACTCTTGTCAATATTACCAGCAAGGTGGTTATCGAAGGGCATGAGCAAAAGACTGTCCCGACCGGTATCAGGCTGAAAATAAAGGAGACAGGGCTTACCACCTTTATCAGTGCCAAGAACCTGACTCGAAGGGGCATATCGCTTTCCATCAGTGAAGATGGTCTTTCGCTTCTCCAAAATGGTGCCCCCATTCTTCGCCTGGCTCAGGAGGTTTCCATCAAGATCGAGAGTGTTGATATGACCACTCGATCCGTCAACGTCCTTCTGGGTCAGTAACCGCAGGAGAGAGCACATGACAGCCCAGCTTCATGTGCTTGCGCAAAACCATTTTAAGCTGGCTCCACCGTTCACGACGCAAAGCAAAAATCCCCAGACATCTGGGGATTTTTTTGTCTCCTGAACGCTTAAGACGCAATCGCCATGGACTCTCGAGCAGAAATCTTTACGCGAAGGTTTTCGATCATTTTTGCGGTATCACTCATGGCCTCTTCGATAAACTCAGCAATGAACTGACTGGCTTCGCGCTTGAATCCAACCAACCCCTTTACTTCGATATCCTTGAAAAGGATATTCGACGCTTCCATTTCTTGAGTCAGCTGTGTTTTGAGTGCCGTACGCATCCGATCACGGTTGAGTTTGTTTGCCCTGCCTCGCTCCATGATATCGAGCGCCTGATCAAAAAAGTTTTCCTTAAACAGCTCCATTGCTTCAGTTTCTTTTTTTGCTGGGATCATCGATTTAACACTCTCATTGAACAACGGCAAATTCACATGTGGACGATAAGGCCACATACAATAAAGTAGCTAAAGTATACCTTATATTGACGAAACTGCCAGTGTTGCCGCCTGCAATAGGACTTAAATGATGGGATTGGCGGGCTGATCAATATCGCTATTAAGGATATGCGAATACAGTCGCTTGGCGGAGACAACACCCAGTGGGCCACTCTCCCCCATCACCACGATCTGACCCACCTTGGCTTCTTTCATCCTGGAGAGAACGTCCATCAGGTTTTCACTGCCTTCGGCGATCACCACCGGCCTAAGGATCTCTTCAACCGTACCCCCCTTCTCAGAGATAATCCGGGCCGCCAAATCGTGGTAATACATCACCCCCACAACGTCTTCCCCCGCATACACCAGGATTCTTTTGCCAAAATAGGTTTGCGCCAGCTCTTTGCAATCCTTGACCATGCAATCTTTATCCACGGAAGGCAACGTCGAGGGCCGCAGCACATCGCTGAGTGTCGAGCGTTTTAGCCTGAACACGTTCTGCAGCAAGGCTTCTTCGGTTTTTTCGATCAGCCCCGCCTGGCGATAATAGTTGATGGTGCTCTTGAGCTCCCCCAGGGTCATGGTTCGTTTGCTGTCCATGCGAAACAGCCGAAGCCATACAAGCGTAAGCCACACCATGGGTGTCATGCAGATATACACCCACCTTGCCAGCCAAGCGAAGCGCATAAGAATCTTGTCGTAGTGAATTCGGGCAAATATCTTGGGAATCGTACGTGCAAAAACCAGGCTTCCATAGGTCACCGACATGATGAAGATCACCACGCCAGTAGAGCTGAGCTTTTCGTAAGCCATCGCACCCAGCATCGCGTTTCCTATCACCGAAGAAAACGTCGAAAACACCATCATCGCCGCCATATGCTTATCACGTTTGGCCCCAATTTTGGCCAAACGATTACGCGCCTTCTCTTTCAAGCTGGCGTCTTCAAGAATCATTGCCATTTTTACATCATCCGCCATCATGATCGCGGTATCGATGCTTGACAATAACCCTGTATATGTTATAAACAATATGGCTGCCATAAATAAGATGGCAATATCGACGCTCATTTTTCTCTCGTAAGTGAAGGGTGGTTATTTAATTTTCAATAGTGTAAACCACTGTCTTTATAATGAATATGTCAATTCAAACAAAAAGAATAAAATCCCCGTAAAAGCATGTTTTGCTCACAAATAAGAGCGGGGTCATGATCGAACAAGAGGCAGCGCGGAAATGGATCTCGTAGAGAAAGCACGAATTTACGCCACCGCCGCGTTCGCAGCGGTAAACAAAAGACGCAAATACAGCGATGTCCCCTATATCCAACACCCAACGGATGTCGTAGCCATTCTTCAGGCCCATTCTTTCGAAGGCGTAGCCTTGGCTACGGGATGGTTGCACGATCTAGTTGAGGATACGGCAATCACACTGGATGACATCCTGGAAGAATTTGGGTCTGACGTGGCTGAACTGGTGCGTATGGTCACAGATGTTTCCAGTCCAACAGATGGCAATCGAGCCGCACGCAAGGCTCTAGATCGAGAGCACGCCGCCAAAGGCTGTGCCATATCACAATCGATCAAGCTTGCCGATATCATCAGCAACACAGAAACCATCGCTGAGGATGACCCGGATTTTGCACGCACCTACCTAAAAGAGAAGCGTGCAGTCGTCAACGTCCTCACCAAAGGCGATCAGCAGCTTCGAGACAAGGCTTTGATGCAGATTGAGGTGGCGATGCAGACATTGCAGCTGGATGCCCTGGAAAGCCGCTAGCGCGTTGAGCCTGTCAGCTGTGACGGCAAGAGAGGACAAGGTGATCCAGGAGAAGTGACCAACACGGAAGATGACCACATTTGGAGCCTTTCAAACCCAGGCCTTCCGTGGCCTCATGACGTTTACATGGAATCCGTCCACATCATTAGTAGGCGGCGGCGCGGCGGGCCTCTTGAATTTTTAGCCTGTCAACGACCTCCTGAAACGATTCCCCTGGCCGAGCGGCCTTTTGAATTTCTTTCTCGCTGAAGAAGGTCTTCGCCGGCTCCTTTTTCACCGCAGCCTTCTTGGTCGGCTTGGTCGGCTTGACGGGCTCTTCTGAGGGGAGAAGATCCTCTTGCACCGGGTCTATTCCAAACGCCTGATTTTCCGAGTAGGTGATTTCAATTGCGACAATCTTGCGTCCCTCTCGTCGAGGCTCAAAGCCATGGATGATGATATCGCTGTGCTCGCTGACCTGCTTCAAGGCGGGCTCAATCACCCGCTTACGCAGATCCGCGTACAACGGGTAAGCATCATCAAGGTGAAGGCCGAACCGAATCATCTCGATGGGCAGAGTGACCTTGCTGCCCGAGTAGCGATTTTTGATGATGAGCTCATACAGTCTGATCGCATGGGCGCTGGAGAGCCTGGCAACCGCCCTGAGGTTGTACTTGGTAAAATTCCCCTGCAGGTTCACCAGGTAGGGCAGCACGTCCTTCGAAAAGCGTAATTCGACACGGCCCTCGCCATTGATGTAGTCGGCAGTCTGGATCCAGCGCGTCTTGCGCTCGCGGTCTTTGAGGTGAAAGCGAATACGGCGATCAAACAGCTGATCAACAGCCTCCTTGAGCTCAGAGTAGGCTGCCATCAGGCTGATACCACACAGCTCAGCAAACTCTCGAGCCGTGAAGGAATACATGATTTGATCCGTTACCGTCTCGTTGGGATCCCTGTTGATCTTGGCAATGCAGGTAAGGATTATCCGGCTCTCAGCCACGGAGAGGCGATAGCTCGCCGTCATCAGGTCGTTCGATTTGTAAACCTGCAAGTTGCTCATCTTGTATCGATTCCTTTGCTCGAAGCTTGCTTGCGTCAAATGTGGACATCGTTATCGCGTACCAGTTTTGTGATTGTTCATCGCCATTAGTCGTTCTGGCAAGGAAAATCCTGATTTAAGACGAACGGATGAGCTAAATGTCCACTTTTGGCACGTTTAATCACGGAATCCGTCCACATTAAGCGCTTCAACCCTGTCAAAAAGTCAAAGGGCCATCGTGCTGCTTGTGAAAACCTCATCCTATTTGTCAATAATCCTAGTCATCTCGTTGATTGACAAAAAATCAAAAAGACATGCTATCTGTCCACATTAACCTGTTGACCTTCTGTCAACGCCGGGCATTTTCAAGGAATCCGTCCACATTAAGGGAGAACTAGGCGCTCAAAGTAATGCTTCCGACACGGCATCCGTCCACATTAATCAGCCCTGGAGGCGTTTGAGCACGCTATCCGTCCACATTAAGCCCTCTCCCCTTCCAACCACACGGCATCCGTCCACATTAAAGCGCCTGGGTCAGCCTGAGACTCAGTGCACACGGAACATGTCCACATTAACCTTCGAAGAAGTCCTTCCGCGTGACTCGTGCGCCGATCTCTTTGAACACGGTGTTTGTCCACATTAACGCTCTCCTCACGCTAATGTGGACAGATAGCGTGTTGGATTCTTCGTCAGCCTGCCCAAATGTGGACGGATACCGTGACAAAAAAGTGTTTGGCTGAACAGCTCACCTAAAAGGCCCCGTAAAACAAGGCATTTGACCACATTAGCGGGAGAGACTTTGACTTTTTGCCAAGCGACCAGGCTTCAGGGTTTAAGTTATCCACAGGCTCTAAAATTCAACACGCTATTTGTCCACATGTGGTGGGGTATTTGTCCACAATTAAGCACGCTAAATGTCCTTATAATTCACGCAAAGTGTCCACATAATGCAAGCGAAACGACCACAAAACACAAGGTAAGTGTCCACATTTGCTAAAAAAACTCCTTACAAATCAATGACTTACGCTGGCCTAAATAGAAATATAAATCTTAAATAAAGATTAAATTAAAGAACCAGGGCCTTGCAAAAGAGATCGCTCAGCGCCATCATGAAATGGCAGTAACGATAATAATAAGGAGATGCGATGAGTAACTCGTACAAAAAAACTCCTATAGTTGGCATAACCACCGCTGCCAGCGAGAAAGAAGACAAGCGCATCTGGCACAGACGCATGCGATCCAGGCAACGTGATGCCATGACGGTGATTGATGAAAACTGGGAAGGAGACGACCCTAACATTCACCAAAATGAGGTCAGCAACCCCTGGTCAATGGGCAAAGATGGTCGACAGTACCTGAGCCAGGAGGCCCTGGAGAGAATCGCCTCGCGAGACGCACAATCTGGACAAACTCCTCACGAGAAGGAAGCGCTAAAGGAAAGATCGCTGGCTAAACTCAGAGCAAAATGAAGCACACCGCCGCTGTTCGCGACAGCAATGCCAGCCTTGAAAGGCTGGTTTTTTTATGTAGCCCCTGCGGGAAAAGACGACTGCTTTAGCAATCAGGCCTCTGCCGCCTCCTTTGCATTACCACTAGCGGCGTAAAGCCTCGCCCTTGGGGCGGGGATATAAGCCGCCTGGCGTAGCCAGATAGCTTGCTTTTAAAGTAATCCGAAACTATACTTCAATCATGAAAGACATGAGGTCGACCAAAACCCTCAAGGTTCGCATACGAGACAAACACGCAGCGCAGCTGCGTGAAATGGCTCGTTCAGTAAACTTTGTGTGGAACTACGTGAACGAGCTGAGAAGTCGCTCAATTCGTGAGCGTGGTCGATTTCTGTCTGCATTTGATATTCATAAGTACACCAATGGCTGCAGCAAGGAGCTCGGTCTTC
>JADGMW010000112.1_pt1 | contig 65380 bp, 59 predicted proteins | sample 8641801 | NCBI WGS metagenome assembly JADGMW01 (sample SAMN16272018, study PRJNA661076) | feces metagenome | isolation source: fecal sample from diarrhoea affected cattle A | host: Bos taurus | place: South Africa: Lokaleng Village, Mahikeng | collected 2019-09
CCGGCGAGAACGTCACCGAGTGCCTCGGCGGCGCTCAGGACATCTCCGACCTCGACCTGCACGGTCGGTACGAAACGGCGTGCGATCCCCGGCTCAACACCCAGCAGTCGATCGAACTGGCGTTCCTCGTCGCCGAGATGCTGCGGGGCTAGCACTCCGCCCCCGATACGGCTCCGCCCCGGATATCACTACCCCGGTGGCGGAACCGATCAGGGCAGCGCGGTCAGTGTGATCGTGCTGCCCTCTTCGGCGCGACCGTTCGCGCCCGGGCTCTGAGCGATCACCACGGAGCGGTCGGAGTCGGCGACCTGCCGCACCGACACGTCGAATCCCAGTTCCCGCAGTTCGTCCCGTGCCGAGCCGACGGACCGTCCGAGCATCGACGGCACCTTGACCGCGTTGGACACCAGCAATGTCAGAGTGCTGCCCGCGCGGACTTCGGTACCCGCCTCCGGATCGGTGCCCGCGACGCGACCGCCGTCGACCTCGGGATCGAACACCTCCCGCACGTCCTGCACCGTCAGGCCGGCTTCGTCGAGGATGCGCCGGGCGTCGTCGACGGTCCGTCCGGCGAGGTCGGGCAGGTCCACCGGCGGGGAACCCTTGCTCACCACCACTTCGACCTGCGACCCGACGGGCAGGACTGTCCCGGGCGCCGGATCGAGCGCTGCGACCCCGCCCTCGGGGACAGTCGTGCTGAAGGCGCTTCCGCCGTCCACGGGCTCGAACGTGCGCCGGCGCAATTCGTCCTCGACGACCGACAGCTCACCTGATCCGGGGACGTTCGGAACCGTGGGCGGCCCCAGCGAGACCAGTAGCGCCACGGAGTTGCCGTCCGGGACACGGGAGCCCGTCGGGGGATCGGTGCCCAGCACCGTCTCGGGCGGGATGTCGTCGGAATACTCGCCGCGTACCTCGGCCGTCAGCCCGGCCGCCTCGATCGCGGAGACCGCGGCCGCGCGGTCCAGTCCGTTGACCGTCGGTACGTCCGTGAGCCGCCCGGCGCCGAGCCACCATCCGGCGATGCCCATGAACAGGGCGAGTACGAGAATCGCCGCGATCCACCCCACCACCGAGCGCCGGTGCCGATGATGCTCGTGCGCGTAGTCGGGCTGCGGCGCGGGCTGCTCCGGGTCGGAGCGAGGATGCGGCTGCGTGACGACCTTGGTGTGCATCGTGCGGGTGGGATGCAGCTCGGCCTGCGGCACCGCGCCGGGATCCGCGGCGGCGCCCTGCTCGGCTACGGCCGGGTGGACGGCGGTGGGAGCGTGCGACGACGTCGACTCCGGCGACGTGATCACCGTCGTGGCAGGTTCCGCCCGGGACGCCGCACCTCCCGCCGCACCTCCCGCAGCGGCAGGAGCTGCGGCAGCGGGCGCCGCGCTCGTCGCGAGAGCCGACCGGCGAGGAGCCGGTACCCGGTAACGGGGAAGGTCGAGCGCTTCACACGCGTCGTTGAGGGCGCGGGCCATCGCCTCGGCGTCGTCGAACCGTTCGCCCGGCTCGCGTTCGGTGGCGCGGCGTACCAACTCGTCGAATTCCTCGGGCACCCCGTCGATCCAGGACCCCGGATCGGGCACGTCCTTCTCGACGCGCTGGTATGCCACGGACAGTGACGTGTCGCCCGAGAAGGGCGTGCGGCCGGTGAGCATCTCGAACACGAGGACGCCGGCGGAGTAGACGTCGCTGCGGGCGTCCGCGCTCCCGGCGGTGACCTGCTCGGGAGACAGGTACGCCGCCGTGCCGAGGATGACGCTGCGCGAGGTCGTGGTGGCCGCCGCGACGGCCCGGACCAGACCGAAGTCGGCGATCTTGACCTCTCCGGCCTCGGAGATGAGAACGTTCTCGGGTTTGACGTCGCGGTGCACGAGACCCGCGCGGTGGGCGACAGCCAGCGCTCCGAGGACGGGCGCGGCGACGGCAGCGGCGGCGTGCGGCGGCATCGGTCCGCGTTCGCGGAGCAGTTCGCGCAGCGTGCCGCCTTCGACCAGTTCCATGACCAGGAAAACGTGGTCACCGTCCTGGCCTTGGTCGTATACGGCGACGAGACCGGGGTGGTTGAGTCGTGCGACGGCACGTGCCTCGAACTCGAAGCGGGCGAGGAACTGCGGATCGGCCGCGAACTGCGGATCCATGACCTTCACCGCGACCGGACGATCGAGACGCAGATCTGTCGCGCGGTAGACCGTGGACATCCCGCCGCGCGCAACCCGCGATTCGATCCGATAGCGCCGATCGAGCACGACGCCGACCATTCGGTCGCCTCCAGCGGTCACCCGGTGTACTCCCGTCTCTGGTGTGGAACATCGGTGTGGAGCATTGATGTGGAACATCGAACCGGCACCGGACGCGACTGCCGTGGTGCCGGCGAGACGGAGTACGTCGTCGCCTGCGCGGAAGCCGATCTCGTCCTCTGTAGATGGTAGCCAGCCCACAAAAGCGGCAGCCGCGTAGATGGCTGCGGGTAGGCGACGATACCGTGGAGCAGTGAGTTCGATTCCCTATTGCGACGACGTCCTCGACCCCTCCATATCGGTCTATCAGCTCGTCGACGTGGCAAAACGCCTCGACGTCCCGATTGTCCGCGTGCACCAGATGCTGCGCGACCGGCAGTTGCTCGCCTTCAAGCGCAACCGCGTCCCCGTGGTGCCCAAGGCATTCTTCGGCGACGACGGGCAGGTGCTCCGCCAGCTTCGCGGCCTTCTCGCCCTGCTCCACGACGGTGGATTCCGCGACGAAGAGATCCTCGAGTGGCTCTTCCAGGAAGACGACACGCTGCCGGGTGACTGCCCGATCGCCGCGCTGCACACCGACTCGGCGCGCGAGGTCATGCGGCGCGCTCAGGCTGCCGCCATCTGACGGACGCCCCGACCGATCCCGCGACGAACTGCGTGAGCACGACCGCGGCGCGGGTGCGGCGCGGGACCGTCACTCGCCGGTCCAGAACCCGGAAGCCGCTCGCCTCGACCTCGTCGAGGATCCGTCCGTAGAGCACGAACGCGGCACGGATACCCGGTCGCACCCGGTCGGGTAGCAGATCCAGACCCGGTTCGGCCTTGCGGTATTCGGCGCGGGCCAGCGCGACCGCGTGGGCCAGAGCCCGCCGGACACGGGGATCCACCGTGCCGGTGCGGCGGCCCTCCCGCAGCAGTTCGACATCGACCCCGAACGACGCCCACAGCTCGACCGGAAGATAGAGACGGTCGCGGTCGAGATCCTCACCGACGTCGCGGATGAAGTTCGTGAGCTGGAATGCCGTGCCCAGCGCGGAGGCGTGCGGCACCGCGTCCGGGTCGTCGACGCCGAACACCGGGAGCAGTTCGAGACCGATCACCACGGCGGAGCCGTACATGTAGTCGTACAACTCGGCCATGTCGCGGTAGTGGCTGCGGTGCTCGGGCGTACCGGGCACATCCATGCGCATCGATCGGAGGAACGCCTCGAAATAGGCGATCGGAACATCGTATCGGCGCACCGTCTCGGCGAGAGCACGCAGTACGAGGCCCAACTCGTCCGGCCGGCCCGGTTCTCCGGCGAGAGCGGCCCGGAACCGGCGCTCTGTGGCGGCGAGCCCGCGGGCGGCCTCGACGGGATCGTCGACCGCGGTCACGTCGACGAGGTCGTCGACCACCCGCGCGAACCCGTACAGGGCGTGGACCGCGCGTCGCTGCGAGGCCGGGAGCAGCCGCGCCGCGAGGTGGTACGTGCGCCCGTGCTCCGCGGTGAGACGAGCACAGTGTGCGAACGCCGCGTCGAGGTCGTCGGGGCGTGGCCGGGGAGCGTGCGGATCGAACACTCCGGTGATCAGGCCCCGCCGACAGGTGCGGAGCCCGGACCGTCGACCTGTGCGGTGCGGGAGCGCGAACTCAGGCGCAGCGGGTCGCGGGTGGTCAGCGACCGAGCGGCGATGACGGCTGCCACCACAGCGAGCGCCACGTGCGCGATGTTGTACATGCCGATCGAACCGTCGGGATTGAAGACCAGCATGAGCCATGTGGACAGGGCGACCAGGATCATCAGGGTGCGATCCGACATGGCGAAGGCCGCGGCCACCGCGAGCGGCCACGAGTAGTACCAGGGCAGCGCTGCCGGGGACAGCAACGTCACGGCGGTGAGAGCCACGACGATGCCCAGCACGGCGTCGCGTTCGGTGCGGCGGAATCGCCACCATGCCCACACGAGGATCACCACGAGCGCGACCGCACACAGCATGCGGGTGACATCGAGGATCGATCCGAGTCGCCACGGCGTGATCCAGGTGCCCACGTGCGCCACCATGGTGGGGAGCGAGAGCCAGTTGATGATCTTCGAAGATCCGGACAGCGCCGTGAGCCAGCCGATACCCACGCCGGCGAGGAGCGAGGCACCGCCGAAGACCGCCACGAACACCGCGAATCCGGCGGCCGCCGCCTTGAAGAACAACCGCACCGGGGCCGCCGGTTCGCGCCCCTCGGCGAGCGCCCGGTCGCGTTCGTGGATCATCCACACCCAGACCAGGAACGGCAGCGCGATCCCGGCGGTGGCCTTGATCGCCGCACCCGCCGACACCAGGGCGATGCCGCCGACATGGCGGCCCTGGAGGACGAGCACGATGCCCGCCGTCATCAGACCGACCATGAGCAGTTCGTTGTGGACGCCACCGACGAGGTGGATGAGCACGAGGGGATTGAGCACCGCGAGCCACAGGGCGATCGCCGGGTTGCCGCCCATGCGGCGTGCGAGGCGGGGCACGGCCCAGGCCATGAGGAACAGGCCCGGCAGCATCGTCACCCGCCACAACCAGGTGCCCGACACGACATTGTCGCCGGTGACGGCCGTGATGCCGGAACCGAGCAGCAGGTGCACCGGACCGTACGGCGTGGTCGTGGTGGTCCATACGTTGCTGACGTTGTCGAGCAGGACGCCGGGGTTGACCACCGGGCCGTCGGTGTAAGGATCGAAACCGGCCCGCAGCATCGCACCCTGCGCCAGATACGAATATGCGTCGCGACTGAACATCGGCGTGGCGACGAGGAGCGGCGCGGTCCAGGCGGGCAGCACGGTCCACAGGTCGCGGAGGCCGACCGTGCCGGCGAGCGTCGCGCGCCCCACGCGGACCCACGCGCCGATCATGATCAGCACGCCCACCCAGAGGATGATCATCGACAGCAGTTGACCGTGACCGAACCGCAGCCACGACAGGAACATCTCTTCGAGAAGCGGGTCCTGCCGCCGGACGCTACCGGCGCCGAAGCTGCCGAACGTCATCAGCACCGAACCGCAGGTCCCGAGGAGGGCTGCGTTGCCGGCGGGGCTCCGCAGAAAGGCTGTGACCCTGCCGGCCGACGTTCTGCCGTCCGGCGCCCGGTTCTTCGAGGCAGGGAGGTCAGAGGGTGGGGACGCTGCCGAATCCGCCGCCGATCGGTCCTGCGGGTCGGCGTCGGGGGCGGCGGGGGACGACATGGGTGTGGGTTCCTCCCCGGAAGCGGTGCCGGCGCGGAGCGCAGGGTCTGGCGAACGATGTTGACGAACAGGTGCTGACGAACGGTGACAGTTTAGTGGAGGCGTGATGTCCCCGGCTCCCTAGTCCGTCGGGTCCGCGGGACCCCGAGCCGTTCGGCGGCCAGCCGTCCCGACATGAGCACAGTGGGGACACCGACTCCGGGAACCGTATCCGACCCCGCGAGCACAACATTCGGGAACCGCGGATCGACATTGCGACGACGGAACGGCCCCGTCTGGCGGAACACGTGCGCCGCGGCGAACGGGCTTCCGGCGATCATGCCCCGGGCGTGCCACGTGGCCGGCGTGTCGACGTGGTCGACCCGGAACTCGTTCGCGACGCCGCGGTAGCCGCGCGACTCCAGCACCGCGAGCAGTTCCCGGCGGTACGGGCCGGACAGCGCGGACCAGTCGAACGGCGCGCTGTCGAGATTCGGGCACGGTGCGAGCACCGAGAGCGGTTCGTGTTCTCTGCCGTCACGCTCGAGCAACTGTCCCGGATCGGACAGAGCGGGCCGGGTGATGAGCAGAGACGGATCCGACATCAGCCGTCCACGGCCTCGCCGCCGGGTGATCTCGGCGAACGTGCGTTCCCACGCGCCACCGAAATCGATGACGTGGTGATGCCGGGCGCTCCATGCGCCCGAGACCGCGGTGGGGACGGTGCCGTGCAGCACGACGGCCGACGGTGCGGCGAGCGTCCGGCGACGCCGGCGCGCGGGCAGCAGGCTGTCCACCACGGGCGAGCCCGGCGTGAGCACCACGGCGTCGCATGCGTAACGGTCACCCGCCGCCGTGGATACCGCTGTGACACGCCCCGTGTCGACATCGAGCGCCGTGACCTCGCTGCCGAGGTGCAGGCGCCCGCCCGCACCGACGAACGCTGCGGCCATGGTCCGGGCGATCTGGCGCATCCCACCCTCGACGGTGTACACACCGAGTGTGGTGTCCATGTGCGCGATCGCCCCGTACACCGCGAGTGCCTGCGCGGGAGCGACCCCCGCGTAGAGCGCCTGGAACGTGAAGACCCGCCGCAGCCGCGGGTCGGTGACCCGGCGGCCTACCTGAGTGCCGAGTCGGCCGAACCCGCCGATCCGGAGCAGACGCAGCAGGTCGCGGACGGCGGCCGGAGAGGAGACGAGGTCGAGCGGCGAATCGAAATTCGCGTCCATGAAGCGGTCGTACTCCGCGTCGAAGATGTCCGCGAGCCACGCGCGCAGGCGCAGATACCGCTTCGCTTCCTCGGCTCCGCACACTCGCGTGATCTCGGCGGTCATCGCGTCCGGGTCCGAGTGGACGTCGAGGGTGCTGCCGTCGTCGAACCGGGCGTGATAGGCGGGGGAGAGCCGGCTCGTACGCAGTGGCGGATCCACGGAACCGGCATCGGCACCCACCGCGGCGAGTGCGTCGGCGATCAGTTCCGGCATCGTCAGCACCGTCGCGCCGTTGTCGATCTCGTAACCCGGGCCGGTGTACGTCCCGACGCAGCCCCCGACGGTGTCGGCGCGCTCGAGGACGGTGACCTCTTTCCCGGCGCCACGGAGGTGCAGGGCCGCGGCGAGGCCGGCGAGGCCCGCACCGACCACGACCACCCGGTGGGCTCCGGGCACGACGCGCGTGCCGGTCATCAGGCGGCGCGGCGCGTCGCGGCGACCGCCGACGCACGTAACCGCGCTTTGCCCTCCTCGGTGGCGCCGGACGCGTCGAGAGCCTCGAACGCGCTTTCGGTGAGGGCCGTGATCCGCTGCTCGACCTTGTCGACTGCGCCGAGGTCGACGAGCACGCCGCGGATCTCCTCGACCTGATCGTCCGTGAGGTCGGCGCCGATCGCCTCGCGCAGCGCTCGCGCGACAGCCGGGTCGGTCGCGTCCGCGGACTCGAGCGCAAGTGCGAGCAGTACGGTGCGCTTGCCGGACCGGAGGTCGTCTCCGGACGGCTTACCGGTGACGGCGGGGTCGCCGAAAACTCCCAGTAGGTCGTCGCGAAGCTGGAATGCGAGACCGATGTCGGTGCCGAACCGGCGATAGGCGGCGATCAGGTCGTCGTCGGCGCCGGCGAGCACCGCACCGATGTGCAGCGGGCGCTCGATCGTGTACGCCGCGGTCTTGTACCGGTTCACGCGCGTCGCGGACTCGACCGTCTCGTCCGACGCGACCTCACCGACGATGTCGAGGTACTGGCCACCGAGGACTTCGGTCCGCATCGCCGACCACACCGGCGTCACCCGTGCGAGTTGCTCGGCGGACAATCCCGATTCCCGCAGCATGTCGTCGGCCCAGACGAGAGCGAGGTCGCCGACCAGGATGGCAGCGGCCTCACCGAACTGCTCCGCCGAACCCTGCCACCCGGCGTTGCGGTGCCCGCTCGCGAACTCGACGTGCACGGTCGGAAAGCCCCGGCGGGTGGTCGACGCGTCGATGATGTCGTCGTGGACGAGCGCACCGGCCTGCACCAATTCGAGGGCCGAGCAGGCGCGCAGCACGGCGTCGGCGTCAGGTCCGGCCGGATCGCCGCCGGCGCCGAGCCAGCCGGTCCAGGCGAACGACGGCCGGACCCGCTTTCCGCCGCGTAGCACGAACGACTGGAGTGTCGCGACGGCGTCGCGGTATCCACCGCCGACCGAGTCGACCAGTTCGGCGCGGGTGGCGAAGAACTGCCGCAGGGCGTCCTCGACGAGTCCGGGGAGTGAGGGGGCGGGCACGGGATCGGCTCCGGTGGACAGGACAAACCTCCTGGTCGATGTGCACGGCACCGTCGGACGACCACGGTCCCGGCACCGCGGTCCACCCTATCCGGCCCCCGCAGGGGTCGCCGCGGACCGGACGCGAATGCCCGCGCCTTATGCTGAACGCGTGGAAAACGATCTGGTCAGGGCGACCGAGGACAGCGGAGAGTCCCGCACCCCATCCATCGTGGACCGTCTCGGTGCCACACGGTCCGGCAGGATTCCGTTCTCGGTCGAGTTCTCCCCGCCCCGGGACGCCGACGCCGAGGCGCGACTGTGGCGAGCCGTGCGCGCGTTCGAGCGCCTCGGCCCCGCCTTCGTGTCCATGACGTACGGCGCCGGTGGATCGACCCGGGACCGTACCGTTCGCGTCACCGGCGACCTCGCCGAAGAAACCACGATGCTCCCCGTCGCCCACCTCACCGCGGTGGGGCACAGCGTCGACGAGATCCGCGCGATGGTCGGTGCCTATGCCGACCGCGGCATCACCAACATTCTCGCGCTCCGTGGCGACCCGCCGGGAAATCCGCTCGGCGAATGGGAGAAGCACCCCGACGGTCTCGAGCACGCCGACGAACTCGTGCGACTGGTGCGCGATCTCGGCGACTTCCACGTCGGAGTGGCCTCGTTCCCGGAGGGGCACCACCGCTCGCCGGACCTCGACCACGACACCCGCTACCTCGTACAGAAGTTGCGTGCGGGTGCCGAGTACTCGATCACGCAGATGTTCTTCGATGTCGAGCACTACCTGCGACTGCGCGACCGGGTCGCCGCGTGCGATCCCGAACAGGCGGCCAAGCCGATCATTCCGGAGATCATGCCGATCACCTCGCTGCGCTCGGCGCGCCGGAGCCTCGAGCTGTCCGGTTCGAAGCTGCCCGCCGCGCTCGAGGAGCGGTTGGTCCGCGCAGCCGGAGACGGGCCCGAAGAGAATCGCGCCGCTGTGCGCGAGGTGGGCATCGAGGTCGCGACCGAGATGTGCGAGCGGCTGATCGCGGAAGGCGCGCCCTGCCTGCACTTCATCACGCTGAATTTCGCCCGCGCGACCAGCGAGGTGCTCTCGCGGCTCGGGATCGAGGTCCGTTCCTCCGTGCCGGCCGGGCAGCCGGTCTGAGACCCGGCCCGCCCGATCCCCGGGTCACGGCAGCAGGCGGTCCTTCCATACCGCGCGACCCGCGCTGCGGGCCCGCACGGATGCGGCGGTCAGCCACCCGAAGATGACGACGGACACCGGATGCGCGGCGATACCGAGGGCGTCCGCCGCGTCCAGGCGCTCGCCCCGCTCCGTCGATCGCGCGACCGCGCGGGACAACAGTGCCGCGCCGGTGCCGAGCACCCCCCAGCGGCGAGTGTGGCCACGCCCCGCCACCGCGGCGACGGCGGGAACGACGTAGGCGACTGCGTATGCCGTCACGACGGCTGCCGCGCCTGCCGGTGATCCGAACGCCGACCACAACCACCGCGTGTAGCCGCCGGTCAGCGTATGTCGGCCCTCGTACATCCGGCACGACACGAGCGGCCCGCCCGCCGCGACGACGGTGGTGCGCCCGGACCGCCGCAACGTCCGCGCCAGGTCGAGGTCCTCGGTCGGGCTCGCCGCGACCGCGGAATGGCCCCCGATCGCGCGGTAGTCGGCCGTATCGAACGCGAGGAACTGACCACAGGCGACGGCCATCGACGGACGACGGGTGCGATGGGCGACGGCGACCGGCAGTATCGAGAACCAGGACCAGAACAGCAACGGCTGCACCAGACGCTCCGTCACGGTGCCGGCAACCTGGTACGGCCACGGCGACACCAGTGCCGCCGATCGGGACCGGAGAAGTGTGACCGCCGCGGCGATCGCGCCCGGCCGTAGCCGGACATCCGCGTCGATGAAGACCACGACACCGGTCTCGTCCGGGTGGGACTCGGAGAAGGCGCGCTCGCACGCCGCGGCTTTTCCGGTCCAGCCGTCCGGGGGCGGCGTGCTCGATCGCACCACCGTGATCCGCGGATCGCTGTCCGCCGCGCGTCGTGCGATCTCGAAGGTGCCGTCGGAGGAGTCGTCGTCGAGCACGAGCACCCGCAGCCGCGGAACACCGCGCTGTTCCCGGAGGTCGGCGATCACGGATGCGATCCGGGGTGCCTCGTCGCGGGCCGGGACCACCACGGTCACCGATTCGGTGACGGCGGCTCCCTCGCGCAGGCGAGGCAGAGCGAACCGGTTGGCGGCCGCGACGACCGCTCCGTACAGAGCGGCACCGGCGCCCAGCGCGACCACTCGGCGGGGGAGGCGGACCCGGCTCAGGATCGGTCCTCGTCGTCGGGCACCGTGGTGCGCCGGCGTACCGGGTCGCGGGTCCACCAGGCGAGTACGCCGACCAGGAGCGCGACACCGAATGTTGCACCCGCCATGATTCCGGCCCAGCCGGCCAGGCCCCGGGTGTTCGGGTCGGAGTAGCGCACCTCGGCCCGCAGGGTGCTCACCTCTCCGGCGGGCAGCTTCCACGTCACGATGGAGTCGGATTCACGCGTGCCGTTGGTGGTCGCGACCCGGGCGGGGAAGGCGAGCGTGAACTGCACGTCGGTGCCCAGCGACGGGGCCGATTCGAGGTCGACCCGGCCGTTGAGCGAGACCAGGTCCCCGTTGCGCTGGAGGTTGAGCTGGAGCATCCCCGCACCCTGCTCGGACATCGTCATCAGCTGTTGCACATCGCCGAACGTCAGACCGCTGAAGTAGACCTGGCTGCCCACATAGCCGTCCTGCTCGTATTGCTGGACCTGGACCTTGCCCTCCAGCGACGGGGGTGCCACGAGCTGTGGGCCGGCGTCTTCCTCGTCGGCGGGAATGGTCGCGGCGACGATCTGCCCCGACACACGGTCGTCGGACGAGATACCCATCGACGCCTGGACCCGCAGACAACCGGTGAGGAACGGAAGGGCGAGAAGGACGAGGCCCGCGACCGCGAGGGCGCGGCGGACAGACATGGTGGACTGCTGCACGGGGAATATGGTGCCAGGCGCGGTCACGGTCGGCGGGCCATCCGGGTCGTTGCGGCGAGTCGCACCTCGGAGTCGTCCGGTGGCGTGGACACGAGGGACCGCAGTAGCGGAACGCCGAGAATCCCCATGACGACGAGACCGTAGATCGCGGAAAAGCGGAGTTCGGACGCCTGGAGGAACACGCTGTGGGCAAGGGCGGAGCCGAGCCACGTCCACAGGAACAACGCGATCGGGACGGTGTCGTGCCGGGGTGAGAGGCGTCTCGAGCGGGAGTCGAACACCAGAAGGACTGTGGCCATCGCCGCGGCGACCACCACCCAGCCCGCGTAGTTGGTGGGGGGAATGTGCGCGATGCCCGGCAGACCACCGCCGTTGCACCACACCCACTGGCCGTCCGCGACCATCTGGGGATCGAGGTACAGGTCCCAGCCCACCATCCCGACGGTGACCGCGGCGACGCGGCCCGGGGCCGTACGGGTGATGCGCGTGGCGACACACCACACGGGGTAGAGGCCGGCGGTCCAGGCGAGGGGAACCACGAGCGGTACGTCCGCCACGGCCGGACCGATCCGGTCGACCGCGTAGGCATAGCAGCCGTACGGGTAGCCGGTGGCGGTCCCGATCACCTCGGAGGCGAAACCCCCGCCCGCGGAGACCACGAACAGCACCGCGGCCCACCCGAGGCCGCGGCGCGCGGCGGCATGGGTGAGGGACGCTGCGGCGAGCAGGAGTACCACCGCGACCGTGACCCGGTCCCGCGCGGTTCCCTCGGTGAGCGGATAGGCGATCTGGGCGGCCACAGCGCCCGCGGCCAGTGCGACCGGCACGGCCGTCTGCCACGCCGGGACCCTCCGCCCGGTGCCGGCATCGGTCACCGGGAGATCCGGTTCCAGGTCCGCCGCAGTACACCGCCCCGTGCATCCGCGAGCACCGTGCGCGCGGCACTGCGGCCACTGGCGCCGGAGACCCCGCCGCCCGGGTGGGTCGACGCGCCCGTGAGATACATACCGGGAGCGTCGGGCACCCGGTAGCCGGACAGTTCGGGCAGCGGACGCCACAGGAACATCTGGTCGAGCGACATCTCGATGTGCATCACGTTGCCGCCCAGCAGTCCCAGTTCGCTCTCGATCGAGGCGGGAGTCTGCACGTACCGGTGCCGGACACTGTCGGTGAAACCGGGTGCGCGCAATTCCATCTCCGCGAGGATCCGGTCCGTCTCGCTCTCGGCGACCTCGTCCCAGCTGCGTCCACCGCTGAGCCGGTACGGATGCCACTGCGACCACAGGGTCACCTGGTGCTCGCCCTCGGGGGCGATCGTGGGGTCGATCGCGGAGAAGCTCATCCCGAGCACGGAGGGGCGCGGCGGCAGTTCGCCCGCCATCGCAGCACCGTGTGCGAGGCGAAGGTGCGCGCGATCGTCGACGAGCAGTTGCAGACCGGTGGTGGTGTCGGCGGGTTCGTCGGCGCCGAGGTAGCGGGGAAGAGCATCGGTGCCGAGTCGGAGCACCATTCCGATGCCCGGTCCCACCCGTACCGCGCGGCGCCAGCGTGTCAGTGTGTCGGGGTCGTAGCCGCCCTGCCCGAGCAGTTCGAGGGTGGTGAGGATGTGGCAGCCGGCGATCACGGTGCGAGCGGTGAAGGTGCTCCCCGACGCGGTGCGCACCGTCCACGTCGACCCGGTCCGGCGGATCTCGGTGACGGCATCTCCGCAGGTGACCGATCCGCCGTCCGACTCGAGGCGGGACAGGAGCGCCTGGGTCAAGGCGCCGCTCCCGCCGATCGCGCGGCCCGGTGGAAGCGTGTGCATCAGCGCGGCGAAGCCGACCATGGCGGCGGTGCCGGGTTCGGACATCGGCGGCCCGGACTGTGCGCCGAACCAGGCGAGCGCGGCCTTGAGCGGTTCGTCGTCGAAGTACTCGTCGAGCAGGGTGTCGCCCGTGGTCAGGAAGCGGCGCGACAGTGCGCTGCCGCCGTCCTTCGCGTCGAGACCCCAGAACGACGACAGCAGATGCCGGCCGGTCGGGGGGTTCGCAAACGACTTCATGACGGCGGCGCTGCGCGGTCCCCAGTCGGTCACGAAGCGGCGGTAGGCGTCGGCCTCCCGTTTGCCGGCTGCCTTTTCGATCGACACGCACGTCCGGTCGAGGTCGCGGTGGAACACGATCCCGGGACGGTCGGTGTTCGGAGGCGGCGGCGCGAAGGCCCAGGGATCACAGTCCAGATACCTCAGCCCGTGTGCGGCGAGGTCGAGTTCCTCCACGATGCCGGAGTGCCGCACCATGATGTGCGCCGACGACCCGCGGTCCACCGCGTAGCCGGGAAATCGTTCGACGGTGGACACGGCCCCGCCCGGCACGGTGTCACGTTCGAGCACGTGGACCGACCAGCCCTCCCGGGCCAGATAACACGCCGATACCAGCGCGTTGTGTCCCGAGCCGACGACGAGGGTATCCAGAACTGGCGTCATGAGGGTCCTGTCGAAGCGGGAGGGGCGAGATGTGGTTCGAGCGGAAGCGTGCGGCCGAGGACGGCGAAAGGCCGCGCGTCGCCGGTGAAGACGAATCTACGTACGACGTCCACGAAACCGAAGCTCCGGTACAGCCGCCACGCACGATTGTCCTCGCCCGGGACCTCCGGGGTGGAGAGCAGCACGGTGCGTTCGGTGCGGTCGCGGAGAAGTCGGTACAGCAGGGACCGGCCGAGGCCGAGGCCCTGGATATCGGGTCGCACGTGCAGTTCGGTGAGTTCGAAATAGTCACCGAGGACCGACTCTATGTAGTCCTGCGTCCGGCCCGTGTGCCGCATCCCCGTGCGGACCTGCTGGTTCCACCACTGGTGCGGGTCGCCGCGGTATCCGTAGGCGATGCCGACGAAGGTTCCGGGGTCCTCGGGAAGCGCGACCGCGACGGCCTGCCATCCGGCGCGCCCGGCATGTTCGGACCACATCGGTGCGCGATGCTGCTCCGTCCCGCGCGGGTATCTCATCGCGGCTACGTAGACCGCCAGCAATTGGGGCAGGTGTGCCCGGAACGCCGCGGGGGACAGGTCGACGAAGATCGGTGCGCCGCGAGAGGGCTCGGGACGACGGTCGTTGCCCGTCTCGGCGGGCGGTTCGTTCGATGGGTTCACAGAGGATCGATGCTCGTCTGGGATCGGGGGCCGCCTTCTCTTGACGGGTTGTCGGTGGGTCCGGTTATCATTCAATACGTCGAACGCATGTTCGATACCGGTGATCCGGTGATGTTCGAGGGAAGCGAACATCCCCGGATCACTCCGGGCTACTACCGGAACACCGGTAATACCACCATCGAGACCACGGTGGTGGGTGGCACTACCGGACACCGGTGGTGAGGTCGAGGAGGTGCACGGCATGTCCACCATAGATTTCGGCATACGAGGACCACGCCACGTTCCGGGCGAGTCGTCCCGCGGCGCCGCGCGATGCGCCGGGCATTCGACATCCGCCCGCGCGGCCACGCTGCTCCGCAAGGCGGACGCACTTCTGTCCGCGGCTGCCGGTGCGGACGCCCCTCCCGAGCGCTTCCGGCTCGCCTATCTCGCTGCGCTGCGAGGTGCGGGCGCGGTGGTGGCGGCGGCGGAGCTGCGCGCCCCGGCTCGTCCGCTGCGGCGGCCCGGCACACGCAACGCGTGGGTCCTGATGGCGCGCGCCGACGAGTCGTTCGCGGTCTGGGCGGACTACTTCGCCGATCGCTCCGCCACGCGCACCGCGGTCGAAGCCGGGGTGGCGCGAGCGGTGGATGTCGACGACGCCGGCGAGTTCTACGACGAGGTGGGCCGCTTCCTCCACGACGTCGAGGACTATCTCGCCAGTGAAGAAGGTGCCGAAATCGCCTCTACGCGGTGACTTTTGTCCCCATCCGCCTCCCATTTTCGTGAGCCGTCCGGGAACTCGGCCACAGAGTTGGTGGTCCCGGGAGAGATGTACTCGTATTATCAACACCAGGCGGCCGTCAAAGTCGGCCCCCCGTCGGATTCACCCAGAATTCGGTGGCCACCGTTTAGTGCCGGGGGAGGTACCGTGCCACTCTCCGAGCACGAGCAGCGCATGCTCGATCAGATCGAGAGCGCGCTCTATGCTGAGGACCCCAAGTTCGCCTCGACCGTCCGCGGGAAGCGGCTGGGGATGGCGTCGAACCGACATCGGCTACAGGCCGGTGTGCTGTTCGTCTTGGGATTGACACTGTTGATCGCTGGAGTCGCGTTGCCGGTCAAGCCCGGTGGATTCCCGGTCATCAGTTTGCTCGGGTTTCTGGTGATGTTCGCGGCTGGTGTTCTGCTCCTGGTAGGCGGTCGTCGACGATCGAATACGGGAGACGCACCCACCCGGCCTGCTTCCGGGAGGACCGGCGGTACCGGACCTCGGGGCGGAAAGAAATCCGGCGGAGGGTTCACCCACCGGATGGAGGAGCGCTTCCGAAGGCGCTTCGAACAAGACTGACGCATCACCGCTTCACACGTATTACGGCGCGACCCCACGGGTCGCGCCGTAGTCGTGTCCGGGGAGGTCAGCGGCCTGCGGGCGGCCTGGCGCGGCCGTAACTCCACGACGCCCCACCTTCCGGCTCGGTGTCCCCGACGGTCGTCCGACGCTGGCGCGCCACCAGGGCTTTTGTCCGGCTGCGTGTGATGGAGATCGCACCGGAACGTCGGCGTGTTCGGGGCCGCCGGCCGGGTGACGAAATCGCCCCCACTTTCCGCCACTACGGGTGAGCTGGAACTTTTGCCGCAACACACGCGAAACGGGTGCGGTAATCGGGCTGCGGTGGGGGAAAGTGGGGTACTGTGGGTCGCGGCGGGAGGCAGGCTGAGCCCGTCATAGACGAAAGATCCGTCCGACCAAGGCGGGAGGTGCCGAGTGTTCCTCGGTACCTACACGCCGAAGCTGGACGACAAGGGCCGGCTCACGCTGCCGGCCAAATACCGAGACGAGCTGGCGGGAGGGCTGATGATCACCAAGGGGCAGGATCACAGCCTCACCGTGTTCCCTCGGGAAGAGTTCGCTGCCTTGGCGGAGCGCGCTGCGGGTGCTTCTCGCAGCAACCCCCAGGCTCGCGCGTTCCTTCGGAGCCTCGCTTCGGGAACGGACGAGCAGCGTCCGGACGGTCAGGGCCGCATCACGTTGTCCTCGGCGCACCGCAAGTACGCGGGGCTCACCAAGGACTGTGTGGTGATCGGCTCGGTCAAGTATCTGGAGATCTGGGACGCCGAGGCGTGGGACAGCTACTTGGCCGAACACGAAGAGGACTTCTCCGAAGCGAGAGACGAGGCACTGCGCGACATCCTGTGACCGCGACATCTCGTGACGGAGCCACGGCTGCGCGGCGAATGCCGCGAGGTCTCTGCCCGACGCCGGCCCTGACGCACTTCCCCAGCGCCAGGTCCGGACAGGGAAGCCCTGACGCACTTCCCCAGCGTCAGGTCTCCCTCGCTCGGACAGAGACCTCGAGGCATTCGCCGTCGCCGTATCCGGAACCGGTGCGACACCGAGCATCTCGAACGAGTAACCGACAGACCGTATGCGGCCCGAGCAGGATTCCGGAGGAGACATGGTGGACGGCGAGGACGAGTCGACCGCGGACGAGCACGGAGAATTCGGGCATGTCCCCGTCCTTCTCGGCCGGGCCGTCGAAATCCTCGGCCCCGCGATCGAAGCGGTGGGCCCCGGCGGCGAAGGTGCGGTCTACGTCGACGCCACGCTCGGTCTCGGTGGGCACGCCGAGCACTTTCTGAGAACCTATCCAGGTCTTCGCCTCGTCGGACTCGACCGCGACCCCGATGCGCTGTCGATCGCGCAGAACCGGCTCGCCGAGTTCGCCGATCGCACCGACTTCGTGCACACGCGATACGACGGCTTCGCCGACGCGCTCGAGCAGTGCGGCCTCGACAGCGTCGGGTCCGTGCACGCCGTTCTGTTCGACCTCGGAGTCTCGTCGATGCAACTCGACGAGGCGGAACGCGGTTTCGCGTACTCCAAGGACGCTCCCCTCGACATGCGGATGGATCCCACCACGGGCATCACGGCTGCGGACGTGCTCAATACCTACAGTCACGGCGACCTCGCGAGGATCCTCCACACCTACGGGGAGGAACGCTTCGCGGGCAAGATCGCCTCCGACATCGTCCGCACCCGGGAGAAGACCCCGTTCCGCACCAGCGGCGAACTCGTCGAACTCCTCTACCGGGCGATCCCTGCTGCGGCGCGCCGTACCGGCGGCCACCCCGCCAAGCGGACGTTCCAGGCGCTACGCGTCGAGGTCAACAGCGAACTCGACTCGCTGCGTGACGCGATTCCCGAGGCTCTCGACGCGTTGGCGGTGGGCGGCCGGATCGTCTTCATGTCGTACCAGTCCCTCGAAGACCGGGTGGTGAAGCAGGAACTCGCTCCTCGCGCGAAATCGCGCAGCCCCGAGGGACTCCCGGTGGAACTGCCGGGGATGGGACCCGAGCTTCGCATGTTGACCCGTGGCGCCGAACGCGCCTCGGACGACGAGATCGAGATCAACCCACGTTCGGCTCCCGTCCGCCTGCGTGCTGCAGAACGAATCGCCAGGAGGTAACCGATGACCGTACAGGTGGCGTCGTCGCCCCACCGCGGGCCGGCTCGATCCACGGCGGCGCAACGCGCATATCAGCGCCGGAACCAGCGCGCCGCGCAACTCGGCGTGCCTGTGGCGCAGACGCGCGGACGTACCACCGGAGGCGGTCGTGTCCGGACCCGAATCCCGTTCGTGGCCACTATTCTCGCTCTGCTCGGGGTGGGTATGGCCGCGACGCTCCTGCTCACGAGCGGTGCCGCGGAGGACACCTATCACCTGAGCACCGCGCGCGCCCTCAACGAAACTCTGATTCAGCAACGCGCAGTGCTGCAGCGCGACGTCGAGGCAGGAAACTCCGCACCGGTACTCGCCGTGGAAGCCGCGAAGCTCGGCATGATCCCCAGTTCGCAGGTGGCGCGGATCGTCGTCGCCGAGGACGGATCCGTCCGCGTCGTGGGAGAAGCCGTCCCTGCGCAGGGCGCTCCTCCGGCTCCGCTCAACCGCGGGCGGGCGAGCACCGAGACACGTGGGCAAGCGCCCCTGTCGGGTAGTGCCGGCGTCGAAAACCCGCGCCCGCTGTCCGAGGTCGGTGAAGAACCGACCCCGCGCCCGAGCGGAACGGACGCGCTGGCCGAGAACGCTGCGCCCCGCCCGGCGAACCCGCAGACCGCCACGCCGGAGCTCCCGAATGCCGGGGCCCCCGGAGTGGAAGCGGAACAATTGGTTCCCGTGAGCGAGATGCCCCGACCCGAGGACGCCGCGCCGCAGGCCGCCGAGGCTCTGGGCGCCGGGCAACCGGCGGAGCCCGAGGACGGGCGCCGGTGACGCGAGGTTCCACCTCTCGCCGTGTACCGCCGGGTCGTGCGACACCGGCAGCACGCGGCGGCGCCCGACGCGCTCGACAGGCTCCGGCTCGTGGCGGTTCCACCGGCTTCGAGTTCCGGAACCGGATCGGGCGCGGGGTCATGTTCTTGGCGTTGGCCGCCGTCGCCGTGCAGTTGCTGGTGGTCCAGGTGTTCCAAGCGCCGACGCTGTCGGCCGAGGCTGCGAGCCAGCGGACCACCCGTCTCGTCGAACCTGCGACCCGGGGGACGATCGGCGACCGCAACGGGAACCCGATCGCCTACACGATGGAAGCGAAAGCGCTGACTTTTCAACCGGTCCGCGTCCGAAAAGAACTGGAAGAAGCACGCGAGAAGGACCCGTCGGCGCCTGCGACCGACGAATATCTCGAGGGCGTCGCCAAGGCCGTGCACAAGGCACTCGGTACGGCGGCACCCGAGAAGGACGTGCTGGAGAAACTCGAAAGCGACGAGAGTTTCGTCTATCTCGCGCGCGGGGTCGACCCGGGTGTCGCAGCCGAGATCGTCGAGGAATACGACATGGTCGGTCTCGAACGGCAGGACATCCGGCTGTATCCGGGCGGTTCCCTCGCCGCGAACATCGTGGGCGCGACGGGCTGGGACGGACACGGTCTCATCGGCCTCGAAGCCTCGATGGATTCGATGCTGGCCGGTACGGACGGTTCGTCGACGTACGACCGGGGTTCCGACGGTGCGGTGATCCCGGGCAGTTGGCGTGACCGGCAACCCGCCGTGAACGGATCGTCCGTCGAACTCACCATCGACAACGACATCCAGTACTACGTCCAGCAGCAGGTGCAACGTGCCCGCGACCTGTCGGGTGCGAAGAACGCGTCGGCCGTCGTCCTGGACGCGCACACCGGCCAGGTGCTCGCGATGTCCAACGACAACACGTTCGACCCGTCGATCGGGGTGGCCAACAACCCGCCCGACGCGGAGCAGGGCAACCTCGCGGTGAGTTCCCCGTTCGAGCCCGGGTCGGTGAACAAGATCATCACTGCTGCCGCGGCCATCGAGGACGGCCTCACCACCCCCGCCGAGGTACTCCAGGTGCCCGGCACCATCACCATGTCCGGTGCCACGGTCAAGGACGCGTGGGACCACGGGGTGGTCCCGTACACCACGACCGGCGTGTTCGGAAAGTCCTCGAACGTGGGCACACTGATGCTCGCGGAGCGGGTCGGTGAGGACCGCTACGCCGAAATGCTGAACCTGTTCGGACTCGGGCAGCGCACCGAGGTGGGCCTGCCGGGCGAATCCGCCGGCCTGGTGCCCAGCCGCGAGCAGTGGTCCGGTGGCACCTTCGCGAACCTGCCCATCGGGCAGGGCCTGTCGATGACGTTGTTGCAGATGACGAGCATCTACCAGGCGATTGCGAACGACGGCGAACGCGTACCTCCGCGGATCGTCCGGGCGACGATCGGACCGGACGGGTCCCGGGAGGAGACACCCCGGCCGGACCCGGTGCGTGTCGTGAGCCCGCAGACCGCCGCGACCGTGCGCGACATGTTCCGGTCGGTGGTGCAGGACGACACCGGTAACCAGCGCGGGACGGGCACCGGAGCCGCGATCGAGGGTTACCAGATTTCGGGTAAGACGGGCACCGCCCAGCAGATCGACCAGAACTGCAAGTGCTACTCGAATTCGGACTACTGGATCACCTTCGCCGGTATCGCCCCGGCGGACGATCCTCGGTACGTCGTCGGGATCATGCTCGACGCACCGACGCGCAGTGCCGACGGGTCCGGCGGTCAATCGGCCGCGCCGCTGTTCCGCGACATCGCGTCGTGGTTGCTGCAGCGCACCGGAGTGCCGCTGTCCACCGATCCGGGGAGCAAGTTGATCCTGCAGATCGACTGATCGTCCGACCGCCTGCTGCCCTTGCCCCGGCACGTCGGTAACGTGATACGCCGGAACGAACGCAACCGTTGAGCCCGGCAGCGAGACGCTGCGGCGATAGTGAGAGGAACCTGGTGCCTGTGTCATCGAGTCCGGATCCGACGCCTCCGGAGGAGGGCCGTCGGCCCGAACATCCACCGGTGACGCGGATCGAGGATCTCGCCGCCGCGATCGGCGCCGAGCTGACCGCGGTGGGGAACGAAGCGCCGGCCGGGGACACCTCGGTGACCGGCATCGATCTCCGGGCACAGGGCATCCGACCCGGCGATATCTTCGCGGCCCTGCCCGGTGCACGCGCGCACGGCGCGTCCTTCGCAGCCGAGGCCCTCGACCGGGGTGCCGTCGCCGTCCTCACCGATGCGGAGGGATGCGACCTCGTCGCTGCGGTCGCGTCCGGCCCCGTCGCGGTCCTGGTGCATCCCGATCCTCGTTCGGTACTGGGCGCTGCCTCGGCGACGGTGTACGGACATCCGTCCCGCCGGATGCGCGTCGTCGGCATCACCGGCACCTCCGGCAAGACGACCACCGCCTATCTCGTCGAAGCGGGGCTGTCCGCGGCCGGGCATGTCGCCGGTCTGGTGGGCACCGTCGAGACCCGCATCGACGGCATCCGGATACCCAGCGCCCTGACGACGCCGGAAGCTCCCCAACTCCACGCTCTGTTCGCCGTCATGCTCGAACGCGGTGTCGACACCGTGGTGATGGAGGTGTCGAGCCATGCGCTGGCGCTCGGACGCGTCGACGCCACGGACTTCGACGTCGGTGCGTTCACCAATCTGTCGCAGGATCACCTCGACTTCCACAAGGACTTCGAGGATTACTTCGGCGCGAAAGCGCGACTGTTCGCGCACGACTCCCCGGTGCGAGCCGCCCGCGCGGTGGTATGCGTGGACGATCCCTGGGGCGAGCGGATGGCCGAGGTCGCCGCGACCGGCCGCGCCGGCGAGGACGCGGTGTGGACGCTCGGCACCGCACCGGGGACCCCGGCCGATTGGACGGTTTCCGACCCGACCACCGACCCCGACGGAGCGCAGGACTTCACGCTGACCGGACCCGCCGGCGACGGGCACCGCATGTCGGTCGCTCTGCCCGGGCGGTACAACGTCACCAACGCCGCCCTGGCGGCAGCGATCTGCGCTGCCGTGGGCGCCGACCTCGACGCCGCGATCCGCGGCATCGCCACCGTCTCGGTTCCCGGACGGGTCGAACGTGTCGAGCGAGGACAGGACTTTCTCGCGATCGTGGACTACGCCCACAAACCCGCGGCTCTCTCGGCGGTGGTGGACACTCTGCGCGGCAGCGCCACCGGCCGGATCGCGGTCGTCGTCGGGGCCGGAGGAGACCGCGACCGCGGTAAGCGACCGCTCATGGGCGAGGTCGCCGCTCGCGGAGCCGATCTGCTCATCGTCACCGACGACAACCCCCGCAGCGAGAACGCCGCCGCGATCCGCGCGGCGGTGCTCGACGGGGCATGGGCCGTCCCCGACACCGAACGCGGTGACATCCTCGAGATCGGCGACCGTGCGGCCGCCATCGATGCCGCCGTGCAGTGGGCCCGCCCGGGGGATGTCGTCCTCGTCGCCGGTAAAGGCCACGAGACCGGTCAGGAAATAGACGGCACGAAGCATCCTTTCGACGACCGAGAGGTGCTGGCCGCGTCCATCGACCGCCGCGGCACCTCCGGGTACGACGGTCACATCCCGCCCGCTGTGGGCGGTCCGCATCACGGAGGCACTGCATGATCCCGATGACACTCGAACGCATCGCGGAGGTGGTCGGGGGAACGCTCTACGACACCGATGATCCGTCCGCCGAGGTGACCGGCACGGTGGAGTTCGATTCCCGGAAGATCGGCCCCGGGGGCCTGTTCCTCGCGCTGCCCGGCGCCCGGTCGGACGGCCACGACCACGCGGCCGCAGCGATCGAGGCCGGGGCGGTCGCGGTGCTTGCGGCGCGACCGGTCGGTGTTCCCGCGATCGTGGTGCCGGCGCTCGCCCCCACCGACACCAACGCGCTCGCCCTCGAGCACGACGCCGACGGTTCGGGCGCTGCGGTCCTCGCGGCGCTGGCCGCTCTGGCACGGTCGGTCGTCGACACCCTCACCGCACGCGGGCTGACGGTCGTCGGCGTCACCGGATCTGCCGGCAAGACGTCGACCAAGGATCTGCTCGCGGCGGTGCTCTCACCCCTCGGCCCGGTGATCGCCCCGCCCGGATCGTTCAACAATGAACTGGGTCATCCGTGGACGGCGTTGCGCGCCACCGAGGACACCCGGTTCCTCGTGCTGGAGATGTCCGCGCGTGGTCGCGGGCACATCGCGACACTCGCCGCCATCGCACCGCCGAAGATCGGCGTGGTGCTCAACGTCGGCACCGCGCACCTCGGCGAGTTCGGGTCGCAGGAAGTCATCGCCCAAACAAAGGGCGAACTGGTCGAGGCACTGCCCGACGCCTCGGAGGGTGGCGTCGCGGTGCTCAACGCAGACGATCTCCTCGTGGCGCAGATGGCAGCGCGGACAACGGCACGCGTGGTGTGGGTCGGCAGCGGAGACACTGCCCATATCCGCGCCGAGGACGTGCGCCTCGACGACGAGGCGCGGGCGTCGTTCACCGCCGTCTTCCGCGAGGACGCGGGGGAGCGCCGCGTACCGGTGACCCTCGCGGTGCACGGTGAGCACCAGGTCTCCAACGCCCTGTCGGCCCTCGCCGTCGCGGTCGAGTGCGGTGCGACCCCCGAGCAGGCCGCCGGCGCTCTCGCCGCCGCATCGCCCGTATCGGCGCACCGTATGGCGGTGCGCACGCGCGCCGACGGCGTCACGATCATCGACGACGCCTACAACGCCAACCCGGATTCGATGCGGGCGGGTATCAAAGCACTGGTGACGATGGCGCGAGCCGGAAACACCCGTCGCCGCACCTTCGCGGTGCTCGGCGAGATGGCAGAACTCGGCGACGACTCCGTCGTCCAGCACGACGCGATCGGCCGCCTCGCGGTCCGGCTCGACGTCAGCCGCGTCATCGCGGTCGGACCCACGAGACAGGTCCGTGGCCTCTACCAGGGCGCTGTGATGGAAGGATCCTGGGGCGAGGAAGCCTGCCACGTGCCCGACGCGGACGCGGCGATCGCTCTCCTCCGTGAAGAACTGGAGCCGGGCGACATCGTTCTCGTCAAGGCGTCACAATCGGTCGGACTGTGGGCGGTGGCCGATGCCCTGCTCGGCGACCCCGCCGACAACACCGCTGCTACGGGGACGGAGGACGCCCGGTGAGACAGATTCTCTTTGCCGCAGGTATCGCACTTGCGGTGTCGATCCTGCTCACCCCGGTCCTCATCAAAGCCTTCTCCCGGCAGGGCTTCGGCCAGGAGATCCGGGTGGAGGGCCCGCAGAGCCATCAGGCCAAGCGCGGCACGCCCACGATGGGCGGCGTCGCGATTCTCGCCGGCCTGTGGGCCGGATACTGGGGGTCGCACCTGATCGGCCTGGGCTACGACGCTCAGGGACCCACGGCGTCGGGCCTGCTCGTCCTCGGCCTGACCACCGCATTGGGCGGCGTCGGTTTCCTCGACGACTTCATCAAGATCCGCAAGCAGCGCAACCTGGGTCTGAACAAGACGGCCAAGCTCGTCGGCCAGCTGGTCGCAGCCGTGGCCTTCGGCATCCTCGCGCTGCAGTTCCGCAACAGTGACGGACTGACGCCCGCCAGCACCGACCTGTCGTACGTGCGCGACATCGCCACGGTGTCGATGGGTTCGATCGTGTTCATCCTCTTCGTCTATCTGCTGGTCAGCGCGTGGTCGAACGCGGTGAACCTCACGGACGGGCTCGACGGGCTCGCCGCGGGATCGATGGCGCTCGTGCTCGGTGCGTACGTGATCATCACGTTCTGGCAGTACCGCAACGCGTGCGTGGTCGAACCGACCGCCGGGTGCTACGACGTCCGCGACCCGCTCGACCTCGCGCTGCTGTGCGCGGCCGCAGCGGCCGCGTGCATCGGCTTCCTGTGGTGGAACGCCGCTCCCGCGAAGATCTTCATGGGCGACACCGGTTCGCTCGCCCTCGGCGGGATGCTCGCCGGTCTGTCGGTCACCACCCGCACCGAACTGCTCATGGTCGTCATCGGCGCGCTGTTCGTCGCCGAAGCCGCATCGGTGGTCATCCAGGTGGCGGTGTTCCGCTCCAGCCGACGGCGCGTGTTCCGCATGGCGCCGTTCCACCACCACTTCGAACTCGGCGGATGGGCGGAAACCACGGTCATCATCCGGTTCTGGTTGCTCGCCGCCATCGCCTCGGCGATCGGCCTCGCCCTGTTCTACAGCGAGTACCTCGCGGCGATCGGGGACTGACGCCATGACCTACGATCTCGAGCGACTGCGCGGAGCCCGCGTCCTCGTCGCGGGTGCCGGGGTGTCGGGCCGGGCGACGATCGCGCCGCTGTCCCATCTCGGCGCCCACGTCACCGTCACGGACCGCAACGCCGATGCGCTGGCACGGTGCGCCGAACTGGGAGCCGACACGGTCGAGCTGGACCGCCTGCTCGAAGACAACACGTCGCTGCGTGATTTCGCCCTGGTCGTCACGAGCCCCGGTTTTCCGCCGAGCGCACCGCTGTTGTCGCGGGCGGCCGGTGCCGCCCTTCCCATCTGGGGCGATATCGAGTTGTCGTGGCGCATCGACCGGGCGGAGATCTACGGTCCTGCCCGCAGGTGGCTGGTGGTGACGGGCACCAACGGCAAGACCACCACGACGACGATGCTGCACGCGATCCTCGAGGCTGCCGGGATCCCCAGCGCGGCCTGCGGCAACATCGGTCTGCCGGTGCTCGACGTGCTTCGCCGCAGTGAGCCCCGCGCGGATGTGCTGGCTGTCGAACTGTCGTCGTTCCAGCTGCATTGGGCTCCGTCGGTGCGGCCCGACGCCGGCGTGATCCTCAACATCGCCGAAGACCATCTCGACTGGCACGGCGGCATCGAGAACTACATCGAGGCGAAGCTTCTCGCGCTGACCGGGACCGTCGGGGTGCTCGGACTCGACGACCCCATCGCAGGGTCGCTGCGCGACCGATCGCGCGCCGTCTTCACCGTCGGATTCACGCTCGGCTATCCCGATGCCGGCGAACTCGGGATCAGCGGCGACGTTCTCGTCGACCGCGCATTCGCGGACTCCGCGGTGCTCGCGTCCGTCGACGACGTCACACCGCCGGGGCCCGCGGGCCTGTCCGATGCGCTGGCGGCAGCGGCGCTCGCCCGTGCCATCGACGTCCCGGAATCGGCCGTGCACGACGGACTGCTGCGGCACCGGGTCGGGCCGCATCGCGCCGCACCCGTCGGGGTCGTCGACCAGGTCCACTACATCGACGACTCGAAGGCCACCAACCCGCACGCCGCGCGCAGTTCACTTCTCGCCCACGATCGCGTGGTGTGGATCGCTGGAGGCCTCCTCAAAGGCGCCCGCGTCGACGATCTCGTGGTCGAAGTGGCACCGCGGCTCTCCGCGGTGGTGCTGCTCGGACGTGACGCCGGGGAGATTGCCGACGCACTCACGCGACACGCACCCGAGGTCCCCGTGGTGCTGGTGGACACGCGCGACGATGGTGCGATGACCAGTGAGCTCCCCGGAGAGGCGCGTGGGCAGGCCGGACCGAGACGAGTCGCCGTGCCCGGCGCCGACGCCCCCACGGCGATGCGTGTCGCCGTGCAGGAGGCCGCCGCGCTCGCCCGGCCCGGTGAGGCGGTGTTGCTGGCGCCGGCCGCCGCGTCGCTCGACATGTTCGCCGACTACGCGCAACGCGGTCGCAGTTTCGTCGCCGCTGTGGAAGAACTCCGCCGGGGCGGGACCGAGCGGTGATCTCGAAGCCAGGCCGAGCGTCCCGACGTCCGGCCGTGGAGGCCCGTGGCGGGCGGCTCGGCGCGTGGATGGCCCGGCCACTCGCATCGTTCCACCTCGTGGTGACGATCGCGGTGCTGCTCACCGTGCTCGGCCTGGTGATGGTGCTGTCGTCGTCCAGCGTCGGGGCCGTGGTGTCGGTGGGGTCCGCCTACGGGCTGTTCACCTCCCAGCTGGTCTTCGCCGCGATCGGCATGGTCATCTTCTATATCGCGTTGCAGATACCGGTGCGGTTGCTGCGGAAGTACTCGTTCGTCGCATTCGCAGCGTCGGTCGCCGCGCTCGTCCTGGTGCTCATCCCCGGCATCGGCACCCTCTCGCAGGGCACACGAGGCTGGTTCGTCGTCTTCGGAGTGTCCCTGCAGCCGTCCGAGGTCGCCAAGATCACGCTCGCATTGTGGGGCGCCCACCTGCTGGCATCGCGACGCGCAGAGAACTCCACGCTCAAGGAGATGCTCGTCCCGCTCCTCCCCGCCGCGCTGGTCGTGACGGGGCTGATCGTGTTGCAGCCCGACCTCGGTACCACGGTGTCGCTGGTCATCATCGTGCTGGCGCTGCTGTGGTTCGCCGGGTTGCCGCTCAAGGTGTACCTCGGGATGCTCGGGACCGCGGTCGCGCTCGCGGCGATCCTCGCGGTCACCGCCGGTTACCGCTCACAGCGGGTGCGCGCCTTCTTCAATCCGGGCGACGACCCCCAGGGCATCGGATATCAGGCACGCCAGGCCAAGTTCTCGCTGGCGGACGGGGGGCTGTGGGGCCGCGGCCTCGGCCAGAGCCGCGCGAAGTGGAGCTACCTTCCGAACGCGCACAACGACTTCATCTTCGCGATCATCGGCGAAGAACTCGGTTTTCTCGGCGGCGCCGCGGTCATCGGCCTGTTCGGCCTGTTCGCCTTCGTGGGGCTCCGCATCGCGATGCGGTCGGTCGACCCGTTCCTGCGTCTGTTCACCGCCACGGCGACCACCTGGATCATCGGCCAGGCCTTCATCAACATCGGCTACGTCGTCGGTGTGCTCCCCGTGACGGGTCTCCAGTTGCCCCTGGTGTCCGCCGGTGGCACCTCGACCGCGACGACACTTCTCATGTTCGGGCTGATCGCCAATGCTGCCCGCCACGAACCGGAGGCCATCGCCGCACTCCAGGCGGGCCAGGACGGCCGGTTCGCGCGGCTGATCCGGTTGCGGCAACCGGAACCGTACCTGCCGCCCCGGGGCGGAACGCGTACCGTCACAGCACGGGCAGCGCAGCGCCGTGGAGACCCGCGGGCCGCCGGCCGCGACGACCGTGGCCGTTCTGCCGGTGCCGGTACCCGGACGCGCCGGGCGCCCGCCCGGGTGGACGGCGCACCCACGCGCAGAGCCGAACCCGCACGGGAATCGGCCCGTGCCGCCCGTCAGAAGACCGCCCGCACCACACGCGGTGCGAATGGACGAACCGGAGAGCGAGGGAATCGTAGGTGAGTGGGGAGAAGTCTGCCCTGTCCGTGGTGGTGGCCGGAGGTGGGACCGCCGGCCACATCGAACCGGCACTCGCCGTGGCCGATGCCGTCCGGGAACTCGTGCCCGATGCGAGGATCACCGCGCTCGGCACCGCGCGCGGGTTGGAGACGACGCTCGTGCCGCGGCGCGGGTACCCCCTCGAGCTGATCCCGCCGGTGCCCCTGCCCCGCAAGCCGACCCTCGACCTGGCGAAGCTGCCCGCCCGTGTGGTGGCCTCGGTGCGCCGCACCCGCGAAATCCTCGACGAGGTCGATGCCGACATCGTCGTCGGGTTCGGTGGATACGTCGCGTTGCCCGCCTATCTCGCCGCCGGCGCCGGACCGCTCCGGAGGCGGCGGCGCATCCCCGTGATCGTGCACGAGGCCAACGCGAGCGCCGGTATTGCGAATCGGATCGGCGCGCTGCGCGCCGAACGGGTACTCGCGGCAGTGCCGGGATCGGGGATCCTCCGCCGTGGTGACGCGCAGATCGTCGGTATTCCGGTGCGCTCGTCCATCACCCGTCTCGACCGTCGTGCGCTGCGGGCCGAAGCGCGCCGCCATTTCGGGCTGCCCGACGACGTGCCGGTACTGCTCGTCTTCGGCGGATCCCAGGGCGCACGCTCGCTCAACGAGGCGGTCGTCGGGGCATCCGGCGCGCTGGCCGAGGCGGGGATCGCCGTGCTGCATGCGCACGGACCGAAGAACACCGTGAGCATTCCTCCCCATCCCGGCCATGCGACCGCGCCGTACGTCGCGGTGCCGTACCTCGAGCGCATGGACCTCGCCTACTCGGCGGCCGACGCCGTCGTGTGCCGTTCGGGTGCGATGACCGTCGCGGAGGTGTCGGCCGTGGGACTGCCCGCGGTATACGTGCCGCTTCCACACGGCAACGGGGAACAGGCACTCAACGCCCGTCCCGTCGCCGCCGCCGGGGGTGCGATGATTGTCGCGGACGGCGATCTGACGCCCGAGTACATCGCCGGCACTGTGGTCCCGCTCCTGCGCGACCGGCAGCGAATCGACGAGATGGGTCGGCGTGCAGGCGCGGCCGGACACCGCAGTGCCGCCGACGAAGTGGCACGAATCGTGCTGGACGTGGCCGGTACGGAACCGAACAGGAGCGAACGATGAGTGCGCAGTTGCCCGCAGAACTCCAGCGGGTGCACATGGTCGGGATCGGCGGCGCCGGAATGTCCGGTATCGCACGCATCCTCCTGGCTCGCGGCGGACAGGTATCCGGGTCGGATGCGAAGGAGAGCCGCGGCGTGCTCGCACTGCGAGCGCGCGGCGCCCAGGTTCGCATCGGGCACGACGCCGGTGCCCTCGACCTGCTCGAGGGCGGTCCGACCGCGGTGGTGACCACGTTCGCCGCGATCCCGCAGAACAATCCCGAACTGGTCGCGGCACGGCAGCGCGGTATCCCGATCCTGCTGCGGCCTACGGTCCTCGCATCGTTGATGCGCGGGCACCGGACCTTCCTCGTCTCCGGTACGCACGGCAAGACCTCGACCACGTCGATGCTGGTGGTCGCGCTGCAGCACTGCGGGTTCGACCCGTCCTTCGCGGTCGGCGGTGAACTCAACGAATCCGGCACCAACGCCCATCACGGCAGTGGGGACGTCTTCGTCGCCGAGGCCGACGAGAGCGACGGCTCGCTCCTGCAGTACGACCCCGACACCATCATCGTCACGAACATCGAGCCCGACCATCTGGACTACTTCGGCACTCCCGAGGCCTACACCCGCGTGTTCGACGACTTCGTCGCGCGCCTGCCCGAAGGTGGGCTGCTCGTGGTGTGTCTCGACGACCCGGGTTCGGCCGCGCTCGCCGAGCGTGTCGTCGCGTCGGGCCGCCGCGACCTGCGGATCCTCGGGTACGGCACGTCCGATGTCATCGGCACGGACCCCGAATACCGTGGCGTGCCTGTGGGCGTGCGACTGCTGGACTGGGAAGCCAAGGACATCGGCGGTGTCGCCGAGTTCCACCTCACCGGCGAAGAGGCGCCGCGCACGGTGCGCCTGTCGGTGCCCGGCCGGCACATGGCGCTCAACGCTCTCGCGGCGTTGCTCGGGGCACTCGACGCCGGTGCCCAGGTCGACGAAGCGATCGAGGGTCTCGCGGGATTCGGTGGGGTACACCGCCGTTTCCAGTACACCGGCCGTGAACACGGCGTGCGGGTGTTCGACGACTACGCGCACCATCCCACCGAGGTCCGTGCCGTGCTGGCAGCGGCCGCCGAACTGGTGGCGGGGGAACCACTGCGGTACACCGAGTCCGGGACGGAACGTCCCCGCGTGATCGTGGTGTTCCAGCCCCACCTGTATTCGCGGACCGAGACGTTCGCCACCGAGTTCGGTGCCGCCCTCGATCTCGCGGACGAGGTGGTCGTCCTCGACGTGTACGGAGCCCGTGAGGAACCGATTCCGGGGGTGAGCGGCGCACTGGTCGCGCGGGCGGTGACCAAACCGGTGCACTATCAACCGGATCTGTCCGCGGTGCCCCGTCAGGTGGCGAACCTCAGCCGACCCGGTGACATCGTGATCACCATGGGCGCGGGCGATGTCACGATGCTCGGCCGGCAGATTCTCGACGCCTTGCACAGCCGGCCCAGCCGGTTCCGGTCGACCGCCGCCGGACCGGAGTCGGCAGGCTCGTGACGCCCTCCTCCACCCGAACGCGGGATCGACGCGACCGCAACACCGCCCGGCGCCCGTCGGGTCGTTCCGTGCGGGTGCGAACGGTGTTCCTCGGCGCCGGTGTCGTGGTGGCATTGCTCGCCGCGATCGCCGTCGCCTGGTTCTCGCCGCTGTTGTCGGTGCGCACCATCGACGTCGAAGGAATCGGCGTCGTGACACGGGAAGAGGTGCTCGACGCGCTCGCGGTCGCAGAAGGCACACCGCTGCTCCAGGTCGATACCGCCGCGGCAGCGCAGCGCGTCGCGACTCTCCCGCGTGCGGCGTCCGTCCGGGTGCAGCGTGAGTACCCGTCGTCGGTGCGGGTGACAGTCACCGAGCGTCAAGCGGTCCTGTATTTCGAGGCGCCCGACGGCACCCACTCGGTCGACGCCGAGGGCGTCGATTTCGCGGTCGAGCCACCGCCGCTCCTGACTCCCCGTCTCGTCACGGCGACACCGGGCACCGGCGATCCCGCGACGGTGGCCGCGGTGCGCGTGCTCGAGGTGCTGCCCCCGGAACTCGGTGTGCAGGTCGACGCCGTGGAAGCCCGCTCGGAGACGGATATCTCGCTCGTTCTGGCGGACGGCCGGGTGGTGGTGTGGGGGAGTGTGGAAAGATCGGAACGCAAGGCAGCGGTGATTCTTCCGTTGCTCACCCAGCCAGGTCAGCAGTTCGATGTCGCCAGCCCGGACCTCCCGACGGTCCGCTGAGGAGATCGCCGCGAAATTCGTGCGCTCTCTCCGGCGAGTCCACTAGCAAATCCCCGTTGTGGTGCCATAGCGTTTCGAACCAGTCGCGCACTTGACATCACCTTCAAGCTATGGTTGAGGGTTTTCACGGTGGCGGCGACATCGATTGATCGAAGCGTGACCCGAAAACCCAGGAAGGCGAGAGCCCATGACGCCCCCGCACAACTACCTCGCCGTAATCAAGGTCGTCGGTATCGGCGGTGGCGGCGTGAACGCGGTCAACCGCATGATCGAGCAGGGACTCAAAGGAGTCGAGTTCATTGCCGTCAACACCGACGCGCAGGCTCTGCTGATGTCCGACGCCGACGTCAAACTCGACGTCGGCCGTGAACTGACCCGCGGACTCGGCGCCGGCGCCGACCCCGAGGTGGGCCGCAAGGCCGCCGAGGACCACAAGGACGAGATCGAAGAGGTGCTCAAGGGCGCCGACATGGTCTTCGTGACTGCCGGCGAGGGCGGCGGAACCGGCACCGGTGGCGCACCCGTCGTCGCGAGCATCGCCCGCAAACTCGGCGCCCTCACCGTCGGCGTCGTCACGCGTCCGTTCTCGTTCGAAGGCAAGCGTCGCGGGAGCCAGGCAGACAACGGCATCCAGTCGCTGCGCGAATCCTGCGACACGCTCATCGTGATCCCCAACGACCGGCTGCTCCAGCTCGGGGACGCCGCGGTGAGCCTCATGGACGCCTTCCGTTCCGCCGACGAGGTGCTCCTCAACGGCGTTCAGGGCATCACCGACCTCATCACCACCCCGGGTCTGATCAACGTCGACTTCGCCGACGTGAAGGGCGTGATGTCCGGCGCGGGATCCGCACTCATGGGTATCGGCTCGTCGCGGGGTGAGGGTCGCGCGATCAAGGCCGCCGAGGCCGCGATCAATTCGCCGCTGCTCGAAGCGTCGATGGAAGGCGCACGGGGCGTGCTGCTCTCCATCGCCGGCGGTTCGGATCTCGGCCTGTTCGAGATCAACGAAGCGGCATCGCTCGTGCAGGAAGCCGCGCACATCGACGCCAACATCATCTTCGGCACGGTCATCGACGACTCGCTCGGAGACGAGGTGCGGGTCACCGTGATCGCCGCCGGCTTCGATGCCGGCACTCCCGCCCGCCGACCGGTGGAATCCGCTCAGCCGGCACAGACCACCACCCGCTCCGCGGGCATCGGGGCCGGTCGGGCCGGTGAACTCGGCCGTTCCGAGCGTGAGAACGCGGACGCGGTTTCGTCCCGGGAGCCCGCTTCCACGCCGGTGGGCGGCGGTCTTCCGCCGACGACCGGTGGCGCTCAGCCGCGTCCCGTCGACGACGAGGACGACGGCGACGACGTGGACGTGCCGATCTTCATGCGCCGTTGACCGATTCGCACACCGGGTTGCGTTCTCGCCGGGTCGTGACCACACGAGCCGGCGGGATCTCGGCCCCGCCCTACGACAGTTTCAACCTCGCCGGCCATGTCGGCGACGATCCCGCGGCTGTGGCCGCCAATCGTCGCCGCCTGGCATCGGTGATCGGCTTGCCCGAAGAACGCTTCGTCTGGATGGAGCAGATCCACAGCCGGAACGTGACGGTGGTGGACGGCCCGGTGCAGGGGGAGGTTCCCGCAACCGACGCCCTCGTGACACGGGCGACGGATCTTGCCCTCGTTGCCCTCAGCGCCGACTGTGTGTCGATTCTGCTGTCGGACGACGAGGCGGGGGTCATCGCGGCGGTGCACGCGGGGCGTGTCGGTGCCCGGATCGGGATCCTCCCGCGCGTACTCGACGTGATGCGCGATCTCGGCGCACGACCGGAACGCATTGCCGCGCTGCTCGGTCCGGCCGCCAGTGGGGCCAACTACGAGGTTCCGGCCGCGATGCGTGACGACGTGGAGGCGCATCTCCCCGGCAGCGCCACCCGAACAGCCCGTGGCACACCCGGTCTCGACCTCCGCGCGGGACTGAGGAGGCAACTCCTCGACCACGGTGTCACCTCGGTCGCCGAGGACCCGCGGTGCACGATCGAGGATCCGATGTTGTTCAGCCACCGGCGCAGTGCGCCCACCGGCCGGTTCGCCTCGGTGATCTGGCTCGAGGACACCACCGCGGGCGGTGCGAAGGAGGACCCGGCGTGAACTCGGCCGAACAATCCCCGCAGGATCGCCGCGTGGAGCTTTCCGGCCGATTGCAGGCGGTGCGAGAGCGTCTCGCTGCTGCAGCCCGCGCGGCAGGACGCGATCCGTCGGAGGTCTCGCTGTTGGTGGTGACCAAGTATTTTCCGGTCACCGATGCGGTTCTGCTCCACGAACTGGGTTGCCGCGCTTTCGGGGAGTCCCGGGAGCAGGAGGCGGCGGCGAAGATCGCGCAGTTCCGCGAGAGGGTGCCGGACGAGGTCGAGTGGCACATGATCGGCCGACTCCAACGGAACAAGGCGCGTGCCGTCGCACGCTGGGCGCACACGGTCCATTCGGTCGACAGTCTTCGGCTCGCCGGCGCTCTCGCCAAAGGTGTTGCCGCCGCGCAAGATTCAGGGGAACGTTCCACGCCGGTCCGGGTGCTGCTCCAGATCAGCCTCGACGGCGACCGCGAGCGCGGTGGGGTGGTCGCCGACGAACTGGACTCCCTTGCCGATGCCGTCGCCGATTCCGGTGAGCTCGAACTCGGGGGAGTGATGGGTGTCCCGCCACTCGGGTGGGAACCGGACGCGGCCTTCGAACGCCTGGCGGAACTGCACGCGCGGTTGCTCCAGCGATATCCCGGCGCGACGGAGCTGTCGGCGGGCATGTCGGGTGATCTTGAACACGCGGTGCGATGGGGATCCACTTGTGTGCGTGTCGGAACGGCTGTGCTGGGTATACGGCCGTTAGCCTGATGGGAACCGCCACGTGAGGGAAGGGCGATCGATGAGCACGCTCCACAAGTTCAAGGCCTACTTCGGAATGGTGCCGCTCGAGGATTACGAGGACGATTACCTCGATGATCCGTCGAGTGCGCGCCGTGAGCGGGATCGCGACTACGGCGAACCGCCGTACTCCTCGTACGCCCCGTCGCACCGCGACGAGTACCCGCCCGTCCGGCGTGACGACAGCGTCCGTGAATTCGCGGACGACGACTTCGATCGCTACGAGCCGCCGGCCCGGGCTCCCCGGGTCGAGCCGATCACGGCGCGGGCACCCCGATCCGTAGCGCCGGCACGTGTGCCGGCCCGTTCGGCGCTCGGCGCCGAAGCTCGACTCGACCGCGTGGAACCCCGCCGCGGCGCTCTGTTCGACGAAGGTGGACCGTTGTCGAAGATCACCACCCTGCGACCCCGGGATTACGGGGAGGCACGCACCATCGGCGAGCGGTTCCGCGATGGCACGCCGGTGATCATGGATCTGGTGGAGATGAGCAACGCCGACGCCAAGCGACTCGTCGACTTCGCGGCGGGCCTCGCCTTCGCCTTGCGGGGTTCTTTCGACAAGGTCGCGACGAAAGTGTTCCTTCTCTCGCCCGCAGATATCGACGTCTCCGCCGAAGAACGCAAGCGCATCGCGGAGACCGGCTTCTACAACCAGCAGTAACCGACGCGCGCCGTCACCCTCACGGCTCGCGAACACGCCCGGCCATGATGCAGATCACTGCAGGCCGGGCGTTTCGGTTTGGCTAGCTTGTGTTCGTCGGGCATTGTGGAAACGTGGCCGTATTCGAGGTGCTCTGGTTCCTGCTCTTCATCTTCTGGCTTCTGCTGATCGGGCGGATCATCGTCGAGTTCATCAGGACTTTCGCTCGGGACTGGAAGCCCTCGGGTTTCGTCGTGGTGGTGCTCGAGGCAATCTTCACCGTCACCGATCCGCCGGTGAAGTTGTTGCGGCGGTTGATTCCGCCGCTCAATCTCGGCGGTGTCCGGCTCGACCTTTCGATCATGGTCCTGCTGTTCATCGTGTACTTCCTCATGGCGTTCCTGCCGCGTGGCGGGGTTGTATGACGCGCCGTCCCGGCGCGGCCACGAGGCTCGTGACGACCGCGATGTGCCAGAATGGGAAGCCGGATACAGTGAGTTTTGATACGCGTGACGCACTGTCGATAACACCGAACGCCTGCTTGACCGCTTATTTGACGCGTGAAGGGACCCTTCCATGCCGCTGACACCAGCTGATGTGCACAATGTCGCGTTCAGCAAGCCCCCTATCGGGAAGCGCGGATACAACGAGGACGAGGTCGACGCATTCCTCGATCTCGTCGAGCAGGAATTGACCTCCCTGATCGAGGAGAACGCCGACCTCCGTCAGCGCGTGGCCGAACTCGACCAGGAGCTGGCCGAGGCCAAGAAGGCCCCGCGCTCGGCCTCCTCCGCTCCGGCAGCACAACAGGCCAAGCCCGAGCCGGCACGGGTGGTCGAGACTGCGAAGCCGGAACCCGCACCGACGCCGGCGCCCGTGGCGGCTGCCGCGCCGACGAGCGGTGACGCCAGCATGCAGGCCGCCAAGGTGCTCGGACTTGCCCAGGAGATGGCCGACCGGCTCACCGGCGACGCCAAGACCGAGGCCGAAGAGCTCGTACGCAACGCGCGGACGAACTCGGAGCAGCTCGTCTCCGACGCGCGGACGCGCAGCGAAGCGATGATTGCCGACGCACGCCAGAAGTCCGACGCGATGCTGTCGGATGCGCGTACCCGGTCCGAGACGCAACTGCGTCAGGCCAAGGAGAAGGCCGATGCCCTCCAGGCCGACGCGGAGAAGAAGCACACCGAGATCATGGCGACGATCAACCAGCAGCGTTCGGTGCTGGAAGGACGAATCGAGCAGCTCAAGACGTTCGAGCGCGAGTACCGCGTCCGCCTGAAGTCGTACCTCGAATCGCAGCTCGAGGAACTCGAGCAGCGTGGCTCCGCGGTGCCCGTCGACGGCGGCCAGGATGCGTTCAATCAGTCCAATTCCTCGTCCTTCGGTTCCACGTCCTTCGCGAAGGGCACCAACTGACCGAGCTCTACGGTCGCTGTTGCCCCGCGGTTGAGGAGGAGCGTCGTGCTGGTCGTGACGCTGGTGCTCGCAGCAATCGGATTCGGTCTTCTCGTCATTGCGCTGATGACCGGTTCGGTGGTGTGGGCGTGGGGCTGCATCGCGGTGTGCGTGGTGGGGGCGGTGCTCCTGCTGGTCAGCGCACTCGGCGCGCGTAACGCGTCGGCAGGCGATCGCGCCGCCCGAACGGGCCGCTCGTCGTCTCGCACGCCGAAGAAGGCCCCGGAAGACCAGGGTTCCTCGGACGAGTGATCGCTCCCTACAATGGGAAGCGCACAATCGTCGAAGATGAGCAGTACCCCCGCACAGCGGGGCGGCGTCGATCCGGCCATCACCGGGGAGCCTTCGGAAGAACAGCGATGCACCGCTCGTGTGGGCACCGCTCAGTAGAACCGAACGGGTGGGCCCGTCACAGCCCGAAGAACGAGTGGCTCGTTCCGCAGGAGCGAGCAAGCGGGGTGGTACCGCGGTGACCGTGCGAAGGGCACGGTGATCGTCCCCGTGCCGAAGACACAGGCACGGAGGTATCAACGCTGTGACCGACAATCACGCTGCATCGGATCGCACCCCGGAACCCACGGCGACGCCGGCGGAAGGCAGCGGGTATCCCCGAGTGGACTACGGGCTCCCGCGCGATTCCGGCGTCGACTTTCCCGACCTCGAGGAACGGGTCCTCGCACACTGGGCGAAGGACGACACGTTCCGGGCGTCGCTCGAGCACCGCGCCGGCGCCGAGGACTACGTGTTCTACGACGGCCCGCCGTTCGCGAACGGTCTGCCGCACTACGGCCATCTCCTCACCGGGTACGTCAAGGACCTCGTGCCGCGGTTCCAGACCATGCGCGGCAAGAGGGTCGATCGCCGATTCGGGTGGGACTGCCACGGACTTCCCGCCGAGCTCGAGGCGGAGAAGCAACTCGGCATCACCGACAAGTCGCAGATCGACACGATGGGTCTGGCGGAGTTCAACGAGTACTGCAAGCAGTCGGTGCTTCGGTACACGGGCGAGTGGCGCGACTATGTCACCCGGCAGGCCCGGTGGGTCGACTTCGACAACGACTACAAGACGCTGGACCTGGACTTCATGGAGTCGGTCATGTGGGCGTTCAAGTCGTTGTACGACAAGGGCCTGATCTACCAGGGTTTCCGCGTGCTGCCCTACAGCTGGTACGAGCAGACTCCCTTGTCCAACCAGGAGACCCGTCTCGACGACGCGTACAAGATGCGTCAGGACCCGGCCGTCACCGTGGACATGGTGCTGCGGGCACCGGGCAGCGAGCTCGACGGGGCGAACGCGCTGATCTGGACCACGACGCCGTGGACGCTGCCGTCCAACCTCGCGATCGCGGTACACCCCGACATCACCTATGTCGCGGTGCGGGCGGGCAGCGGTGACGAGGCCAAGACCTATCTGCTCGCGAAGGACCGGCTCGGCCATTACAGCCGCGAGCTCGGAGACGAGCCGGAGGTGCTCGCCGAGTACACCGGAGCGGATCTGGTCGGTCTCGCGTACGAGCCGCCGTTCGATTTCTTCGTCGGCCGGGACAACGCGCACCAGGTGATCGCCGCAGACTACGTCACCACCGATTCCGGTACCGGAATCGTCCACCTCGCACCGGCTTTCGGTGAAGAGGATATGGAGTACTGCCAGCGCAACGGCATCGAACTGGTACAGCCGCTCGACCCGGGTGGCAAGTTCACCTCGATGGTGCCGCCGTACGAGGGCCTCCAGGTCTTCGACGCCAACCCGGTCATCATCAAGGACCTCAAGGCCGCCGGAAAACTGTTGCGCCACGAGACGATCGAGCACTCGTACCCGCATTCCTGGCGTTCGGGCCAGCCACTGATCTACATGGCGGTGCCGTCGTGGTTCGTCGCGGTCACCGAGTTCCGCGACCGCATGGTCGAGTTGAACAAGCAGATCACCTGGGTGCCCGAACATATCCGCGACGGACAGTTCGGTAAGTGGCTCGAGGGTGCGCGCGACTGGAACATCAGCCGGAACCGCTACTGGGGCAGCCCGATCCCGGTATGGGTGTCGGACAACCCGGAGTATCCCCGAGTGGACGTCTACGGCTCGCTCGACGAACTCGAGCGTGACTTCGGCGTGCGGCCGGACGATCTGCACCGGCCCATGATCGACCTGCTCACCCGGCCCAATCCCGACGATCCCACCGGGGCGTCGACGATGCGCCGGGTTCCCGAGGTGCTCGACTGCTGGTTCGAGTCGGGCTCGATGCCGTTCGCGCAGGTGCACTACCCGTTCGAGAACACCGACTGGTTCGACTCGCACTTCCCGGGCGATTTCATCGTGGAATACAACGGGCAGACGCGCGGATGGTTCTACACGCTGCACGTCCTCGCGACCGCACTGTTCGACCGTCCGGCATTCAAAACCGTTGCTGCCCACGGCATCGTCCTCGGTGAGGACGGCCTGAAGATGAGCAAGTCGAAGGGCAACTACCCCGACGTCAACGAGGTGTTCTCCCGCGACGGCTCCGACGCCATGCGGTGGTTCCTCATGTCGTCGCCCATCCTGCGCGGCGGCAACCTGGTCGTCACCGAGCAGGGCATCCGCGAGGGCGTGCGACAGGCGCTGCTGCCGCTGTGGAACGCATGGAGCTTCCTGCAGCTGTACGCGTCGACCCCCGGAACGTGGCGCACCGACTCGTCGAACGTCCTCGACCGGTACATCCTGGCCAAGCTGGCCGAGACCCGCGACGTCATCACCGACGCGCTCGAGGCCGTGGACATCGCCGGTGCCTGCGACGAGTTGCGCACATTCTGTGACGCACTGACCAACTGGTACGTGCGACGGTCCCGCTCGCGGTTCTGGGACGAGGACCGCGACGCGATCGACACCCTGCACACGGTCCTCGAAGTCGTGACGCGGCTCGCGGCGCCGCTCCTGCCGCTGGCCACCGAAGTGATCTGGCGTGGGCTGACCGGCGAGCGCTCGGTGCATCTCGCCGACTGGCCCACCGCGGAGGAACTGCCCGCCGATCCCGCGCTCGTCACCGCGATGGACGAGGTCCGCGGTGTCTGCTCGACGGTGCTGTCGCTGCGCAAGGCACAGCATCTCCGCGTGCGGCTGCCGTTGCCGCTCGTCACGGTCGCGACACCGGGCTCGGCGCACCTCGAACCGTTCGTCGACCTGATCAAGGACGAGGTCAACGTCAAGAAGGTCGTGACCACCGACGACGTGGAAGCGCACGGCCGCTTCGAGATCGCGGTGAACGCACGGGTCGCCGGACCGCGCCTCGGTAAGGACGTCCAGAAGGTCATCAAGGCAGTCAAGGCAGGGGACTGGACCGAGTCCGAGGACGGCGTCGTCACCGCAGCCGGCATCGAGTTGCTGCCGGAGGAGTACACGAGCAGGCTCGTCGCGGCGGAACCGGAATCGACCGCCGCACTGCCCGACGGCAACGGGCTCGTCGTCCTCGACACGGCCGTGTCCGAGGAACTCGAGGCCGAGGGCTGGGCCAAGGACCGCATCCGGGAGCTGCAGGACGCGCGCCGCAACCTGGGTCTGGATGTGTCCGACCGGATCTCGGTGCAGTTCGAGGTTCCCGCAGACCGCGCCGAGTGGGCGGCCCGGCACCGTGATCTGATCGCCGGTGAAGTCCTCGCGACGACGTTCGACCTCGGCCCCGCCGGACCGGACTCGATCGAGCTGGGTGAAGGAGTCCGCGCGTCCATCACCAAGGCGTGAATGCGCGGGCGGGCAGGCGTGAGCGCGTCGGTGTGGGGCTCTAACCTGGAGACGTGCCCGCCTCCGTGAGTCGGCGCTGGGTTCTGCACCTGGACCTCGACGCGTTCTTCGCGTCCGCCGAGCAACTGACCCGGCCGACCCTTCGGGGTCGGCCGGTGCTCGTCGGTGGGCTCGGTGCCCGCGGCGTCGTCGCGGGCGCGAGTTACGAGGCTCGTGTGTACGGCGCAGGCTCCGCCATGCCGATGAGCCGCGCACGCCGGCTCATCGGAGCGTCGGCAGTGGTGCTGCCACCGCGGGGGGTGGTCTACCACCACCTGAGTTCGGTCGTGTTCGAGACCTTGCGTGCCCACGTGCCGGTGCTCGAGACCCTGTCCCTCGACGAAGCGTTCGCCGAACCGACCGGGCTCGCGGGAGCGTCCGCCGCCGAGGTCGAGCGGTTCTGCACGGAACTGCGCGCACACGTGCTCGAGCGCACCGGACTGGTTGCCTCCATCGGGGCGGGTTCGGGAAAGCAGATCGCCAAGATCGGGTCGGGTCTCGCGAAGCCCGACGGACTTCTCGTCGTTCCGCCCGACGAGGAATTGGCGCTGCTGCACGGTCTTCCGGTCCGCAAGCTGTGGGGTATCGGACCGGTCTCGGAAGAGCGGCTGCGCAAGCTCGGAATCGACACCATCGGCGATCTCGCATCGATGCCGGTCGCGGAAGCCGCGTCCATCCTCGGGCCCACCGTGGGCCCGGGGCTGCACCGGCTCGCCAACGGGCACGACGACCGGCCCGTCGCGGAGCGGGCCGAAGCCAAACAGATCAGCGCCGAAACCACCTACGCCACCGACATCGTCGCGCTCCCGGACCTGCGACGCGCCATCTCGGCGAGTGCGCTCGCGGCGCACACCCGGCTGTGCAAAGACGGTCGTGCCGCGCGCACGGTGGTGCTCAAGCTGCGGAAATCCGACATGTCGGTGCTGACCCGGTCCTCGACGCTGCCGTACGCCACCGAAGACCTGCAGGTGCTCACCGCGGCCGCGCAACGGCTCTCCCTCGACCCGCTCGACATCGGCCCGATCCGCCTCGTCGGGGTCGGCTTCGCCGGATTGTCGGCGTCGGTGCAGGACACCTTGTTCCCGGAACTGGACCGGTCGGACGGCGATGCGCCGGACACCGTCGCCGACGACGCGGATCTCCCGGCGATCGCGCCGGTGCTCGCGGACCGGTGGCGTCCGGGAACGGATGTGTTCCATCCCGAATACGGGCACGGGTGGGTGCAGGGAGCGGGCCACGGGGTCGTCACCGTGCGATTCGAGACCCGCTCGACGGGACCGGGACCTGCTCGTACACTCCCTGAAGACGACTCGCGTCTCGAGATGGCCGATCCGCTGGCGAGCTTGAACTGACACGGGTTCTCACTACCCTCACGGTGTTCTTACTACCGCCGGGTACTGTTGCGGACGATCGCAACCGGATGAACCGGGCACGAATACTCGTGCACGACCGAGAAACGAGAAGGACGACAAGTTGAAGCTTCGCAAGATCACCGTGGCCACGGTGGCGCTCGCCGCCGCCCTCACGATGTCCGCCTGCAGCTCGGATGACGGAGGTAGCACCGAGACCACCGCGAAGACCACGACGGCAACCACGACGACCGAGGTCGTTGCGGACTACCCGCCCGTCCCGACCCCGGAGGAACTGCAGGCCTCGCTCGACCGCGCGTTCGACGAGACCGTGCCCGCCGAGGAGAAGACCGACCTGGTGCAGGGCGCCGAGCTCGATCCCACCCTGATCGACCAGGTCGCCATCGCTGCGAAGCAGGCCGGTGCGGTGATCACCATCATCGACGTCAACGACAACGAGAACGGCACCGCCACCGCCGGCATCGAAACCCAGCTCGGCGACCAGGTCGCCACCGGCACCGTCGATTTCGTCGCGGAGGACGGTGTCTGGAAGCTGTCGAAGAACAACGCCTGCGGCATCGTCGCGGCCGCGCAGCTGCAGACCCCTGCCTGCCCCTGATATCCCTGCCCGACCCTGATACAAGGGTTAGGCACAGAACGGTGCCCTACGCGGATTTCCGCGTAGGGCACCGTTTTTCGCTGTTCGGGCCCGCTCAGTTCTCGGGGGAGTGCCATTCCACGCGGTCGACCTGCGACTGCGCGAGCCGGGTGGTGGCGTCGGGGTCGACGTAGACCTGGTCGCCCGACAGCACGAGTGTCCCCTCGACTGGCAACGGAAGCATCGGATCGAATGTCATGCTGCCTTCCCCGGCCATCGTGTAGTGCTCGATGTCGAGTTGGCCCTGTCCGTTGGGCAGCATCCACACCGAGCCCTGCGGTGTCTGCTCGACCCGGACGTCGACGGTGACGCGCTCGTCGTCGTCGGAGACCAGCGTGGCGGTGCTCACCTGGTCGATCGTGACGCCGGCGCTCATCACCTGCTGACGGATCTGCCACACCGCGCCCACGCCGATCTCGGCGTCCGGGAACGAGACCATGCGGTACACGGACTGATAGAACGCCTGCTCGATCGCGGAGCGGGCGACGTTCGCCGTTTCCACCGTCGGCGCCAATCGGAGTGCACTGATCGCGCCGGTCGGGGCGACCGTCAGCCCGGCCCGGGAGCCGGCAGCGTCGGCGAGCGCCGACGCGAGCATCGGATCGGGCGACGTCCCTTCGCCGAGAACGATGTCGACGAGCGTGCTCGGCTGGGTGTCGGAGACCGCCTGCGTCACCGACGCGGCGAGGGGAAGGTTGAGTTCGGGAGTGGAGAAGTCCTGACGTGGCTCTTTGTCGATCTGCTGGAACACCTCCGAGCGGGTGGTCAGCACGACGTTCTGCTCGACGTCGGCCGGAGGTGCGAGCCGCACCACCGCGCGGGGCTCGCTGCCCGCCTCCAACACCGTGGTCGTCACCGCGGATACGGGCACCGTCACCTCGGAGGATGTCGCCGCGGATGTAGCAGGGGCGCCCTCCGAAGAATCGCCGCATCCGGTGACGAACGCGGCGAGGGAGAGAACGGCGGCGAGGGCACACGGCCTCGGGTGAGGGAATCTGGACAGCACAGGCACATCACCAGGGTAGCCACGGCGGGAGGGGTGACCGCTCACTCGTGCGGGTAGGGGATGATGTAAAGGTGACTGACGAAGCTTCCCGCCCCGATCCCGCGGGCGATCCCGCTGTGCCGAGGGCGGTGGAGACGCCCACGCCCGACGCGGTAGCGGCACCCCTGCCCGACGCGGTAGCGGCACCCCTGCCCGACGCGGCAGAGGAACCCTTGGACGGCGCGGTGAAGTCCCCGGTCGGTCGTCGGGCGACCCGCGCCCTCTTCGTCCTCGCGTTCCTGATCTACGTGGCGGACCTCGTGACGAAGGTGCTCGCCGTCCGCTTCATCGATCCTGCCGATCCGGTGTCCATCGTCGGCGACACGGTGACGCTCACGCTCGTCCGTAATCCCGGTGCCGCGTTCTCCATGGCCACGGGCATGACCTGGCTGCTGACCATCGTCGCGATCGGCGTGGTCATCGGCGTGATCAAGATCGGGAGGACACTGCAGTCGCGCTGGTGGGCGCTGGGCCTCGGCCTGGTACTCGGCGGGGCGCTGGGCAACCTCACCGACCGCCTCTTCCGTTCCCCCGGCCCGCTGCAGGGTCACGTGGTGGACTTCGTGTCGGTCGGATGGTGGCCGGTGTTCAACGTCGCCGACTCCGCGATCGTGTGCGGAGCGATCCTCCTCGTCGCGCTGACCGTGTTCGGTATCGAGCCGAACGGCAGCAGGTCCACGAAATCCGACACCACCGGAAAGGAAAGCCGCCAGTGAGGGAAACCCGGTCGATGCCTGTACCCGACGGGCTCGACGGGATGCGTGTCGACGCCGGCCTCGCCCGCCTGCTCGGTTTGTCCCGTACCGCCGTCGCCGCACTCACCGAGGAGGGCGCCGTCCTCGTGGACGGGACGCCCGTCGGCAAGTCCGATCGTCTCTCGGCCGGGTCGTGGCTCGAGGTCGAACTCCCCGAGCCGCCGCGTCCGCTGACCATCGAGCCACAGCCCGTCGAGGGCATGGAAATCCTGTACGCCGACGACGACATCGTCGCGGTCGACAAGCCCGTCGGGGTGGCGGCGCACGCGAGCGTGGGGTGGACCGGGCCGACCGTCATCGGCGGTCTCGCAGCCGCAGGGTTCCGCATCTCCACGTCCGGTCTGCACGAACGGCAGGGCATCGTGCACCGTCTCGACGTCGGGACTTCGGGGGTGATGGTCGTGGCGACCTCCGAGCGGGCCTACACCGTGCTCAAACGCGCCTTCAAGCAGCGCACCATCGACAAGCGGTACCACGCGCTGGTGCAGGGCCACCCGGATCCGAGCAGCGGCACCATCGACGCACCCATCGGCCGGCACCGCAGCAGCGACTGGAAATTCACCGTGGCCGCGGACGGCAAGCCCAGCGTCACCCACTACGACACCATCGAAGCGTTCCAGGCCGCGAGCCTGCTCGACGTCCACCTCGAGACCGGCCGCACGCACCAGATCCGGGTGCACTTCTCGGCGTTGCGGCACCCGTGCTGCGGCGACCTCACCTACGGTGCCGACCCGCGCCTCGCGGCCAGGCTCGGTCTCGAGCGCCAGTGGCTGCACGCAAAGTCGCTGGGGTTCGCGCACCCGACCCAGGGGCAGTGGATCGAGATCGAGAGCAAGTACCCGGCCGATCTGGAACACGCACTCGACGTGCTCCGCAGCGCCTGACCGATGAGGCGCGCGCTCCCGTGGGCGGCTGTCGCCGTCCTCGTTCTCGCCGTGCTCGTCGCAGGGTGGCTCTCGCCCGTGCGGCCCGCCTCGGTACGGAGCGACGGCCTCGGTCCGGACAGCGGTGAACTCGTCGCCGACTATCTCGCACGCGCCGACGCGAGCCTTGCCGACGCGGAACGCGAACCGGACGCCCCGCACTGGGGCCTGATCTCGTTCGAGCGGGAGGTCGACACGGCCGCCGTCGCGGCTCTGCCCGGGCAACTGCGGATCGCGCAGGTGTTGTTTCGCGTTCCGATCGACCGAGTGCAGACGCCGCTCGTCCCGGTGGCAGTGTCGGCGCACCCGGAGGCGCTGCGCAAGGCTCCGCTCGTGGCGGCGGGACGGTTGCGTCTCCAGTCGTCCGGTCCCGACCGGGCCGCGCGGATCGCGGCGGTGTCAGCGGACCGGCTGGCCGCGGGCTGTGCCTGCGTCGTCGGCGTCGCGGTGCGGGGCACCGCCGCACAGTTGCGTGCCGCCGCCGACGACCCGGCAGTACGCGCGGTGGAAGTACTCCCGTCCGATGCCGTCGCGGGACGTTTCTCCCTGATCCCGCTGCTGCCCGAGCATGCCGAGACCGTCGTGCCCGGCCCGGACGACGCCGAACCCTGAGATCGTCCGCCCTCGGCGTGAGCCGGGATCGTCGCAGCCGTACGGTGTCCTCGTGAACCGCCCGACCGCTCCCGTTCTGCGCACAGGCGTGCTGTGCGGCCTCGGCGCATACCTGTCCTGGGGGCTTTTTCCCGCCTTCTTCGGGCTTCTCGCGCCGGCCGGTGCCATCGAGATCCTCGCGCACCGGGTGCTGTGGACGCTCGTGCTCATGGTCGTCGTGCTCGCCGTGATGGGCAGGCTCGGTTCGCTGCGCGGCCTGTCCCTGCGCACCTGGGCACTCGTCGCGGCGGCCTCGGCGGCGATCGCGGTCAACTGGGGCACCTACATCTACGGGGTCACGTCGGGGCGCGTCGTCGAAACCGCACTGGGGTACTTCATCAATCCGCTCGTGAGCGTGCTGTTCGGCGTGCTGTTCTTCCGCGAGCGGCTGCGGCCGGCCCAGATCGCTGCGCTCGTGCTCGCGGTGTGTGCGGTCCTGGTCATCACCGTCGACTACGGGCGGCCCCCGGTCCTGGCGCTGACGCTGGCGCTGTCGTTCGCGTTGTACGGAGTGATCAAGAAGGTCGTGCCACTCGACCCGAGGACATCGCTGGCGGGGGAGGGCGTGGTCGCGGCTCCGTTCGCGCTGGGATACGTGATCTTTCTCGCTGTGACGGGGACCGGCACCTTCATCGGTTTCGGCGCGGGTCACACCGCTTTGCTGATGTCCGCCGGGGTGGTCACCGCCGTGCCGTTGCTGTTGTTCGGGGCTGCCGCCCAACGCGTTCCGCTGGCTACGCTGGGGATGTTGCAGTACCTGACGCCCAGCCTGCAGATGGCGTGGGGGGTGCTCGTCCTCCACGAGGACATGCCGGCGTCGCGGTGGATCGGTTTCGTCCTGATCTGGGTGGCGCTTGTGGTGTACAGCACCGACGCGCTGATCCGGTCGCGTCGTGGGCGCGCCGCGGTCAAGGCTGTCGGTAGCTCGGCTTAGACTCGTCGGTGCCCACAGACATCCCGGGAGAGGCACGCGTGGCTGACTCGTTCGTTCATCTGCACAACCACACCGAGTACTCGATGCTCGACGGCGCCGCCAAGGTCGGCCCGTTGTTCGCCGAGGCGCAGCGGCTGGGGATGACGGCCGTCGGCATGACCGACCACGGAAACATGTACGGCGCCAGCGAGTTCTACAACGTCGCCAAGAAGTACGACATCAAGCCCATCATCGGTATCGAGGCATACGTCGCACCCGGCTCCCGCTTCGACACCAAGCGTGTCAAGTGGGGCGACCCGAGCCAGAAGTCCGACGACGTCTCCGGCTCGGGTGCCTATACCCACATGACGATGGTCGCGGAGAATGCCGCCGGCCTGCGGAACCTGTTCAAGCTGTCCTCCCTGGCCTCGATCGAGGGACAGTTGGGCAAGTGGGCGCGCATGGACGAAGAACTCATCGCGTCGCACGCCGAGGGCATCATCGCCACCACCGGCTGTCCGTCGGGCGAGATCCAGACCCGCCTGCGGCTCGGCCACGACCGCGAGGCCCTCGAGGCCGCAGCGAAGTGGCAGGAGATCTGGGGCAAGGACAACTTCTTCCTCGAACTGATGGATCACGGTCTGTCCATCGAACGCCGGGTCCGTGAGGGCCTGCTCGAGATCGGCAACAAGCTCGGTATCCCGCCGCTGGCCACCAACGACTGCCACTACGTGACCAAGGACGCCGCGGAGAACCACGAAGCGCTGCTGTGCATCCAGACCGGCAAGACGCTCTCCGATCCCACCCGGTTCAAGTTCGACGGTGACGGCTACTACCTCAAGTCCGCCGACGAGATGCGCGCCATCTGGGACGCCGAGGTGCCCGGCGCGTGCGACAACTCGGTGCTGATCGGCGAACGCGTGCAGCCGTACGACGACGTGTGGACCCACCGCGACCGCATGCCGATCTTCCCGGTGCCCGAAGGCCACACCCAGGAGAGCTTCCTGCGCCACGAGGTGATGCGCGGACTCGACCGCAGGTTCCCGTCCGGCCCGCCGCAGGAGTACCTCGCACGCGCCGACTACGAGATCGGCGTCATCAACGAGATGGGCTTCCCGGCCTACTTCCTCGTCGTCGGCGACCTGATCAATCACGCTCGGGAGGTCGGTATCCGGGTCGGACCCGGTCGTGGTTCGGCCGCGGGTTCGCTCGTCGCCTACGCGATGGGCATCACCAACATCGATCCCATCCCGCACGGACTGCTCTTCGAGCGATTCCTCAACCCCGAGCGCGTGTCGATGCCCGATATCGATATCGACTTCGACGACCGCCGCCGCGGCGAGATGGTGCGGTACGCCTCGGAGAAGTGGGGCACCGACAAGGTGGCGCAGGTCATCACGTTCGGCACCATCAAGACCAAAGCTGCGATCAAGGACTCCGCCCGAGTGCAGTTCGGGCAGCCCGGTTTCGCCATCGCGGACCAGATCACCAAGGCGCTGCCGCCGCCGATCATGGCAAAGGACATCTCGGTGTCCGGCATCACCGATCCGAGCCACGAGCGGTACAAGGAAGCCGTCGAGGTGCGCGCGCTGATCGACTCGAACCCCGACGTGCGGAAGATCTACGAGACCGCGAAAGGTCTCGAAGGCCTGATCCGTAACGCGGGCGTGCACGCCTGCGCGGTGATCATGTCGTCCGAGCCGCTGATGGACGCGATCCCGCTGTGGAAGCGTGCGCAGGACGGCGCGATCATCACCGGCTGGGACTACCCGTCGTGCGAGGCCATCGGCCTGCTCAAGATGGACTTCCTCGGGCTGCGCAACCTCACCGTGATCGGTGACGCGATCGAGAACATCAAGGTCAACCGCGGGATCGATCTCGATCTCGACACTCTTCCGCTCGAAGACCCGGCGACCTACGAACTCCTCGCGCGCGGCGACACCCTCGGCGTGTTCCAGCTCGACGGCAGCGCCATGCGCGATCTGCTGCGCCGGATGCAGCCCACCGGCTTCGAGGACATCGTCGCCGTCCTGGCGTTGTATCGCCCCGGCCCGATGGGCATGAACGCCCACAACGACTACGCCGACCGTAAGAACGGCCGGCAGCAGGTCACCCCGATTCATCCCGAGCTAGAGGAACCGCTCAAGGAGATCCTCTCCGACACCTACGGTCTGATCGTCTACCAGGAGCAGATCATGCAGATCGCTCAGAAGGTGGCCGGTTATTCGCTCGGGCAGGCCGACATCCTCCGGCGCGCCATGGGTAAGAAGAAGCTCTCGGTGCTCGAGGAAGCGTATGCGGGCTTCCGGGAAGGCATGCTGAAGAACGGCTTCTCCGAGCCGGCGATCAAGGCCCTGTGGGACACGATCCTCCCGTTCGCGGGTTACGCGTTCAACAAGTCGCACGCAGCCGGCTACGGTCTCGTCTCCTTCTGGACGGCGTACCTGAAGGCGAACTACCCCGCCGAGTACATGGCGGGTCTGCTCACCTCGGTCGGCGACGACAAGGACAAGGCCGCGATCTACCTGTCCGACTGCCGCAAGATGGGCATCACCGTGCTGCCCCCCGACGTCAACGAGTCGCACACCAACTTCATGTCGGTGGGTGAGGACATCCGGTTCGGGCTCGGCGCGGTGCGCAACGTGGGCACCAACGTCGTGGCATCGATCATCAAGGCCCGTGAGGAGAAGGGGAGGTTCACCGACTTCTCCGACTACCTCGACAAGATCGACACGGTCGCCTGCTCGAAGAAGGTCACCGAATCTCTCATCAAGGCAGGCGGTTTCGATTCGCTCGGGCATCCCCGTAAGGGATTGATGCTCGTGCACGCCGACGCGATCGACGCGGTGATGAGCACCAAGAAGGCCGAGGCCATCGGCCAGTTCGACCTGTTCGGCGGCGCCGACGCCGACGAGTCGGTCGCGTCGGTGTTCAACGTGAAGATCCCCGACGAGGAGTGGGACAGCAAGCATCGTCTCGCGCTCGAACGCGAGATGCTCGGTCTCTACGTCTCGGGGCATCCCCTCAACGGTGTCGAGCACGTACTCGCCGCCCAATCCGACACGCACATTCCGGCGATCCTCGAGGGCGGGTTCAAGGACGGTACGCAGGTCACCGTCGGCGGCATCCTCGCGTCGGTGAACCGGCGCATCAACAAGAACGGTCTCGCGTGGGCGTCGGCTCAGCTCGAAGACCTCACCGGCGGCATCGAGGTGCTCTTCTTCCCGCAGGCCTACGCCGTCTACGGCATGGACGTCGTCGAGGACTCGGTGGTGCTCGTCAAGGCGCGGGTCTCCGTCCGCGACGACCGAATCTCGTTGATCGCCAACGACCTCGCCGTACCCGACCTGTCCCAGATCGGGGTCGCGAAACCGGTGTCGGTGTCCATGCCGACACGGCTGTGCACTCCCGACAAGGTCGGGGCGCTGAAGAATGTGCTCACGAGGCATCCGGGGACGGCCGATGTGAACGTGCGACTGATCACGGGGAGCAAGGTCACGGTGCTCCGACTCGACGACAGTCTGCGCGTCGAACCCTCGTCCGCGCTGATGGGTGACCTGAAGGCGCTGCTCGGTCCCAGCTGTCTGGCGACCTGACCGGGGACTCGGGACTCGGGACCGGGCTCCGGGGTCGGGGTGTTCCAGCTGTTGTTCCGCGACCGCGGCACACCGCAAAGCCGGAGTCGGGCCCGAGCCGCGCAACCCCTACACCGAGCTGCGCGATGCGCTGGTGGCTCGGGATAGACGAGAAGGCCCTCGCGCTCGAAGGCCCCGGTAGCGGGGTAGTTGTCGACAGTGGGCGATTCGGCAGCCCCCGCCGAATCCGGCACCGCTGCCACAGAAGATCGCCGCGCAGCCGCACTGCGGCGTCTCGTGTGCGCCACCCACCGACCCGGCGAAAGCTCGCCGTACGTGAGACTGCGCATCAACACCCGATTCCGGATCGGGATCACCGCTGCTCCCAGCGGCGTCGCCGACGCCCTCGACCGCATCGACCTGTACGAACCGACGACACGGTGCCGGCCGCGGTCAACGACAGCATCATCGAGTGCAGCCATATCAGGCGAGCCCGCCGACCCCGAAAACCGGATAGCGTTGCAGCCCTTCTCGACTGCTTACGCGCCCGGTTCTGGATCGACTCTGCGTGCAGGATCGGGTGCGGATTCGAGACCAGAAGATGAGTGACCGCCCATGCGTGGCTCGCTGGTTCGGGCAGACCGCGGCTGCTGCGCATGCGCTGCCGCAGCGGCAGCCAGTGCGGACAGCAGGGCGTCGCGTCCGCTGCGATCGGGTGCGACCTCGACCCCGGCCTCGGTGCGGCTACCCGGTCGGTTTGGGTTCACATCGGGGTCGGCGACGTGTGTGCGGATGAGAGCGGCGAGACGGCCCGGCGCGATCGTGAGGCCGTCGACCGGGCGGCGTCGGTCGATCATCGACACCAGAGCGAACAGTGCCTTGGCCGCATCGCCACGGGCACCCTTGTGTGGAGTGTCGAGCTTCCACTCGGGGAGCCGATCCCGATACTCGTGGGCGATGACCAACAGGGCGCACAGATCCGTGACGTCCTTCGGTGCGAGGCGGCTGCGCCAGGCAAGCGCTTTGAGCACGACCGCCTGCTCGACGTCGGGGACCGGCACCTCGAACAGCAACGTCTCGGAGGTGGTCAGGCGTGCGCGGACCCGCACGTCGAGCGCGTCGGTGGCGAGCACGAGATTCAGGCCGGGAATCGCATGGAATCCTCGGCCGTCGTACTCGATCTTCGCCAAGGGTCGTCCGCTGGTGCTGGGGACCAGCAGGTCCACCGACAGTGGGGTCGCCGAGCCGGAGGGCGCTTCGTAGTGATTGCCTGTCACCAGCCGGTATCCGCGTTCGACGAGCGCGTCGTGCAGAGCGCTGTCGGCAGCGGCGACGGTGTCCATGCCGGCGTCCGCGTCGGCGGTCACCCGAGCGACCGAGTCGGTCGTCGGATAGATCCGGTTGAGCAGGTGCACCATGTGCCCGCCGATCACCCGATAGTTGCTGCCGTAGGCCGCCGCCGCGAGATCGGCGAGGGCGCGCAGCCCGCGATCGGCCGCGTTCGATGCGGCAAGGACTTCGACCTCTATCACAGTGCACCCTTCTTGATCGCGGCGAGCAGGTGCTCGGCGGCCTCGTGTGCGTCGGCACCGGAACTGTGGAGCACATCGTGCACGGCGATCAGCGGATCGGCCAGCAGTGCCGGTTCGCCCGCTGCGGCGGCGGTGCGCCACAGTGTCGGATCCGCCGGCACGGTGACCGCCAGCGTATGGGCCTCTGCGGAGGCGGGACCGAACCCGGCCGTGGCCACGTCGACGAACTCCGGGACATAGAGCACGGCCTGAGCGGGGAGACGCCACGGTGCGTACACGTCCGCGGCCGCATCCCCACTGAGGAGGGCGGTGACACCCCGGTCGGTGCAGAACTCCACCGCGGTGGCCGCTTGGGCGAGAACCGGGTCCGCGCCGTACCAGTACGTCGTCGCACCGCCCGGGCCGGGATAGTCGGCAAGATAGTCCTCGAGCAGTGCCTCGCGGGAGTCGGCGACCCAGCCCGCGGGGGTCCGGTGCACGTGAGGGCACTGTTGCAGCGCCAGCGACACCGCCTGCTGGGTGACGTCCAAAGTCGCTGCGAGTTCTCGTTGGGGCATCGGCTGGTCGGTCAACAGGAGCAACCGTTCGATCGCCCAGCGGGTCCACGGTTTGCGGCCGCGGGCCGGGTGCCCGGCGGACGCGGGCCGGGGGGCGGATTCGGGTGCCACCGGGTAGCGGGTGCCACCGAGCACGATCAGATTCTCACCGGGGGCGATCACGTCGACTTCGCCATCCAAGGCGAGAGTGCGCAGGTGCGGGGTGGCGTGTGGTGTGACGATCAGCAGGTGGCGAGCCGGGATCGGAGTTTTGCGAAGGGCGGTGAGCGTGTGTGGGGTGGGGGGACGCCGCCGCACTCGCACGATGGTGGACCGCGTACGGCCGTCGGGAAGCGTCAGGTCCAGCTCGTGCAGGGAGCCCGACGCGATGCGGATGCCGGCTCGGCGCAGCAGTTCTACCGCGTTGGTGAGGAGCTGTGCTGTCTCTTTCATGCTGGTTCACCCCCTCTGCCTGAGGATACAAGCATAGATGAAAATACCTGTCTTAGCTTGTATCGCTCAGCAAATCCCTAGGGACGGAGCGGTGACGCAGGGGTAGTAGGCGCTGGCTCCGACGCTGCGTTTAGACGCCAGATGCATTGCCGGATCAGCGGAGGTTGTTGTGCACGACGCGGTCGATCGGTTCGTTGGTACTCACCCCAGACGTGGCTAGCTCGAGTGACCCTGTCGATGACAGGACTGCGATTCCGTGGATGCCCACCCACAGGGCGGCGGCCACCTCTGCCGGGTCCGGCGTGGTCGTCGACTGTTGAACCAACCGGAGCACCTCTCGTTCCGGTCGCGATCACTGGAACCACGCCCGATCGCAGCGTGCCGTGGTGGCGTCGTCGGATGGTGGTCGAGGCCCTCGAACCGCTGGATCTGTCCGTCTATCGGAGAGCCGGCGTCGACGGCGTACGCGCAGCCACTGACGCCGTGATGGCCGCGATCCGGTCCCGAACAGGACAGGAATACGTCGACACCTACGCCAAGGGTTGGGTGCCACCGGCTGCCAGTCCTGAAGCGGCGTGACCAGCAAGGAGTCGCTATGGGTTGCTCTCGCGGTGGCCTGTCACGCGAGCCGACACCAACGCCATCTCGTCGACGGCACTTGTGTCGAGGTCATCGGTTCCTATCTCCAAATCCCGAGTTGCCCCATCGATGACTTCGCGGGCAATGTTGAGGTGTCCGAGATGACAGCTGGTCTCCCCGAGGAGATGCACAACACCCCTTGAGCGCGGATGTGGTGACGCGCTCGAACCGCCAGCACCTCAGTGCCGTTGAGGCCGGGATCGACTTCGAAGTCGCCAGGTACGGAGTAGTTGGGAGCGTTGCCGAGCATGATCTCGTCCAGAAAGAAGCGCACTCCCTCTCGTACATGGACGCTCATGCCGAGTGGAGACCACCCCGACTGCACGGCGGATTGGCGGAGCTCGCTCTCCGACAGTCCGACGAGCATTGTGGGGAACTCGCTCCACCTGCCTCGACAGCGCGCGAAGCAGCGGACGGTTGCCCGTCATGGGTTCGCCCTGGGGTCTGCTGACAAGTGCACTCATCTGCAGAGACCGTCTGATGCGACTCGATTTTCGGATCGTGTCGAAGATGATCGACCGGCTCCGATGTCACACTAGAAGGGCCGGGAGGCGGCTCTCGACGGAAGGCAGACCGATGAAGTACGTGATCCTTATCCACTCGAATCCCCAGCCCTGGGGCCACCCGACCGGTGACTACCTGGCAGAGCACCAGGCGCTGCCGCAGGCACAGCGCGAGAGGATGAACGCCGACTTCGAGTCCCTGCTCGGTCAGATGCAGGAGAGTGGCGAGTTGCTCGGCGGCGAAGCGCTCGGAGATCCAGCCGCATCGAAGCTGTACCGTTGGCAGGCCGGGGAACCCACCTCCAGCGACGGACCTTACGCGGAGAGCAAGGAGCACCTGGCCGGCTTTTTCATGATCGACGTCGACTCACCGAGTCGCGCCGAGGAGATTGTCGCAAGGTTCGCCGGGCCGGGTGAGACCGTCGAACTGCGGCCCGTCATGTGGCCCGGAGGCGATAGCAGCGAATGACTGCCACGGTCGGCGAGGATGTGTGGCGGCGCGAGACGCCACACATCCTCGCTGCGCTCGTCAGGAGGTATGGCGACTTCGCCGCCTGCGAGGACGCCGTGCAGGAGGCCCTGATCGAGGCATCCCGTCAGTGGCCCGCGAGAGGCGTGCCGGAGAAACCCCGAGGCTGGCTGCTGCGCGTGGCATCGCGACGCCTCATCGATGCCCGACGCCAGGACGCTGCGCGACGAGATCGCGAACGACACGTCTTTACGTCGGACCAGCCCTATCACGCGGTCGAGGCTGAATCGATGGTCGAGAACCAGGATGCTTCCCTGGAAGTCCTGACCCTGTGCTGCCATCCAGCGCTGACGCCGGAGTCACAGGTGACGCTCGCCTTGAGGACGGTGCTCGGGCTCACCACCAAGCAGATCGCCGCCGTACACATTATTCCGTCCTCCACCGCCGGTCAGCGAATCAGTCGAGCCAAGGCGGCCATCGATCTGCACCGCAGACGATTCCCGCCACCCGCATCGCCGAAAGAGCGACTTCCAGCTCTGATGCACGCGCTGTACCTGATGTACACCGCCGGACACAGCCGCGCTGACGGGAAACAACTGCTCGACGCTGCGGTCACGACCGAGGCGATCCGCTTGGCGCGCCTCCTGTACAAGGGGTTCCGCGATGAGCCGGAGACGGCGGGGCTGCTCGCACTGATGCTGCTCAGCGAAGCGCGTCGGCCTGCGCGCATCACGGTACGCGGCGACCTGATACCACTCAGGGATCAAGACCGCTCCCTGTGGGATCGGGAAGTGATAGCCGAGGGGATCGACCTCATCGAACATGCACTGCCCACCGGTCCGGTGGGCGCCTACCAGCTACAGGCCGCGATCTCGGCGGTGCACGCGGAGGCTCCCGGCTGGGAGGACACCGATTGGGAGCAGATCGCAGAGCTGTACGCCATGCTCGCCCATGTCGCCCCGTCGCCGGCCGTCACCTTGAACTACGCGGTGGCCGTCAGCGAAACACAGGGGCCGGTGAGCGCGTTGAGCATGGTGGAACCGCTCCTCGACGATCCGCGTATGAGCGGAAGTCACCGCCTGCACGCAGTACGGGCTCCCCTCCTTGAAGCCTGCGGTCGCCGGGAAGAGGCGCTGGAGGCGTTCAGGATCGCGAGCAGGCTGTGCACAAACATTCCCGAACAGCGCTTCCTCAACAGCCAGATCACCCGTGTACAGGCTGACGCGATCGAGTAACAACCCCCTGCGTTCTGCTGCCGGCACGCATCCACCTGCGACGGGCAACTGCTCCGACGCGGCCTGCCTCTATTAGAGGCCACACCACCACGTCGCAGTCACTCCGGCATCAGCATGCCGCCGAGGACTCGGCGCACCACAGGCTCGAACATGTCACCGGGCTGGTCGGCGCCGGGATCCGAAATATGGAGCGCAGCTGCAAGATACGGATGATCGCCAACCGCGGCCGTTTTGTGCAAGTACATCACCTGAGAGGATCGACGCTCCCGACTTGCCGTTCCACCACCGACCTCGGCACGAGCGAACTGCTGGACAAGGGTGTTCAGAACGGCCACCACCTGAAGCTTCACCGCCCCCGTCGCGTCGACCGCCGCCATGGCCCGGAGCGCATACTCGAGAAAGTCGATTCCGCGAGGGCCGACGCGCATCGACTCGACCGGAATATCAAGCAGCCACGGGTATTTCACGTGAACGCCCTTCGCGCGAGCCGCGAGGGCGGTGAGGTCGTCGATCGCCTCGCCGCGCAGCGCCACATCGAGGTCGATCTCGCCGGCAGCGGCATCCACCATGAGGTCGAATACTTCGTCGTGCCCCGCCACGTAGCGGTACAGAGCCGACTGACTCACTCCGAGTTTCTGCGCGATCCGGCGAGTGGAGACGGCCGGCAATCCCCCCTCGTTTGCAAGTTCCATCGCCGCGGTAGCGACATCGTCGCGGCTGTGCGCCGGCGCCGGACCGCGTGTGCCGTACGAGCGTTCCCACACTGTCGGGTGCGGTTGCTTCATTCCGGACTGTGTCACTCGACGCCACTCTCCACTCGTTGCTGCCTGTCTTGACCTATACTAAAACTGCGTTCGGTGAACGCAATAAATGGAGGTTCAGGATGGCACTCGACAATGAATGGGGACCGCGGCGATGGGCACAGAACGGATCGGTACGTCTCGCGTTCGATCAATTCCGGCCGGAACTCGGCGGAGAACCGCTACTGATCGCGACGGGGCTGGGTGTCGATCGGCATGCGGTTCCCGACGGGTTCTGTGAGCAACTGGCCGACCACGGTTTCGCTGTCGTGCGGTACGACCAGCGTGACGGCGGCGAGTCGACACATCTGCCGCCGACGGCCGTACGAAACCCGATCGCCGCGCTGCTGGCCAAACGCGGGGAGACCTACACCGCCGAAGACATGGCGGACGACGCAATTGCGGTGATCGACGAGCTCGACTGGAGCTCGGCGCATGTGCTCGGAGTCTCGCTCGGTGGCGCTCTCGCGCAACGCGTCGCCCTTCGGCATCCCGACCGAGTGCGTTCCCTCACGTCGGTCGCGGCCGTCCCGGGCGATGTCGCCGGGTTGCGCACATTCCGCTACATCCGTTTGCGCACGCTTTCGAAGTTTGCGCGCCTCAGGTTTCCCGATACCCGAGAGGGCGGGATCGAGGCCGGCCTCGCGGTAGCACGACTGGTGACGTCCCCTCGCCGCGAGTTCGACGAAGCCGAAATGCGCGCACGATTGGAAAGTAATCCCGACCCTGGGATGCACGACCAACAGGCACAGAGCCGGCAAGTCGGCGCTCGGTGGAGCGGGCCACCGATCACCGCGATCACGCAGCCCACACTGGTGGTGCACGGCGAGGACGATCCTCTGATCAAACCCGAAGCCGCGCATGCCATCACGGCCCGGATTCCCGGCTCACGCATGCTCATCCTCCCGGAAGTCGGGCACGAGCTGCCTGCGCACGCATGGAAACCACTCGCTGCCGCAATCCGCGAACTTGCAGACACCACTACCTGAGCGAGGTCACGAACTCTTTCGAGCACAGATCGGCTCGGCCGGTCGCATCTGTTCACCCACGATCAGCGGCACGCCATCACGGAGGGGACAGACCATCGATACTCACGCGGTACTCGATGCCCTCGAGTGTTGCCATGGTCCAGCCGTCCTTGACTCGGTATCGGCATAGTGCGTTCCGGCCGCATCAACCAGACCGGAGAGGTAGGAGTCGTCCTCGAGTTGCCGCAGTACCAGGTCACGCTGCCCGCATCAACCAGCCACCGTTCACGCCTCGGAGCCGTCCCGTCCGGGCGGTTACGACCGCCGGTAATACGCCCGGCGGACCCACCACACGAGCGTGGTGGCTGCTGCGGCAGTGAGCACCGCGGTCTGTGCGGTGCCGGTGAGGACGAGCAGCGCCACGAGTACCAGGAACCCGACTGCGAGGGCCTCGAGTTTGTACATCGGCCATGCGGAACCGGCGATGTCGATGTGGCTGTCGCGCGCAGCGTCACGGGTCGGCGACTCGAGTGTCGTCATCGCACCTCCTGCGGGTCGGGAAAGCCTTCTGTCAGGGTAGTCGCATCCGAGAATTCGGGTCAACGAACTTTCGGACGGACGTGTGGCGGATCACGGGAACGTGTTCACTGGGTGCATGCCCCTTACCGGAGAATATGAACCCAGCCCCTCGTCCTGGGCGGCCGATCAGGTCGCGACCTACGAGTCGTCGGGCGGTACCGAGGGCACCACCCTCGGCGGCAGGCCTGTGGTGATCCTGACAACTCGCGGTGCCAAGACCGGCAAGCTGCGCAAGACCCCGTTGATGCGGGTCGAACACGACGGCACGTATGCCGTCGTCGCCTCGCTCGGGGGCGCTCCCAAGAATCCGGTGTGGTACTACAACGTCGTCGCAGATCCGCACGTCGAATTGCGCGACGGCACCGAGGTCTACGACATGATCGCCCGCGAAGTGCACGGTGACGAGAAGGCGCTGTGGTGGGAGCGGGCGGTCGAGGCGTACCCCGACTACGCCGACTATCAGACCAAGACGGAGCGTGCCATCCCCGTTTTCGTCCTCGAGCGGACCTAGCACGATGGCCGGGCGCACCGTCGCGGACCAGCTTGTGGCTCAGCTCGTCGATGCCGGCGTCCGCCGGATCTACGGCATTGTGGGCGACAGCCTCAATCCGGTCGTCGATGCGGTGCGCCGCACCGGCGGCGCCGCCCGGGGTGGCATCGACTGGATCCACGTGCGCCACGAGGAGGCGGCCGCGTTCGCGGCGTCGGCCGACGCGCAGATCACCGGTGAACTGGCTGTGTGCGCAGGTTCCTGCGGTCCGGGAAACCTCCACCTGATCAACGGGCTGTACGACGCCCACCGGTCGGGCGCCCCTGTCCTGGCGATCGCGTCCCACATCCCGTCGACGCAGATCGGAACGGCCTATTTCCAGGAGACCCACCCTGACCGGTTGTTCGTCGAATGCTCGGCCTACACCGAATTGATCGGCGCGGCCGCGCAAGCGCCGCGCGTCGTGCACAGCGCGATGGCGCATGCCCTGGCAGCCCCGGGTGTGGCGGTGGCGATCCTGCCCGGCGACATCGCCGCGCTGCCTGCGGCTGGTACGGCACCGCGCCTCGTCCGCACGGGCGCACCCACGCTCGTTCCCGATCCCGCCGACGTCCATGCGCTCGCCGAGGCCGTCAACGCAGCGGACAAGATCGCGATCTTTGCCGGCGAAGGGGTGCGGGGAGCGCGCGAGGAGTTGCTCGCGCTCGCCGATACGGTCGCGGCGCCGATCGGGCACAGCCTGCGCGGTAAGGAATGGATTCAGTACGAGAACCCGTTCGACGTGGGAATGACCGGCCTGCTCGGATACGGCGCCGCACACGACGGTATGCACGGTGCGGATCTGCTGCTGCTCATCGGCACCGATTTCCCGTACGACCAGTTCCTTCCCGATGTCCGGACCGCCCAGATCGACGTCGATGCCGCGAGGCTGGGCCGCCGCACCGAGCTTTCGCTCGCGGTGCACGGGGACGCGGCCGCAACCTTGCGTGCCCTGCAACCCCTGCTCCAGCGCAAGACCGACCGGGGATTTCTGGAACACACCCTCCAGCGGCATCGCGACCTGATGGAGAAGGTCGTCGGGGCGTACACGACACCGGTGGGCCAGCGAAAGCCCATCCATCCCGAGTATGCGGCCTCGATCCTCGACGACGTCGCAGCGGACGACGCGGTGTTCACAGCGGACACCGGGATGTGCAACGTGTGGTCCGCCCGGTACCTGAACCCGAACGGCCGACGGCGATTTCTGGCGTCGGCCCTGCACGGTTCGATGGCCAACGCATTGCCGCACGCGATCGGCGCACAGATCGCCGCACCCGGACGGCAGGTCGTGTCCGTGAGCGGCGACGGCGGACTGGCGATGCTGCTCGGGGAACTGATCACGGTGGCGATGCACCGGCTTCCCATCAAGATCGTCTTGTTCGACAATTCGACCCTCGGGATGGTCAAACTCGAAATGCTGGTCGACGGTCTCGCGGACTTCGGGGTCGACGTCCCGGCGGTGGACTATGCGAAGGTGGCCGACGCGCTGGGGTTCTTCACCCGCCGCGTGGAAGATCCGGGCGACGTGGAGCACGCGCTGCGGGATGCGTTCGCCCAGCCGGGACCGGCGCTGATCGATGTGGTCACCGACCCACGAGCGTTGTCGCTCCCGCCGACGATCACCGGAGAACAGGTCAAGGGCTTCGCCCTGGCCATGTCGAAAGTCGTCATGAACGGGGGAGTGGGCGAAGCCGTGCAGATGGCGAAGTCGAACCTTCGCAACGTGCCGAGGCCGTCGCAGTTCGGCTCCTGACCGGGGCGTCCCGTGGCGTCCGAGAGGCGCGGGTGGGGGTCCCGCGTTGTCGCGCAACCACAGGTAGTGGCAGCATTGACCGGTGACCTCCACCGCGCGAACAGCAGAACCGACACACGAGACGACCGTGCCCAGCGCGGCTGACATCGATGCGGCTGCCGAGCGAATTTCCGCGGTCGTCGCCCCGACCCCCCTCGAACCGAACCCCCGTCTGTCCGCGCTGACCGGCGCCCACGTCTACCTCAAACGCGAGGACCTCACGCGGGTGCGGTCGTTCAAGTTGCGCGGCGCCTACAACGCAATGGCTCAACTCGACGCCAGCGAGCGTGCGGCCGGGGTGGTCACCGCGAGCGCCGGCAACCATGCGCAGGGTGTGGCATACGCCTGCCGCGCGATGGGAATCACCGGCCGTATCTACGTTCCGACGCGCACCCCGAAGCAGAAGCGCGACCGTATCCGCGCGCACGGTGGTGATTTCGTCGAGCTCATCGGTGTCGGCGACACCTTCGACGCGGCGGCCGCCGCGGCCGCCGCAGACGTCGCGCGGACCGGCGCCACGATGATCCCGCCGTTCGACGACGCGCGTACCGCCGCCGGCCAGGGCACCATCGCCCGGGAGATCCTGGAACAGTTGCACGGAGACCTCGACGTGCTGATCGTGCCGGTCGGCGGAGGCGGACTCATCGCCGGACTCGCGGCGTACCTGCGCGAACGATCGCCGCACACATCCATCGTCGGTGTCGAGCCTGCCGGTGCGGCGTCGATGACCGCTGCGCTGGTCGCGGGTGGTCCGGTGACGTTGCCGGAGGTCGAACCGTTCGTGGACGGCGCCGCGGTCAAACGGATCGGTGATCTTCCGTACGCCGTGGTCTCCCGTCTCGGCGCGGAGGTCGTCACCCACTCGAACCTTCCGCTCGTGGCCGCGCTGCGCCGGGAGGGTCTCGGCAGCGGGCCGTTCGGGTTGGCGCAGGTCGACGAGGGAGCAATCTGCACCGCCATGCTCGAGCTGTACCAGAACGAAGGCGTCATCGCGGAGCCTGCCGGCGCGCTGGCAGTGACCGCGCTCGAGTCACTCGCGGTGCAGCCGGGAGCCAATGTCGTGTGCCTGGTGTCCGGTGGCAACAACGACGTCTCGCGCTACGGCGAGATCATCGAGAGGTCGCTCGTGCACCGTGGTCTCAAGCACTACTTCCTGGTGGATTTCCCGCAGGAGCCCGGATCGTTGCGCAGGTTCCTCGACGAGGTGCTCGGCCCCGACGACGACATCACCCTTTTCGAGTACGTCAAGCGCAACAACCGCGAGACGGGTGCGGCGCTGGTCGGCATCGAACTCGGTGCGGCAGAGAATCTTTCGTCGCTGCTTCATCGGATGGACGCGTCGCCTGTCGAGGCGCAGCGGCTCGAGCCCGGGTCGCCGGCCTACCGTTATCTGACGTAGGCCGGCGTCCCCGCCGACGGAGATTTCTCGTCAGACGAGCGGTTCCGATCGGGTCGCGCCGGTACGGGATTCGAGAATCACGAAGGAATGTCCCGGCACGAGCACTGCGGATTCGGTGCGATTGACGGTCGGTTCGTCCCACCACAGGATGGGGCGCCCTCCGACCGGTACCGTCACCGGATCCGGTCCGAGATTGCACACCACTCGTAATGCCCCACGGTACAAGGTGATCCAGCGTTCCTCTTCGTCGTAGGTGACGTGGAGATGCTCGAGCCACGGATCGCTGACTTCGGCCCGCGCGCGGCGCAGCGCGATCAGCTCCCGGTAACAGTCCAGCAGTCGTGCGTGCTCGGGTGCGGTGCGCTCGTCCCAGTTCAGTTTCGAGACCTCGAAGGTGGCCGGATCCTGCGGATTGGGAACGTCCTCGGTGTTCCACCCGTGTTCACCGAACTCCCGGCGCCGGCCCTCCACGACCGCCGCGGCGAGTTCCGGTTCGGGATGCGAGGTGAAGTAGCGGAACGGTGTACCGGCACCCCATTCTTCGCCCATGAACAGCATCGGCGTATACGGCGAGGTGAGGACGAGAGCAGCCCGAACGGCAAGCTGCCCGGCGTCGAGATAGGCACCGGGCCGGTCGCCGAGCGCCCGGTTGCCGATCTGGTCGTGGGTGCACGTGTAGGCGACCAGTGAACTCGCGGGCGTGCGGCGGATATCGAGGGGCCGACCGTGTATCCGCCCGCGGAACGTCGAATACGTTCCGGCATGGAAGAACCCGTGTCCCAGTGTCTGCGCCAGGCATTCGAGAGACCCGAAATCGCCGTAGTAGCCCTGACGTTCCCCCGACACGGCGGTGTGGATCGCATGGTGGATGTCGTCGGCCCACTGTGCTTGCAACCCGTACCCGCCACCGGAGCGCGGGGTGATCATGCGGGGATCGTTGAGGTCGCTCTCGGCGATGAGGCTCAGTGGGCGTCCGAGATGCGTGGAGAGACGGAATGTTTCGACCGCCAGTTCCTCCAGAAGGTGGGTCGCGGTGTGGTCGAGGAGGGCGTGAACCGCGTCGAGCCGGAGCGCGTCGATGTGGAAGTCCCGGAACCAGCGGAGCGCGTTGTCGAGGATGTACCGGCGGACCTCGCCGGAGTCCGTGCCGTCCAGATTGATGCTGTCGCCCCAGATGCCCGGGGCGGGCGCCACATACGGGCCGAACCTGCCGAGATAGTTGCCCGACGGGCCGAGATGGTTGTAGACCACGTCCAGCGCCACCGCGATACCTCGCGCGTGCGCAGCGTCGACGAAACGTTGCAGTGCGGCCGGGCCGCCGTAGGGCTCGTGCACCGCGTACCACAACACACCGTCGTAGCCCCATCCATGGGGACCGTTGAAGGCGTTGACCGGCATGAGTTCGACGAAGCCGACACCGAGATCGGCGAGTTCGTCGAGCCGGCCGATCGCCGCGTCGAGCGTGCCCTCCTCGGTGAACGTGCCGATGTGAAGTTCGTAGAGGACGCTGCCCGGGAGTTGCCGGCCGGTCCACAACCGGTCGGTCCACCCGTCGGGGTCGACGGCATGGAGTTGTGACAGTCCGTGCACCCCGTCGGGTTGCCTCGGAGAGCGGGGGTCCGGGAGCACCGTGTCGGTGTCGCCGTCGAGGACGAAGCCGTATCGGGCGTCGGGGGGGACGTCGACTTCGGCACGCCACCACCCTCGCCTGTCACGCTCCATGGGATGAAGAGCCTCGTCGGCGTACAACTGCACTGATGATGGGATCGGGGCCCAGACCTCGAAGGTATGCACCACACCAGCATGCCGTGTGTTCGCCTGCGGTGCAGCGTGTCACCTACGCCGGGACCGATTTCGGCGCGTCGGCGCTGCACCCGGTGCTGCTAGGGTGATCGTGATGTCCGAGCCCGTCCGAAGAACCTACAGCTCGCCGCTCAGAGAAGAAGCGGCGCGCCGGACCAGGGCCGCGATCCGTGGGGCAGCGGCGCGCCTCTTCGTTCGCGACGGATACGTGAGCACCACGGTGCGGCACATCGCCGAAGAGGCAGGTGTCGCGGTGCGGACCGTCTTCACCGCCTACCCCGGTGGAAAGGCAGATCTGTTTCGCGAAGCCCTCGACGAAGCCGTCGCAGGCCCCGGCGACACGTCGGCAACTCAGGGGCGTCCCACCGTGCGGCGACCCGGTGACCGCCCGATGACCGAGGCCGACCTGATCGTCGAGCGGGTCGTCGACTACGGCGCCGAGATGCTCGAACGTGCCGGCGGGCTCCTCATGACTTCCGTCGAGTCGTCGGGCGCCGACCCCGATATGCGCCGGTTCGCGGAAGAAGACGCACGTGCGACCGCCGACAACGCGCGCACCATCGCGGAAGGCCTGTACGAGGGCGGCTGGCTGCGTCCCGACATCACCGCCGAGCACGCCGCCGACGTGCTGTACACACTCATCTCGCCGCAGGTGCACTCGCTGTTACGCCGTGATTGTGGGTGGGACATCGCGCATTACCGCTCGTGGCTCGCGTCGACGCTCCGTGCGACACTTCTCCGCTGACCGGATCTACCGGCCACCGTCGGCGTCGAGGTAGAGCCAGTCGCCGTTCTCCCGCACGAACCGGCTGTGCTCGTGCATCGAGTCGGACACTCCTACGTGCGTCCAGTGGGCGCGGAACTCGACGGTGCCTTCCGCGTGGAGGAAACCCCCGCCGGTAGTGTGCAGGATTTCCAGACCGGTCCAGTGTTGTTCGGGATCCAGGTCGAGGCGTGCGGGCCGGGTGGACGGGTGCCAGGTGCGACGGAGATAGTCGACATCGCCGAGGACGAACGCGGTGTACCGCGACCGCATCAGTTGTTCGGCGGTCGGTGCGCTGCGCCCGGCGAGAAATACTCCGCAGCATTCGCCCAGGGGGATACCGCGCCCGCACGGGCACGCGGTGTCGGCGGAATGCACAGAATTCTGACGGCGTCGGACCATCGCGCCATTGTCCCACTGCCGCAGATCCCTCACCGAGGGGCGTGTGGTGGTGCAGAATGCCGACCATGCACGCTCAGCGATACGTCGGGGTGGTCGGACCGGGTGAGGCCACGCCCGAGCAGCGACGGATCGCCCGCACGCTGGGCGGTCTGCTCGCGGGGCGCCGCGCGATCGTGGTGACCGGGGGATTGGGCGGGGTCATGGCCGCGGCGTCCCGGGGAGCGATCGAGGCGGGCGGCACCACCGTCGGATTCCTCCCCGGTGACGATCGTGCCGACGGCAATCCGTATCTGACGGTGGCGATCCCCACCGGACTGGGCGAGATGCGTAACGCGCTTCTCGTCCGCAGTTGTGACGCTCTCGTGGTCGTCGGCGGCAGTTGGGGGACGATGAGTGAAATCGCGCTCGCGGTGCGAACGGGTGTGCCTGTCTTCTCCGTCGGCGGATGGAAGATGCCCGCTGGTGGCGTGCTCGACGTCGAATCTCCGGCCGAGGCGGTGGAGTGCGTGCACGCGCTGCTGTGGCGCCAAGAACCCCGGTAAGGCGCGCAACACCGGCCATCCGATGGGATGGCCGGTGCTGCAACGGATGCCGAGAGGAGACGGCGCCGTGTTTCCTGGTCCGGTACGGACGTCTACGAGTTCGCGAGTTCGTAACGCCGGCGGTACTCGCTCTTGGACGTCTCGCTGATGTCGACGTCCGTGGCCCGGGCGCGCAGAGCACCGACCGTCGCCTGCTCACGAGGGATGTGGGCGAACGGGTCCCAATCGAAGAACCGCGCGGCGTTACCGAAGGTGATCTTGTCGATCTCCTCGTCGGTGCACTCGGAGGCGACCAGTTCCTCCATGAGCATCTCGGGGGAGTTCGGCCACGTCGAATCCGAGTGCGGGTAGTCGCACTCCCACGCGATGGTGTCGATGCCCAAGTGGTTGCGGTTGTTCAGGCCGCTCGGCTCGGTGATGTAGCACGCCAGGAAGTTCTTGCGCCACACGTCCGTCGGGGTCATACCCGTGGGCAGGAAGCTCACTCCCGTCCACGACTGGTTGACGATGTGCCGCTCGAGACGGTCGAGCCACGGAGCCACCCAGCCCA
>JADGMW010000085.1_pt2 | contig 64699 bp, 65 predicted proteins | sample 8641801 | NCBI WGS metagenome assembly JADGMW01 (sample SAMN16272018, study PRJNA661076) | feces metagenome | isolation source: fecal sample from diarrhoea affected cattle A | host: Bos taurus | place: South Africa: Lokaleng Village, Mahikeng | collected 2019-09
AGACACTGCCCGTAGCAAGACACTGCCCGTAGCAAGACACTGCCCGGCGGACCTTCTGCCGGGGGCGTGCAGGTACCCAGCGCGGCCCGAGGCGACACGCCGCCCATATTATGACGCGGGTCACACTTGGATAACCGCGGAGCCGCCTCAACGGCACAAACCCCTCTGGCACACCCCTAAACCAGGCGTTACATCACGTTTAAATAACGGAACGGCTACGAACCGTGTACTGTCAGCCCCGTAAATAACGGAGGCATCTCGGGTTCGAGATTCGCCCGAGGGAGGTACGAGTGGGCCGGCACGCCAGACCGACGGATTCCAAGATCCGCCGCAATTCAGTGATCGCGATGACAGGTTTGGTACCGGTAGGCCTCGTTGCCGCCGCCGCGACAACTGCGGGTGCATCACCGCGTGCGCTGCTCGGAGTCCACCAGGACGCCCAGGCGACCACGATGGGGAACGCAGTCCCCGAGACGCTCCCCCAGGTCCCCGAAGCCGTATCCGTGGCGCAGTCCATCATGCTCGAGCCCGCCCCGGCACCGGCGCTGGCACCGAAGTCCGCATCCCAGCCGGCGCCCGCACCCGAGACGAAGGTGCTTACCGAGGGGCCTCTCGGTATCCCCGGCATCAACTTCGACGCATACCGCAATGCCGAGCGCATCCTGTCCGAGGAGAACCCGGGCTGCGGGATGTACTGGACACTGCTCGCCGGTATCGGCAAGGTCGAATCCGGTCATGCCAACGGCGGCAAGGCAGACGAGAAGGGCAACCTCTTCGAACCGGTGATCGGCCTGCCCCTCGACGGCAGCCTCCCGGGCCAGGCCACCATCGCGGACACCGACGGCGGCGTTCTGGACGGCGACGCCGTGTACGACCGCGCCGTGGGGCCCATGCAGTTCATCCCCACGACCTGGAATCAGTACGCGGGCGACGGCGACGGCGACGGCGTTGCCGACCCGCAGAACCTCTACGACTCGACGCTCACGACCGCGCGGTACCTGTGCGACGGTGGCCTCGACATGCACAACCTCGGCCATGCGACGAAGGCAATCCACCGGTACAACAACTCGATGGCCTACGTCGCCAACGTGCTTGCGTGGTCGGCGGCCTACTCCACCGGTGTGACGCCGAGTCCGGCCGACCTGCCGCGCATCCACTGACAGGCACCCACCTACCATGGGCGTCATGGCAGTCAGTGAGTCCGACGTCCGCAGTGCACTCGCCCGGGTACAGGATCCCGAGATCCGGAAACCCATCACCGATCTCGGCATGGTCAAGAGCATCGAGATCCGCGACGACAGCAGCGTCGATATCGAGGTGTACCTGACCACCTCGGGATGCCCGATGCGCACCGAGATCACCGATCGCGTCACCAAGGCGGTCGCCGACGTGGCGGGAGTCGGCCCGGTCCGCGTCACCCTCGACGTGATGAACGACGAGCAGCGCACCGAACTACGCAAGTCCCTCCGCGGTGACTCCGCCGAGCCCGTCATCCCGTTCGCCCAGCCCGGATCGCTGACCCGCGTGTATGCGGTCGCGTCCGGTAAGGGAGGCGTCGGCAAGTCGTCGGTCACCGTGAACCTCGCGGCGGCGCTGGCCGCACGCGGCCTGTCGGTCGGTGTCCTCGACGCCGACATCTACGGCCACTCGATCCCCCGCATGCTGGGCACCTCCGCGAAGCCGACACAGGTCGAGCGGATGATCATGCCGCCGGTCGCGCACGACGTGAAGATGATCTCGATCGCGCAGTTCACCGAGGGCAACACCCCGGTCGTGTGGCGCGGCCCGATGCTGCACCGCGCGCTCCAGCAGTTCCTCGCGGACGTGTTCTGGGGCGACCTCGACGTGCTCCTTCTCGACCTGCCCCCGGGCACCGGTGACGTGGCGATCTCGGTGGCCCAGCTGATCCCGGGTGCCGAGATCCTGGTCGTGACGACCCCGCAGCAGGCCGCGGCCGAGGTGGCCGAGCGTGCAGGCTCGATCGCCTTGCAGACGCGCCAGCGCATCGCGGGCGTCGTGGAGAACATGTCGTGGCTCGAACTGCCGGACGGGACGCGCATGGACGTGTTCGGCACCGGTGGCGGCCAGGCCGTCGCGGAGCGCCTCACCCGCGCCGTCGGGGCCACAGTGCCCCTGCTGGGCCAGATCCCGCTCGACCCCGCCGTCCGTGAGTCCGGTGACGCCGGAACGCCGATCGTGCTGTCGGCTCCGGAGTCGGCGCCTGCGATCGCGATGTCGGAGATCGCCGACAAGCTCGCGGTGCGCAAGCGTGGACTGGCCGGCATGTCGCTGGGGATCGACACCACCCGGCACCTGTAAACGCACACGGTCGCCGCAACGATGTTGCGGCGACCGTGGAAAGTCCGGGCCGGGGAACTCCGGCGGAGCGACGACCTACGTCGCGTCCGGATCGATCGGGGGCCTCTCGTCGCGTGCGAGGGGCTTCGTCAGGTTGGGCGTCGAGGGCGACGATCCGTTTACCGGCGCACCCGGTGTCTTGCCCATGTCGTTGAACAGAGAACCGTCACCGTCGAGCAGGTGCTTGGTGATGACGGCCTTGGGGGTCATGCCGCGGAGTTGGTTGAGTTCGGCGAGCGGCTGACGGAAATCGTCGAACTCCGGACCCAGCTCTTCCTTCAGCTGATCCCGTGCGCCCGAGGCGTAATCGCGCACCTGTCGCAGTGACTTGGTCACCCAGGAGACAGCACCTGGCAGCCTCTCGGGACCGAGCACCACGAGGGCCGCCACGAGGAGGACTACGAATTCACCCCAACCGATGTTGCCGAACACGGGTCAAGACTACGTGTTTCCCGCCGGAATTCAGCGCGAGCGGGCTCAACTCACACCGGAAGCACCTCCGGAACCGGTACGTCAGTCCGATTCCGGGGTGACCTCGATGTCCACGAGACGTCCGCTCCGGACGATCTGGACGGTCACGGGCTGGTCGATCTCCTGAGCGTGCACCGCAACCACGAGCTCGTCGGCGGTGGTGACCTCGCGGTCGCCGACCCGCACGATCACGTCGCCCTCGACGATTCCCGCACGCTGTGCCGGGCTGTTGCTCTGGACGTTCGCGACCTCTGCCCCGCTGGCGACCTCGTTGACCACCGAGCGGGCATTGACACCGATCTCCGGATGGCGCATCTCACCGTTGCGGATGAGTTCCCCCGCCACTTCGGTCACGTCGTCGATGGGGATTGCGAAGCCGAGACCGACGGACCCGCCGGTTTCGGACTTGATCGCGGAGTTGATGCCGATGACGCGACCTTCGATGTCGACGAGCGGCCCACCGGAGTTACCCGGATTGATGGAGGCATCGGTCTGGACCGCGTCGATCACGGCGTCGGTGTCGGTGCCCTGGCCGCTCAGCCGCATGGGCCGGTGCAGCGCGCTGACGATGCCGCGGGTGACGGTCTTGCTCAGGCCGAGCGGGGAACCCACGGCGACGACGTCCTCACCGACCTGCACGTCCTCGGATCGCCCGAGTTCGGCCACGACCAGGTTGTCGACGTCCTTGACCGCAAGTACCGCCAGATCCGTCTTGATGTCGCGTCCCACGACCGTCGCGGGGACCTTGGTGCCGTCGTCGAAAGTGACCTGAACCTTCGCGTCGGGATTGGTCGCCGCCATGGAGATGACGTGGTTGTTGGTGACGATGTATCCGGCTCCATCGATGACGACGCCGGAGCCTGTTCCTGCCTCTTCACCCATGGTGACCTGAATGGACACGACCGACGGCAGAACGGCGTCGGCAACCTGCGCGACGGTCCCGGCGGGCACTTCCCCGTCCGACGCGACCTGCGACAGCGACACGCCTCGGCTGGTGAGTGAGCCGTTGTCGGACGTCACCACCGCCACGGCCAGCCCGCCGACGACCGCGATCGCGAGTGCGAGCGCTGCGAGGGAGACCAGGGCGCGGGGCTCGACGCGACGGTCGAACAGGACCTCACGCAGAGTCAGCTTGGGGGCCGGCGGCAGATCCTCTTCGTCCTCCGCTTCGAGCGGCGCACCGAGCCGGACGGCGGAGTCGGGGTCGCGCCACGGGTCGGACGGGACCGGCTCGTCCCCGGAGCCGTCGTCGGGTGTGGAGGGCGGCCGCTGCAGCGTCTCGTCCGCCGCGTCCGGCTTTCCGTATGCCTCGGCGAGGATGGCGTCGGTCGGCGGGGCGTGCCGGATTTCGGGTTCGGACGCCCGCGCGCCGGGTGTCGTCCCGAAGGGGCCCTCGGTACCGGCCGGTCGCCCGAAGACGCGCTCGGCGGCGGGGTCCACCCTGGGCCGGTACACCGGTCGCGGGTCGAGACGCGGCGCGTCGGCGGGGCGCTCGATGGCGCCGTTCGCCTGTTCCTGCCTGCCGGACGAGGCGTCCGGCAGGTCGGTGTCGTCGCTCGCGCGTCGGCCGTTGTGCTCCACAGAATCCGCGGTCACGCGTACCCGTCTCCCCCGTGTAGGTCCGTCACAGAGCCCAGTATCACCGATGGCCTCGGGTGCCCTGTGATCGACCGGTCTCCGACCGGCCGGGCTGTGGTGACCTTCCTGCCGATCACCGCCTGCGACGGATCGCCCATCGCCGCGCTGCGAACCACGCCTCGGACTGCGCTGCGTCGACCTCGGGGGCCTTTGCGCCGTTCCGGGTCCGATCCGCTCCGGGGACGTCGAAGAGGTGGCTGGGGATGCTGCAGAGTGCGCCCCGGAGGGAACTCGACATCTCGGGTGCGTCCTCGGCGGCGGCACGCAGGGCGCGACGGGCCTGCTGCTGCGCCTCGACCTCGGCCGCGCACTCGGGGCATTCCGCCAGATGCTGTGCAGCCCGAAGGTACGGCGCCATCCGGAGTTCGCCGTCGACGTACGCGGCAACCGCCTCGCTAGCCAAGTGCTCCGTGGAACCGAACCTGCGAGGTGGCTGCACCATCGTCATCAAAACCTCCCGGCGGCTACCCCGCATCGACGCGAACGACTTCGGCCTTCCCATTCTCGCGCAGGTACTCGCGGAGTGCCTGGCGACCTCGGTGGATGCGACTGCGCACCGTCCCGAGTTTCACCCCCAGTGTGGCACCGATTTCTTCGTAGGACAGACCTTCGATGTCACAGAGCACCACCGCGGCGCGGTACTCCGGACCGAGCGAATCCAGGGCGGATTGCAGGTCGGCGCCGAGTCGCGCGTCGTGGTAGATCTCCTCGGGGTTCGGCCCTTTGGCCGGGACCCGATCGTAGTCCTCCGGCAGCGCTTCCATCCGGATGCGGTTCCGGCGACGCACCATGTCGAGGAAAAGGTTGGTCGTGATGCGGTGGAGCCAGCCCTCGAACGTGCCGGGCTGGTAGTCCTGCAGTGAACGGAAGACACGGATGAACGTGTCCTGGGTGAGGTCTTCGGCGTCCTGTGCGTTACCCGAGAGCCGGTAGGCCAGCCGATAGACGCGGTCGCCGTGCTCGCGGACGAGTTCGTCCCACGAGGGCATGGACGCACGATCTCCCGTCGCGTCGAACACCGCGGTTCCGCTCAGGTCTTCCAGGGAGGCTTCGTCGAACGGGACGGCATCGGGCGGGAGAACGGTGCGGGATTCGGGCATGTGGATCGCTGGATCCTCCTCTTCGGGACCGCTACGCGGAACAGTGGTGGAAAGTTCAACATCCGGGCCCTGAGGTTTGTTCCTCACCACTAGGGTCCCATGAGGCCTACTCCACCGAAGCTCCGTGTCCTGCCGGCCTTCGACTTCGTGACCCGAGTCTTTCCTATGGGGATGTGCTGGTCGTGTGAGTTACCTGAAACGAAGCTGAGAAAACATCGCCACATCCTTGCCCACATCTGCGAGCCTGCCCGCACAAACATCCCGGCGCGGATAGCCTCGGTCTCGTGCAGACCAATGCAGACCGCATTTTGACCCACGCGGAGAACATCGTCGTCGAGGACGAACAGCTCGCCGTCGCGCGGGAACGCGCCGAGGACCTCGGCGCGGATCCGGTGTCCCCGTCGGTGGGGGCTGCTCTCGCGATGTTCGCCCGCATGCTGGACGCGAAGACCGTGGTGGAAATCGGTACAGGTGCGGGAGTGAGCGGGCTGTGGTTGCTGCACGGCCTGCGCGAGGACGGCGTCCTCACCACGATCGACAGTGAACCCGAACATCAGCGGGCTGCCAAGCTCGCATTCCGCGATGCCGGTGTCGTCGCTTCCCGCACGCGGCTCATCAACGGCCGTGCGCTCGACGTACTGCCGCGACTGGCCGACTCCGGCTACGACCTGGTGTTCGTCGACGCCACCCCGTCGGACCACCCGCACTACGTTCGCGAGGGCGTGCGTCTGCTGCGGCCGGGCGGCGTCATCGTGCTGCACAACGCGCTGCTCGGCGGCCGGGTCGCCGATCCGTCCGCACGCGATTCGACCGTGCTGGCCGTCCGAGAGGCAGCACGGGCGGTCTCGGACGACGAACGGCTCGCTCCGGTGGTCCTGCCGCTCGGAGACGGGCTCCTGTGCGCGGTGCGTCTCAGCTGAGCCCGACGGGCCGCACGACTCCCGGCCCGTCGGGTCGCACCGGCCCGCGGAGTCGCACAGCTCCGGTCAGATCCACACGCCCTTGCCGACGGCGACCACGCCGCCGCCGCTGACAGCGAATCGTTTACGGTCGCGCTCGAGGTCGACGCCGATGATCTCGCCGTCGCCCACCACCACGTTCTTGTCGAGGATCGCGCGTCGCACCACCGCGCCCTTGCCGATCCGGACACCCGGCATCAGCACGCTGCCCTCGACGGTGGCGCCGTCCTCGACCATGACGTTGGAGCTGAGCACCGAATTGCGGACGGTGGCGGCGGACAGGATGCTCCCCGCACCCACGATGGATTCCTGGGCGAGACCGCCCTGGACGAACTTCGCGGGCGGCAGGTTCTCCGCGGCGCCGCGGATTGGCCAGCGCCGGTTGTAGAGGTTGAAGATCGGGTGGACCGACACCAGGTCCATGTGCGCGTCGTAGAAGGCATCGAGCGTCCCGACATCGCGCCAGTAGGCCCGGTCGCGTTCGGTCGCGCCGGGAACGACGTTGTCGTTGAAGTCGTAGACGTGTGCGACGCCGTCGGCGACGAGTGCCGGAATGATGTCGCCGCCCATGTCGTGATCGGAATCGGGGTTCTCGGAGTCGGCACGCAGCGCTTCGACCAGAACCTTCGTCGAGAACACGTAGTTGCCCATGGAGGCGAAGGTGACATTGGGGTCGTCGGGCGTCCCCGGTGGGTGCGCAGGCTTCTCGAGGAACTGGGTGATTCGGCCCTGCTCGTCGCTGTCGATGCATCCGAACGCGAAGGCTTCGTTGCGCGGCACCCGGATACCCGCCACCGTGACACCGGCTCCGGACTCGATGTGCTGACGCACCATCTGTTCGGGGTCCATCCGGTACACGTGGTCGGCGCCGAACACCACGATGTACTCGGGGTCCTCGTCGTAGACCAGGTTGAGCGACTGCAGGATCGCGTCGGCGCTACCGGTGTACCAGCGCGGTCCGAGTCGCTGCTGGGCCGGCACCGGGGTGATGTACTCCCCGGTGAAGCCCGACAGACGCCACGTCTGAGAGATGTGGCGGTCGAGGGAATGCGACTTGTACTGCGTGAGTACGCAGATGCGCAGGTAACCGGCGTTCACCAAGTTGCTGAGCACGAAGTCGATCAGGCGATATGCGCCCCCGAAGGGCACTGCCGGCTTCGCACGGTCTGCGGTCAGAGGGTAAAGACGCTTACCCTCGCCGCCGGCAAGCACGATTCCAAGCACATGTGGCTGGCTCCTCACACGCCCAACCTATCGGTCGCCCAACACTGCCGCCAGCGAAGCGTGATCTCCGTCCCGCCCGGCGAGAGGTTCCGGACACGAGCGCACAACGTCCAGCCAGGGTATATACCCCTCTGGGGTATAGAATGGGTGTTATGAACGACTCACTTATCCCGGTGACCGAGACCACCGAGGACGGCGGCTCCTGCCACACCCACGGCTACATCGGCGACAAGAAGAAATATCTCGCGCGCGTCAAGCGGATCGAAGGGCAGGCCCGGGGCATCCACCGCATGGTGGACGAGGAGCAGTACTGCATCGACATCCTCACCCAGATCGCTGCGTTGACCAGCGCCCTGGAAGGCCTCGCACTCAACCTGATCGACGATCACCTGCGGCATTGCGTCGTGGACGCCGCGAAACTCGGAGGCGAGGAAGGCGAGGCGAAACTGGCGGAAGCATCGGCCGCGATCGCGCGCCTCGTGAAGTCCTGAACCGCATTCGCGCCTGCGGCGGGGATCGATTGGCTGTAACTCGAACGGCCCGATAGTTTGAGGCGATGCAGGTGGCGATGATGACGCGGGAATATCCGCCGGAAGTGTACGGCGGTGCGGGTGTTCACGTCACCGAGCTCGTCGCGCAGCTCCGGAGACTGTGCACTGTGGACGTGCATTGCATGGGCGCACCCCGCGACACCGCGACCGTGCACGCGCCCGACCCCGCGTTGGCAGGGGCGAATCCCGCTCTGACGACGCTGTCGGCAGAGCTGCGCATGGTTCACGCGGCCGCGGGCGTCGACGTCGTTCACTCGCACACCTGGTACACCGGTCTCGCCGGGCATCTGGCAGCCGAACTCTACGACGTGCCGCACGTACTGACCGCGCACTCGCTCGAACCGCGCCGGCCGTGGAAGGCCGAGCAACTCGGCGGCGGTTACCGGATCTCCTCGTGGTCGGAACGCAACGCCGTGCAGTACGCCGACGCGATCATCGCGGTGAGCGAAGGCATGAGGCTCGACGTCCTCGACGCCTATCCGTTCGTCGACCCCGCTCGCGTGCACGTCGTGCGCAACGGGATCGACACGACGACGTGGCATCCCGGCCCGGCCGAACCGGGCACCGAGTCGGCGCTGGAGCGCATCGGGGTCGATCCCGATCGTCCGATCGTCGCCTTCGTCGGGCGTATCACGCGGCAGAAGGGCGTCGGGCACCTGATCGCCGCGGCGCATCACCTCGACCCCGACATCCAGTTGGTGCTGTGTGCGGGCGCCCCCGACACTCCCGAGATCGCCGCCGAGACCGCACGTGCCGTCGCCGAACTCCAGGCGGCACGCGGGAACGTCTTCTGGGTACAGGAAATGCTTCCCGTCGAGTCGGTGCGGGAAATCCTCTCCGCCGCGCGCGTGTTCGTGTGTCCGTCCGTCTACGAACCGCTCGGCATCGTCAACCTCGAGGCGATGGCGTGTGAGACCGCCGTGGTGGCGTCGGACGTGGGCGGTATCCCGGAGGTCGTGCAGGACGGCGTCACGGGCGTCCTGGTGCACTACGACTCGTACGAGCCGCAGGCGTACGAGCGGGCTCTCGCCGCAGCCCTCAACGAGGTTGCCGGCGACGCGGCCCGTGCCGCCGAGTACGGCCGGGCAGGTCGCGACCGCGCCATCTCCGAGTTCTCGTGGGCGCAGATCGCCCGGCAGACCCTCACGGTCTACCAGGGTGTGATCAACCGCCCCTGACAGCGGTGTCGCCGTGCCCGCCGGGCACCGTCACGTCGTCCCGCCGGGTCCATGTCGACACCGTGACGGACACGGTGACCTCGAACGGGTCCGGGAGCGCTGCCAGCAGGTCCGTGCGCTCCGGGGCGGACAGGTGATGGGCCGAGGGGCCCATTCCCGCCAGGTCCGCGAGTGCTCGACGCGGCAACGCCGCGGAGAACTGCACGGGAATCCGCGCGGTGCGCTCGAACAACCCCGACAGCGCCGCCGACAACCGTTCGGTCTTGTGCTCGTCGACGCTGACCATCCCCGGCAGCGACACGAGTTCGCGCAGGTGTTCCGTGGTGGGCGTCGCCACGACGAGGACACCGCCGGGCGCGAGTACCCGATGACTCTCGGCAGCGTTCCGGGGCGCGAAAATCGACAGCACGTGGGTGAGCGACCCCGACCGCACGGGTAGCTGCCGCCACACGTCGGCGAGCACCGAACCCGCGCGCGGGTGAGCGCGCGCGATACGCCGGACGGCGGGTTTGGATACGTCCAGTCCGATGCCCCGCGCGGCGGGCAGGGCGTCGAGGACGGTTGCGAGGTACTGGCCCGTTCCGGCGCCGACCTCGAGAATGCGGGAGTCGTCGCCGGCGGCACTCGTGCACGCGGACGCCACGGCAGTGCGGACGGGGTCGTAATACCCCGTGTCGAGAAAGTCGCCGCGCGCCGCGATCATGTCGGCGGTGTCGCCGGTGAACGGCGTGGCGGATCCGGTGAGCAGAGAGACGTAACCCTGGCGCGCCACGTCGAAGCTGTGGCCGCGTTCGCACAGCACCGCGGCATCGTCGAGATCCATCGAACCGTCGCAGTGCGGGCACGCGAGAAGGTCTATGACGGCATCGAGCACGCGGACTCCTCACCCGTTCCCGGTACGGACAGCTCCGGGCCCCGCGCGCCGAGGAGCGCGGGGCCCGGGTTGCCCGAAGAGGGGCCGATCAGCTGGTGACACTCTTGAGTTCGTCGCCGAGGGCCGCAGCCTCTTCCGGCGTGAGCTCGACGACCAGACGTCCGCCGCCCTCGAGTGGAACCCTCATGACGATTCCTCGTCCCTCTTTGGTTGCTTCGAGGGGACCGTCCCCGGTCCGGGGCTTCATGGCCGCCATCCTCTGCTCCCTCCAAATCTGCACCCGACCGCCGGGCGCGTGGGTTACCGTGTGGTTGCACCACCGACCTCGATGATGCGCGCTATCCCATTCTTCCCTATTGCGGTGTGCGTCGGGTAGCTGACTCCGCCGTAAGGGCCGGTCGTGCCCCTTCTCGGGCCTGCGACACCCAGCACCCGGCGAGGTGATCATCGACCATTCCGGTGGCCTGCATCAACGCATATGCAGTGGTGGGGCCCACAAAACGTAGTCCGAGTCGCTTCAGTTCACGGGCCATTGCGGTGGACTCCTCCGTGACCGCCGGAATCGATTCGACACTTTTCGGACGTCGCGCGCGCCGCGCGGGTGCGGGCGCGAACGACCACAGCAGAGTGTCGAGATCGGTGGGCAGTTCGAGGATCGCTCGTGCGTTCGCGATCGTCGCTTCGATCTTGCGGCGATTGCGGATGATGTCCGCGTTCGCGAGCAACCGGTCGACATCCGTTTCGGTGAAGCGGGCGACGACATCGACGTCGAAGCCGGCAAAAGCTTCACGGAACGCCGCTCGCTTCCGCAGGATCGTCAGCCACGACAGGCCCGACTGGAATGCCTCGAGGGCGAGTCGCTCGAACAGCGCGTCGCGGCCGTGGAGTTCGCGCCCCCACTCCTCGTCGTGATAGTCGCGGTAGATCGTGCTCCCCGGGCGGTCGACAGCCCACGGGCACCGCACGAGTCCGTCGTCGTTCACGGCTTCTCCGGGTGGTCGACGACGCGGACTTCCTCCGTGACCGCATCGTCGCCGGACGCGTCCCCGGCGCGATCGTCGGCCTCGGTGTCGGCGGTGTCCTCGATGTCGGCGGCGTTCTCGGGCGCCGCGTGCAGCTCGGGCGCGGAGTCTTCCCCGGGCAGCGGCTCTCCGGCGGTCCGTGCGAGTTCGGCACGCAGATCGTCGATTTCGCGGGCGAGCCGGTCGAGGGCCCAGTCGACCTCGCTCATCTTGTAGCCCCGCCACGTCTGCTGGAAACGCAGGTCGCGCACGTCCGTGCCGGTGACGTCGGCTGCCGGGAGCACCGTCGTCGTCGTGCCGGGCGGGATCGGCGCGAGAACCTCGCTTCGGCCGAACACAGCGGAAGCGATGAAGAACAGCACGGCGCCGACAACCACCATGACGACCACGTACACCAGAACCGTCACCATGTACCGATCTTGGCACGGCCCGCCGACGGCTTCGAGGTCGGCGGGCCGTGCGAAGAAGATCAGCCGGTGATGGTCTTCATCGGCGGACGGTCCTCGAGGTTCACATCGGTGTCGAACGACACGAACGACTCACCCTCGACGAGGAACTGGGTCAGCGGTGCCCCCGAGTCGGGGATTCCGCACCGGCCGAGCATCGTGCCGACGATCTGCCGGCTCATCGCGCCCAGCTCGGACAGCGGCCGGTTGCGGTGCTTACGCACACCGAGGTTGACCTGCGCGATCGCGTTCAGTCCGAGGCGGTCGTAGGTGTCGAGCAGCAGCCCGATCTCCACGCCGTACCCGGGCGCGAACGGCACCGCCTCGAGCAGTTCCCGAGTGCCGGCGTATTCACCCCCGAGTGGCTGGAGCACGCAGGTCAGCTCGGGTCGCAGGGCCGCGAGGAGCGGCCGGGCGACGAGTTCGGTGACGCGTCCTCCCCCGTTCGAGTCCTCTCCCCCGGCGACCCGGAGGGGACGGCGGTAGTAGCCCTTCACCAGATGGATGCCGTCGCCGAGCAGGAGCGGTCCGAGCAGTTTCGGTACGAACGCCGGATCGGGGTTGATCAGGTCGGAGTCGACGAACGCGATGAGGTCGCCGGATGTGCCGGCGAGCGACCGCCACAGCACTTCTCCCTTGCCCGGTGCCGGGGCGAGTCCGGGTACTGCTTCCTCGCGGGAGACGACGCGCGCTCCCGCGGCACGCGCGCGGGCCGCGGTCTCGTCGGTCGATCCGGAATCGAGCACCACGAGCTCGTCGACGAGTCCGCCGAGCAGCGGGTGGATGGTGTCGATCACCCCCGCGACGGTTTCCTGCTCGTCGAGCGCGGGCAGCACCACGGTCACGGTGCGTCCCGCCTTGGCCCGTTCGAGTTCGGCGACGGTCCATGTCGGCTGGTCCCAGCTGTTCGCCTCTGTCCAGATGCGAGTCGGTGCGCTCATGCCAGCCCCCTCACTGTGCGGGCCGGCGGACGTGTGCCCGCGATGGCCGCCACCATATCGACCACCCGGCGGGTGGCCGCGACCTCGTGTACCCGGAACATTCTCGCTCCTGCTGCTGCGGCCAATGCTGTCGCTGCCAAGGTGCCCTCCAACCGGTCTTCGAGTTCGACACCCAGAGTCTCGCCTACGAAGTCCTTATTGCTCAGCGCCATAAGCACAGGCCACCCGCTGTTTACAAGAACTTCCACGCCCCGCAACAGAGCGAGCCCGTGATAGGTGTTTTTCCCGAAATCGTGGGTGGGATCGATGAGGATCGAATCGGTCGCGACACCCGCTCGCGCCGCGCTCTCGGCCGCCGCGACGACCTCGCCGGTCACCTGCGCGACGATGTCTTCGTACCGGACCCGGTGCGGCCGGGTACGCGGGATCGCGCCCCCGGTGTGCGAGCACACGATGCCGGCGCCGAGTTCGGCCGCGACCTCGACGAGCTGCGGGTCGGCCCCGGCCCATGTGTCGTTGATGAGGTCGGCGCCCTCGGCGACCGCGCGACGCGCCACCTCGCTGCGCCACGTATCGACGCTGATGAGCACGTCCGGGTACCGCTCGCGGATCGCAGCCACGAACGGGACGACGCGGCGGATTTCCTCCGCCGTGTCGACCACGTCACCGGGGCCGGCCTTGACCCCGCCGATGTCGACCAGGTCGGCACCCTCGGAGACGGCGCGGTCGACGGCCGCGAGCGCCGCGTCGTCGCTGAAGGTGGCGCCGCGGTCGTAGAACGAGTCCGGTGTGCGGTTGACGATCGCCATGACGAGTGCGCGATCGGTCGCGACAGGACGCCCGCACAGCGTCGGCGGTAGAGGTCCCGGAGGGGTCGGGACGTCGTCGCCGGGTGTGACGGGCGGATGCTCGGGAACATCGACAGCGGAGCCGCTCATGCCTTCATCCTGACACGAGCACCGATTCGGGCCCTCCCGGTGTCCGGCCCGTTCAGGGCTTCGGCAGATCCCCTCGTGCCACCCCGTCGACGTACCCCTCGAAGATCGGCGCGAAGCCTTCGCTGCGGCTCGCGAGGACGAACAGCTCGTCCGACCCGATGTCGGTGTACCCCTGCTCGCGCAGGTCCACCTTGCGGCTCTTGAACGTCGACGTGTACTCGAGTTCCTCGACGACCCGGACGAACAGCGGGACCGCGTATCCCGGCAGGGAACGATGCAGGGACTCCGCGAGCGCGGCACCGTCCAGTTCCGCGCCTTCCTTCAATGTCACTGCTGCCATGCCCGCGCGTCCGTCCGTACCCGGCACCTCGACGCCGTAGACGACGACACCCGAAACCGAGTCGTGCGACGAGATCGCACCCTCGACCTGCGTGGTCGCGACGTTCTCACCCTTCCAGCGGAACGTGTCACCGAGCCGGTCGACGAACGCGACGTGCATGTAGCCCTGGCTCCGGACGAGGTCGCCGGTGTCGAACCACACGTCACCGTCCCCGAACCCGTCACGGACGAGCTTGGATTCGGTGGCGTCGGGGTCGGTGTACCCGTCGAACGGTGCACGGTCGGTGATCTTCGCGAGCAGTAGCCCGACCTCGCCGCGCCCCACGCGAACCAGTCGTCCGTTCGCGTCTCGCCGGGCCGAACCGGTCTCCGGGTCGTACTCGACGACCGCGTACGGCAAGGGGCATACGCCCGCGGTGCGCGGCTGGTTGAGCGCGTTGATGAAGGCGATGTTGCATTCGCTCGCGCCGTAGAACTCGGCGACCCGGTCGATGCCGAAGCGCTCGGTGAATTCGTCCCAGATCTCGGCTCGGAGGCCGTTGCCGACCATCAGCCGGATGCCGTGGTCGCGATCGCCGGGGCGCTCGGGCTGCCCGAGCAGGTAACGGCAGAACTCACCGATGTAGATGAAGGCCGTCGCCCCGTTGCGCTCGGCGTCCTCCCAGAACTTCGACGCCGAGAACTTCTTGCCCAGCGCGAAGGTCGCACCCGCACCGAGCACCGACGACAGCGCGACCGTCAGCGCGTTGTTGTGATAGAGCGGCAGGCAGCAGTAGAGAGTGTCGTTGCGGCGCAACCGGACACCGAGACTGCCCAGTCCCGACATGGACTTGAGCCAGCGGAAATGGGACATCCGGCTCGCCTTGGGCAAGCCGGTGGTTCCGGAGGTGAAGATGTAGTACGCGATCTCGGACGCCGAGAGCGTCTCCGTCACTGCCGGGTTCGCCGAGTCGGCGTCCGCGGCGAGTGCGTCGAGTTCGGCGAGACGCATCACCGAGCCGGCCTGCGGTTCGGAGTCGAGAGTCTCGAGGGCCTCTGCGCATTCTTCGTCGACGACGAGAACGCGGGAGTCGAGCAGCGACAGGCTGTGCTCGAGCACCTCGCCGCGCTGGTTGTTGTTGAGCATGCCTGCCGCGGCACCGAGTTTGACGGTGGCGAGCGCGAGCAGCAGCGCCTCGGGCTTGTTCTCCATGAGAATGCCCACGACGTCTCCGGTGCGCACACCTTGCGCCGTCAGGACGTTGGCGTAGCGGTTCACCTGCGCGTTGGCTTCGCCGTAGCTCAGGGTGTCGCCCTCGAACCGCAGGAACGGGCTGTCGGGCCGGCGGGCGGCCTGCTTCTGGAACACCGATCCGATGGTCTCCCGCGCAGTCGGCTTCCGGGTCATCCCGACCGCGCCGCGCAACAGACTCGGCAGGTCGGGGAGCATCCCGGGCAGCGCGGCCACAAGGCCGGGAAGGGAGATGGTCGATGTGCTCTCGGCGGGGGCGGTTTTCACTGGCGGATCCTCACTGCGACGTCGGGTCTGTCGGGACTACGGCGGCAACGCCTCCCGAACTTACCGGAGAGTAGGGAACGAATGGTCGATTCGGTCCCTCAGTGCTCCCCGCTCGACTCCGCACACCGGTCCAGAGCGTCCTCCAGATCGGACGTGACATGAAGCCCGTCGAGCGCGCGTCGCGCCACGAAGCCCGTGTCGACCATCGACTCGAGCCACGTGAGCAGTCCGTCGAAATGCCCGAGCGGGTCGAGCATCACGACCGGTTTGTCGTGCATACCCAGGTACCCGGCGGTCCATGTCTCGAACAGTTCCTCGAGCGTGCCGATGCCGCCGGGCAGCGTCACGAACGCGTCGGCGCGATCCTCCATGATGCGTTTGCGCTCTCGCATCGTCTCCGTGACGATCAGTTCGTCGGCGTCTACGTCCGCCACTTCCCGGTGCACCAGCGCCTTGGGGATCACGCCGACCGTGTGAGCACCCGCTTCACGGGCCGCCTCGGCGACAGCGCCCATCATCGACACGTTGCCGCCGCCGGATACCAGCTGCCACCCGCGCCGGCCGATCTCCGTTCCCAGTGCCGAGGCGAGCTCGAGGTACTTGCGATCGACCGGTCCCGACGCGCAGTACACGCAGACCGATACCCGCCGCGGTTCGCTCACCACGACGTCTCCTCTCCGAACAGCAGGGTCTCCTCGTTGCCGCGATGTGCCTCGCGGATGATCCGGACCGCCTCGTCGACGCTGTCGGTCACCGACAGCAGATCGAGATCCGACTCGAAGATCTTCCCCTCCCGCACCATCGTCGCCCGCAGCCAGTCGACCAGCCCCGACCAGTACTCGGTGCCGAACAGCACGATCGGGAATCGGGTGATCTTGCCGGTCTGGACGAGTGTGAGCGCCTCGAACAGCTCGTCCATGGTGCCGAAGCCGCCCGGCAGGCACACGAAAGCCTGTGCGTACTTGACGAACATCGTCTTCCGCGCGAAGAAGTACCGGAAGTTCAGGCCGAGGTCGACCCAGTCGTTGAGACGCTGCTCGAAGGGAAGCTCGATGCCGAGCCCGATCGAAAAACCCCCGGCTTCGCACGCGCCGCGGTTCGCGGCCTCCATGACCCCGGGGCCACCGCCGGTGACCACGGCGTACCCCGCCTCGACGAGCGCTTCACCGAGCCGCCGGCCGGCCTCGTAGTCGGGATGGTCGACGGGAGTGCGGGCCGAACCGAACACCGCCACCGCGCGCGGCACCTCGGCCAGTGCTCCGAAACCTTCGATGAACTCGCTCTGGATGCGCAGCACCCGCCACGGGTCGGTATGCACCCAATCGGACGGGCCCCGCCGGTCCAGCAACCGCTGATCGCGGGTCGTGGTGTCGCGGGCACGCTCACCGCGCAACTGAACGGGGCCACGCTGCACGACATCGTCGCGCGAGCCGGACCGATCGGAGGAGGAATTCGTATCTCCGGGCATGACGGCAACGCTATCGCGTCAGGTAGTCGCGCAGAACGGTGGTGACGTCGGTGATGCGCTGAACCTCGACGTGCTCGTCGCGCTTGTGAGCGAGATTCGGGTCGCCCGGACCGTAGTTCACCGCCGGTATCCCCAGCGCCGCGAAGCGCGCCACATCCGTCCAGCCGTACTTCGCCCGGAACTTGCCACCGGCAGCGTCGACGAGGGCCGCCGCAGCCGGGTGGGACAGGCCCGGAAGCGCGCCGGGCGACATGTCGGTCGTTTCCATCGTGATCGGGAGGCCGGCGAAGACCTCCTCGACGTGGGCGAGCGCATCGTCGGGACTGCGGTCGGGCGCGAATCGGAAGTTCACATCGAGTTCGGCCGCGTCGGGAACCACGTTGCCCGCAACGCCACCGCCGATACGCACGGCCGACAGTCCCTCGCGGTACACGCACCCGTCGATATCGACCGAGCGCGCCTCGTAGCGTGCAAGCCGCTCGAGCACCGGAGCGAGCTTGTGGATCGCGTTCTCCCCCAGCCACGACCTCGCGGAATGCGCGCGGACACCGTCGGCCGTGATCCGCACCCGCAACGTGCCCTGGCACCCGGCTTCGATCTCGCCGCCCGTCGGTTCGCCGAGAATCGCGACGTCCGCGTCCAGCCAGTCGCGCAGGTCACGCTCGATCCGTCCGAGGCCGTTGTAGGTCGCCGCGATCTCCTCGCAGTCGTACATGACCAGGGTCAGGTCGTGCGCCGGGTCGGCGATCGTGGCCGCCAGATGCAAGAACACCGCGTCGCCGGCCTTCATGTCCGAGGTGCCGCAGCCCCACAACACGCCACCGTCGAGGCGGGAGGGCACGTTGTCGGCGATGGGCACGGTGTCGAGGTGCCCGGCCAGCATCACCCGGCTCCCGAGCCCGCGGTGGGTACGGGCGAGCACGCAGTTGCCGCTGCGCACGACCTCGAACCCGTCGGTCTGCTCGCGCAGCGCCTTCTCGACCGCATCGGCGATGAGCGTCTCGTCCTGCGACACGCTCGGAATATCGACGAGGGCGGCGGTCAGTTCGATCGGATCGGCATGCAGGTCCAGGTGCGGTACGGCCATACGTGAACGATACGGAGCACGGTGTCTCCCGCGCGGGCCGCGTCGGGTTTTCCCAGGGCCTGATCGGCCCGATCCTGGGCTCAAGTACGATTCTCGACCGTGAGTGCACACGGAGCAGCAGCAGTAGGCATCGCGAACATTGCGGCCGACGGGACCGTTCTCGACACCTGGTATCCGGCGCCCACGCTGGGCGAATACGCCGAAACGGGAACGGTGCGGCTCGAGGGCACCGACATCCCGTCCGACTTGGCGCTCGTTGCCGGCGCCGACGAGGCGCGGGACGTGAACCAGGTCGTGGTGCGCACCACGATCGCAGATCTGTCCGCGCCGCCGGTCGACACGCACGACGTGTACCTGCGTCTGCACCTGCTCTCCCACCGCCTGGTCAAGCCGCACGGACAGAGCCTGGACGGCATCTTCGGGTTGCTCGCCAACGTCGTGTGGACCAACTACGGCCCGTGCGCGGTCGAGAACTTCGAGACCGTCCGATCGCGTCTGCGCATCCGCGGACCCGTCACCGTCTTCGGTGTCGACAAGTTCCCGCGCATGGTCGACTACGTCGTGCCGACGGGAGTCCGCATCGCCGACGCCGACCGCGTGCGACTGGGCGCCCATCTCGCCTCCGGCACCACCGTGATGCACGAGGGCTTCGTGAACTTCAACGCCGGCACTCTCGGAAACTCGATGGTCGAGGGCCGGATCTCCGCGGGAGTCGTCGTCGACGACGGTTCCGATGTCGGTGGCGGCGCGTCGATCATGGGCACGCTGTCCGGTGGTGGCAAGGAAGTCATCTCCGTCGGCAAGCGTTGCCTTCTCGGCGCGAATGCCGGTGTGGGCATCTCGCTCGGCGACGACTGCATCGTCGAGGCCGGCCTGTACGTCACCGCCGGCACCAAGGTGACGGGCCCGGACGGCACGGTCGTCAAGGCCAAGGACCTGAGCGGAGCGTCGAACCTGCTGCTCCGCCGCAACTCTGTGAGCGGTGCCGTCGAGGTCGTGCCCAACAAGGGCACCGGCGTCGAACTGAACGCCGCACTGCACGCCAACGACTGAGGAAGATAGTGAGCCAAGTTCCACAAACGGACGATCCCGAGGACCTCGGGAGCGGACTGAAAGTCCGGCATCTGACGATGATGGGACTCGGCTCAGCGATCGGTGCCGGACTGTTCCTCGGGTCCGGCGTCGGTATCCAGGCGGCCGGCCCGGCCGTGCTCGTCTCCTACATTCTCGCCGGCATCATGGTCATCTTCGTGATGCGGATGCTCGGCGAGATGGGCGCTGCTCTGCCCGTCAGCGGATCGTTCTCCCACTACGCCCGCATCGGTATCGGCCGCTGGGCCGGCTTCTCGATGGGCTGGCTCTACTGGTTCATGCTGATCATGGTGCTCGGCGTGGAGATCACCGGTGCGTCGGCGATCGTGCAGTCCTGGTTGCCGGGGGTGCCGCAATGGACGGTCGCGCTGGTGTTCGTGAGCTTCTTCGCGGTCATCAACCTCGCCCAGGTCGCGAATTTCGGTGAATTCGAATTCTGGTTCGCCGCGCTCAAGGTCGCTGTCATCATCGGCTTCCTGATCATCGGCGTCCTGCTGGTGTTCGGGCTGCTCCCGGGGACCGAACCGGTGGGGACCGAGCATCTGCTGGGCGACGGCGACGGATTCGCACCCAACGGCATGGCGGGAATCGCGGCCGGCCTGCTCGCGGTCGCCTTCGCGTTCGGTGGCATCGAGATCGTGACCATCGCCGCGGCCGAGTCCAAGGATCCCGAGCGGTCCATCGCGGTGGCCGTGCGCACGGTGGTCTGGCGGATCACGCTGTTCTACCTCGGCGCGATCTCCATCATGGTGCTGGTCCTGCCCTGGACCACGGCGAGCGGCGAAACGTCTCCGTTCATCGCGGTGCTGGACGTCGCGGGCCTGCCCTACGCATCCGGGCTCATGGAACTCGTCGTGGTGGTCGCACTGCTCTCGGCGTTCAACGCCAACGTGTACGGCACCTCGCGGATGGCGTACTCGCTGGCCCGTGGCGGCGACGGACCGGCATTCCTCGGCAAGCTCACCCACCGTGGTGTTCCGCGCAACGCTGTTCTGCTTTCGGTGTTCTTCGGCTTCGTGAGCGTGCTGCTCAACTGGTTGCTGCCCGACACCCTGCTGGAGATCCTGCTCAACGCGGTCGGGTCGGCGCTGCTGGCCATCTGGATCTTCATCGTGGTCGCGCACCTGCGGTTGCGGCGACGGTTCGAGGAAGAGGGAACGCTGCGGCTGCGCATGTGGGCCTTCCCCTACCTGAGCTGGTTCACCCTGGCGATGCTGATCGGCTTCATCGCCCTGATGCTGTCCGACAGCAACGCTCGCGTTCAGCTCGCGTCGACGTTCGTCCTGTTCCTGTTCATCACCGCACTCGGTTTCCTGTGGCATCGCAGGCAGGACGCACGGGTCAGCGACGACTTCGGTCTGCCAAGGCACTGACGAGGATCTGGGCCAGTTCGCTGGGGTCGCCCGCCAGGTAGCTCGAGCCCCCGGTTGCCGTCGCGATCTCGGCGAGAACGTCTCCGTCGGCGGTGTCGGTCACTCCGACGGTCAGCACCGGTACGGGCCGGGCGGGGTCGCGGAGTCGGCCCAGAGCGGCGAGAAGTTCGTCCTTCCCGATCCCGCCCGGATCATCGTTCCCTCCGTCCGTCACCACGATCACGCTGTTGACGGCTCTCGGGTCGTATCCGGCCTGAGCCGTACGGAAGGCCTCGAGCACGGTGTCGTAGAGCGCCGTACCGGTGCCGGTGGAGTCGGGAACCCACTTGTCGAGCGAGGTCACGATCTCGCGCTGGGTCTCGCTTCCGATCATCGTGTCGAAGCGGCGAACGGGCGCGATCTCCACGTAGTCGCGTCCCGGGACGCCGATGTCGCTGGCGAACATCCACAGTCCGGCAGACACGCTGTCAGGGAACACGTCGTCGGCGGCCTGCGCGGCCTGCGCCACGAGTTCGAGCGGGGTGGTGCCGTCCACCGGCCGCCGCATCGACTCGGAGACGTCCACCACGATCAGGGTGCGCACCGGCAGCGCGAGCAGAGTCCAGGTTCGCATCGCCTCGCTCATGATCGCGTCGTCCTGAAGCTCGAGCACCGGGACGGTTCCCAGTCCGCGGATATCGGGCAGTGCGTGTCCTACTCCGTCACGGAAGCCTTCGCGCGACAGGATCGCGCGCGCATCCGCCGCGTGCAGCGCGTCGGCGAGCGCCGCGCCGGTGCGCGCCGCACGTGCGTTGCGGTCCGGGTCGGGTGCGGTCACCACGATCGGATAGTCGACCATCACGGTGCCGTTCTCCGGTATCCACACGTCGAGGTCCCGCTCACGGGTCCGGCGGTGCACCTGCACCTGCTGCTCGGTGGTCACGATGACGTCGTCGCCCTCGATGCGCTCGAGTGCCGCCTGACCGGTCGGCGGTTCCTCTCGGCGTGCACCCTCACGCTGAGCGTGCACGGCGAGCGCCGAGCGCACGGTCCCCACGGCGACCGGGTTGTCGGCGGTTTCGGCGAGGGCAGCCCGGATCACGCCTGCTGCCGTACCCGTGCGCAGGGGGTTGCCGAGGTCGAGGCCGGCGAGACCGAGTGCCGACCGCCAGTTGGGGGCTACCGGCACGGCGTCCGGGGCACCCGCGAGAACCAGCGGCGACGTCGCGAGCGGAAACGAGATCGTTCGCACCGAACCGGCAGCGTTGTCCTGGGCCCGTCGCGCCCACCATCCCCCTTCGGGGATCCACAGGTCGGGCGCGCCGGCCCCGGTTCCCAGCCTGCTCGCGACGTCGCCGGGTTCCTCCGCGGTGATCTCGAAGGCCGCGCATCCGGTGTCGGCACGAGCGAGCGCCTCACCGACCGCGGGAGCCAGCGCAGGCGCCACCGCAAGCGCGTACTCGTCCGTCGTGGAGCATCCGATCCCCCATTGCCCCGACACGAACGACAGCGCCGCGACGGCCAGTGCCGCCACCACGATCCCCACCAGAACCATTCGCGCACGATCGGAATTTCTCCGACGCCGCGACGTCGCGCCGGGTTCGTCCGTCACGTGTTCCCCTCCCGCCACGATCGGCCGTCCACCCCGACCCGTGTGAACTAGGCCACATGGTATCGGGTGAACTTCCGATGCGTAACGAGACGGTGAGGTCAGCTCGCTTCGGGATACAGCCCTTCGAGCCTGCGGGCGATCAGAGCGGCCTGCAACTGCCGCAGGCCCGACGGCCGGGTGGGATCGAAGCCGGTGAGCTGCGCGACCCGCTTGAGGCGATAGTCGACGGTGTTGGCGTGCACGTGCAGCGTGCGCGCCGTGAGCTGCCGGCTGAGATCGTGCGCGATGTGCGTCTCGAGGGTCTCGACGAGTTCTGCGGCGTCGTCGAGCGGTTCGAGCACGCGGGCGAGATGCTTACGCGCCGGGCCGGGCCGGGTGAGCTGATACTCGAGGGCGAGGTCCGCGATGCTGTAGGCCCCCGCCGGCCGGCCCAGGCGGCGCACCAGATCGAGGAGTTCGTGCGACTGTTTCGCGGCCGACGGGATCTCCGGAACCTCCGCGTGGACGAGCGCGACGGTCACCTCCACCCCCGCGACGGTGCCGATCCGCTCCCGGAACTCGTCGATGAGTGCGGTAGCCGACGAACCGGGCAGCAGGACGGTGCCGCCCTCCGGGCCGAGCAACGCCAGATGCTTGCCTTCGCACAGCGTTTCGAGTTCGATCTCGACGCGGCGCAGGGTGCGGCGCGCCACCACCTCCGGCCGGACGTGGGGATTGCGTTCGTCGGGGTGCCGCGCAAGCGAGACTGCAAGAACCGTGTAGCCGTCGGCAAGCTCGAGACCCGAGCGTTGCGCGACCGATGCCGCGTCCTGTCCGCTGAGCAGCGCGGTCACCAATTCCTGGGCCGCGACATCGCGTTCACGCCGAATGGCGTCGAGTTCCGCGACGAACCCGGTGGTCGCGGCTACCGTGACCTTTTCGAGAAGCGCCATCCACAACCGTGACGCGTCGGCGACCGCGGCGACGTCACCCTCGCGTGCCTTCTCGGTGACGAGTTCCCAGCCCAGGCGGATGCCCTCGTGGTAGATGCGCAGCATGTATTCGAGACGGAACCCGGCGCGTGCCCATTGCGCGGCGCTGCTGCGCAGGTCGGCAAGATCCGAGTCCGACGGCAACTCTCCGGCGTCGAGCAGATGGATCGCGATACGAAGACAGCGGACGGTGACCTCGGTGACGTCGCCTCGCAGCGACTCGCCAGGGCGCAGCGAACACGGCGCGACATTGTCGGCGAAGTGCGCCACGAGCTTGCGCGCGACGGCGGGCAGATCTCGCAGCGGTACCGACGCAGGCTTCCCGTCGACCACGAATCTGGGAACCTCGCTTTGACGACCGCCACCCCGGCCGTGCTCCGCTATACGGATCTGATCCGTTACAGACATCCCTCGAACCCCCATCGAAGTAACAAACCTATATACCGTGCAGTAGAGAATCCGCCTCGTACCGCGGCATGCGCAACCCCTGGGGCGTCTTTTCTATGATCCGGAGTCGCACGAAACGCTGTACGACCGGCGGTCACGGGGCGTCGGACGCCAGTTGCTTCTTCTGCACCTTTCCCATCGCGTTACGGGGCAGCGCGTCCACGACACGCACCTCGCGCGGGCGCTTGTGAACCGAAAGTTGTTCTGCAACATAGCTTATCAATGTGTCTTCGTCCACCTCCGGGCCCGAGGGCGCGGGGACGACGAACGCCACGATGCGCTGCCCCAGGTCGGCGTCGGGCAGGCCCACCACGGCCACCTCCCCCACCGACGGATGGCCGAGAAGCACCGTCTCGATTTCTCCGGCGCCCACCCGGAAACCGCCGGATTTGATCAGATCCGTCGACTCGCGGCCCACGATCCGGTGGAAACCGGCGTCGTCGACGACCGCCACGTCGCCTGTGACGAACCACCCGTCCTCGGTCCAGGAGGCGGCCGTCGCGTCGGGCCGGTTCAGGTAGCCGTCGAACAGCATCGGCCCACGCACCTGCAGGACGCCGATGCTCTCGCCGTCGTGCGGCACGTCGGCACCGTGCTCGTCCCGCAGTCGCGTCTGCACGCCCGCGACCGGCGTCCCGACCCAGCCGGGGCGGCGCTCACCGTCCACCCGAGTACTCAGGGTGAGCATCGTCTCGCTCATGCCGTACCGCTCGATGGGCGTCAGGCCCGTCAGCTCCCGAAGTTTCTCGAACACCGGAACCGGCAACGGGGCGCTCCCGGAGACGAGCAGGCGGGCACCGCTCAGCGCGCGGGCCGACTCCTCGTCCTGCACGATGCGCGACCACACCGTCGGAACACCGAAGTACAGGGTGCCGCGTGCGCGTGCGTACGCCTCCGGGGTGGGAGTACCCGTGTGGATCAGGCGGCTACCGATCCGCAGCGGGCCGAGCAACCCGAGCACGAGACCGTGGACGTGGAACAACGGCAGGCCGTGCACCAGTGTGTCGCGGTCCGTCCAGTCCCATGCCTCGGCGAGCGCATCGATTCCGGCGGCGATCGCGCCGCGGCTGAGCAGGACGCCCTTCGGCGCACCCGTGGTACCCGAGGTGTAGAGCACGAACGCGGTGCGACGCGGCGACGGTTCGGGCACGTGGTGCCAGTCGCGGGCGTGGAGTCGCACGGGGAGCACCGGGAGTTGCGGCACCTCGGGGTGCTGGGTGTCCGGAGCGGCGCCGACCCACGCCTGAGCGCCGGAATCCTTCAGAATGTGCGACAGTTCCGCCGGTCCCGAGTCCGGCGGAACCGGCACGACCGTCACCCCCGCGAGAAGGCAGCCGACGATCGCGACCACGGTCGTCGCGGTGGGGTGCGCGAGCACCGCGACCCGCTCGGCCCGCGCGACCCTCGCCGCGAGCGCGGTTCCGGCACCGAGGACGTCGCTCCGGGAGAGGGTGTGGCCGTCGATGCGGACGGCGTCGGGAATGTCGTCGCCGCGAGCGACGGCCAGTGGATTCAGCGAACGGAGGAGTGCAGACACACGCGACAGGATTCCATACCTCCCGGCGGCACCGGCACTCTCGTCACGACGTGACGCCGCCGAGCGACCCCGAGTTGAGCACCGCCGGACGCCGGGGCGGCAGCACGGTTCCGAGCACGGCGCCGAGCAGCATCCCGATCAGCACGGCGACACCGTGGGCGTCGTCGAACGCCACGAGCACCACCCCGAGAAGAAATGTGGCCGAGGAGGCCAGCAGCAATCGCCGCCGCGCCCCGACCACCGGCCAGAGCCCCGCGATCGACGCGGCGAGGGCCAGTGTGGCGCCGGAGGTGCCGGCACCCACCGACGGAGAAACGAAGGTCGTGAACAGTCCCCACAGGATCTGTCCGACGACGAAGAGCGCGGCCGCGCGGTACCAGCCCCATATCCGCACTGCTGCGATGGCGACCACCGCGAGCAGGACAAGGTTCGCAGCGGTCACGACGACACCGCCGTCCTCGACGAGCCCGGCGGTCAGCACGCGCCACCACTGTCCCCCGTCGCGCGTGCGGACCGGTTCACGCCGGAACAACTCGACCAGGGACGGCACGATCAGCCTCGTCACCGACGCCACCGCAACCACGCCCCACAGCACGACGGCGGCCATCGGCGGGGGCCACCACCACGCGCGCGCCGCCGCGCGGGACGAGCGAGGATCGGGCATCGCGGCCAGGGCGGTGAGCGCTACGACGGCAGCGTAGAACGCCCACAGCCATGGGTCGTCGCCGGATGCACTCACGCGCTCAATCTACCGGCGATCCGGGTACGGGCACACGGCAACGCCGCCGCGCCGGAGCGTAGGCGCCGGGTACCGGACGGAGCGTCAGCGCAGTCGCCGGGCGGCAGCGTCGATCGCATCGTCGGTGGCGGTGAGCGCGATCCGCACGTGCAGCACGCCGCCGGGACCGTAGAACTCTCCGGGCGCCACGAGGATGCCCCGCTCGGCGAACCAGTCGACCGTCGCCCGGCACTCTTCGCCGCGGGTCGCCCAGAGGTACAGGCCCGCCTCCGAGTGATCCACAGTGAAGCCCGCGCCGCGGACGGCAGCGAGCAGGACGTCGCGGCGTGCCCGGTACTTCTCCCGCTGGATGTTCTCGTGCTCGTCGTCGTTCAGCGCGGCGGTCATCGCCGCCTGGATCGGCAGCGGCAACATCATGCCCGAGTGTTTGCGCACCTCGAGCAGGTCGGCGACGAGTTCGGCATCGCCGGTGACGAACCCGGCGCGATAGCTCGCCAGGTTCGACGTCTTCGACAGCGAATGCACCGCGAGCAGGTTCGTATGGTCTCCGTCGCACACGCTCGGGTGCAGGATCGAGAGGGCTTCGCCCTCCCAGGTCAGCCCGAGGTAGCACTCGTCGGATACGACGATCGCGTCGCGGCTTCGCGCCCAGTCGACGACCTTGCGCAGGTGGTCCAGCCCGAGCACCTTGCCGGTGGGGTTCGACGGCGAGTTGACGAAGACCAGCGCCGCGCCTTCGGGGCCGAGCCGGTTGAGTCCGTCGGCGCGGATCAGGCGCACCCCGGCGAGCAATCCGCCCACCTCGTACGTCGGGTACGCCAATTCGGGGATGACCACGAGGTCGTCGGCGCCGAGGCCGAGCAGCGTGGGCAGCCACGCGATCATTTCCTTGGTCCCGATCGCGGGGAGCACCGCTGCGGGATCGAGGCCGGTGATGCCGTAACGGCGCGCGAGCGCGGCCACGGCCGCCTCCCGCAGTTCCTCGGTTCCGTGGGTGGTGGGGTACCCCGGTTCCGCGGCGACCGATGTCAGTGCATCGCGGATGACCGGAGCGACCGGATCCACCGGGGTGCCCACCGACAGGTTCACGATCCCGTCGGGGTGCGCGGCGGCCTTGGCCTTCGCCTCGGACAGCGAGTCCCACGGGAAGTCCGGGAGATTCCCGGCCACCGACCGGCGTACGCGTGCCTTCACCGCAGCACCGCCCGTTCGTTCATCGAGCGACACCTACTCCTCGCCCATGGGAGGGAGGTTCTTGATGAACGGCGGGTCGTAGGCGACCTTGCCGAGCTTCGCCGCTCCGCCGGGCGAACCCAGGTCGTCGAAGAAGTCGACGTTGGCCTTGACGTAATCGGACCACTCGTCGGGCACGTCGTCCTCGTAGAAGATCGCCTCGACCGGGCACACCGGTTCGCAGGCTCCACAGTCCACACACTCGTCGGGATGGATGTACAGCATGCGTCCACCCTCGTAGATGCAGTCGACGGGGCACTCCTCGATACATGCCTTGTCCAACACATCCACACACGGTTCCGCAATCGTGTACGTCACTGCTGTCTCCCTGCCTCTCTGTCGGCCCGCCGACCCGGCCGCACCGGCGATCCGCCGGCCGTGCGCGGTCCATCGTTCGTGGCGCACTCACCACTCGTCCAGTATCCCCCGTTGTTCGGGCACGCCTGTGCATTAGGGTGCCCTGACCCGGCGACGTGTACCCGCGAGTACCCGGACTCCGAAAGGCTACCGAACGGTGACGTCGAGCCCCCGGGGCGCGTACGCGGTGGTGCGCTGACGGGCGGGACGGCCGATGCCCTCGGCGATCGCGACGAGTTCTTCGACCGACTTCTCCGAGCCGTGCTGTGAACCGGCCATCCGGGAGATCGTCTCCTCCATCAGCGTGCCGCCCAGATCGTTGGCGCCGCCTTCGAGCATCGCGCGTGTTCCGGCGACACCGAGCTTGACCCAGCTGGTCTGGATGTTGTCGATCCGGCCGTGCAGCATCACGCGGGCCAGCGCATGCGCGGCCCGGTTGTCGCGCATCGTCGGCCCGGGGCGCGACGCGCCTGCCAGATACAGCGGCGACGACTGATGGACGAAGGGCAGCAACACGAACTCGGTGAATCCGCCCGTGCGGTCCTGGATGCCGCGAAGCACGTTCAGATGCCCGACCCAGTGGTGCGGCTGGTCGACGTGCCCGTACATCATCGTCGAACTCGAACGCAGACCCACTTCGTGCGCGGTGGTGACGACTTCCACCCACTCGGCGGCCGGCAATTTGCCCTTCGTCAGCACCCACCGGACCTCGTCGTCGAGGATCTCGGCGGCTGTTCCGGGGATGGTGTCGAGTCCGGCCTCGCGCAGATCGATCAGCCAGTCGCGGATCGACGTACCGCTGCGTGCCACGCCGTTGACGATCTCCATCGGCGAGAACGCGTGCACGTGCATGGACGGAACACGTGCTTTGACCGCCCGTACCAGGTCGGCGTACCCGGTCACCGGCAACTCCGGGTCGATACCGCCCTGCATGCAGACCTCGGTGGCGCCGGCGACATGCGCCTCCCAGGCGCGGTCCGCGACTTCCTGGGCCGACAGCGTGAACGCGTCCGCGTCGCCCTTGCGCTGCGCGAACGCACAGAAGCGGCAACCGGTGTAACAGATGTTGGTGAAGTTGATGTTCCGGTTGATCACGTAGGTGACGTCGTCGCCGACGGTGTCGCGGCGCAACTGGTCGGCGAGCGCGACCAGTGCTTCGAGACCGGCTCCGTCCGCGTTGGCGAGCGCGACGTACTCGTCGTCCGAACATCCCGCGGGATCGCGCTCGGCCGAGCGAAGTGCGGCCAGCACGTCGCTGTCGAGCCGGACCGGAGCCGACTCACCGAGGGCGAGCACCTGTTCGCGCACGGTTTCCCAGTCGCCGAACGCACTGCCCAGGTCGGAGCGGTACTCGGTGTTGCGTCCGCTCACGTCGATCTCGGAGTTGAGGTCCACCCGGCCGGACGACTCCCAGTCGATGTCGGGTTCCTGCCACGGCAGGCCGGTCGGCAGCACGTCGCGGGCCAGTCCGGTCTCCGGGTCGGCCAGGGCGCGCACGTGCGTGGTGATCCGGGGATCGATCCACGGCTGCCCCGCCAGGACGTACTGGGGCTGGGCTGCGATCCGCTCGGTGAGGACGTAACCCGCGTCGGCGCTCACCGCGGCGAGCGTGTCGAGGTTCGGCCACGGCCGTTCGGGATTGACGTGATCCGGGGTCAGCGGCGAGACTCCGCCCCAATCGTCGACGCCGGCGCCGAGAAGAGCGCGGCACTCGTCGAGCGAGACGAGGTTGGGCGGCGCCTGGATACGCATGCCCGGTCCGAGGACCAGCCGCGACACCGCGACCGCCGCGAGGAACTCGCCGAGATCGGCGTCGTCCGCGTCGCGCATCACGGTGTCGTCCTTGGCGCGGAAGTTCTGGACGATCACTTCCTGGATATGGCCGAAGGCTTTGTGCGTCTTCCGGATCGCGTGGATCGAGTCGGCACGCTCGGCGACGGTCTCACCGATACCCACGAGAATTCCCGTGGTGAACGGCACCGACAGACGCCCGGCGTCGGTGAGCACGCGCAAGCGCACCGCGGGATCCTTGTCGGGGCTGCCGTAGTGGCACTGTCCCTTGTCGGTGAACAGTCGCTCCGAGGTGGTTTCGAGCATCATGCCCATCGACGGCGCGACCGGCTTGAGCCGCGACATCTCGGCCCAGCTCATGACACCGGGGTTGAGATGCGGCAGCAGGCCGGTCTCCTCGAGCACCCGGATCGACATTGCGCGCACATAGTCCAGCGTCGAGTCGTAGCCGCGCTCTTCGAGCCACTGCGCAGCCTCGGGCCAGCGCTCCTCGGGCCGGTCCCCGAGCGTGAACAAGGCTTCTTTACAGCCCAACTCGGCGCCCTGGCGCGCGATCTCGAGGATCTCGTCGGGTTCGAGGTACATTCCGCGGCCTTCGGCGCGGAGTTTTCCCGGCACCGTCACGAATGTGCAGTAGTGGCAGCGATCCCGGCAGAGCCGGGTGATCGGGACGAAAACCTTGCGGGAGTAGGTGACGGTACCGGGCCGTCCGGCGGCGAGCAGACCCGCATCACGCACCCGGGCCGCGGAGGCACACAGGTCCTCGAGATCGGATCCGCGTGCCTGCAACAGAACTGCGGATTCGTCGACGTTGAGCGTGACGCCGTCGCGCGCCCGGCGCAACGCCCGACGCATCGCGGAAGGCGCCGGCGGCGGTACCGCCCCGGGACGCACGGCGGGCGTCGGGAGCATCGCGGACTGCGCGGTGTCGTCTGCGGAATCGGTCATTGGCCGATCATCCGCCTCACCCGGCGCCCATGCCACCTCGGGGTCTATTCCCGCGGGTAGTCGTCGTCCGACGGCACTTCGCGGTGCTGTTCGTAGGTGTCGACGGGGTCGGCTTCGAGGGGCACATCGGAGGGCGGCACGTCTGCGGGTTCCTCACCCACAGGAATAGCCTGATCGATGCGATCGGCTTCGGAATCGTCACCCTGAGGGATGTCGATGTCGAGAGCGTCCGACGATTCGGTCATGGCGATCCTCCTTGTGCGATTCCGGCCCGGACGGGCCGGGCTCGAGTTCCGGCATCAGCCTAGCCTGGATGCCGACACGGATGTCGGGCCGCCGTCACAGGCCCCGGCGAGTATGGGAGGGCCATAGTGAACAGCGATGCCGAGGTGCGTTCGGAACCTCCGGTGGAACAGACGCCGCCGCGGGCCGAGGCGCCGGTGTCACCGGTTCGAATGGCCGACCCGGCGTGGCGCCCGAGCGACAAAGCACGCTTGTTGTGGTCGATCAACGCCGCTCTGCTGTGGGTGCCGGTCGTCGTCGCGCAGATCGTGTGGTGGGTCGTCGATCCCCGTCTCACGCTCTGGCATGTCGCCGCCGCCGCGGCGACCGTCGTCGTCGGCGGACTGCACATCGCGGTGGTGCCGCAGTGGCGGTACCGCGTCCACCGCTGGGAGATCAGCGATACAGCTGTGTACACGCGATCCGGATGGTTCACCCAGGAACGGCGCATCGCGCCCATCTCGCGCATCCAGACGGTCGACACCGAGCGCGGCCCCATCGACCGCCGGCTCGGCCTGGCCACCGTCACCGTCACCACCGCGTCGTCCGCAGGTGCCGTCGAGATCACCGCACTCGACGTGGCCGTCGCGGACGAGACAGTCGCGCGACTGACCGACATCGCCGGCCGCGACGGGGTCGACGCGACGTGACCACCGATCCGCACCCCGACCAGGACCGGGTCGCCGCGGTGTCCGCGCCCGACCGGACCGACGAGCCCGCATCGTGGTCGAGGCTCGACCCGCGCATGCTGCTCGTCCACCCGGTCGAAGAGATCCTGCGCCTGCTGCCCGTGCTGATCGGCACGGTCGTGCTCGGCAGCAGCAGCGGCAACCCGTACTGGGGACTCGCAGCCGCCGCGGTGCTCGTGGTGATCGGCTTGTCCCGGTGGTTCACGACGACGTACCGCGTGGGACCTGTCCACGTCGAACTCCGGCGCGGGCTGCTCCAGCGACAGGAACTGTCGATCCCGCGGAGCCGGATCAGGTCGGTCGACGTCGAGCAACGGGTCCTGCATCGGCTTCTCGGTCTCGCCGTCGTGAAGATCGGGACCGGACAGTCCGCCGGCGCCGGCCGCGACCGCAACCGGTTCGAACTCAACGGACTCGCCGCCGACTCCGTTCCGGCGCTGCGCGACGCCCTGCTCGGCGACAGGTCGGCGCGCACCGACTCCGGCGATGCCGGCGCCGCAGCGACGGCACCTTCGGCGGAAACGTCGCCCGAAATCGAGATCGCCCGGTTCGATCCGCGCTGGGTTCGGTACGCCCCTTTCTCCGCGACCGGCCTGATCGGTATCGCTGCCGTGGTGGGCATCGCCTTCCAGTACGGGCTGGGCGAGCGTCTCGCCGAGTCCCGCAGCGTCGAACGCGGTGTCGCGGCATTCGAGGCTGCCGGTGTGGCGGTCTCGGTCGCGGTCCTCACGCTGGTCGTGCTGCTGATCGCGAGTATCGGCGCCTGCGTGCGTTACGTGTTGCTCTACGGAAACCTGCGGGTGACCGACGACGGGCGCATGCTGCGCATCGGCCACGGCCTCGTGAAGGTCCGTCATTCGACCCTCGATCGCGAGCGCTTGCGCGGCGTCAACCTGCGTGAGCCGCTCGCTCTCCGGCTCGCCGGCGGCGCGCGTCTCGACGCGATCATGACGGGTGTCGCCGCGGAAAGCGGCGAATCGTCGCTGGTACTGCCGTCGGCGCCGGAACGCGACGTGCACCGCGTCGCCGCACAGGTGCTCACCGATCCACTCCCCGTACACGTGCCGCTGCTCGCCCACGGTCCCGCGGCGCGTCGCCGTCGGTACACGCGAGCACTCGTCCCTGCGGGTCTTGTCGCCGCCGCCGTGATCGGCGCTCTGGCGGTGACCGGGCGCTCGTTACCGCTTCCGGCAACGGTCGCGGTAGCCGTAGGACTCCTCGCGGGGGCATGCGCACTCGCATGGGACCGTTATCGCGGACTCGGCCACGCCGTCGTGCCCGGTCGTCTCGTGACGCGGAGCGGATCGGTGGACCGGCAACGCGTGAGCCTGGACGCCGAGGGGATCATCGGCTGGACGGTGCGGCAATCCTTCTTCCAGCGCCGGGCAGGCGTGGCCACGGTCGTCGCCGCGACGCCGGCCGGGGCAGGACACTACGAGGTGATCGACATTCCCGAGGAACTCGCATGGTCGCTGGTCGAGGCGGTCACCCCCGGCTGCGCCGACTCCTGGACGCGGCGATGAGGGGCCCGCTGCCCGGCCCGGAACCGGACAACCTCGAACAGATGGACGCCGAACTCGTCGAGTGCCGGGCGTGCCCGCGGCTGGTGGCATGGCGCGAGCAGGTCGCGCGGGAGAAGCGTGCCGCCTTCCGCGACGAGGAGTACTGGGGACGGCCGGTGCCCGGCTTCGGGCCGGACGACGCGTCCCTGCTGATCGTCGGGCTCGCGCCTGCGGCGCACGGAGGAAACCGCACCGGGCGGATGTTCACGGGCGATCGTTCGGGTGACGTGCTGTACGCGGCGCTGTACGAGGCGGGTTTGGCGTCGCAGCCGGTCGCGACGCACCGCGGCGACGGTCTCGAACTGTTCGGAACGCGCATCACCTCACCGGTGCACTGTGCTCCGCCGGCGAACAAACCGACGGTCCTCGAACGGGACACGTGCCGCCGCTGGCTCGAACAAGAACTCGATCTGCTGTCACCGACCCTGCGGTCGGTGGTCGTACTGGGCGGGTTCGGGTGGCAGTCACTGCTGCCGGTACTGGCCTCCGCGGGATGGACGGTGCCCACGCCACGGCCGAAGTTCACCCACGGGGCGCACGTCGTCCTGGACCCGGTCTCGGACGCGCGGCAGCCCCTCCACCTGTTCGGGTGCTATCACGTGAGCCAGCAGAACACCTTCACCGGGCGGCTGACGCAGGACATGGTGGCGACGGTGCTCAGGGACGCTGCTCGGGCGGCCGGACTGCCCGTGAAATCTCCTTGATGCGAACCGAGAACAGGTACACACCCGCCGGCGCGAGGGCCGCGACCGGCAGGAGCAGGATGCGCCAGTCGGCGACGACCACCTGGTCGCCGCCGGGACCGCCCGCCAGGCACAGCAGGAACACGACGCCCCACGCCACCAGCGGAAGCGCGGCGCGGCCCAGCGATCCCGTCTCGGTGCGCATCGCTGCCACCAGGAGAAGATTCAGCACGGCGGCCAGCACGATGACAATGGGGAACGGCACCCCGCCGAGATAGAGGCCCAGGTAGAACACGGACAGTACGGCGCACAGCCCGCCGCTGATCACGAGCAGGGCGACTACGCCCCTGCGCGGTGCGGGTTCGGATACGGACGCGGGACCACCGGACAGCCCGGTTGCGGGATCGACCGTCATGACACGATAGTGCGCCACACGGCCACGAGCGGCGCAACCGGGTCCTGTGCGATCACGGGACGGGCGGGTAGCCGAGCATCGTCAGCAGGGCACTCTGCTGATCGGCGAAGTGGTAGAGGGCGTCGTAGTACTCCGCGCGGATCTCGCCTGCGTAGGGCCGCAGCGAGTCCACGAACGCGACGATCTGGTTTTGCACGGACCAGTTGTACATCGAACCCCCTGCGGTGAGGCCGCCCCCGCGCGGCAGTACCTATGACCGCGGCGCCAGGACCGCAGTATCTATGACCCAGGTCACACTAGCCGATGCCGGCGAACAGGTCATCCTCACGACCGGTGTCGTCGACGCGACCGCGTTCCCCCCGGGCCAGCACGAAGTACTCCTCGGCGAACACCGGTTGCGCCACCATGTTCGACAGTGCGAACGCGCCCCCACCGGGAGCCAGGACGACCTGGGTCGCATGAGCGGCCATCGCCGAACGTTTCGCGTCGAGCACACCGCTGACATCGACGACGGTGGTCACCTGGTCGTCGGGCACACTCGGAAGCTCGTCCGCTTCCGGCATGCGCCAGCCTTCGGGCAGGTGGTCCAAAGCGGCGATTCCCGCGTCCAGAGCCGAGCGTTCGGTGACGGTCCAGTACACCTTCGCGGGCGTCCAGGGCGCACCCGCCTCCGGAAAGTCTTCGGTGCCGGACACTTCGACGGCAGCGGTGACGCGGTCGTGGACCGCGATGTGATCGGGATGCCCGTACCCACCGCGCGGGTCGTACGTGACGACGACGTGTGGGCGGGTCTCCCGGATCACCGCGACGAGCGCCTCCAGCGCCTCGTCGGCGTCGGCGTTCACCCACGCCCTCGGGTTCTCGGCAGAGGGTGTCCCGGCCATTCCCGAGTCGCGCCAATGGCCTGCACCGCCGAGAAAACGCGGGCCGTCCACCCCGAGCGCCGCAAGAGCGCGACCGAGTTCGAGGATGCGGTACCCGCCCAGTTGGTCGGCCTGATCAGCGGCCAATTGCGCCCAGCGGTCCCCGATGACCTCACCTTCCTCGCCGAGCGTGCAGGTCACGACGGTGACCTCGGCGCCTTCTGCAGCGTAGCGGGCGATGACGCCGCCTGTGGTGAGCGATTCGTCGTCGGGATGGGCGTGAACCAGCAGCAGCCGACGATCCGCAACGTTCGGCGTCTGAACGAAATCTGTTGTCACGGTGTACTCCTCCACCACAAATGTGCGTCTCCGACGATGCCGGCGGGAACCGAACCGGCCAGCGACACGTTGTCGATCTCCGGCCCGGCCGCGACCACGGTGCGATCCTGCAGGATCGGGAGGTTCACGGCGAGCGCCCACAGGCCGGGCTGCGCGGCGGTGATGACCTCGCGGGGGTCGGCGGTGCCGCGCACCGCAGCGAGCAACTTCTCCTCGAGTTCGGGATCGCACGCCCCGGACAGGTTGCTCGGCGCATCGAGCATTGCCCGTATCTCGTCTTCTTCGTCGTCCGAGCTTCCACCGGTCGACCCGGTAGTGGGGGCGGCCTCCGTGGCCTCGTCACCGGGGTTCGTGGAGTCCCCGCCCTCTGCCTTCGGCGGATCGGTGGCGCGGGCAGCGCCCTCGACGACGGGCAGCACCGGCGGACACCCGAACCGGGACAGCGCTGCGGTGGCGGGATCGTCCCCCACCCGCATCCATCCCAGGACCGCATGCACGCTGCCGTCGACCAGCGACTCGCCGTACAACTCGTCCGGGGGTAGCTCCGTCACGGTCGCGGCGATACCGGCGTCGCGCAGGACATCGGCCGCCGTGCGCGCGACCGCGAGGGTGGTCTCGGCGTCTTCCGGCACTCCGATCACGAAGTTCAGAGGTTCGCCGTTGCGGAGAAGGAGAGTGTCGTCCGCTTCCGGGGCGGGCGGTGCGCCGGTGGGTGACGACGTCGGGTCCGCAGACGGACCGTCGACGTCGGCGGGCGGTTCCTCGGGCAGGGGTTCCGGAGCGACCGGCATGTAGCCCGCTTCCGCGAGCAGACCGAGCGCCTCTTCCCTGCTGGGTCGCGGCGGCATCGTGGGCGCGTATCCGGGATCGGACGGCGCCAGCACCTGGGCGCGTGCCGGCACGACGCTGGTCTGAGTTCCCGCACCGACGAGTGCGAGTAGCTCCGGGTCGAGCAGACCGAGGATCCCGCGGCGCACGCGCAGGTCGGCAAGTTCGTCCGCACGGGTGTTGAGGGTGAAGTCGAGCGTGCGCGGCTGCAACTGGACGCCGGTGCGGACGCCGGGCACCGCGTCGAGTTGGGCGAGCAACGCCGCCCCGCCCCGCGCTTGTGCCACCTGAGCGTCACCGCTGCGCAGAGACTCGGCGAACTGGGAGTCGGTGCCCCCGCGGCGCATCAGGATCTCGTCGGGCACAGCGGGAGTGCCCCAGAAGCGATCGTTGCGTTCGAGCAGCACCTCGCCGCGGCCACGGTCGACGGCGTCGACGTGGAATCTGCCGCCCGAGACCGGAATCGTTTCGGACAGTCCGCTCAGGAACCCGCCGGGGGTGTCCTTGACGAGATGTGCGGGCAGCAGGTCGGTGAACAATTCGCGCCAGGCCGGATACGGCTCGCGCAGCGTGACGGTGACAGTCTTGCCTCCGCCCGACGAACGCACGTCGTCGATGAGCCGATAGCCCGCGGGATCGACGACTCCCGGCTGCGTGATCATCTGCTGCCACAGGTACCGGAAGTCCTCGGCCGCGATCGGGGCGCTGTCGGACCACTGCGCCTCGTCGCGCACCTGGTACGTGATGGTGAAGGGATCCTGCTCGGTGACCTCGGCGGAGATCAGCACGGTCTCGTCCGGTACCCACAGCGTCGCCGCCGGATTCTGCGGATCGGGCACGGCCCGGAACGCGCTGGGCAGTACCAGGCCCGCGACAGCGTTCGCGACGGGCGACTGGTCGGACAGCAGATGCGGATTGAAGCCGGTATCGACCCTGTCGATCGCCACGACCACGGTGCTGCGGGGTCGCGTCGGAGCCGGAGGAGTCGTCGGCTCGGCCTGTTCGATGGGCGGCGGCGGATCGGCGGTACACGCCGTCAGCACCAGGACCGCCGATGCGAGGAGCGCCGGGACTCCGGCTCGCCACCGGCGACGGACACGCGTACGCAACACTCCGGCTTCCTTCCCGTCGACCAGACGGTACGTGGCGGTCCCGGCCAGCACACTGCTCGCCGGGACCGCCACATCCTTACTACTTGTTACGGGCCTTCTCGCGCGACCGCGCGCGCTGCCGGTCGGTCGCCGAGAGATGCACCTTGCGCACGCGCACGATCTCGGGGGTGACCTCGACGCACTCGTCGCCGGCACAGAATTCCATAGCAGCCTCGAGGGTCAGCTCGATGGGCTTGGCCAGCGTCTCCATCACGTCGGCGGAAGACTGACGCATGTTGGTCAGCTTCTTCTCGCGGGTGACGTTGATGTCGAGGTCTTCCTGACGCGGGTTGATGCCCACGACCATGCCCTCGTAGGTGTCCGCACCGGGCTCGACGAAGAACGTGCCGCGGTCGGCCAGCTGGATCATCGCGAACGGCGTGACGGTGCCGGTCCGGTCGGAGACGAGCGAGCCGGTATGGCGGGCGCGAATCTCGCCGGCCCACGGGGCGTAGCCGTGGAACACGGCGTTGGCGATGCCGGTGCCGCGCGTTTCCGTGAGGAAGTCGGTGCGGAAACCGATCAGGCCGCGGGACGGGACGAGGAATTCCATCCGCACCCAGCCCGCACCGTGGTTGGTCATCTGCACCATCTTGCCCTTGCGGTTGGCGAGCAACTGCGTGATGGCACCGAGGTACTCCTCGGGGGTGTCGATGGTGAGCTCTTCGAAGGGCTCGTGCAGCTTGCCGTCGACCTGCTTGGTAACCACCTGGGGCTTACCGACGGTCAGCTCGAAGCCTTCGCGGCGCATCTGCTCCACGAGGATGGCCAGCGCCAGCTCGCCACGACCCTGGACCTCCCAGGCATCGGGACGGCCGATGTCGAGCACCTTCAGCGACACGTTGCCGACGAGTTCCGCGTCGAGGCGGGACTTGACCATGCGAGCGGTGAGCTTGTGGCCCTTGACGCGCCCGACCAGCGGGGACGTGTTGGTACCGATCGTCACCGAGATCGCGGGCTGGTCGACGGTGATCCGGGGCAGTGCCACGGGGTTCTCGAGGTCCGCGAGGGTGTCGCCGATCATGATGTCGGGGAAACCTGCGACGGCGACGATGTCACCGGCGATGGCGGACTCTGCGGGATGCCGCTCCACACCGACGGTCGCGAGCAACTCGGTGATCTTCGCGCGGGTGACGACGGGCTCGCCGTCGACTTCGCGCATCCAGCTCACGGTCTGGCCCTTGCGGAGCTCACCGTTGTGGATGCGGACGAGCGCGAGACGACCGAGGAACGCGGACGCGTCGAGGTTGGTGACGTGTGCCTGCAGCGGTGCCGCAACGTCGCCCTTCGGCGCCGGCACGTACTCCATGAGGACGTCGAACAGATCGTCGAGGTTCTCCGCGTCGGGCGCTTGGCCGTTCTCGGGCTGCTTCCGCGACGCCTTGCCCTCACGGCCCGATGCGTAGAGCACCGGAAGTCCGAGCGCGAGTTCGGCAGCCTGGGCGGCTTCGTCGTCGAGATCGGACGCGAGGTCGAGCAGCAGGGTCTGGCTTTCCTCGACGACCTCGGCGATGCGGGCGTCGGGACGGTCGGTCTTGTTGACCACGAGGATCACCGGCAGCGACGCGGCGAGTGCCTTACGCAGCACGAACCGGGTCTGCGGCAGCGGTCCCTCGGAGGAATCGACGAGCAGCACGACGCCGTCGACCATGGACAGGCCGCGCTCGACCTCTCCACCGAAGTCGGCGTGGCCGGGGGTGTCGATGACGTTGATGACAGTCACGCTGCCGTCGGGGTGGTGACGGTGCACCGCGGTGTTCTTCGCGAGAATGGTGATGCCCTTCTCACGCTCGAGGTCACCGGAGTCCATGACCCGGTCCACGAGTTCCGCACGTTCGGCGAACGCGCCCGACTGGCGCAGCATGGCGTCGACGAGGGTGGTCTTTCCATGGTCGACGTGCGCCACGATGGCGACGTTCCGAAAATCAGCGGTGCTCACGCGATGGCTCTCCTGGCTGTTGTCCGCGGCCACACGGCACTGGACCCGGTCGGCACCTCGCCCGTACGGCGCATATTGTTCGAAGCCGCTACGCGATTGCGATACGCCCACACCCGGCCTGAGACGGCCCGAGCAGGCACTGCGGCCACGAACATCCTACCGCTCTTTCGGGGGCGCCTGCTCCGACCCCTCCTCGTAATGCCAGGTCACGACGCCGGAACGTGAGATTCACCACGCGAGGACGCCGTTATGCGAGCGTTACAGCCCTCCCAGGAGGTCTACAACCGCCTCTTGCGTTCCCGTAAGGGCACGCTAACCTGACACCCGGATGCTGCGACGAGGGCGGGACGATTCATGGGCAAGAAGATCAAGCCGAGCAAGGTCGCCGGCCTGAAGCCGAAGAAGAAGTGCTGCCGCAAGAAGACCCGCTGCGTGAAGTGCCCCGTGGTCATCATGCGCATGAAGAAGGTCGCGAACGACGACCTGAGCAAGAAAGAACTCCGCAAGCACCTGGAGAAGGCGCGCGCCGCCTGAACTCAGCCGGCGAGCAGCGCCCGCAGGTCCGGCAGCCACACCCGGTCCGCTGCCACGAGGTCCACGTCGTCGAGTTCACCGGCATCGACCCAGCGCACCGCGGCGTGATCGAGCGCGCGGGGTTCTCCGTCGAGCAGGTGCACCCGGTACGCACACATCACCAGACCGCCGCGAAGGTGAACTTCGGCGCCGAAACGTTCTCCGCCGCGGACCTCGACACCCAGTTCTTCGCGCAGTTCGCGGCGAAGCGCCTCCTCGGCACTCTCCCCCGGTTCGACCTTCCCTCCGGGCAATTCCCACTGGCCGGCGAGTTCGGGCGGCCGGGTCCGCTGAGCGAGGAGTACGCGCCCGTCACGGACTACAGCCCCGGCGACGACGTGTCCCGTCGGCGGTGTCGTTGCGGTCATGCCGTGCATCGTCCCAGAATGGTTCATGGCCCAGTTACTGACGGACGGCGAGATCGACGCGGCACTGTCCGAACTCCCGCACTGGCGACGAGCAGGTGCGTCCCTGATCCGAACGATCGAGGCTCCGACGTTCCCCGACGCGATCGCGCTGGTCGACAAGGTCGCGGAGGCCGCCGAAGAGGCGGACCACCATCCCGACATCGACATCCGATGGCGGAAGGTGACCTATTCGCTGTGCACGCACTCCTCGGGGGGGATCACCGAATCGGACGCGGAGATGGCGCGCCGGATCGATCAGTTGGCTCAGACGGTCGGTCTGTAGGGGTCGCGGCGTCGGAGGCTTCTTCTGCGACGGTAACCGTCGCGGCGTGCTCAGTCTCCGAGGCCCGCAACTTCCGCGCGCCCACGATCATCCAGACGTAGACGAGGACCGCACCGGCGACGTAGACCGTGCCCAGCCACGCCAGGGGCGCGGGCCGCCCCACCGTCCAGATCGAGTCCTGCGCACTGCTGAGCACCCACGGCACGCCGACGAGCGTCACGACGGCCCAGAACGCGGCGAGGATACGAGTGCCGGTGAGCCCGGCCAGCGGGCCGTACAGGAGCCAGATCAGCATCGGAACGACCCACACCCAGTGATGGGCCCACGAGATCGGCGAAACCAGCAGACCGAGGAGTTGCACCACGAGCAGGGTCCCGAGCAGATCGTCCTTTCCGAGCGAACGCCACGCGGCGAACGCGAGTGCGGCGCACACGACGACAGCGACGAGCCACAGCGGTCCGGTCTCGACGTCCTCCCCCACGATGCGGCTCAGCGCGCCGCGGAGCGACTGGTTCCACACCGATCCGACCGGACCGATCCGGTCGGCGTCGCCGAACAGGGTGGTGAAGTAGGTCAGTCCTTGCTCGCCGAGCGTGAGCACGCTGACCAGGACGGTCACCGCGAACGCGACGGCAGAGAACACGGCTTCCCGCCATCGACGCCGTGCAAGGAAGTAGAGGCCCGTGATGGCGGGCGTCAGCTTGATTCCGGCGAGAATTCCTACGAGGCCGCCGGAAAGCCACCACCGGGAACTGCGCACCGCGACCATGACGCCGAGGACCAGGAAGACGTTGATCTGCCCGTAGTCGAGGGTGGTGCGCAGCGGTTCGGTCCAGATGCCGACGGCCGTCCACGCGAGGGCGACCCCGGTCCACCGCCGCGTGCGCGCTTCGGGCCCGATCACAAGTTCGAAAGCGATACGCACAACGAAGAACAGGGCCGCGACCGTGAGCAGTTGCCACGCCACGCCGAGCACCGCGAACGGCACTACGTGCAGCGGGAGGAATACCAGCGCTGCGAACGGCGGATACGTGAAGGGCAGCGGGAAGTCCGGGGTGTAGCGACTGTAGGTGAAGTTGTAGAGGTCGCCGTCGAGGAGAGCGGCGGAGCCGTCCACATACACATGCAGGTCGACGAGGTTCATCCCGTTGGGCGTGAACAACGTCCAGGCGAGTCGTGCCGCGACGGACACCACCAGCAGTGCCGCGCACCACCGCACCGGATACGAAGGAACTCGTCGTGGCACCGCGGTGCAGCCTCCCGTCGTTCCCTGGCCCGGATGTCCGGACCTTCGGCTCTAGAGACTACCGGCGAACACCCAGCCCTCCGAAACCCTGATTCACTCTGGTAACAATCTCATCTCTACTCACAACAGTCACAAAGGAAACACGTTACCGTCTACCGGGTACCGCCATTCGGAACAAACTGTGGCTACACTCCCCCGAAGGCAACCGCCAACCCGGGTTCGGCACGGTGGGTTGTCCTGCGGGAGGGGACTCCATAGAGTGTCGCCTCGAGCCGTCAGTACCGGCTGGTCTTCCAGGCCTACCAGGTGCTTCAACGACAAGGATGGGGAACAGTGCTTCGTACTCGAGGAATGCGGCGTGCGCTCACAGCGTGCGCACTTGCCGCCACTGCGGGACTGGCGGTGCCGTCGCACGCCTTCGCGCAACCGGCGCCCCCGGCGCTGCCCGACCTGACCCAGTTCGTCGAACTCCCGCAGTTCGAGGTCCCGGCCGACCTGTCCATCGAGTCGTTGACACGTCTGATCCCCGAAATCCAGGCGAACCCCGAGCAGGTAGAAGCACTCGCATCGCTCGCTCCCGCCATCGTCGGAGCTGCGGCAGGGCCGTCGGATGTTGCCGACGTCGCGGACGGCAGCAACGACCTGCTCGCACAGGCGAAGGAACTGCTCGCGAATTCCGAGCTTCCGGAGTCCCTGAAGGGCACCCTTCAGCGCGTCATCACCTTCCTGGACGGCAGCGGCGGCGGTGGCCCCGACATTCCGGCACCGGGCACGGTTGTGATCTCGCAGTTCCTGTACCCCACGCTCGGCCAGGATTGCATCGGTGACGGACAGGACTCCGTGGGCAGCGCGCTCGCAGTGGCCGGTCCTGCTCAGCTGCCGCCCCCGGGCCCGGCCGCCGGTCAGGTCGGATTCGTCTTCACCGCGCTCGGCACCGCGCCTACCGCTGGCGAACAGGACCTGACCCTGAGCTGGATCAATGTCTCCAACGGCCGCAGCGGCACCCAGCCGCTCACCAACGAGGCACGTATCAACCCGGACGGTCCCGCAACGTTGACCGCCATCGCCGACACCGGCGCCGGCCAGGTCGTAGCGGTCGTCTCGGGTGGCATCACCACCCAGAAGGAAGGCGCGGACCCGCGTTCGTGCACCTTCCTCCCCACCCTGGGCCTGGTGTCCGTGCCCTGACGGACACCGATAACAGAACAGCCGAAGACCGCCGGGATTCGTCCCGGCGGTCTTCGCGTGTCTGTACAGAGCTTCGGTCCGGTGCGCTGGACCGAAACCGGTTGTGCATCGGCGGTATCCCCGTGCTAGACACGGTGGACCAACTAGTTGATATGGCGCACTAAAGTTTTCGGCCGCGATCTCGCCGGCCCCTGAGCGAGGAGAGGCATGGCCGTCGAAACTCCGATCCCGACGCGGGAGCAACCCGCTCCTTCCGGGATCGTCGCGGTCCTGGCCATGTGCGGGATCAGCGTCGCCCTCATGCAGACCCTGATCGTGCCGATCCTGCCCCGGCTGCCGCTCCTCGTGAACGCATCTCCGGAGAACACGTCCTGGGCAGTGACCGCGACACTTCTGGCCGGTGCGGTCGTCACCCCGATCAGCGGCCGGCTCGGTGACATGTTCGGCAAACGCCGGATGCTGCTCGCCAGCCTCGGCATGATGGTGCTCGGTTCCGCGGTGTGCGCGATGGCGAACACACTCCTGCCCCTCGTGATCGGTCGGACTCTCCAGGGCGCCGCCGTAGGCGCGATCCCCCTCGGCATCGCCATCCTGCGCGACGAGCTACCGGCCAAACGGGTTCCCGGCGCGATGGCCACGATCAGCGCGACCATGGGCGTGGGCGGAGCAATCGGCTTGCCCCTCGCGGCACTGGTCGCCCAGCTCACCGACTGGCACATGTTGTTCGTGGCCTCGCTGGTGCTCGGCGCGGTCGGCATCGCCGCGGTATGGAAGTTCGTCCCGGAATCACCGCGACGCAACCCGGGCCGGTTCGATTTCCTGGGAGCGGGTCTGCTCTCGGCCGCCCTGATTCTCCTTCTCGTTCCGGTGACGAAGGGAAATTCGTGGGGTTGGGCTGAGCCGGCCACCCTCGCCATGCTCGGCGGAGCGCTGCTGGTCTTCCTGGGATTCGGCTGGTACGAGTTGCGCGTCGACCGGCCGCTGGTCGATCTGCGACTGTCCGCCCGCCGTCCCATTCTGATGACGAACCTGGCGTCGATCGCGCTGGGCTTCGCGATGTACGCGAACGTCCTCGCGTTCCCCCAATTGCTCATGGCGCCACCCGAAACCGGCTACGGACTCGGGCAGACGATGGTCGCTGCCGGTATGGCCCTCGCGCCGAGCGGACTCGTCATGATGGCGTTGTCCCCCGTGTCGGCACGGATCACCACCACGTTCGGCCCGCGTGTCACCCTCGCCTGCGGCGTGGTCTTCGTGGGCGCCGGTTATCTCACGGCGTATCTGCTGCACCGGGAGTTGTGGCACATCATCGCGGCATCGATGGTCATCGGAGCCGGTGTGGGTCTCGCCTACGCGGCCATGCCCGCGCTCATCATGAGTTCCGTCCCGCTCCACGAGTCCGCGGCGGCGAACAGTCTGAACACGCTGATGCGGTCCATCGGTACCTCGACGGCGGCAGCGGTGATCGGTGTCGTGCTCGCAGCGATGACCGTGCAGGTCGGCGATGCAGTCGTGCCGGAACTCAGCGGGTTCCGCACCACCTTCCTCATCGCGGCGCTCGCGTCCGTCGTGGCCCTGGTGTTCACCGCGTTCATCCCGCCGCCACCTCCGCGAGTACGCGAGGTCGGACCGGCTAGAGGCGTGTAAGCGACCACTGTCCGTAATCCGCGCTGAAGACGCGGTTGACGTCGATACCGATTCCGTCGATGGTCCCGCCGCCCTTCTGGTGCAGGTGTGCGCGCGGATGGACGTAACCGGCCGGCGTGCCCCAGTCGTGCTGCCAGTAGAACGCGCCGAGGCCTACCGCGGACGCCCAGTCGATGGTCGGAGAGTTCGCGTACACGCCGGTGTTCGCGGGGCCGACTACCTCCTGCCACGCGAGAAGGTAGGGCACGATCCGGGTGGTGAACTGCTCGAAGTTCGGGTTGTCGTCGATCGACGCGTAGATCGGCCGGTCGGCGGGTCCGCCCGCCGCGCGGTGCAATTCCAGACCGCGTCGCGCGTGCCTCAGTCCTGCGTCGTAGCCGCCGAGCCAGTCGGCGGTCTCCGCCTTGCCGAACTGGTAGCACGACACCACTTCCAGTCCGTTGTCGAGCAGGGCGCCTGCTTCTCCCGGGGTCAACGGCTTACCGAGCATCCAGTCGGCGCCGGGCCGACGGTCGGATACGTACCGGATCGCCCCGATGTGTCCTGCGGCCCTGATCGACGCCGCCGACGGCACACCCGCCGAATAGTCGACGATGGTGCCGAGGACGTCCCGGGCCTGCGCCGCCCCCGGGGCCATGACCGCGGAGGCCACCACGGCGCCCGAGCCGATCGCCGCGTACCGCAACATGTCTCGACGAGAAAACGTCATGGCGCCCCCGTTCCGGAATGTGTGATCGTGCCTTCGGATTGCACCACATTCACACCTGCCACACGCAGCACATCGGTAAAGGTGCTGGTCGGACCTACGCTGCGAACGGTTCTCAGCGGCCCGCCAACTCGGCGAAGAACGCGGGCACGAGCGCGACATCTTCGACGGTGCGCACCGTGGTGCGTATGCCGAGTCCGTGCTCCTTGAGGAGGTCGCACAGACCCTCGCCGTCGACGAGATCGATGGGCGGAGCGCCGTGCCGGTGTGCCTCCGCGCGCGCATCGTCGGTGAAGGATCCGGTGGACACCAGCAGACCCTTCTCCCCGCGACCGACCATCGCCGCACGGAATTCGCGAACGACGTCGGCGCCCGCGCGCTCCTGTCCGCGGACGAACCGGAAGAACACCGAGAAGCTGAGCAGCGAGACACGCAGAATGCCGGTGCCCTCCACCTGGGTGTCGGAGTCGGTACCTCCACCCGGAGCGGGGACTGTCAGAGTCGTGAAGCCCGCGGACCGCAGCACAGCGGTGACGAGGCGCTCGAAACCCTCCGCGGGAAGGTCGGCGACCGCCCCGAGCACAGGCTCTCGCCACAGTTCGGGATCCTCGGGTGCAGCGGCGAGCGGCACGACCTGCGCGCCTTGCGACGAGTTGCGGACCAGGCGTCGGCGTCGCTTCTCCGCGGTGTACGCGACCTGCATGGGCTTGATCTCGGATTCGCGGACCGCGCGACCGTCGTCGGTCACGCTCCACACGCCTCGACGGGTGTTCGACAGCAGGCCCATGCCCTTGAGGTAGGTGCGCGCCCAGGCGATCCGGTACTCGATTTCGGTGCCGGGCCCGTCACCGTGCAGTACGGCCCGGTCCGCCTCGGACAAACCGACCCGGGCGATCACGGCCCCGTCGATCTCCTCGATGACCCCGGATCCGCCGATTTCGATCACGGCCTGCAGCGTCGGCCACAGGAGATCCGTGTACGGCGGCAACGCGGATTCGTCGCCTCCGGTGTTCCGGACGGAATTACCGATCGCGTTCCGGCGCTGCACACCTTCCCCTAACGTTGCGGCCACGCGGCCGCGGCTTCGGTCCTGGACGTCGGAAAATACCCTAGCCGATGGGTCACGGACCCCGGCCGTCGCGCTCCGCTCCGAAACCGTCCGCTCGCACCCGGCCGGCGACCTACCATGCGAGACGGGGACTCCACCCCTTTCTCCGCTTCGCATGAGGTGACCTCATGAACCGACCCGCACCCGTCGACATGGCCCACCACGCGCACCTGAGCGGCATGTTCGCGCCGCAACGCGACGAGGTGGACGTACGAGACCTCGTGGTCGAGGGACATCTGCCCGACGACCTGGAAGGCAGCTACCTGCGCAACGGCCCGAATCCTCGATTCGATCCGATCGGGCAGTACGTCTACCCGATCGACGGGGACGGAATGGTGCACCGCGTCGAACTGTCCGGCGGTACCGCGCGCTACACGAACCGGTTCGTGCGGACCCCGCAGGTCGTGGCCGAGGAGAAGGCGGGACGAGCCCTGTGGGCCGGCATCACCGACCCGTATTTTCCGCCCGCCGACGAGGTGGGGCCCGATCTCGCGAACACCATGCGCGAACTTCCCGACATCAACGTGGTCCGTCACGGCGGGCGGTTGCTCGCGCTGGCCGAGGCCGCGCCGCCGTACGCGCTCGGTTCGGAACTCGAAACGCTGGGCCGGGAGACATTCGGCGGGGCGTTACCTGTCGGCCTTACCGCCCATCCCAAGATCGATCCGCGCACCGGCGAGATGGTCGCGTTCTGCTACATGCTCGACGCGCCGTTCCTGACATGGTCGGTGTTCGGCCCGGACGGCGCGGTCGTACGCGCGGCCACACCCGTCGACGGTGCCGACCGCCCTCTGATGGTGCACGACATGGCTCTCACCGAGACCTATATCGTGCTGATCCTGGCGCCGATGGTCTTCGACCTGGAAAAGATCTTCACGGGCGCCTCGCCCTTGGACTGGCAACCCGAACTCGGGGTCCGGATCGCCCTCGTCCCCCGCGACGGTGGCGCAGTGCGCTGGTTCTCCACCGACTCCTTCTGGATGTGGCACACCGCCAATGCCTTCGACCTCCCCGGAGGAGACGTCGCGGTCGACTACGTCGAGTGGCGGTATCCCGGCGCGTTGACCCAGCACGACGGACCCAACCCGTCGCTGTTGCGCCGCGCCGTCATCGGGCGGCACGGCGTCGCCCGCACGACACTCCACGACCGCGACATCGAGTTCCCCCGCATCGACGAGCGTCTGTCGACGGACCGACACCGCATCGTCGCCACGCTGGGCCGCAGCGGGTCGCAACGATTGCCGTCCGGCTCCGCCGACGCATTGTTCTGGTTCGACGTGGATTCCGGCGCCGACACGGTGTGGTCCGGGGGCACGCTCTCCCCCGGCGAGCCGGTGTACCTCACGAGCACGTCCGGCGCCGGTTACTGGGGTTCGATCGCGACCGACTTCACCGATCTGACGAGCTGGTTCCTGGTGTTCTCCGCCGATGATCCCGGCACCGGACCGCGTGCACGGGTGCGGTTACCGATCCGGGTGCCGGCGGGATTGCACGGCACGTGGGTGCCCTCGGGGTAGGGGCAGCCACCGCTTACTGTGGACCGATGGGTTTCACACGTGCCGAACTCGAATCTTTCCGCGACGCCGTGGTTCCCGACCTCGTCGGGCCGGGATGCCGCTTGCTGTTCGTCGGGATCAATCCCGGGCTGTGGACTGCGGCGACGGGTGCCCACTTCGCGCGACCCGGAAATCGGTTCTACCCCGCGCTTTTTCGGGCCGGGATCATCACACACCCGATCGCCCCGTCGGAAGGAATGAGTGCGGCCGATCGCAACCACCTGATCGAACGCGGCGTGGGCATCACCAACCTGGCTCCGCGGGCGACCGCCCGCGCCGACGAGCTGACGTCGGACGAATTGCGTGCGGGCGCCGAACGATTGGCGTCGGTGGTGACCGAGTTCCGCCCGCGGGTCGTCGCGGTTGCGGGGATCACGGCGTACCGGGCGGCGTTCGGCAAGCGCACGGCGCGGACGGGTCTTCAGGACGACACCATCGGGGGCACGCCGCTGTGGGTGGTACCCAACCCGAGCGGACTCAATGCCCACGAGACCGTCGAGTCGCTGGCGGTGGCCTACGCGGAACCTGCTCGGGCCGCGGGGATCCTCAGCGCTCCGAGTTCACCCGCCCGCTGATCTTGTCGAGGTAGCCCGCCGCGCGATAACCGGGCGCGGTCCCCTCCACGAGAATCGCCGAACCGTCCGAGTTCTCGGTCCTCAGCGGAAGGATTTCCTGATACTCGGGCGAGTCGTACCACCCGCGTGCCCGTTCGAGGTCGGGGAACTCGATGAGCACCAGGTGGCCGGGCCATTCCCCTTCGAGGACGTGGGGGTCTGTTCCGTGGACGAGGAACCGGCCGTCGAATGCACGAACGGTGTCGTCGATCTTCGTCAGGTATTCGGCGATGGCGTCTCCGAAGTCGACGCTGCGGAGGTGGGCTACTGCGTATGCGGTCATGCCTCGAGCGTGCCGCGCCGGGCGGCGCCGGTCGATTACCTCGGAGGTAATGGCGGCCGTTCCCGGCGGCTCTATTCTCGACAACATGACGGTCGTCGAGAGGGTCCGGCCCGGGGCGTTGCTGCGCGCGTGGCGGGAACGCCGGGGAATGAGCCAACTCGACCTTGCGCATCGGGCAGGCATCTCGTCGCGGCACATCAGCTTTGTCGAGACAGGGCGGTCGCAGCCGTCCCGGGACATCGTGGTGAGACTGAGCGAGCATCTCGATATTCCCTTGCGGGAACGAAACTCGATTCTGCTCGCCGCGGGACTCGCGCCCGCCTATCCGGAGCACCGGCTCGACGACGTGCCGTTGAGTGCGGTCGCCGATGCCATCACCCGGATCCTGGAACTGCACCGGCCGTTTCCCGCGCTGGTCGTCGACCGGCACTGGACGATGGTCGACGCGAACGACGCCATCACGGCGCTGGTCTCGGACTGTGCGGCGGACCTGCTCGAACCGCCCGTCAACGTGCTGCGGCTGACACTCCACCCGCGGGGACTTGCGCCGCGTATCGCCAATCTCGGCCAGTGGCGCGCGCACCTGCTGGCACGGTTGCGCCATCAGATCGCGGCGACCGGCGATCCCGTGCTCGCGCGCCTGCACCGGGAACTCGAGCAGTATCCGTGCGACGACCCGGTCTCGGCCACGGATCCCCACGCGCTGGTCGTGCCGCTGCAGTTACGGGTCGACACCGGCGTGTTGTCGTTCCTGAGCACGACCACGCTGTTCGGGACCCCCCTGGACGTCACGGTGTCGGAATTGGCCATCGAAGCGTTCTATCCCGCGGACGCCTGGACGGCTTCGGCGCTGCGCGCCGGGTAGGCACCGGAGAGGTTGCCGAAGCGGTGTCGTGGCGGTGTCGTGCGCGCTACCGTTGGGACGGAAACTGTGTTCGAGCAGATCCGAAAGGCTTCGTCATGAGCACTACGAAATGGTGGGTCGTCGACGGACGCGACGACGGTTTCGCTCTCGAGCAGCGTGCCACCGGGGACATCGTGATCATGAACAACGCGACGTCGGAAGAGCATGTGCTGCCGGGATACGTGTGGAAGCACTCCCCGAGTTTCGGCTTGCAGATTCAGAGCGACGGGCCTCCGCCCTATGGCTCCTGGATCGAGAACCCGGAAGAGTGACGTCACGGAAGTGACAAGACGGGAGCGGCACGCCTGAAGGGGAAGGCTCGTCAGCCCATCGAGATCTGCCACACGAGGGCTGCCGCCAGCGCCCCGACGCCGTTGAGCGACCAGTGCAATGCGATCGGAGCGAGGATGCTCCCGCTGCGCCGGCGTAGCCAGGTGAAGACGAACCCTGCGGCGGCGGTCGCAATCACCGCACCGGTGACGCCTGCGACCTGCCCCAAGACGCCGGACCCGAAGATCGCCGCCAGGCCGGCATTGCCCGCGGTCAAACCGAGGGAGGACGCGACGTGCCACAGACCGAACAGCAACGACCCGGCGGCGAATACTCCGCGAGCACCCCATACGCGTTCGAGGGTGCCGTGAAGCACGCCGCGAAAAGCGAGTTCTTCGGGAATCACGGTCTGTAGCGGAATGATGATCATCGATGCGACGAGCGCGCCGGACAGTGTTGCGTAGCGCTCGGACAGGAAGAACTGCCGGGTGAACGGGAGCGCGATGCCGATCGCCACGACTGTGAGAACGAGCGCGACTGCGGCCACCGAATAGAGCGTGCCGCGCTTCCAGTGGCGCGGCGACAAGCCGAGTTCCGACCACCGCATACCTCGGCGCCGCATCAGGACGACCAGGATCGCGGCGGAGACCGGCACGGTGGCGATCGACGCCCATACGGTCGTGAAGTGCGCGATCACATTGGTTGCGATCAGGACGCAGACCACTACCGCGACATCTATCCATGCGTGGAAGCGGGGCAGCCAGGCCAAGGAGGGCAATGGTGAGGCTTCAGCGGTCACGCGGTCTTCTCCCGGGGTTTCTCGTGCATCCATACCAGTGTAAGGATTTCGACCGGCAGACTGCATGACGCGCGTCACCTCCGAGTTGCGAGATCGGGCACGGGCCTGTGGACCTGGGATGACCGCAGCCCCACATCCCGAAACTCCCCGATGTTCCGGAGATGCGGGCCACACCACCTGCATGTGACGCCTGCGTCACATGCCCCGTTGTCGAGGTCACGATCTTGCGCGACTAATCTGTCTCCGGAACACCACCCCCTCTTCCAGGAGAAACAATGGCCGACTTCCTCTACGAGGACCTGCTGCCGATCGGGGAAGACCCCACCGAGTATCGGCTGCTGACCAGCGAGGGGGTGTCCACCGTCGAAGGCCCCGACGGCCGCACCTTTCTGAAGGTCGAGCCCGAGGCGCTGCGCCTGCTCACCGAAACAGCGCTGCACGACATCTCGCACTATCTGCGGTCGGATCACCTGAAGCAGCTCGCGAGCATTCTCGACGATCCCGAGGCATCGGACAACGACAAGTTCGTCGCGCTCGATCTCCTGAAGAACGCGAACATCGCCGCGGCAGGTGTGCTGCCGATGTGCCAGGACACCGGCACCGCGATCGTCATGGGTAAGCGCGGCCAGCAGGTGCTCACCCCCGGTGACGACGAGGAGTCGATCGCACGGGGCGTGTACGACGCCTACACCCGGTTGAACCTGCGGTACTCGCAGAACGCTCCCCTGACCATGTGGGACGAGAAGAACACCGGCAACAACCTGCCCGCACAGATCGAGCTGTACGCGGACACCGCGAAGGGCCACGAGAACTCTTACAAGTTCCTGTTCATGGCCAAGGGCGGCGGGTCGGCCAACAAGTCGTACCTGTACCAGGAGACCAAGGCGATCCTGAACCCGGACTCGATGATGCAGTTCCTCGAGGCCAAGATCCGGTCGCTCGGCACCGCAGCGTGCCCGCCGTATCACCTCGCGATCGTCGTCGGCGGTACGTCGGCAGAGTTCGCACTCAAGACCGCCAAGTACGCCTCCGCCCACTACCTCGACGAACTGCCGACCGAGGGCGCCATGACGGGTCGCGGTTTCCGCGATCACGAACTGGAGAAGAAGGTCTTCGAGCTCACCCAGAAGATCGGGATCGGCGCGCAGTTCGGCGGCAAGTACTTCTGCCACGACGTCCGCGTGGTGCGCCTGCCGCGCCACGGTGCGTCGCTGCCGGTCGCGATCGCCGTGTCGTGCTCGGCCGATCGCCAGGCGAAGGCGAAGATCACTCCGGAGGGCGTGTTCCTCGAGCAGCTCGAGTTCGACCCGGGCCGCTTCCTGCCCGAGATCACCGACAGCGCGCTCGACGCGGAAACGTCCGGTGTCTCCGGGACCGGCAAGGGCGCGGCCGTGAAGATCGATCTCACCCGCCCGATGCCCGAGATCCTCGCCGAACTGTCGAAGCACCCCGTCAAGACGCGCTTGTCGCTCACGGGTCCTCTCGTCGTCGCCCGGGACATCGCGCACGCGAAGATCAAGGAGCGTCTCGACGCGGGCGAGGAGATGCCGCAGTACCTCAAGGACCACCCCGTGTACTACGCCGGCCCGGCGAAGACCCCGGAGGGTCTCGCGTCCGGGTCGTTCGGGCCCACCACAGCCGGTCGCATGGACTCGTACGTCGAGCAGTTCCAGGCTGCCGGCGGCTCGATGATCATGCTCGCCAAGGGAAACCGGTCCAAGCAGGTGACCGATGCGTGCCACAGGCACGGTGGTTTCTATCTCGGTTCGATCGGCGGCCCCGCGGCACGCCTGGCACTGGACTGCATCAAGAATGTCGAGATCGTCGAATACGAAGAACTCGGTATGGAGGCGGTCTGGAAGATCGACGTCGAGGACTTCCCGGCGTTCATCGTCGTCGACGACAAGGGCAACGACTTCTTCGCCCACACCGGCGAGGTGACGCTCACCGTCGGCAAGCGTCCGGGACTGTAAGACCCGGCGCCACAGCGTGATCGGCCCCGGTGGGAGTTTCTCCCACCGGGGCCGATTGCTCGGGTTCGACTCTCAGGCCGCGCAGGCGTGCGTCCGCGAAAGCACCGCGGGTGACTGCACGACGACCCTGCGCAGGAAGTCGACGACGATCTGCGGCGACGGCGCCGCGCCCGGAGCGGCTACATCGCACAGGGTCCGATATGTCTCGACCGTCATGACGGGAACGACGCGGAAGTGCGTCGACATCGTGAAGGTGATGTCGAGGTCGCGGTCGGGGACCCGAAGCTTCAACTCCGGGCCGTGCGCGCCCACGAGTACGCAGACGTCGACCGTTGCTCCTGCTGCGAGGTATTCGAACGAGGCGGAATGCACGTGGTTGTGTGCCATTTGCCGGTAGAGCGGCCGCAGCCCACCGAGAACCAGCGGCGGCAGCGCGACCGTGCGGGATTGCTCGGCGCTGAACATGCGATCTCTCCTTCGGTAACCGGCTCACCGAACCAGCCGGTCTTTACTGTAAAAAACCCAATATTGGAACTATCCCAGAAAAGGCACGGGGGTGCAACCGTCGGCCCGCGCCGGCCGAACGCGCGTCGACGTCACGACACCTTCTTCTTGAGGTAGTCGTGCGTCGCGTCGAAACGCGAGAGCATGTACTCCCCGACCGTGATGGGCGGGTAGATCGGCTCCGCCCCCTGTTCCACGCACGTGGGGATCGCCTCGATCACCGCATGGAAATCCGGGGCCACGAAGTACGGCAGTGAATACCGGTCCTTCCCAACGGGGTTGAGCACCCGGTGGCGGGTCGACACGTATCGGTGATTGGTCCACCGCGCGATCATGTCGCCGAGGTTGACGATGAGCGCATCCGGTGGGGTGACGACATCGATCCATCCTCCCCCGCGCGCCGCGACCTGCAGCCCCCCGACATCGTCCTGTGCGAGCAGCGTCAGGGACCCGTAGTCGGTGTGGGCTCCCGCGCCGGGCGCGGTGTCCCCCTCCGGGACCGGTGGGTAGTGCAGCATGCGCAGGGAGGCGATGGGATCGGTGAACATGGGCTCGAACGCCTCGCGGGTCAGGCCGAGGGCGAGGGCGAGTCCGTGCATGAGGTGCGTGTTGATCTCGAGGCAGGCGTGCGCGTACTCGTCGGCGACGCTCTTGAATTCGGGCATGAGTGCGGCCGGCCACTGCGCCGGCCCGTGCAACGGTGTGCCCGCGACGACCTCCGGGTGGTCGGGGCCACGGTCGTAGGTGATGTCGAGCGCTTCCTTGGCATCGGCTCCGATCGCCGCGTCGAGAGTCTCGGCCTTCGGCGGGACGTATCCGCTGTGGCACGGCGACTTCGCGATAGAGATCTCCATCTTCTCCTCGAACGGCAACGAGAAGAACCGGCGCGCCTGCTCCATCGTCTCGGCGCGGAGTCCCGGCTCGAGGCCGTGTCCTGTCACGACGAAGAACCCGAGGTCGGTGCACGCGGCGTCGAGCGCGCGAACGACCGTGTGCGGGTCGCTTCCGTCACGTAACGGCCGGAGGTCGATGACGGGCAGTGCGTCCATGGGTGCTCCTGGAAAGAGGGTCGGCAAGTGATCGCTATCAGTTAATTCCTGCGATGCTGCCGTGCCGTCTCGTTCCGGTGAGGTGCGTGTTACGACGGTTCCCGCGGCGCGCCCACGCACAGCACCACCCGCGCGCGTTCCACTCCCCGGTGCTCCCACTGCATTTCGGTGCCGGCGACGGCGAACAGGCAGTCCCCTTCTTCGAGGACGACGGATTCACGGTCCCGCATTCGCACTTCGAGGCAACCATCGGTGATCACGACTACGAGGTCGTCCGGGCGGCGAAACCACCCGCTGACATCGTCCTCGGGGGCGATGACGTACTGGTACACCTCGCCGATCGCTCCGTTGCCCTGTGCCATCCACGTCGTCGGGGTGGTCGGGGCCCCGGTCACAACCTGCGCGACGCGCCGTTCCGCCCGCACCACCAGCACGTCTCCTTCCGGTGCCGCGTCGAGAAAGTGCGACGGCGAGCACTCCAACGCATCTGCGATCTTGTACAGCGTCGCCAGCGACGGCACGTTGAGTCCTCGCTCGACCTGACTCAGGAACGCCTGGCTGATCCCGGCGCGCGTCGCCAGCGTCCGAGCGCTGAGTCCCGCCTGTCTGCGGGCAATGCGAACAGCCCGTCCGACCCGGGCAACCCGATCGTGTTCCTCCGGTGTCACATCTCCCCCTCCACGTCGCAGGTTCCGCACAAACGAAACCGAACCCCGAACCCCGAAACACAAACGTCACGGATCGGACATGGTCTCTCAACCCGGACCCTGGATCGTCTCGCCTTAACAAATAGCGAATTACTCGGAAGGTCACACCGAATGGTGACACCAGCTTCAACATCCCGCATCACGACCGCACCGGCGGCCGAACTCTCCGGCGCCGACGACGGCGTCGTGATGCAGGGCATCGCGCGGTCGTTCGGAGACAACATCGTCCTCCGCGACGTCTCGCTGCACATTCGGCCCGGTGAGGTCTACGCACTCCTCGGCGAGAACGGTGCCGGCAAGTCCACGCTGATGCGGATCCTCACCGGCCTGCTGCCTCCGGATGCGGGCACCATCACCGTCGACGACCTCACGCTCGACGCCGGAGGCAGCGACCGAATCGCTATGGTGCACCAGCATTTCATGCTGGTCCCGTCGATGACGGTTGCCGAGAACTTCCTCCTGGGGCGCTCGCGGGGAGTTGTCGGCCGAGGACGGCTGCGCCGCACGTGTGACGAGATCTCGGCGCTGGCAGCCGAAACCGGGCTTGCCTGCGACCCGTCGGCACGCGTCGACACTCTGTCGGTGGGCGAGCAACAGCGCGTCGAGATCCTGCGCGCCCTGCACCTCGGCGCCCGCTATCTCCTGCTCGACGAACCGACCGCGAATCTCGCTCCCGCGGAGGTACATTCACTGCTGGCACAGATTCGCGATCTGGCGGTCGAGCGGGGTGTCGGAATCGTGCTCATCACGCATCACCTCGAAGAAGTGCTCGAAGCGGCAGACCGGGTGGGTGTGCTCCGCGGCGGACGGCTGGTCGCGGAGAAACCGGTCGCAGAGGTCACCACCGCCGAACTCGCCCGCGACATGGTCGGACGCGACGTCGGTCTCGGCATTCGCCGCGCCGCTGCGGAACCGTCCGGAGGACGCATGCTCGAACTCGTCGGGGTCTCGGTGCCCGGAAAGCTGGACGAGGTGACCCTGCGGGTCGGGGCCGGGCAACTCGTCGCGGTGGCCGGTGTCGAGGGCAACGGGCAGTCCTCGCTCGAGGACGTCCTCTCCGGCCTCGCTGCCGATGCGTCCGGTGCGGTGCGCATCGCCGACCGGGAGGTCGACATCTCGAGTCCGCGCTTTCTCCGCGATGCCGGGGTCGGCATCGTTCCCTCCGACCGCTACACCCGCGGCCTGGTGAAATCGCTCGGCATCGACACGAATCTCGCGGTCGACAGTTACACCACCCCTCCCCTCGCGCGGCGCGGGGGCCGACTGTCCCGCAGCGCCATCCGTGAACGCGCCGAACGCATCATCGCTGCCCTGTCGGTGAAGGCCTCGAGCCCCCGCACGCTCGCGGGCACGCTCTCCGGCGGCCACGCCCAGCGTGTGGTGCTCGGCCGGGTTCTCGACGGCGCTCCCGCCGTGCTGGTCGTGGCCCAGCCGACACGCGGTCTCGACGTCGGCGCAACGGAATTCGTGTGGGACACCCTCGTCGAACACCGGGCGCGTGGTGCCGCGATCCTGCTGATCTCCTCCGACCTCGACGAGATCTGCAGTCTCGCAGACCGTGTCGTCGTCCTGTATCGCGGCCGCATCGTCGCGGAATTCGACGAGGGCCCGTTCGACCGCGAGGCTCTCGGTTCCGCGATGGGCGGATTCCAGGAAGTGGCGGCATGAGCACCGGCATGCTGAGTCCGCCGGTGGCGGCACCGCCCCCGGACCCGGCGACACGCTCGCGACTGCGCAGCCTCCTGACCACGGTGGGGATCCCCTTCCTGGCAGTGGCCGTGGGACTCGCCGTCGGTGCGGTGCTCATCGTTCTCGCCGGCGGCAACCCCGGTGAGGCCTACGCCACGATGCTGAACGCCGCACTCGGCGGCGACACCCAACTTGGACGCTTGCTCACCGGCATGACACCGCTGGTGCTCATAGGCCTCGGCTACGCGATCGCCTACCGCACCGGGTTCATCACGATCGGCGCCCAGGGCCATTACGACGTGGGAGCCATCACCGCTGCCGCAGTGGTTCTCAGCCTTCCGCTCGGCACCTCCTGGGTTGCGATCCCCGTCGTCGCCGTGACCGCCGCCGTTGCCGGCGCCTGCGTCGGCGGTATCGCCGGCGTCCTGAAGGCGCGACTGGGCGTGAACGAGATCATCTCCTCGCTCATGCTCAACTACCTCGTCTTCTATGCTCTGGCCTGGACTGTCCGCAAACCTCTCGCCAACCCCAACGGCTTCACTCCCGAGTCCGAACGCATCCCGGACTGGGCGGCCCTGGCGACCATTCCGGGCACGCGGATCCACATCGGCGTGTTCGTCGCTGTCGCAGCGGTCCCGCTGGTCTGGTGGCTGATGCGCTCGACCCGGTTCGGATTCTCGTCTCAGATCGTCGGTGAGAGCCCCAGCGTGGCTGCGGCAAACGGCATCTCGGTTGCCCGGACCATCGTCACCTCGGCGCTGATCAGCGGTGCGCTCGGTGGTATCGCCGGAGCGATCATGTTGCTCGGCAGCGAGTTCCGCCTGTCGCTCGCCGTCTCCTCTGGCATCGGATTCACCGCGATCGTGGTGGCCCTGCTCGGACGGCGGAACCCGTTCGGCATCGTCCTTGCGGCGGCCCTGGTCTCGGGGCTGACCCTCGGTAGCCAGGCCGTGCAGCGCACCCAGGAGATCCCGGCCTCGATCGGCACCGTCGTGCAGGCCGTGATGATCCTGACGGTGCTGCTCGCCAATCGAATCGTGGAGCGTGCCCGATGAACTGGTCCGACGTCCTGGGCGCCGGAGCGCTCGTCCCCCTGCTCACGGCCGCGCTGCGCCTCGCGGTGCCCATCATCCTCGCTGCTGCGGGAGCCTGCCTGGCCGAACGTTCCGGCCTCATGAACCTGGGTATCGAAGGCCAGATGATGGTCGGTGCCATCACGGCATTCGTGACCGTCTACTACACCGGAAACCCTCTGTTCGGGGCCGTCACCGGCGCTGTCGCCGGCCTCCTGACCGCTGCGATCGTCGGCTACCTGACGATCACGATGGCAGTCGACCAGATCATCACCGGAATCTCGGTGGTCATCCTCGGGACCGGACTCGCGTCGTTCCTCTACCTCCAGGTCTTCGGGATGACCGGCACACCCCCGCGCATTCAGGGCAGCACGCCCGTCGACCTGCCCGTGCTCTCGGACATTCCCGCGATCGGCCAGATCGTCTTCTCCCAGTCGCCCCTCGTCTACGCGGCACTGCTGCTGGTGGTGGCGCTGTGGTGGGTGCTCTCGCGCACCGCGTTCGGACTGTCCGTGCGCGCGGCGGGAGAGAGTCCCGAGGCTGCCGATTCGGTCGGCGTCTCGGTTCCCCGCACCCGCTGGATCACCCTTCTGATCTCCGGCGCAACAGCGGGCATGGCCGGCGCTCTCGTGATCGACGGACTCGGCTTCTTCCAGGACGGCATCACCGGCGGCCGAGGCTGGATCGCCCTCGGTGTGGTGATCCTGGCCAGGTGGAACCCGCTCGGCGCCATCGCCGGCGGCTTCATGTTCGGCCTCGTCGATGCCTTCCAGTTGCGCGTGCAAGCAGCGTCCGGTGGTCAAGCGACCTCGGTGCCGTACGAACTCTTCCAGGCGATGCCGTACGCGGTAACCCTCGTCGCCGTTGTCGTGACCACCGTGGGTTTCGCCCGCAACAACGCACCCAAGGCACTCGGCGTTCCCTTCGTTCCTGCCAGATAACTACCCCCCCCGAGACAGGCTCGTGTACACGAGTCTCCGTTCCCCTAGGAGAAACACGTGAAGAAACTGGGTACCGCTGTTGCGGTGATCGCCGCGGCCGGAGTCGCCGTTTCCGGATGCTCGTCGAGTTCGGAGTCCGGAGCATCGTCGTCGTCCGACGGCGTCGTCAAAGCCGCCATCATCACCTCAGGCCCGGTCAACGACCTCGGGTGGAACCAGGGCATGGTGGAAGGCGCCGAGAAACTCGAAGCCGAGGGACTCATCGATCTGACCGTGGTGCAGCAGGATTCGGGCGCCACCTCCGAACAGATCGCCCAGATCGTGACCGACCTCGCCGAGGACGGCCACGACCTCGTCGTGGGACACTCGTTCAACTACGGCGAGCCGATCAAGGGTGTCATCGCGGACTACCCAGACGTGTTGTTCGCCTACGCCGGCGGGTTCGGTGACATCACTGCCAACCTCGCCGACTACAGCCAACCGTTCTACGAGGGCTCCTTCCTGTCGGGCATTCTCGCCGGTGACCTGACGAAGTCCGGAATTCTGGCCGGCACAGCCGGTTTCGAGATCCCGGTGTGCAAGGCGCAGATCGAGTCGTTCGCCGACGGTGCCCGCCTGAGCTACAAGGGACCGGGCGAAATCCAGCTCCGGCCGTCCTACATCGGCGGATGGTCCGACGCTGCGGCCCAGACCCTCGAGGCTGTCAACGCGCTCGTCGACCAGGGCGCCGATCAGTTCACCACGTGCGGCGTGGACGCGGCCACGATCGAAGGTGCCAAGCAGCGCGGCGTGGGTGTCGCCGGTTACGCGATGGACCAGACGCCGCTCGCCCCCGAGAACGTCGTGTCCTCGATCGTGTGGAATCTCGACGAGGTCCTCCGCGCGATGGTGGCAGACGTCGAGTCGGGCAACATCGATCCCGCCAAGTACTACGACGTGGACTTCGCGGAGGGCGGCGTCGACGTCGCGGTGAACCCTGCGTTCGCCGACAAGATCTCCCCCGAGGCGATGGCGCTCTTCGAGGAGTACCGGGAGAAGATCAAGTCCGGCGAGTTCGAGGTCGAATACAAGGGCGGAGCGTAACCCGATGACGGTGACCCTCGAGGCAGTGCGGGCGCTGCCCAAGATCGAACTGCACCGCCACCTCGAGGGCACCGTCCGCCCCGACACGGTGCACGCACTCGCCGCAGCCAACGGCACGCCGCTGCCCGTGGACGACATGCGCACGCTCTACACGTACCGCGACCTGCGGCACTTCCTGGACGTGTACGACACGGTATGCAGCACACTCGTCTCCGCCGCGGACTTCCACCGCATCGCGTACGAATCGGTGCTCGACGCAGCAGCGACGGGAATCGTCTACACCGAAATGTTCTTCACCCCGCACGTCCACCTCTCGCGTGGAGTGCCCGCGGCCCACGTGTGGGACGGGATCACCGCGGGGTTGCGAGACGGAATCGCCGACACCGGAATCGGCGTCCGGATGATCATGGACTGCACCAAGTTTCTCGGCCCCGCACTCGCGCAGATCGAACTCGATCTGTTCACCTCACTGCCCGATCCCGACGGATTCCTCGTCGGGATCGGCGGTGACGGTATCGAAGCCGGCGTCGATGACGCCGCGTTGGCTCCGGTATTCGCCGAGGCCGCGCGGCGCGGGTTGCGCCGGACCTACCACGCCGGAGAGTTCAGCGCCCGAAGTGTCGCCGACGCGGTCCGGGTCCTCGGCTGCGAACGCGTCGATCACGGTCCGCTCGTGGTCGAGGATCCTGCGCTGGCTGCAGAGGCAGCGGACCGCGGCATCGTCTTCACGCTGTGCCCGAGTTCGGACGTCCTGATATCCCAGGTCTACCCGTCGGTGCGTGACCACTCCCTCCCGCGCATGCTCGAGGCCGGGCTGCACGTCACCGTCAACAGCGACGACCCCGCGATGCTGGGCCGCGATATCAGCGACGAGTACGTCACGGTCGTCGAAGAAGGACTGGTGACGCCGGAACAGTTGTGCGACATCGCGATCGGCTCCGTCGACGCCTGCTGGCTACCGGACGACGACAAGGCCGCGCTCCGCGCACGACTCGGTGCCGCCTGGGGCACCGCGTTCTAGCCGACCCCGTCGGGGCGTGGCCGTGCGCCGTTCAGGAACAACTCCGTGATCCGGCGTGCAACGGCAGCTCCGCCGGACTCCGTCGCGCGTGCGAGGTGAAGGAAGGCGTTCATCAAGAACTCGGGTTCCCCGGTGAGTTCGTTCCTGTCGACGGCGTCGGCAAACAGGGCGACCACCGGGTCGAGGACTTTGCGGACATAGAGTCCGGAAATCTCCTCGCGGGTCGTCTCGCCCACCTGGTCGAGGGCGTCGTAGATCCGTTGCTCGAACGTGATCGTGGACCGGTGGTGCTCGGAGGAGACAACGGCGAGCGCGGTCAGACGATCGTCCAACGGTCCGTCGCTTCCGAGCGCCTCCAGGATGTGCACGTGGAGACCTTCGATGAACTCTTGCGCCACTGCCCGGTAGAGGTCTTCCTTCCCACCGGGAAAGTGGTGGTAGATCGAGGGTTTGCGGATCCCGACGTCGTCGGCCACCCCCACGAGCGAGATGCCGGAGTAACCGGTCGCGGCGAGTTGGTCGGCGAACGCCCTCATGATCTGCGTCCGGGTATCGGTTCCGTCGATCATCGGTTCCTCCGGGCATGGTTCGACGACAGGACACAGGCAAGTGCACCCGCTACCAGGAGCGTAACGAGCACGGCGGTCGCGAGGGGCGCCGCCTCGAGGGCGGCTCCGCTTTCCAGATGGCGCGCGGTCTCCACGAGGTAGGTGATCGGGTTGATGGTGGCGACCGCACGCATCCACCCGGAAAGCTGTTCGACGGGAGCGAAGAATCCCGTGAAGAACGACATGCCGAACACTACGAGGGTGACCAGGTTGATGCTCGATGTCGAGGCTCCGCGCACGGCGAGTGCCACCGTGAACAATGCCACCGCGAGGCCGAGAACGAGCATGAGACCGAGCATGGCAACCACTCCCGGCAGCGCCCCCGGGCGGTAACCGACCAGTACGGCGCCTGCGACGGTCACGACCTGCTGGAATGCGACAACGATGAGGGTCGCGACGAGTGTCCCCGCGAGAAAAGGCGCGGACGTTCCGTGCGCCATGCGGAGCCGGTCGAGATATCCGCTCGACACGTCCTGATGGACCAGGGTGCCCGCCGCTCCGGCACCGGTCGCGACTCCGGTGACGAGAATCAGTGGCAGGAGAAAGGCGATGAAGCTACCGCCGGGCAGATAGGTCTCTCCGACGGTGCTCAACTGACCGGTGTAGACGAGCAGGAAGAACAGCGATTGTGCAAGGGGGCTGACCAACAACGCCGGGGAACGCAGCAGCGTCCGGAGCGAGCGGATCGTCGCTGCCGTGACGACCGTGATCGGGATGGCGGCCGGGGTGTGAACGGGAGATGTTGCAGTGGAGATCATTCGTGTCCTTCGAGCAGAGAAGCCGACGTGTCAGCGAGATGCGAGTGCAACGAACACATCGTCGAGAGATGGTTCCGACAGCCTGATTTCACGTACCGCTCCCGCCATGGCACCGATGTCTTCCAGGGCGGTCTCGAGCACGTTCGAATCCTCCGGCAAAGCGAGGCGAACGAGGTCTTCCGCTCGAGGCTCCGCCTGAAATGCCGTACGAGACTTAGTGATCAGGTGCTGCGCGGCGGCCCGGTTCGCCAATCCGAGAGTGAGAGTGCGCTCACCGACCCGTCGTTTGAGAGTGTCGGGCGTGTCGTGCGCGACGACACGGCCCTCCCGGAGCACCACGATGTCCGTGGCGAGGACCTCCGCTTCGTGCAGGTCCTGCGTCGAGATCAGAAGAGTGCGGTTCGGGTCGCTGTCGTTCAGTCGCGTCAACTCGTTCCAGAAATCCAGACGGGCGAGTGGGTCCAGTCCGGTTGTCGGTTCGTCGAGAACGATGACGGGCGGTTCGCCTATCAGCGCGACCGCCAGATCGACCTTGCGCCGGGTGCCGCCCGACAGCTGCGCGATTCGTTTGCGGCTGTGTTCTCCGAGGCCGAACAGTTCGACGAGTTCGCGCGCGCGTTCGCGTGCGCCTCGCCGGCCCATTCCGAGCGCGAAGCCCTGGAACTCGAAGATCTCCGTCGGGGTGGCAAGGGGATCGAGCGCATTCGACTGGGGTGTGAGTCCGATCGAACGTCGTGCGTCCCGCAGGTGTTCGCGGGAGTCGTGGCCTTCGATGCGAACACTTCCCGAGGTCGGGGTACGGATAGTCGCGATGATCTCCAGCAGGGTGGACTTTCCTGCGCCGTTGGGGCCGAGGACGATCGTGCGACTACCGCGGGCAACATCGACCGACACGTCGTCGAGGACGACGCGGTCACCGTAGGACTTGGTCAGGGCGTGGATTTCGATCGCGGGTGAAGTAGGCACGAAACCAGACTACCTACCGGAAGGTAGGGCAGCAAACAAGCGGCCCCTGCAACCGAAACCGGGCAGTGCCGTCCTACCGCGACCCCACTGACACGGTTGCTGCAGGTAGCACGGCCGAACACCACTCCACGAGTGCCCGCGCAAGCTCGGTGCGCGCGGACAACTGGGGGGCATGGTCGGTGTCCAGGCTCACGACCGTCGCTCCCGGAACGAGCCGCTGCATCTCCCTCTGCGCGGCGAGTGGGACCGAACGGTCGCGTAGCGCCTCGATGTACAGCCTCGGCAGCGATCCGAATCGATCCGCCGTCCAGATGGGCGCCATGAGCCGCGCAGCCTCGAGTTGCGGACGCAGTCTGCGCGCCGCCTCCATCGCATCGACGGCGTCGGCCTCGTGAAAGAAGACTGCGGCAGCGGCTTCGGGCGGCACCACGGTTCCGCGACCGTCGGCCGTGACCTGCAACCACTTCGAAATCCCCACCGGCGGTTCGAGTCCCAGACCGTCGCACAACTGCCCGAAGTCGACGCCGGACGGCAGCATCATTCCCGCCACGTACGCGACTCCGGCGACACGGTCGGGCATCATCTCCGCGACCTGTGTCGCAACGATGCCACCACCGGAGTGCCCGACGACGAACACGGTGCCTTCGAGTCCGGCCACGTACTCGGCGACGTGTCCGGCAACGTCGTCGAGCGTGACATCGCGGTCGGCCCACCGGCCCACCCCGGGCAGCGACAACGCGTGCGGTGTATGCCCTGCCGCGGTCAGTGGTTCCGTCACCGTGTCCCAGACCCAGCTACCCGCCCACGCCCCGTGAACGAGGACGACATGGCTCACGATCGGTTCTCCCCCGCTGCGGCGAGCACCCGCGCCGCTTCCCGCTCTGCCGCGGTGTTCTTCGTGCCGTGCCGGGAGCCGGCAAGCTTCGCCTTGATGTGGTCCCGCACGACGACGGGTTCGTACGGATCGGGACCCGCATACTCCGGCAAGGTGGAGACGACCGCGTCGACGTTGCCGTCGTGGAAGTAGGCCACCGAACGACGACGCTGAATGCGACCGTCCACGACGGGAGGCTTGACCCGATGCAACGTGGACATCCAGTGATCGTCGGTGATGCGGGCGGTGAGGTCGCCGAGATTGACGAGCAGCGCTCCCGGCGACGGGGACACGTCGTGCCAGATGCCGTCGCTGCCCAGCACCTGCAAACCCGCAACCCGATCGGCCCACAGCACGGTGACGATCCCGAAGTCGGTGTGCTCCCCCATGCCCGTGAGGTCGCCGTCGAGGTTCACGGTGCCTTCGGGCAGGGCGTAGTTGTTCATCCGCAGCACGTCGATCGAGTGATCGGTCAGGTCGGCGAAGAAGTCCGGTGATTGGCCGAGCGCGTCGGCGAAGATGCGCGTGAGGGTGCGGGCGACCCGGCCGGCCTCGGCGTAGTACGCCTGCACCCGGTCTTCGAAGCCGGGCACGTCGGGCCAGAGGTTGAGTCCGTAGTCGTCTTCGGACAGGTCCAGGTCCGGGAAGGACCGGGCTTCGGTTCCGACGTTGTATGCCTCGAAGAAGTCGTTCATGCGACTCGCGGACTCGACACCGAGGCTCAGGCTGAGCGACTCGCTTTTCGGCGGGCTGTAGCCGCGGTTCGCTCCTTCGACCCGATACTCGCGCTTGACCTCCATCGAGAGACCGAAGAAGTCGTCGACGGCGGAGGTGAGTCCGGCGATCGCCGTCTCCGGAATGCCGTGGCCGAGGATCTGGATGAAGCCGACCCGCGAGCATGCATCGTCGACCGCTCGGGCGACGGCGGCACGCTCGTCGGCGCTGCC